>Ga0209331_1000188_pt1 | contig 21968 bp, 20 predicted proteins | sample JacPinW_OM3H0_M3_FD_187971 | JGI IMG/M metagenome (GOLD analysis project Ga0209331, IMG submission 187971) | Forest soil microbial communities from Algoma, Ontario, Canada - Jack Pine, Ontario site 1_JW_OM3H0_M3 (SPAdes) (version 2) | ecosystem: Environmental > Terrestrial > Soil > Boreal...
AGAGTCCGAAAGGGCGCCATTACGAATGGCGAGGTCGATGCCTTCTTCGACGAGATTGCTCGTCCGCTCGGAGACCAGCATCTCGACTACGACCTTGGGATGGCGCGCGCGGAACGAAGGTAGTTTCGGCACAACATAGAGGCGAGAGAAGCCGGGCGCGGCGGTGACGCGCACCACGCCAGACGGCGAGGCCTGGCCTGAGCCAATGCGGGATTCGGCTGCCTCGAGCTCGCTGATCAGCGGTACTGCGGACTCGTAGAAATCGCGCCCGGCCTCGGTCAGGCTCAGACTGCGGGAGGTGCGCATGAGCAGTTGCGCGCCAAGACGTTCCTCGAGCGCGGCAACCTGCTTGCTGATCGCCGGCTGTCCTGTCCCAAGCTCGCGAGCGACCGCTGAAAAGCTCCCGCATTCGACGACGCGCACGAATATCTTGATGCCTTCGAGCCTATCCATCCGACCATCCTACGGGGAGGGAAATTAGCATAGCTGCGGAATAGATCGTGCATGATTCTGGGCTAGTCTATTCCGGAATTGAGGTAGCCTCTGCGGGCCGTTTTGCGCCTTCGACGATCACGGCCGCGTAGTCGGTCCCGAGGTGCTGATGCCGGCTCGCTTTGCGTGCTCCGAGACCTCGTACCACGGCCCATCCATGGCGGGGATCAGCCAGCCCTGCTTGCGCTCCGGGACAAGGTCCAACGCGAATGCGTTGTCGAAGCTCCATGGGATGCTGCTCACGGCCAGTGCCGTCGAGGCTGACGGTCTTTCTGCAGCCGAGCCGACAACGCTATCGCGGCCGATGACCTAGAAAAATCGATCAATTGATGCCGATAGTCGCTGAAATCGAGCAGATTCCTAGTCGGCGAAATTCCCGTTTGAAATCAAGAGCGCAAATTTCTGACGGATCGGGGAGACGGTTCTTCCTCGCACGCTGAAAAAATTTGCGCTGAGAAATCAGCGCGCTACCATCGCTTAAAACAATCGAGTGGGAGTGACGGCGGGATCTGTTTAGGGTCTCGGGTACTGCCTGCGCAGGTGAGGGCTGGCCGAGGTTTACATGCACATCGATTTGACCGGTCGGGCTGCCATCGTCACGGGAGGCAGCAAGGGGATAGGATTTGCAGTGGCAACGCGGTTTGCCGCCTCGGGAGCCGATGTTGCCATCATCGCTCGCGGACGCGAGGCGCTGGATCAGGCTGTGCGCACGATCGGCGGGACGGCGAAAAAGCCGGTCACCGGCATCGTGGCCGACGTAGGTATCGCTGCGGATATCCGGCGCGCCTATGACGAGGCAATGAACGCTTTCGGCAAGATCGACATCGTGGTGAACAATGCCGGCACCTCGCGCACCGCGGCGTTCGAGGAGGTCACAGACGAGATCTGGCACCAGGACTTCGACGAAAAGCTATTTGCTGCGATCAGGCTTACGCGCCTTGCATGGCCGCAGATGAAGGAACGGCGCTGGGGAAGGGTGATCAACGTGCTCAATATCGGCGCCAAGGCGCCGCGCCCGAAAAGCGCGCCGACCTCGGTCACGCGCGCCGCCGGGATGGCGCTGACCAAGGTGCTCGCCGCCGAGGGCGCGCCGCACAACGTTTTGGTGAACGCACTCCTGGTCGGCCTTATCGAAGCCGACCAGCATGTGCGTCGGGCGCAAAGGACAGGGATCGCGCTGGAGGACTATTACAAGGCGAGCAGCAAGGAGGTTCCGCTCGGCCGTATGGGACGGGCCGAGGAATTCGCCAACATCGCCTGCTTCCTCGCGTCCGATGCGGCATCCTACATTACCGGCACCGCGATCAATGTCGATGGTGGCCGCTCGCCCGTTGTGTGACGCGGGCGGGCCAGCGAACATAGTCTCTCAACAAGACATCGCTGCCGATTGGGCGCAACCGATTGCCTCAGGGCGCGCGCACCCAGCGGCGCTTGCCTCCGGACGTGCGATAGAATCTACTGCGCTTTCTCGGGAGGGATGATCCATGCGCGGCCTTGGTATCCTGATGGCCGGACTGGTTCTCTTCATCGGCGCCCATGTGTTCGTGACCATGCGCGATCAGCGCGCGGCGTTGATCGGGCGCATCGGGGAATGGCCGTACAAGGGATCGCTGGCGCTGGTCTCGGTCATAGGTCTGATCCTGATCGGCTATGGCTTTGGGGAGTATCGCGCGACCGACTGGATCGATGTCTGGCATCCACCTCGCTGGACCTATTACATCACCCAGTTCCTGATGTGGCCGGCGAGCATTTTCGTCGTGGCAGCCTACATTCGCGGCAATATCTGGCGCACGCTCAAGCACCCTATGCTCGTCGGCGTCAAAACCTGGGCAGTTGCGCACCTCATCTCGAACGGTGATCTCGGCTCGATTTTGTTGTTCGGCTCATTCCTGCTCTGGGCCGGTTATGACCGGATGACCCTCAAGCATCGCGCCGATGCGGGAGCGCCGACGATTCCTGCAGGAGGGCACCGCAACGACATCATCGCTCTCGTGGTCGGAACGGCGCTTTATGTCCTGCTCGGCCTCGTCTTTCATCCCCTCGTCGTCGGTCGCGCGGTGTTCGGCCGCCCCGCATTCTAGAGCCTCACATGTCGGCACAGGAGCAGATCAAGCGTTTGACCGCCCCCGACATCCGCGCGCGCAAAGGCGGCGAGCCGATCGTCTGTTTGACATCTTATCACGCGCATACCGCCCGGCTGCTCGATCGGCATTGCGACCTCATCCTCGTCGGCGACTCGCTCGGCATGGTGATGCACGGGCTGGAGACCACCGTACCCGTCACCCTCGATATGATGATCCTGCAAGGGCTGGCGGTGATGCGCGGCTCCAAACGCGCCCTCGTCGTGGTCGACATGCCGTTCGGCTCCTACGAAGCATCCAGGGAGCAGGCCTTCATGTCGGCGGCGCGGGTCATGAAAGAAACGGGCTGCGGTGCCATCAAGCTCGAGGGCGGCCGTCGCATGGCGGAGACCATCGCTTTTCTGGTGGAGCGCGGCGTGCCTGTCATGGGCCATATCGGGCTCACCCCGCAATCCATCAACACCATCGGCTCGTTTCGCGCACAGGGACGCGAAGAGGCGCATTGGGGGCCGATCGAGGACGATGCCCGCGCGGTTGTGGATGGGGGAGCCTTCTCGGTCGTCATCGAGGCTGTTGCCGAGCCGCTTGCCCGGCGCATCAGCGGATCCGTTCCGATCCCCACGATCGGCATCGGCGGCAGCGTTGCCTGCGACGGCCAGATCCTGGTGCTTGAGGACATGCTCGGGCTCTCTCCGCGGGTGCCGAAATTCGTGCGGCGCTACGGAGAGCTCGCTCATTCGATCGAATCCGCGGTCGCCGGCTATGCAGCCGACGTTCGCGCCCGCGCCTTTCCGGGCCCCGAGCACGTCTACCCGATGCGGGCGAAAAGCAAGTAGGGTTGCTTCATCAGTGGGTTAAGACCGCAGAGCCGTCCTTTCTTTGCCTTTCCAGCGCCACATCGATAGGCTAGTCGGCAAGGCTTGGGATTGGGGCTTGGGCGGGAAATACCGCAGGATCGGTTCGTGTCAGACATCTTCCACGAAGTTGACGAGGAAGTCCGCCGCGAGCGGCTCAACAAGCTGTGGGAGCGCTACGGAAACCTCCTGGTTGCAGCTGCCGTCGTCGTGGTGGCGGGCATCGCGGGCTGGCGCGGATATGGCTGGTGGGAAGCGAAGAAGGCCGCCGAAAGCGGAGCGGCTTTCCAGACGGCCATGTCACTTTCCGAGGCCGGCAAGCACAGCGAGGCGGAGGTGGACTTCGCCAAGATCGCGGGCAGCGGCACTTCGGGCTATCGCAACCTTGCGCGTTTGCGCGCGGCGGCAGAGCTCGCCGAGATCGACCCGAAAGCCGCCACGGCTGCCTACGACAAGATCGCCGCCGATGGCGCTGTCGGGCCGGTGTTTGCAGATCTCGCTTCGCTACGCGCGGGCGGCCTCCTGATTGATGCCGGCGCTTTTGACGACGCGCGCACAAAACTCGAGCCGCTCACCGGCAGTGATCGCATTTTTCACCATACGGCGCGCGAATTCCTGGTGCTTGCGGCTTGGCGCGCCGGCGACATGACACAGGCAAAGCGCTGGATCGATATGATCATGACCGACGCGCAGACGCCCCCCGCTACCCGCACCCGTGTCGAAATGCTGGTCGCCTTGACCGGCACAGGCAAGACCTAAGGAGCGTGCGCAATGAGGGGCTTTGTGCGCATTGGTTTGACCGTCGCCGCGCTGGGGCTGGGCCTCACGCTCGCAGGATGTGACGATTTCGATCCCACGGCGATTTTCGATTCCGACATCTTCAACACCAAGAAGCCGCTGCCGGGACAGCGCCACCCCGTATTCCCGGAGGGGACGCCCGGCGTGTCGCAGGGCGTTCCGCCGGAATTGGTCAAGGGCTATCAACAACCCGCCGAAGCCGCGGCGGCGCCCCAAACCACAGCCACTGCGACGCCGAAGCAGGCCGCGGCCGAGCCCTCCGAGCCCAAGCCGAAGCTCAAGCCCAAGGTGAAGCCAAAGCTCGTCGCCAAACCGGCTGAGCAGCCGACCCAGACAGCGGGCGCAGCACCGGAGCAAGCAACGTCGCAAACCCCTGCTGCCCAATCCCAGTGGCCCGACCCGCCGCAACAGCAGGCGCCGCCTCCTGCGGGAGGCTGGCCCGCCTCACCGCAAGCATCGGGCGGGGCGGCTTGGCCCGACCCACCGCGGACGCGCTGATCGCATCTGGCGCCGGGGGACCGACCGGCATCTGCCAGCGCTCTACAGCATGAGCTTCACGGTCGCCATCGTCGGACGGCCGAATGTCGGCAAGTCCACCCTGTTCAATCGCCTGGTCGGAAAGCGTCTGGCGCTGGTCGACGACACTCCAGGGGTCACCCGCGACCGGCGCGACGGCCAGGCCCGCCTCGGCGACCTCGAATTCCAGGTGTTCGACACGGCGGGTCTGGACGAAGCCCCTCCGGATACGCTGAGCGGACGCATGCGCCAGCAGACCGAGGCGGCAATGGCTGCCGCCGATGTCGTGCTGTTCCTGATCGACGCGCGCGCAGGACCATTGCCGGCAGACCGTTCGTTTGCTGATCTCGTGCGCAGGTCCGCAAAGCGCGCCATCCTGGTAGCGAACAAGAGCGAGAGCCGCGCCGCGGAGGCAGGAATCCTGCAGGCTTATGAGCTCGGTCTCGGCGAGCCGGTTGCCGTCTCCGCCGAGCACGGGGAGGGACTTGCCGATCTCTACGCCGCGCTGCGCCGGGCGCTGCCCCACGAGACCGAACGCAAGGACACGCTGCCAGGGGCGAAAGCCGCCACAGGGGCATCCGCCGCGCAAGCCGCTATCCGCATTGCAGTGGTTGGCCGCCCCAACAGCGGAAAATCGACCCTGATCAACCGGATCTTGGGGGAAGAACGCCTGCTCACGGGAGTTGAGGCGGGCACCACCCGCGACGCCATTGCCGTCGATCTGGACTGGCACGGTCGCCAATTCCGCCTACACGATACCGCCGGGCTGCGCCGGCGTTCTCGAATCGAAGCAAAGCTCGAGAAGCTTTCGGTGGCCGATGCGCTCAATGCGCTGCGCTTCGCCGAAGTCGTGATTCTGTTGCTGGATGCGCAAAGACCCTTCGAGGAGCAGGACCTGCGCATCGCCGATCTGGTCGAGCGCGAAGGGCGCGGGCTGGTCATTGGAATGAACAAATGGGATCTGGTGGAGCCCCGTCCCGGCGCAATCAAGAAGCTGCGCGAGGAGGTGGATCATTTGCTCCCTCAGGTGCGAGGCGTCCCGGTCGTGCCGATCTCCGGGTTGACGGGGGAAGGGCTGGAGCGGCTCATGCAGGCTGCCAGCGACGCTCACGCCGTGTGGAATCGGCGCACGGAGACGAGCGTGCTCAACCGCTGGCTCGGCGAGGTGGTTGCCACTCATCCGCCCCCGGCGGTTGCGGGCCGCCGCATCCGGCTGGACTACATCACCCAGCCGAAGAGCCGTCCTCCCACCTTCGTGCTGTTCACAAGCCGCGCGGATGCTGTGCCCGAGGCGTACCGCCGTTACCTGGTCAACAGCCTGCGCGAGAGCTTCGATCTGCCGGGCACCCCGATCCGACTCACCCTGCGCGAGAAGAAGAACCCTTACGCGAGAAAAAGCGTCCGCAATGCCCGCGCGCGTGCGTGAGAAACTCCAGGGACCAGTGCTGTCTTCGGATAAAGGTTGAGGTAGCCTGATCGCCTCAGCCGGGATTAGAGACCGATCAACGGGACAGCAGATGCAAACCGAGCACAGCACGGCGGCCCGCAAAGAGAAGAAGGCACAGCCGTGGTATCTGCAGCTGTGGTTTCAAGTGCTGGTCGCAATGGCGATCGGCATCGCGCTGGGACACCTTTATCCCGACCTCGGCGCTCGCATGCAGCCGCTCGGTGATGCTTTCATCAAAGCCATCCGCGTTCTGATCGCTCCAATCATTTTCTGCACCGTCGTCCACGGCATCTCGAGCATGGCCAACATGGCGAAGGTCGGACGTGTCGCGCTCAAGGCATTGATATACTTCGAGGTACTTACCACCATCGCTTTGATCATCGGACTCGTTGCAGTCAACCTGTTCAAGCCGGGGGTCGGCATGAACGTCGACCTCTCCCACGTGGATACTTCGAGCGTTGCCGGATACATCGAGCAAACGCATAAGCAAGGCACGGAGCAGTTTCTACTCAACATAATTCCGAACACCTTCGTCGGCGCGTTCAGCGAAGGCAATGTGCTCCAGGTTCTTTACCTCTCGGTGCTGTGCGGGTTCGCCTTGAGCTGGATGGGCCAGGCTGGAAAGCCGCTGAACGACCTCATCGAAGCAAGCTCGCACATGCTCTTCCGCATCGTGGCCGTCGTGATGTGGGCGGCTCCACTTGGAGCATTCGGTGCCATCGCGTTCACGGTCGGAAAATTCGGCACCGCATCTTTGCTGTCGTTGGGTGAGCTGCTGCTGAGCTTCTATCTGACCTGCCTGATCTTCGTGTTCGGGGTGCTCTGGCCGATAGCGCATTGGTGCGGGTTCAGCCTGTTCAAGTTCATCCGGTACATCTGGGAAGAGCTCCTGATCGTGTTGGCGACCACTTCGTCGGAAACCGTGCTGCCGCGCATGATCGCCAAGCTTGAGGACGCCGGCTGTGAGGAGAGCGTGGTCGGACTGGTCATTCCCACCGGTTATTCCTTCAATCTCGACGGTACCTGCCTCTACCTCGCGACTGCAGCAGTGTTCCTGGCGCAAGCCACGAACACGCCGCTGACCATCGAGCAGCAGCTGGGGCTGTTGGCCGTGCTCCTGCTCGCCTCGAAGGGCGCAGCCGGCGTAGCCGGCGCGGCTTTTGTGGTCCTCGCGGCGACATTGGCTTCGGTCGGCACGATTCCCGTCGAAAGCGTAGCCCTGATTCTGGGCGTACATCGACTCATGTCGGAGGGCCTGACACCGACCAATCTGATCGGCAATGGCGTGGCCACCCTTGTGATTGCCAAATGGGAGAACGCCCTGGACGAGCGGAGGCTGCAACAAGTCCTCGACCGCAAGATCGACCCTGCGATGCTGGCGCAACCCCAGCCGCTATGAAGGGGCACCTACTCCTTGCGCAATTCTCCTGCTGCGCGGGCCAGAACCTCCACGATCCGCGTTTCTGAATCGGGGTTCTCTCGCAGTCGCTTGAGGGCAACGTCGCGCAGATTGTCGAACGCGGCTTGCACGAGCGGGGGTGAACGACGGCTGTCCTCTTCCTCGCCAAAGCGCCGGCGCATGTGCTCGGCCTTCTTCCCGATGTAAGCGAGCCTGTTCATGACCGTCTCTACAACCTCCCGGTTATCTTCAAGGTAGGCGCGGCCCTCATCGGTGATGGTGTAGAGCTTCTTGGCGCCGTCAGCTTGAGATGTCAGATGGCCGGCCTCTTCGAGATAGGTCAGTGTCGGATAGACAATGCCGGGGCTCGGCGAATACCAGCCGGATGTCTTCTCCTCGAGTTGCTTGATGATGTCGTAGCCGTGGCGTGGTTGCTCTGCGATCAGGGCAAGCGCGATCAGCCGGAGATCGCCCTGCGCCAGCATGCGTCCGGCCCGCATGAAGTCGTCGCCGCCCATGCCATGCTTTCCGCCCCAGCCAGGTCCGCCGCGCCAGCGGCCACGCCCATGCCGCATCCCGGCGCAATGGCCTTCCCCGTGTCGTTCCCAGTGTCTCATGCCGAACATCCAAGTCTCTCCTGTTTTCAAAGATATATCTTTAGATATCACGGAAAAAGCTATAGCGCAAGATATATCTTACGGACGGCTCAGATAGGCTAAGACATTGTAGATGCTCAAGGAATTATCCTAAGGGCTGAAGAAACCGCCCTGAACCCGGCTGAAGCCGAGTGGTTGCTATATCGCGGTCAGCCGCCGTCGACCTGCAGGGCGATGCCGGTCTCGAACGAAGCTTCCTGCGAGACGAGCCGGAGAATGGGAAACGCTATTTCCTCAGGCTCGGCCCAGCGTCGTAGGAGCGATGCAGCGGCTCCCGCCCACCAGACTCCAATTCCGAGCGGATAAGAAAAGGGGGCAGCGTCAACTGTGAAACATCACGATCCGAGTTCGAGGTCGCTGATAGGGTAATTCACAATTGGTCCGCGAGGTGTTCGGCCATCAATCCCAAAAAATTGGCTTGCCGCTGGCATCCTTGATCTCAGATAGCCAAAGCTTCTTGACCGCGCTGACGACGTCGCCCGGCAGGGGGACGTAGTCGAGCTCCTCCGCCATCTTGCCGCCCTGAAACGTCGGCGGCGATCCCGGAGGCGGTGGCAGCCGCCGCGAGTAAGCCCATCGCCGTGGTGATGTGAAGAAGCTGAAAGACTTCCTCCTGTCTACCTCAAGACGAAAAGGAAAGTCGACCGAGGTTCCCATGCGCCATCCGTCACGTGGCTCTACGATCGCTCTATGACGCTGGGATGACAGCCCAACCGTCGGTTGCCGGCCTTGTGCCGGTGGGGCCGATAGACAATCAAACGGTGGCGCCGGTTCAAGCCGCCACCGCTCCCAGTTGACCGCTCTCAACGACAAAGCGCTTCAGGGTGGAGACCGCAGCTTTCGGGTCGCGCCGATTGGAGATGACCTGTAGCCGCGTCTCCATCCGATCGCGAAAGAGATCGACGGGCAGTAGTGGCGATATCGGCTCGCAAAGTACCGCCCGTGAGGGTTCTCCGGGAGGGTCCCATTAATCAGATCATAAGCCGGCGGATCGGAGTGTACGGGGTTGCGGTGCCGAGCGAACCTCGGTCCTGCCAGTTTCGTTTTTGCGCCGCCAGAGGGACAGCAACACGAGCCGGTTCACCACCCTTCATCATTCCGTCAGCACCGTTAGGACCACCAGCACGCGCTCAAGTCCTTGCAGTCATGACCGTTGTCAGAAGGCTTTCCCAGCGCACAAAGGCATGCCTGCGGGTAAGGCCATCATCGAGCATCGCGCGAGCACGTTTCCCCATGTCGGCCGCCGCCTGCGGGTCCTTGCTCAGCAGCATCAGTGCCTCAGCCAGGGACGTTCCATCTCCCGGCTCCACCACCAGTCCGCAGGCATGCCGACGCACAAGGCCGGCTGTCTCTCCCTCCGGTGAGGACACCGAGATGATCGGCCGGCCCACTGCGGCAATGCCATAGAATTTGCTCGGCATAATCAATCCTTCGAGCTCAGGTCGAAGTGAGACCAGATGCACGTCCGGCACGCTGAGGGAATATTTCAACATATCCTCTGGTTGATACGGGATGAAGTGGAACATCTGCTGCAAGCCGCGTTCCCGGACTGCCTGCGTCAGCTGATCGACATGATGGCCGCCGCCAGTGAACAGAAAGACGATGCGAGGATGGGCGCGCAGGCGCTCCGCGCCGGAGAGCACGGTTTGGAATTCGTGCGCGCGCCCGAGATTTCCCGAATAGCCAACGACGAAGCTTCCTTCGAGTCCCCACTCTCGTCGCAACGGATTGTCAGCATGCGCAACCGGGCAAAGTTTCTCATCATCAGTCCAGTTAGGGATCACATGTACGCGTTCGCGGCATACCCCGCACGATTTCACTCGTTCCGCCATCAGGCGTCCGACGACCACGTTGGCCTGCGCTCTCCTTAATGAATGATCGCGAAGGTAGCCCAGGCAGCGACCTACGCCGCCGCGCATGAATGGCACGCCGAGCTCGGCCGCGGTTTCGGGATAGATGTCCTGCAGCCAATTCACGAGCTGGGCGTTCGCCTGCTGAGCAATTCGCACCGCGAAAACTGATGTGAAGGGCGGGTCGGTTTTGGCAATCAGAACGTCGCCTCGCCCCACAAGGGATCGCGCGCAGCGCCACATCGAGCAATAGTAGCTGGCATAGTCGAAGCCGCGTCCCCACAGGGCAGAGCGTCCGAAAGCAGTCGTGGGGACGCGATGGACATGCACATTTTGAACTTTCTCCCGCTTGGCAAGGCTTACCCGCGGGGCATCGTAGAGCTGTTGGCTGGTGATGACGTGCACTTCCGCTCCTAACCCCGCCAAGTGAAACGCGAGATCGCTCAGGATTTGACTTGTGCCGGAATGATCGGGGTAGAAAAAACGATTCAGGAAAATGAGAGGTAGTGGGCTCCTTTGATTAAGGCAGCCCCGATCGGCCCCTAGCGCCGGGACGGCACGTCGCGCATACTCGCAACATGCCCGAACAGCGCCAGAAGACCGATTTAGAAAAAGCACGCGAGATCGTAAGTCGGCACGGTACTTTTGTCGGGTCGAAGGGTTCGATGCCGGAAAACATCGCTTGGGCCGTTGCAGAGGGAATTGCGCTCGGACGAAAGGAAGGCATTGCACTAGCGGCGGAAGCCATAGCGGACCTCCAGGGCCAATATCAAATGGTTGAGCATGCAAATCCGCCCTAGATCGCCACAATCAAAGTAGCCCACTACCCATTACCCGGACGCCCCCGCATTGCGGAACGGCAATCCGCGCTGCAGGGCACTGCTCAGTGAGTCGTGATCTTGTTGACGATCGTCGCTGTGACCGCGAGAACACCGGAGCAGAACCCGACGATGCTTGCCGCGGCTGCAACAACCCATCTCGCTCCTTTTGCCTTCATCAGGAGATCGTGGATCTCATGCACTTCGATGCTCATCTCCTTGATAGTGCTCTCCATGGACCGAACCTTTTCTTCGAGAACAGCCAGTCGCTCAAACGGCATTAGCTCGCCCTCCCCTCACGATCGCAACCGTCCCACCGTCCAATGCAGGAAATAGAAGCCCCACGGGAGCGCGATGGCGAAATACCAGAGGTTCGAGGACAGGTCGTCGGTGCTGCCGAGCTCCAGCATCTTGTCGTAGACGACGAGCTTCCAGATAAAGAGAATGCCGGGGGTCGCCATCAGCGCCCGGATCACGGCATCGATCGGGTGACCGGCAATCGTTGCCGCCGCCTGATACCAGGCGATCCGCTCTTGCGCCGCGACGCGCTCCTGCTCGGTCTTGGCATCAAGGAGCTTGGCTTCCCACTGCTGGATCTGGCCCAGGATGGTCGAGAGCGGATTGAGCCACGCGAGGAGGGTGCTGAGCATGTCAGGCACCCTTCGTCCGCTTGGCGTATTCGAGGATGACGGCTGATGCGATCATCACCGCAGCAACCACGCTCGGCTTGCCATAGGTGGTGAGCGCACTGGCTACGCTCGGGGCGTTCACGAAGTCGGCGAGCTGCGCCAGCGCGTTTATCAGGAGCGTTACGGCAACGGTGAAACCGGTCCACAGGCTGGCTGCGGCGCCCTTGGCGGCGGCAGCGCAGCGCTGCCATAGGGTGCCGATCGCCGCGCGATACGCCCGTACCACGTCAAAAACAAAATACGCCGTGATGGCGAGCGCAGCGATGGTGATGATGATGTCCATGTCAGTCTCCTTTCAGGTCTGCCACGCCACCGGAATGACGGTGGTGGGGAAGACGAATTTGTGATCGGCGAGATACCGCTCGTCGGTTTTCAGGATGCGCATCCACTCCTTGTGGTCAGCCATGTGCGGGACGACGAGGCAGCCGGCGGACCATGCCTGGATCGAACTGAGCGAAGCGTCAGCCATCCCGGTGCTGTGCTGGTTGATGCCGTACCAGCCGGTGGTGATGTGGCCCGCCTGCCGGCGGAACGATTTGTCGAAGTCGCGGTAGACGCTCACCTCGGCGCCGGTCTGGACCAGTGCCTCGTGGCCGTAGCTCTTGCCCGCGTCATGGATGCCGACTTGCCAGCAGGCTTGCTGGCCCGGCGCGATCAACGCTGCTCCCTGCGGCCCACCGATGACGTGCGTGCGGTCATAGTAGATGCCGGGCTCGGTGGTGGCGATGCAGTCGAAGACCACCTTGGGCTTGCCGTCGACGTATTGGAGGATGAGCCGGATATCGTTCCAGAGATCGATGCGGTTGTTGTTGCGCGTGCCGTCGGGGTTGACGCCTTCGAGATAGACGAGATTGACGCGCTTGCGCGCGGTCTCGACCGTGCAGTTGTGCGCCTGCATCCAGACGACGATGCGCTCGGGGTCGAGCAGGTTTTGTGATGCAGATTGCACTACAGCCTTTGGAGCCGGCGGCGATTGTGGTGCAGGCTGCACTACAGGCGCTCCGACCATCGCCAGGGCATCGCGCCGCACCTCGGAGACGCGCGTTGACCAGCCGCGGCCGAACGTGGGCCAGGTACGGAGCTGCTTGAGAAACGCCAGCCGCTCGTCACAGATTTTGTTGATGAGGTCGCGGGGCTCTGCTGGCTCGCACGCCTTGAGCACCTTTGCGGCGCGGCTGATCCCTGAATTCACCCCGTAGTCGAACACGCAATAATCGACGCCGGCGGGGAGCTGATCGCACGAGAGCGCATTCCAGTATTTCTGCCTGTAGATTGCCTCGACCTGATCCTGCGGCGCCTGCCACACGTCCGCGGGCAGGCCGGGATGCGACTTGCGCCACTCCGTCCATTCGGACTGGATGATCCCGCGGGAGGTTCGCCCGCCAGGATCGCGCGGGTCGTCGTCGTTACCGCCTTCGTGCACAAGCACGAGCTTGACGCATTTTGCGAAGTTCGAGGTGCTAGGCTGCGATGCGGGCGATTGCGGCGCCGCCACGACCGGCGGCGCGGGCTTGCCCGGCCGCAGCAGGTCGATCGAGTCGCCATACTCGCCGGCAGTGGAATAGGTAACGCCCATGCCGCCGAACTGTTTGGCCTGATTCGCGGTATTGCCCGCCCAGGCGCGGCCGTCGCCGAACGCAACAAACCAGACCGGGAGACTTGTCTTGCCGGCTTTCTTACGCAGAGCGTCCATATCGGCGGGAGAGCCCGCCCCGCGCTCGACAATTGCGCCAACCACATTGGGGCGCGCGACGTATGGTGCCGGATCGCCCTGCATGAGCAGCGGGTTCTTGGCCAGTACGCGCAAGCCATAGCGCTCCGCCATCGTAACGGCGCCAAGCACGTCGGCCACGGAATATGCGTCCGGGTTATCCAGCTCGACATACTGGAAGCCCTGCGCCACCGCGCGGGCGAATTGCTCGCTCAGGTTCTTGGTCCAGCCCGGCCCTTTGGGGTCGATCTGGCCCTCGTGATACTCGCCTGCCGTATGGGACGCATGCAGGTACGGGCCATATGCGCCTGTGTTCTTCTCATCAAACAGATTGCAGTATTTGACGCTAATACCCCTCGCCGGCTTTCCGGTCGCGTCATAGGAGACCTCGACGATCTCGCCGTCACGGCCGGTGCCGTAGATATCCGTATCGATGAGGTAGCGCAGCGGCAGCCCCTCGAGCTCGTTCGCCGGTGGCACTGTCGGGTGTGCGGCGGCGGGCGATCCGGGCACGGGTACGTACGCGGGCGCCCTTGGACTCGGCGGCAGATAGTTGAGCCGCGCCCATAGCTGTCCGATCGCTCGGATGAGCGCTGCAAGCATACTGATTCTCCTTGAGTTGGCGCGGTCAGATCACGCGCAGGATGTAGGGGATCGTGACAGCGGGCGGCATGGTCGGATGCGATCCGCCGCCGCCGTTCGTTGTGTTTCCAGTGCTGGTCAGCGAGTTGCCGCTGAAGGTGCCGGAAATGCTGCCCCCAGTGAGATTGGCGGGAATCGTGGTGTTACCGCCCAAACTATTCCCGGGCGACAATTGGTTGGGGCCAACAGTCCCCGACAGATTTGCCGGTACCCCATAAGTGCGGGTATCCGAGATTGAGACAGAACCGCTCGGCGTTCCGGAAACCGATACGCTGAGGTTGGGGACTTGCGACGTAGTCAGTGTCCGATTTTGCGCGCCGCCTGCGCCTCCGTTTTGCGTCCCATCCCAGTTGCCGCCCGCTACTGTAATGCGGTTTGCGGCAGACCCGCCCATGTTGTCTTGGCCAAATGGCGCTCGCCCGCGCATGTCGAGCACATTGAATGTGGTCGAGCCGTCGCCCGCGCCGTAGGCTGTGCCGACCAGCGAAAAATACGTGGCATAGGTCGTACGCGAGATGGCCTGGCCGAATGGCAGCACGAAAGCCGAGTTTGGCGCCGTCGTTCCCGTGTAGGGAAGCATGGCGCCAAGCGGGATGCTGTAGGGATTGCCGGCAACTCCCTGCAAATAGAACGCGCCGTCGCTGTTGTTGTAGGTCACCACATACGGCGTGCCCTGCGCGAGCGTGCCGGATGGGATTTCAACGCTGGGGGCAAACCGAATCGGCTTCGCGCCCAGGCCGTCAACGTTGAGCGTGATCTGCTGCCCGGCCGAGCCAGCGCTTGTCGTGTGCGGCACGAACGCAATCATCTGCTGATGCATGTGCGCGAGCGTGTCGAAGCCTTGATAACTGCTAAGGGAATACGCGCTCGACGAGCCGGCCGTTGTGATCGCGCCCGCGATGTCGTCTCGGTACTTTGATACGGCCGCCATCATGGCCCGCGCAGAGTCGTTCACCGAGGAAGGCGCTTGCCCCTCTGCCCAATTGATGCTCGCATCAGCCGTGGCATTGGCAGCAGCGGTCTGTGACCACTTCCATAGTGTCATGCGTGGTAACCTTTGACGGATTGTCGCTGAAATCCGAGGGCCGTCATCAGAGGCGCGAGCGAGCGTGAGCGAGCGAGCCTCAAAGGATGGCGGCGGGGGGTCGCGGCCGTACGCTTCAAGACCCTCGGCGCGCAAAGGGCGCGCCGATTCCCTCAACCGTGACGGTTAAAGAGACGGCTCCTGCGCGCTTGGTGACGCGGTAAAGGCGGAAGCTTTCTTTCCCCTGGCGTGGCTTACTGCGCCTGTTCGCCAGCTTTTGGTCCTTGGACAAAAGTTCGAAGATTTCGCAGGGCTAGCGCGGACTTCGGATAAAGCAGCTCCGGAGCGGCTCGCCCTGTTGCACGTTCATACGCAAGCTTAAGCTTTTCTAGCCGGGAGTTGAGCAATTCAAGCGCGCTGCCAACGCTAGCTTTAATCTGTGCAGGAGAATTCGCCTTGGCGATATTGTCTTTCCACTCGCGAACTTGCGCATCGTCGATCCCGCTCGCCCGAAACAGTGACTCGATGTCATCAACTGCGGCTTGGCGTTGCGGCCCGGCTTCTTTCATGGAGAGCGATTCAGAATCGAGCGGCGATATCGTCTCTTCGGAGCCTCCATCCGCACCTGCCTTCCCGCCAGGTTTGGCATGCGCCTTCATGAAGTTCCCGAGCTGGCCGATTGCAGAGTTTACTGCTGTAACATTCTTACCCAAAGCGGTGGGATCCGCTGAGTTCTGCGCCACGCCTGGACATAGCTCGCATCCAGTACGGCAAATGCCTCTTGCAGCAGCTCATTGCCCAGCAATGCTTCGGCGCGAGCCCCGCGGGATATCGCTCGCTCGGTCTTGTCTTCGTCCGTGCTCATTGCGACGCCACTGGAAATTAATTGTATCTGCCGCGATCATCGACAAATCCGCGCGTATACACATTAACAGGCGCTACACTCGCAGATGCAGTTAGGTAGATATTTGACGATGCGTCCGTGTAGATCATCGGCCCGTAGACCATACTGCTGCTTTCTGATCCCCAAACCTCAAATCCGGGACTTGTGCCAGGAGACCCGTTTCCGGAGGGAACGAGTTGCGGCTCGGACGGGCTAGAAACAATGATCGTGGGTGCACCGCCAGCCGCCACGATCACTCGCAAAAGCGGCCGAGTCTGCACACCAAGCGGAGTAGACAGCGGATAGAGTGTCGGTGTTGCCGTAACGGTCACGCCCGCCACATCGCGCGGGAGCGCCGACCAGTAAAATGTCTCCCCGACCTGTTTGAACGCGAGGATGTGCGCGCTGCCGTCGGTAAGGAACGAGCCGATGCGGCGTACCTTCGTGTCGCTGATTCCAGCCGGACGATTTGCCCCAGTGGCCGAAGTGTCGAAATAGATATCCGGCGTGCCGCCGTTATTGGCGAGGATGACGTGATACCATGTGCTGTTGGCAATGGTCAGCCCATTGCCCATTCCGTTGTTGCCCGTGCCTGATGTCCATGCGCCGGCCGTCGATTTCGTGAACGCGCCGATCGAGATCATTACCGCATTGCCGCTGTCGGCGGCTTGGCCAGCGGCGATGTCAAGGACCGAGCTGGGCGTCCCTCCATCATTGGAAAGCGTAAGGCCGGCGATGTAGCTGCGCAGCACCGAAACGCCACCCAGATTGGCGAGCGCCGTCGCCTGGCTGTTAACGTCGTTGAGGTTGTTTGCCGGATTAAGCGGGGTGAACCCGAGCGCCGTCGTCACATCGCCGGACGTTTGCGTGACCGCGCCCGTGCGCGAGTTGAACGACGCTACACCGCCACCCCCGCCACCTGCCCGCAGCATGGATCAGAGCCCCTCTGCCGGAGTGATATAGAGCGTCGCGGTGCCGCTCGCGGTAATGGCCGCAATGTACGTCGCGCCGATCGGCACGCTGAACAGCTGCGTTGTGCCGCCGTTGAGCGGCGTTCCGCCCAACGTGGCGCCGGAGGGCACGATGGCCGTCACGCTACTGCCGCCGAACTCGAAAAAGCACAGCGAGTCAGCCGATTTGGTCGAGAGCATCACCTGCGCCGTGTTGGCGGGCAAAGCGACGTTGGCGGTAGCGGTCGTCACTGCGAGCGCCTGCGTTGCCGCCGGGTAGGGCTTGAACGGCTGTATGGGGCGATAGGACATTCATGTTCTCCTAATGCGATGCGTCCGGCTTCGCCGCGCTCTTTGCCGCTTCCATCTTGGCCACGTGCGAAGCCGCGAGCTGCTCAAGCGTCATGGCGTGGTGCGCCTCGCGGTGGCGCAATTCCTGATCTTTCAGCTGCGCATCGATTTCCTTGAGCCGCGCTTCCAAAGCAAATTTTTGCTCAGCAAGATGAGCTTCCAGTTGCGCCTTGCTCTGGGCCAACTGCGAATCGATCTGCGCCCTTTGTGACTGAAACTGAATATCCGCCTGAGTCTTCATCTGCTGGTGCGCCGCGTCGGCCTGCACCTTCGCTTGCTCGGCTTGCGCCTTGGCCTGGATCTCCTGCTGCTTGGGATCAGGCGGCTTTTGCAGCGGCGCGCTCGCCGGGTTGCTCGGGTCGGGCGGCTGGCCCGGCGCGGTAAAGAACTTGTCCGTATCCTTATGGCCGGCGAGCTTCGTGAGCTCCTTGGCGGCGTTGAAAATGTTCTGCGCCGACACAATCGGCAGCCCGCCCAACACGGCCTCTTTCTGCGCCGCGATGATGAGCTGCAAATGCGCGAGCTGCTCCGACTTCGAGCCGGTGCCCAGCCCAACGTTGATCGTCATGTCGTCGCGCGTTTTCCAGTCGCGCGGGTCGACTTGCGCCCACTGCCCCCGCAGCTTCGCAATCGCCGGCTTGCTCGCATGCTTGCGGATGGTCGCATGCAAAAGCATGAACAGGTCTTTGATGCCGGTTTCGGCGAAGATCCGCGCAATGAGCTTGATCTTCGCCTGCGAGGCATTGAACATCTGGTTCGCGATCGTCGCGACCTGGTTCTGCAACGCGTTGGGATCAACGCCTTGGCCCTGGCGTGACACGCCCGTGCGCCATTCGCGCGTCGCGTCGAGATACTGCATCGCCGGATAGATGGAGCCGGTGATGTCGGGCACTTCCTGCCAAGTCACGCCGCCGGGCTGCTTCACGCGGACAATCCCGCCCGGCCGGCTCACCAGCAAGTCATCCAGCGTGGCGTCGGTTGCGTGCGCCTCGGAAACCTCCACCCGCGGGTTGTTGTGCAGATAGAGGTTGTCCAGCATGCCGCGCAGCAATGCGGTCTTGATCTCCTGAATGTCCTTGACGAGATCGGCGATCGAGCGGCCCCAGAACCGATGCGTGATGATGATCGGCGTCATGGCTGCAAACGGGATGCGATCCTCCTCGATCACATCCGGCTCGCCGTCCCGCAACAGCACATGGCCTTCCTCGCCGGCCGTGGTCACGCGGTAGAGGCGTGGATCGTCGTTCTTCTCGTAATCGAGCTTGATGTAGTGCTCGGTGACCCGGATCAGCCGATTGGCCGTGTTGAGATTGTCCTCGCCCTGGCGCAGTGTGGACTCGTTCACCGTGTCGCGGGCGATCTCCTCGACGGTATGCGCGACCAGGTAGCTGGGCAGCTTCTTGACCTGGTCCTCGTCAAAGCCCTGCTCAATTAACTGACTTTCCGTCCGAAACACGTCATGAAAGCAATAGGTCGCATCTTTGATGTTACGGGCATGGCGCGAGATGCCGAATTCCTCGGGCGGCACTGAAACCACGCGGGCCTTCTCGCTCACCCGTGCGGCCTCGATCGTCACATCATGCAGCCCGTCGTGCTCAGTATGCTCGACAACCTCAACGTCCGGGGTAGAGAGCAGCGCGGCCAGCGCCTCGGGCGGCTGGTCGAGATAGGTCTCGCGCTCCTTTAGCTCTTCTTTCTCCCAATAGACTTTGACGATGCCGTTCTTGCTGAGAAGCGAATCCTTGATGAAGGCGTACAGGATCAGGAAGCCCTGGTTGACCTGCATAAAGACATGGTTGACGTAATCGGTCTCCTGCTCGGCTGCGGGCACATCTTGAGGGCCGACCGGATCGAACCTGACAACCTCATCGCCGCCGGCGAAGATGTCCATCAGCGTGGGCATCATGCCCTCGATCGTGTCGGACGTGTCCATCGACACAGCCTTCGACCGGCCGGCCGGGGCGGCCATGTATTTGGACATGTCGCCCTGGTAGTAATCGAGCGACGTCGCGCGCTCTTCGCTGAGCTTGCTCGCCGTGATCGCGGACATGGAGTCCCAGCGCTGCGCGGTGAGAAGGTCGCGCAGCTCCAGTGCCGATATCTTGGGCATTTAATTGTTCGTCCTCGGCGGTTTGGGTATCGCAAGCCGAATAGCAATTATTGCGAAAGCAAAAAACATCAACTCAGAACGAATATATTAGACTAGACTATTCCCAGAGCCGGATAACTGATCGAGCGGTTAAAAGCTCCTCTCCGACCAGGCTCTTCGTACGCGACCGCCATTAGGCCGAAAGCGTCAGCGCCATGTGAAGACCAGTCGTGTTCTGGCCCGAGACCCACATTGCGATTTTCGTCCTTCCGTTCATGATAATACCCTAGCGCATCCCGACCCGCTTCAGTTGCGGCCTCGTTGAACCAGCACTTTGGTAAGATGCGGCGCACTGCCTCAATACGCATAGCCGCCGCGCCTTTACCTTGGTTTTTCACTACCTCGACCTGGAACTCCGCATCCCGGAGGTGATCTTCAAAACGTTTGCCAGTAATATTGTTTGCATTCACGCCATCGTGCGGTAGAACACACAGCGCGTTCTGATAACCGCGCCTGCGCATCTCGGCCACATAATACGCAAGCACCTGACCTACGCCTTCGATGTAGTCCAGGATCCGAATCTCCTGTCCCGCCCACTGCACAATCCAGATTGCCATTGCATCCGCTTGAGCGCCACTGCCCCCAATATCAAAGAACGCTCTTAATGGTAGCAACGGATCGGCAGATACCCGGCCTATGCGGCGCTCCGTCTTCGCTTCCGAAAGTCCTTTGGAGAAATAGGCGCCTTCAAAAGCCTTGGCATACTCCCCCTCCCATATGTGATCGTAGCGCTCGGGGTAAAGCGTAAGATCCAGCATCCGCTCCTCTTCGAGTACCGCTGGGAACCACGGATTATCTCTCCAGCTAGTCCTGACAACGATCGCCTCAGATGGGCGCTTCGTCCGGAGAAAATCATCAATGGCGTCAGACTTCCGGCGCGGGTTCCAACTCGCCCAAATCTCACTGTGTTTGGCGCGGATCGTTGGCCTTAACAGCGAAAGACTACGACTGCTCAGGGTTTGAGCCTCTTCGATCCAAGCGATCGTGAAACCTTCCAGCGACTTAATAGATTCGCCAGTGTGATCCTGCATGCCCTGAAATATTATAAGGCCGTCACCCGGCGTTTGGATTTTGTCGCTGTAGATTTTGGAGTATGACTCCAAACCTAGCGACGATATCTTGCTTTCTACCAGACGTTTGCTTGATTGTGCCAACGTTTTTTGAACCTCGCGGATGCATACTGCGAGAGTTCCACTATGGTTCACGCACTTCTGTACTAACAACCTACCAAAGAAGTGGCTTTTACCAGAACCGCGCCCTCCATATGCACCTTTATACCTTGCCGTGCGAAACAGGGGGGCGTAGGCCATCGGCGCTCGCATCCTCAGGGTCGAGTATTTCCTCCTGCTCGCCTTCCGGACGCTGCGGGTCGATGAGAACATTTTCAATCCGGCCTATTGGTGCTGGCAGAGGATTGTTCGCACCTCCAGCCGCAGCCTGAACCTTCCCGTCAAGTCGGTCTGCAATTCTATCTATAGCGTGCAAATCGGGTTTCTTTGCTTGGGCTACCAGCGCCTTGGCAACCTCGCGGAGTTCATGTGCTTTATTTTCTAAAAGGACCTTTCGCAATACGCTCCGGAAGCACTTTTCTTTATTATCCGAGCCACGTGGTCTTCCCATTGTTCTCTCACTTTATTTTCCAACCTAGGAGCACGCATTCAGCGCATACTTTTCCGGTTCAACTTCGGGAGAGTATCTTATTAGTTTCAGGAGCCAGGCCCTAACGGCGGTCCGCCATTTGTGTTGATCCCCAACGCAGCCTGAATATCAGCAGCCGCCGTATCCAAATCCTGCACGACACGTTCAGCGTTGTCGAGGATGGAATGAAGGTTCGTGACGCTTTGTTTAGCTTTGGTGGCTACACTATCGGCGCGCCTAGTCGCCTCCGTGAGATGGTCGCGAAGAGTTTGAGCTAGTGCCTGTATGGGCGCAGGAGCGGGCATATGGCTAAATCCTCTGTGAGCAGCGATAAGATCTCGCGCGATCTCCGCCGCACGTGTTCCGGGATCCCCAGCAAATGCGGCAGAAACGAATGCAAAAGGAGTGCCGTCGCGGTGCCAGCCGGTAAACTGAAGAATCTGGCGACCGTCCTCAGCATACCGCAGGCCTACATCTCTCACGTCCAGGTGCCCACCGGCACCCGAGAGGAATGATTCCCGAACGTCTGCGATGCCCATAGTGATCAGAATTCGCGGTTCGGCACGCCCAGTCATAGACTGGGTCGCGCGAGTGCAGGTTTTCAACCGCGCTACGATATAGCTGCGGCCGTTCTCAACACATTTTTGGAGGATAGTCTTTTATGCTTGAATCCCGTTTCAATGTCAATATCTTTTTTGAAGAAGCGACATTTCAAAATTGTAGCGGACCTAGCTGATAACTATCATTCGATGCCGATTGCGACCGTTGGCATTACTAACGTTTGGAGGACTGATACCTACTCCGTACCCAGCTCTCAACACATTTTTGGAGGATAGCCTTTTATGCTTGAATCCCGTTTCAATGTCAAAGGGTTTCCCTTGACATAGCTCCGGGGCTCGCTCAAGACGCTCTGACCTTGAGCAGTGTATGTTGATGCCGGGGCTCGACCTTCCCCAGCGATAATTGGCAGTAGGTTCATGGATTATGCAAACAAGTCGCGAAGAGTGCCGTGGGGACGCA
>Ga0209331_1000189_pt1 | contig 21964 bp, 23 predicted proteins | sample JacPinW_OM3H0_M3_FD_187971 | JGI IMG/M metagenome (GOLD analysis project Ga0209331, IMG submission 187971) | Forest soil microbial communities from Algoma, Ontario, Canada - Jack Pine, Ontario site 1_JW_OM3H0_M3 (SPAdes) (version 2) | ecosystem: Environmental > Terrestrial > Soil > Boreal...
GGAAGATCGACCTTGACGAGAGCGTCGATGCCGCTCGCCTGCGGCAACTGATACGCACGCATTTTGCTCCTCGCTCACCACGGTTCGTTCGGCTCAAAGCTAGCGTGTGCTCACGACAAAGGGGAGGGGAGGGATTGGACCTCAAGGTACGGGAGCTCACCGTAATTGCGCTGGTCTCCTTGTTCAGCCTCGGATTGGCGTGGGCGTATGAGGCGGACCTTTTTGCGATGTTCTTCGCAGCAGCGGCGGCCATCGCTGGGGTCGAGGCGGTTCGACGGTCCCTGTAAGTGCCTCCGCTTGTGTTCAGGTCCAGCGCCTCCATGAGTGTCGGGACGCCACAGAGTAGAAGCATTGGGGGGCACAGGGCCCGCCCGCCAGTGGCTCGACCCTCGATGCCCCCACGCTTAGGAATGCGTGCCCGCATCGCATTTCTCTAGCTGACGGTTCTCGCATCAGGAATGTAAGCGCGTTCGTTTCTTGGGCCGAAACATGGGCACTGATTAAGGCAGCAAGCGTGGTAAAATAGTCTTTGAGAGCAATATCAAAAAGTTGCAATGGTGGGCGCTGTAGGGATTGAACCTACGACCTCTCCCGTGTGAAGGGAACGCTCTCCCGCTGAGCTAAGCGCCCGGGACAGGAACAGGATTTAAGGACGGCAGGGGGACTGTCAAGCAGCGCATACAAAATGCAAAGTGCCCTCTAAGCCGGCGCACTCGAATACACCGTCGTGGTGAGGTTGAACCCGTCGCAACGCAGTGCCCAGCTACGCCCCGCTTGCCTGCGGTACCGCGGAGGCTCGGCTCTGCAAAGCGCGAATACGATCGGCCAGGGTGCCCTTGAACTCGCCCGATTGCGGCGCATGCGGCAGCGCGGCGCCGTTGCTCCCGTTTGATGCCCCCGCAGCGTGTCCCGCTTCGCTGCCGAGGATGGCTGCAATCGGCGAGTTGGGCCCCTCCAGCGTCGCCGTGAGGCGCGCGACCTCGGCGGCCACGTCGTTGATGCGCTCGCGCAGGACTGCATTCTCGATGCGCTCATTCGCCCACGTGTTTTCGGCCTCGCGCTGCATGGCCGCGATCTCGCGCTGCATCTTGGCGCGCTCCGCTTCGGATTGACGCAGCTGCTCCTCGACGGATGATTTCTCGGCCGCAAGCGCCTCGGTCGAAGAGCGAAGCCTGTTTTCCGCTTCGGCGAGCGCGGCGCGGACTTCCGATTCGGTCCGTTGCGCGCTCGTCGCCTCGTTGCGCAACTGATCCGAAGCGAATTCGCGGTCGGCCAGAAAGCGGCTCTGCTCGTCAAGCCGCGCCGTGAGCTCGTCCACCCGGCGGCCCAAAACCTCGGACTCCGTCTGCTGTGCAATCAGCTGCCGGTCGAGCTCGCTCTCACGCGTTGCGAGCTGCTCGGCCCTGTCGCGTTCCTCGGCGAGCCCACTGCCCAGTGCCTCGACCTCGGCGCTCTTGTTGCGCAGACGGTCGTTGAGCTGCCGCGTCTCGTGCTCATAGCTTTCGATTTGTCCTTTCAACGCCTCGGCCTGTGCACGCAACGCGACCAGCTCGACCCGCTGACTCTGCGCGGTCACCGAGCTCTCGTGGAAGTTGCCGGTGGCCTGGTTAAGCTCTGCCTGGGTGCTTCCAAGCGCATGCTCGGCTTGCGCTAATACATCGTCCTTCGCCTTCACCTTGGCACGCAGGTTTTCAAGCTCGCTTGCAAGCTGCCTTTCCTTCGCTTCGAGCGCGAACAACGCCGCCGTCTTCTCCCCGAGGTCGAGCTTGAGGCGGCCGATCGCGTCGCTTTTCTTGCCGATTTCGGTAAGCTGACTGGTCGTTTTTGCCTTGAGCTGCTCGACGCTCATTTCGAGCCGGCGCGTGGACATCGCGAATTCGGCGCGCAACCTGTCCTTGTCGGCCTGAATTTCGGCGAGCGAAAGAGGACTGAGCGACTCCAGGCGCCGCGTGGTCAGACGAACCGCGCGCGCATGCACGAGGGGAAGGACACCAAGGACGAGCAAACCCGCGATAAGAAATCCGATCGATATGTACATGATCGGTTCGAGCATGGAAAATGCCTCCTCAACAAAATCGACGTATTTCGGCACAATGCCACGAAGCGCGGCTCGTCGCCAGCAGCGTGGGCAGTTAACCTAAACCGGGGAGGTGGTCCACCTCGATGACGCCTCGTGGCGCAGTGCGAGGAGGTGGAACCCGGGCGGCCGGCTCAGAAGGGATTCCAGGTCGCCGTTTGGGTGAATTTGAGATAGCCCACATTGGCACCCAGGCGAAAGCCAACGCCGGAACGGATCGGCACCAAGACGATGTTGTCGAAGGTCAGCGCCGTCATTCCGAGGCCCCCTACGAAATACGCCGATCCATCGATCCCGATAAAGCGTCGATAAATGGCATCCGTTGCCGGCAGGCCGTAGACGAGCATCATGGTGCGTGCGCCGTCGCCGCCGAAATCGAACCCGAGCGAAGGCCCTTGCCAGTAGACGCGCAGATCACCCGCATTCTTGGTGTAGAGAACGCCCTCGCCGTAACGCACCCCCGCGACCACCGCGCCGCCGGCCTCCTGGCCCAGCACATATCCATTCGGCAGGCCCCACTGACTTCCCGCTTTTTCCACGATCTGAGCAAGCCCGCGCGAGATCGTGCCGAAGAACCGGTGTCCGGCATCAATGACCTCGTTGGATGAGTATTGCCCGCCTTGCGGAACCGGGTTGACCGGAGCTGGAGCCCCATTGTTGGGAGGCGGGGCGCTGACCTGAGCGTATAGCGGTCCGGTGCTCAGGCCGGCGAGGACCAGGATCACGGTCCACTTCAAGGCCTGCATCAAAGGCTCCCTAAAATCTGAAAGTTCTTCGGCACTTTGGCCAGCCGATCTCGGGTTTTCCCGAGATCGGTCACTTTAGATGCCCAAGTCGGCAACAGCCGACTTGGGTGTGAACGATAGCCCGGCTTTGCGGCTATACCGCAACCGAATCGTCACATCCTGGCCAAGACTGTGACGAAAGGAGGACGACAGCGGACAGATCATCTGTCGTCCGTCGTCCGTCCTCTGTCCTCTGCTTCCCTCGGATCGCCCCATGCCACAAAGCCCGGCACCCGAAGCTCGCGATCGATACGTCCATACACCAAGGCCGACCCCTCAGGTGCCGTCATCCGTCCCCCGGCCGCTGAGATGATCGCTTCCCCCGCAGCAATGTCCCATTCACAGGTGGTGGAGAGGCGCGGGTAGATGTCAGCCTCGCCTTGAGCGAGCAGACAGAATTTAATCGCCGAGCCGCAGGCCACTCGCCGGGCCAATGGTAACCGCGCGAGCAAGGCCTCGGTTTGGGCGTCCAGATGGGACCGGCTCACCAAGGCCACGAGACCGGACCGGGGGCACGGCCGGGTGCGGATGTCGACCCGATCCCTCGCACAGCTTGCCGGCTCGCCCGCTGCAAGGCGAAGGCGCTCCGCGCCCGCTCCTGCAATTCCGCGCCAAATGAGCCCCCGTGCCGGTGCCGCGATGATCCCGAGTTGCGGCCGGCCCCCCTCGATGATCGCCAGGTTGATAGTGAATTCATCTCGTCCGGCGACCAGCTCGCGCGTCCCATCCAGCGGATCAACGAGGACAAACATTCCGGAGATAGTCGAATGCGCGCACCCCGCCTCTTCGGAGATCACCGGAACCCCCGGCAGCACGCGCGCTATACCCTCCAGCATCACCGCTTCTGAGGCATGGTCCGCATTGGTCACGGGCGAATCATCCGTTTTGGCACGAACATTAAGGGAAGCGCGGCACTCGGCCAGAATGGCCGCGCCCGCCGCGGAAATGGTCGACGAAAGCTCCGCGATAAGTTGCCTTGTCGAAAGGCCCGGCCAACGCGCGGCAATCACGCTCGGCTCCCCTCATCGCAAGCCGGGCTTACCCGACTTGCGCAATATAGTGCACTCGCTTGGAGATGCCCGATCATCTGGACGTCCGGTATTGGCAGCTCGGATAAGTCAGGTATACACCCAATTACGCTTGTGTGGTGGTGAGTCGCGTCTGAGCTTGAATTGTCATTCTATGGAGATCTCTCATGTCCAGCGCCGTCGCTGTTGACGCACTCGATCTTGCCGCGCTTCTGTGCTCGCGTGTCTGTCACGACCTGATCAGCCCGACGGGTGCCATTGTGAACGGCCTCGAAGTGTTGGACGAAAAGGAAAGCGATCAGGAAACAAAGAACTTTGCGCTTGATCTCATCAGGAAAAGCGCGAAAACGGCCTCCGCGCGGTTGCAATTCTGCCGGCTTGCCTTCGGCGCGGCCGGAACCGCCGGCGCTCAGATCGATCTTCAGGACGCGCAAAACATGGCGCGTGCCTTCATCGAGGATGAGAAGACCAGGCTTGTCTGGAACATGCCGAGCCTGCTCTTGCCGAAAAACCGGGTCAAATTGCTGCTGAACATGGTGGTGATCGCAGGCCAGTCGATCCCAAGAGGCGGCACGATTACGGTGGATCCGGTCGGCGAGCGGGAAAGTCTTGGTTTCCGCCTGACCGCATCCGGCCCCAACGCGCGCGTTCCGCACGCGGTCCCCGCGTTGCTGGATGGCGCCTCAGAGAACGGATCGCTGGACGCGCATGCAATTCAGCCGTTCTATGCCGGCATGCTTGCGCGCGCCTGCGGCGTGAAACTGGAGCTCAAGAGCGACGGAGACACGGTCATCATTGCGGCTGCTTAGCGGCAGGTTTGCGGGCTGCTCAAAGCACCGGCGCATTTTCAATTAAGAAAGAATTAATCGTTAACCGCCCCAGGGTTGGCAAACGCGCCGGCGACAGCGCGGCGTGTGTTTGCACGCGGAACGAACATTCGCACGGCTAGCATGTACCGCAACCAAAATTAAACTGTTTCCCAACACACTGAGAATAATTGCCAAACTCGATCCTTGCCCGAGCTGGGATCGCAGTAGGGCCTAGTCGTATTTGGCGTCGAAAGCTCCGATGTCATGGATGATCTGTTGCGCGAGTTCCTGACAGAGACCGGTGAGAGCCTCGATATCGTCGATCTGGAACTGGTGCGCTTCGAACGCGAGCCCAACAACACGGCAATCCTCGAAGACATTTTTCGGCTCGTACACACAATCAAAGGAACTTGTGGATTTCTCGGGCTCCCCCGTCTCGAAGCGCTGACCCATGCAGCCGAGTCGCTGATGGCGCAGTTTCGTGCCGGCAGACCCGTCGACGCGGACGCCGTTACGCTCGTTCTGACGACCATTGACCGTATCAAATCGCTCTTGGAGGCGCTCGAACGCGACCACGCCGAGCCCGCCGGCGATGATGACGATCTCATCGTTCGGCTCCAGGATATTGCCGCGCCCAAAGCCTCTTCGCCATCAGGCAGCGCTTCCCGCAAAGGACATGCGCAACGCATGGCGCAAGCGCGGCCCGCTGATGGGCCTGCAACAACAGAATCCGCGTCCGCGTCCCCACCCGCCGCCCCTGAGCAGGATGCCAAAGCGGCCAGCCTCGGCAAGATTGCAGCGAGCTCAATCCGCGTGCACGTAAGCACGCTGGATCAGCTCATGACCATGGTGTCCGAGCTGGTGCTCACCCGCAATCAGCTGATCGAAATCGTCCGGCGCCAGCAGGAATCGGAATTCAAGGCCCCCCTCCAGAGACTCTCGAACGTCACGGCGCAGCTTCAGGAGGAGGTGCTCAAGACCCGCATGCAGCCCATCGGCCGTGCCTGGCAGCAGCTGCCGCGCATCGTGCGCGATTTGTCAGCCGAGCTCGGCAAGCCCATGCAGCTGGAGATGCATGGGGCGCAGACCGAGCTCGATCGCCAGGTGCTGGATCTCATCAGGGATCCGCTGACACACATGGTTCGCAATGCCGCCGACCACGGCGTTGAAAGCCCGCAGCAGCGGCTGGCTGGCGGCAAGCCGGAGCAAGGGACCATTCGCATCCGCGCCTCTCAGGAGGGCGGTCATATACTGATCGAGATTTCCGACGATGGGCGCGGCCTCGATACCCAGCTTATCGGTGCAAAAGCAGTCGCCCTGGGTCTCGTATCGGAAGCGGAGCTGGGCACGCTAACCGAAACGCAAGTCCATCGTTTCATCTTCGCCCCGGGCTTTTCGACGGCCGTCACCGTGACCAGCGTCTCGGGCCGAGGAGTCGGCATGGATGTGGTCCGTGCCAACATCGACCGGATCGGCGGCAGCATCGATGTCAGCTCGAACCGTGGCGCCGGAACGTCTTTTACAATTCAGATACCGCTCACGCTTGCCATCGTATCGGCCCTGATCGTCGCTGCCGCGGGCGAACGCTTTGCCATCCCGCAGCTTGCAGTCGTCGAGCTCGTGCGCATGCGCAGTCGTGGCGAACCATGCATCGAGCACATCAAGGATTCCGCCGTGCTGCGGTTGCGCGACAAGCTGCTGCCGTTGGTCGATCTGAAAACTGTTCTCAAGCTCGGCGAGTGCAAGGGACGGACTGTCGATGACGGCTTCGTTGTCGTGATGCAGGTCGGCAGTCAACGCTTCGGCATCATTGTGGATGCGGTCTTCGATACCGAGGAAATCGTGGTCAAGCCGATGGCGAGCCGGCTGCGGCAGATCGGAGTGTTCTCGGGCCATACGATTTTGGGCGACGGATCCGTCATTCTCATCCTTGATCCCAACGGTCTCGTCCATGCGATCGGAGCGGCCCAAAACGGACAGCCGCCTGCGCACGAGGATAATGATGAGCAGAGCAAAGAGCTGCCGGCCGAGCCGTTGCTCGTCTTCCGTGCCGGCTCGCCCAATCCAAAGGCGGTGCCGCTGTCGTTGGTGACCCGCCTGGAGGAAATCGACCCGAGCACAATCGAGCATTCGAACGGCCAACAGGTCGTGCAATATCGGGGTCAACTCATGCCGCTCGTTGCAGCCACCAGCGACGTGCGCATCAAGAGCAGCGGAAAGCAGCCCCTGCTCGTCTTCTCCGATCATCGCCGTTCAATGGGTCTCGTCGTCGACGAGATTGTCGACATCGTCGAAGACCGGCTCGATATTGAGCTTGCAGGCGAAAAGCCGGGCTTCATCGGCTCGGCCGTGATCAAGGGTCAGACGACCGAAGTCATCGACATCTCGCATTTCCTGCCGCTTGCGTTCCCGGACTGGCGCAATTGGAAAAACCCGGGCGGCGATGACATCGTGCGAAGGGCGCTGCTCGTCGATGATACCGCGTTCTTCCGAAACATGCTCGCGCCTCTGCTCAAGGCCGCCGGATACCAGGTTACCCCGGCCGGCTCGGCCGAGGACGCACTGGCGGCGGCCCGGGATTGCGATGAGCCCTTCGACGTGATCATCACCGACATCGATATGCCGGAAATGAATGGCTTCGAGCTGGCATCGGTACTGCGTTGCGATCCACGCACCGCCGCAGTCCCCATCATCGGAATGTCGTCGGGCCTGCTCCCCGAGTCCGTCGAGCGCGGCAAGCAGGTCGGATTGCACGATTGCGTCGGCAAATTCGATCGCCGGGCGCTGCTTGCAGCTCTCAAGCGGCAAACCGCCAACCGCACAAGCGCGTAACACTATGACCCTCCAGGACGACATGACCGAATACGTGACCGCCGTCATCGGCGGTCAGCTTTTCGGTGTTCCGATTACGCGCGTGCAAGACGTGTTCGTTCCCGATCGTCTCACGCAAGTACCATTGGCGCCCCCCGAGATTGCGGGTCTTCTCAATGTACGCGGGCGCATCTTGACGGTCGTCAATATGTGGAAACGGCTCGACCTGGAACGCAAAGAGACCGGCAACAGACAACTGGCGCTCGGGGTCGAGCTGCATGGTGAATCCTACGGACTGCTGATCGACCAGATCGGCGAGGTGCTGAAAGTGGCTGCTGCGAGCCGTGAAGATCCTCCCATTAATCTCGATCAGAAGCTCGCGCATGCCTGCGCGGGCGTGCATCGGCTCGACGGAAAGCTGCTGCTGGTCCTTGATCTCGATCGGGTACTCGAGCTCGGGCCGGCCGCCAAGGCCGCATGAGGTGTGCGTCGTCAAAGTGAACTCGTGGAGTGGCATGAACGTGAGGATGCGATGAAAAACTGTTTGGTAGTTGTGATTCAAGTGTAATTCGCAAAGTGGCGCGTCGAATTCTCGAGGGCTTGGACTTCGAGATCTCGGAAGCAGAGGACGGCGAGCAGGCGCTTGATGTTTGCCGCCTTCACATGCCCGATGCTGTGCTGCTCGACTGGAACATGCCCAGGATGGACGGCTATGAATTCCTGCGCGCATTGCGGCGAATGCCTGATGGCGACCGGCCCAAAGTCGTATTCTGCACCACGGAGAATGATGTGGCGCATATTGCACGTGCGCTGCACGCGGGGGCCAACGAATACATCATGAAGCCGTTCGACAAGGAAATTGTCGAGGCCAAGTTCCAGGAGGTGGGCTTGATTTGACCCTTGGGTTGAATCGCAGCCCATAGATTTCGCAATGAGCATGGCCACTGCACGATATGCCGAGCACGCGCTCGCGCCCGAGCGTCTGCGCGTAATGGTTGTCGACGACGCGGTGGTTGTGCGCGGGATGATTGCGCGCTGGATCAAGGCAGAGCACGACCTGGAAATCGTCGCCTCCATGCGAGGCGGGCGAGAGGCGCTCGAGCAGGTGGAGCAAAAAGATCCGGATGTTGTCGTCCTTGATGTCACTATGCCTGACATGGACGGACTTACGGCATTGCCGCGTCTGTTGCACAAAAAGCCAAATCTCGTTGTGCTTATGGTATCGACCCTCACCCGGCGCAACGCCGAGATCAGCCTGCACGCGCTGTCATTGGGGGCCGCCGATTACATCGCCAAACCGCAAACCGATCGCGAGTTTGCGTCATCCGAATCGTTTCGGCGTGAGCTTATCGACAAGATCCGCGTGCTTGGGCTACGTGCCAAGGAGCGCGCGAGAGCAAAGATCGGGGCTTCTGTTCCGGAATTGCTGCCGGACCTGGGCGGCCAAGGCGGTCACGACACGCACAGGATCGCGCGCGGCGCCGGCAGGCCTGAAAAACTCGTCCTGCGGCCCTTTCCACCGACACGTCCGCGCGTTTTGTTGATCGGTTCTTCCACCGGAGGGCCACAGGCCCTCAATGCCATTCTCGGCGCAATGGGACGCGTGATTGACACTGCCCCCGTTCTCATTGCGCAGCATATGCCGGCAACATTCACGGCCATTCTGGCGGAGCATCTGGCCCGGCTGAGCGGCCGGCCCGCGGCCGAGGCGGTGAGCGGGGAGCTCATTCGTGCCGGACAGATCTACATCGCTCCCGGCGGACGGCACATGCGCGTTACCCGTTGCGACGGACATCCCTTCGTCCTGCTGGATGACGGCCCGCCGGTCAATTTTTGCAAGCCGTCCGTCGACCCGCTGTTTACCTCGGCCGCCGCGGTCTGGGGTCCATGGAATCTCGCGCTGATCTTGACCGGTATGGGTGTCGATGGCGCCCGCGGTGCAGCCCAGATCGTGACGGCCGGCGGATGCGTCATCGCGCAGGACGAAGCGTCGAGCGTAGTGTGGGGCATGCCTGGATCCGTTGCGCAGGCGGGACTTGCCTCGGCGGTGCTCCCGCTTGACCAGATCGGCCCAAAACTCGTCCGGCTGTTTTGCGGGGGGCGCCCGTGACGGGCCTTGACTACGAGTATTTCCGCAAATTTCTGCGTGAGCGCTCGGGTTTGGTGCTGTCGGCGGACAAGCATTATTTGCTCGAAAGCAGGCTTCTGCCGGTGGCTCGGCGGGCGGGCCTCGCCAGCCTTGCCGGGCTCGTGCACAGGCTGCGGGGCATTGATTGCGAGGCTCTTGCGGCGGAGGTGGTCGAAGCGATGACCACCAATGAATCGTTCTTCTTCCGGGACAAAATTCCATTCGAGCATTTTCGCGATACCATAATTCCGCGGCTCATTGCGGCGCGCAACCACCGCCGCCGGATTCGCATCTGGTGCGCTGCCGCCTCCACCGGCCAGGAGCCCTATTCGCTCGCGATGTCGATCAAAGAAATGGGCGATCGGCTGTCGGGCTGGCAGATCGAGATCATCGCCACCGACATTTCCAGCGAGGCTTTGCGAAGAGCGCGATCCGGAATTTACAGCCAATTCGAGGTGCAACGCGGGCTGCCGATCATGCTGCTGCTCAAGTATTTCAAGCAGATCGGCGAAAATTGGCAAATCGGACCGGACATTCGCGCGATGGTGCAATTTCGGGTGCTCAACCTGATCAGCGATTTTTCGCGTCTAGGCATGTTCGACCTGGTGTTCTGCCGCAACGTGCTCATCTATTTCGACCAGCCGACCAAGATCAGCGTGCTTGACCGCCTGGCGCAAAATCTGGATCGCGACGGTTACCTGGTGCTCGGCGCGGCCGAAACCGTCGTCGGGTTGACCGACAGCCTCAAACCGGTCCCGGACTGCCGCGGATTGTACGCGCACAGCGCCGCCATGAAAGCACCGGTGCTGCGCATCGTGGCCGCCAATCCGGCCGCATAGGTCCCGTTTAAAGCAAAAGCCCCGCGGCATGACCCGCGGGGCTTTACGAGCAAGGCCGCTTAAGGTTCATGCAGGGATCCTGGCCTCGTCATCAATGGGCTCGCGCAGTACGTAGCCACGGCCCCAGACCGTTTCAATGTAATTCTTGCCGTTGGAGGCGTTAGCGAGTTTCTTTCTCAACTTGCAGATGAACACGTCGATGATCTTGAGCTCGGGTTCATCCATGCCGCCGTAGAGATGGTTGAGAAACATCTCTTTGGTGAGCGTGGTGCCTTTACGCAGGCTCAGGAGCTCCAGCATCTGGTACTCCTTGCCCGTAAGGTGCACGCGCGCGCCGTTCACTTCCACCGTCTTCGTGTCCAGGTTGACGACAAGATCGCCTGTCTGGATCACCGATTGCGCATGACCTTTCGAGCGCCGCACTATCGCGTGAATACGCGCCACGAGCTCGTCCTTGTGGAAGGGCTTGGTCATGTAATCGTCGGCGCCGAACCCAAGTCCTCTGACTTTGTCCTCGATGCCTCCAAGGCCGGTGAGGATCAAGATTGGCGTCTTGACCTTCGAGACGCGCAGCGATCGCAGCACCTCGAAGCCGGACATATCGGGCAGATTCAGGTCGAGCAGAATGATGTCGTAATCGTAGAGTTTACCGAGATCGACGCCTTCCTCACCAAGGTCGGTGGTGTAGACGTTGAAGCTTTCAGATTTCAGCATCAGCTCAATTGATTGAGCAGTGGCGCTGTCATCCTCGATCAGTAATACGCGCATGCCAGTCCCCTTCCTAGCCGCGTCGGGCTCAGGTCGGCACGCCGCAGCGGCGGCCCTCGAAAACGCTTTGGGACAAACCGAGTCGAAACTTTAGCGGCGCATGGTTAACAAAAGCTGATTGCGTCCCATGCGCGCACTCGGGGGGCATTCCGGCGAATCGCCCTAAGATACTGCACGGGAGAGCTTTTTTTGCCAAGCGACTTGTCATTTCGGTGTTACGGTCCGGTTGTTGCGGTCAACACGACCTGTGTCCCCCGTCCCCGCTGGGGCGAAAGGTCGCCTTAAGTCCCACGACGATGACGCAATGATTAACGACGCGGGTAAACACGGAGTTAAGAACGGCCTCGATTGCTGCGCGCGGAGGCCGTCATTGCGGGCCGCAGCCGATCTCGGATGTGCCTGCGATCGGCCATACTAGGTGCCGAAGTCGGCAACAGCCGGCCTGGATTGGGAGGTGAGAGGGGCTTGCGCGGGCAAGCTTTCCAGCCCAATGCAATTCGTACCGGAAACCGAAAACTAACGTTGTCCGATCACACTCGGCCGTCATCGCATGGTTCAAAAGCCGTGCGCTTTGTAAACCGCGGTGCTGAGGGGCTTCGGGGGAGTACGGGTCGATGAAGTCACGTGAGACGCTCATCCGGTTAAAAAGGTTTCAGGTCGACGAGAAGCGCCGCAAGGTCACGCAGATCGAGTCCATGATCGCCGAATTCGAGCGCATTGCGGCCGAACTCGATCGTGAGATCAAGGCCGAGCAGGACCGGTCCGGAATCCACGACCCCGCCCATTTTGCGTATCCCACTTATGCCAAGGCCGCGATGCAGCGGCGGGAAAATCTCAAGCGCTCGGTCGCCGATCTCAAGCTCCAGCTTGACGATGCGAAGGCAGCACTCGGTGAATCCTTCGAGGAAATGAAAAAGGTCGAGCTGCTCGACGAGCGCGACCAGATGCGCGAGCGGGCGGAGGAGGAGGCCCGCGAGCAGGCGGGACTGATGCGCTCCGCCTGACCCAGCCCGGGAGAGGGCTGCTCATTCAAGCCTCGACGAGTGCCGGCTTTCGCGGCCATAATTGGAAGGCCCAGAGGCACTCTTCATTCCAGGAACTGGTCCGCTGGGTGCAATTCAACGGGCGCTTTGTGTGCGACCACACGCCGTGCGGCGCCGTTAGGAAACAGGCAGGTGACCGGCTCGTCGACACCAGCTGAACTCACATGGCTGCTCGCCGCCGTCACCCAGGGCGACGTGGCGGCATTTGAGCGGCTTTACGCGGCAACATGCGCCAAGCTCTACGGTGTTGTTCTGCGCATCGTGCGTCGGCATGATCTTGCCGCCGACGTGATGGAACAGGCCTATTTGCAGATCTGGAGCAGCGCCGGGGACTTTAATCCCGCGCAATCAAGTCCTGTCGCATGGATGGTGGCAACTGCGCGCCGCCTCGCAATTGATGTGTCTAGGGCCTCCAGCGTGTCGGATGCGGAGCCGGAGGTCATCGAGGAAAGCAATAGTCCGGGCACACTGCCACGACAGCAGCTCAATGATGATCTCAAGCGCCTGCTGACCTGCATCGGGCGGCTCGAGCCGGACCGCCAGCGGATGCTGTTGCTTGCCTATTACGGCGCGTTCAGCCGCGAGCAGCTCTCCATCAAGCTCGATATGCCAGTCAATCTATTGAAGGCATCGCTGCGGCGTAGCCTCAACGAGGTCGAGCAATGTCTGAAGACATGACCATCGATCGCGATGGCATGGCCGCCGAATACGTGCTCGGCACGCTCGACCCCGACGAACGGCGCGCCGCGCAGGCTTTGCTGGCCCAGGACGCGGAATTCGTCGCCAAGGTAAAGCTATGGGAACGCCGGCTTGGCGAGCTTCACCTCATGGTGGAGCCGGTCGAGCCCGACGCCCATGTGTGGCAACGCATCAAGGCAAAGCTGCCGGAGCCACCCCCCAAGCCGGAGATGAAGCTGGAAGAGGTTGCGATCGGCGCTGAGCCAAAGCCCGCAATCGACCTCGAGCCGGAACATAAGCCGACGCTCGAGCCCGAGGCCACGCGCGAGCTCGAGCCGCCCGAGCCCGAGCGAAAGCCCGAGATCGAGTCAAAGCCCGAGGTCGAGCGTAACCTTGAAGTCGCCCGCAAAACTGCCGCTGAGGTAAACTTCGAGTCTGCAATTGCAGCGGTCGAAAGCGCGCTCGCGAGCCACGGGGCTGCTTCTGCAGCAAAATCTGAGGCGGCGGAGGTTGCAGCGCGGCAGGTGCCTGACGCGGAGCCGGCCACCGCACCATCGGTAGATAAGACCGATCGGCCTGTGGTGAGCCGCGCGCCCACGCTGCCGGATTCGGACTTAGCTGTTGTGCCAGCCGCCGAAGCTGCTGGAGCAGCCGACCAGCAGCTCCGGGCAGCCAAACGACACCTTGCCGGCTGGCGCGCACTTGCGCTGCTCATGAGTTTAGCCGTCCTGGCAATGGCCGGGCTTCTGGCGCTCTGGAAATATGCCCCCGACCGAATTCCTCCCGCACTTCAGCCGATGGCGCTGATGCGGCTGGTTGGAATCAACGTCGAAGCGGCATTGCCTCCGCGCAAGCCGGCACCGCCGGAATCCCAATATAACGAGTAGGTTGGGGGCGAAGGTGCGCACCCGACGGAGGCACCTGCGTCAGGCCAAAATTTCAGCGGATTGCGCGATCTACGGCGGCAGCGGCGCTCACCGGTTTTGCGGGCGCAACGACAGTGGCCTCGATCTGTCCCTGCCTGCTCTCGCCTATCCGGCTCGCGATGCCGACGGTGGCGACCACGGTCGCACAGACAAGCGAGAGCACCACGACTTTGAGGTGCGTCGCACGGTCGGCCGTCAGTAAAGATGAGTTGTTCATCACACCCTCCCCAGGGTCTCTGTGCCGTTAGTCGCAGCAACCCTGGCGAAGGTTCACGGTGTCGAATTCCGTTGAGTTTACAGTCGGGATTGGGACTGCTCAAAGCAATGACGCCCCGTCATTCCGGGATGCCGCCGATCACGAGTTCATCCCGGATTCGGCGGCGAGCCCGCATCTCGTAGCCCCCGGGGTGCTTCGCCTATTGGTCCAGTGCCAGGGCGGCTACGAACCTCCCGGCCCTTGAACATCAAAGCATCAACGTCCATATGCGTTGACGCATGAGGACGACGCTGACGCTTGATGACGACGTGGCGGTGCAGCTGGAACGGTTACGCCGGTCACGCGATGCAAATTTGAAGGACCTTGTTAATGAGGCGCTGCGGTTGGGTCTGCGGGAGATGACGGCGAAGCCAAAGAAGCGAAAGCCGTTCCGAACACGGACATTCGATATGGGCCCACCGCTTATTAACATCGACAATGTTGCCGAAGCTATCGCCTACGCAGAAGGCGAAGGCTACAAGTGATCTTGGTCGATGTTAACATTCTCATTTACGCGACCGACAGGAGATCGCCCCAGCACGCGGTTGCGCGAGATTGGCTTGATGCGCAGCTGACCGATTCAGTTGCGCTGGGAATGCCTTGGGTGTCCTTGCTCGGGTTCCTGCGGTTGTCGACGAATCCGAGAATAATGCCGCGGCCATTGTCGATTGCCGCTGCCTGGGAAGAGGTGACGGCGTGGCTTACCTGCGAGGCAGTCTGGATACCGCAGCCGACCGAGCGACATTCTGACATCCTCGGGGAATTGCTCGCGCTGCCCGGCGTGCACGGGAATCTTGTTACCGACGCTCATCTCGCCGCTCTCGCGATCGAGCATGGCCTGACCCTGTGCTCGACCGACGGCGATTTTGCTCGATTTCCCGGACTCTCTTGGCGCAACCCGCTGGCCTTGTGACGATGCGCCCTGGATGGTGAAATCGCGCCATCGCACGCAAGACCTCAATATCGATGACTTATCGGGAGCTCCTCGGCCGGAAATAAGGTGATCACGCGGTGGCCGTTGTCGGTCACCACAATTTCCTCCTCGATCCGTGCGGCGGAATAGCCGTCGGCTGCGGGGCAATAGGTTTCGAGCGCAAACACCATGCCCTCCTTGATCTCAGTCGGATGGGAGAGCGAAACCACCCGCGAGATGATTGGCCTTTCATGCAGGGCAAGCCCCAGCCCATGCCCGAATTGCAGCCCGAAGGCCGCCATCTCATCCGGGAATCCGAAATCCTGCGCCTTCGGCCACACCTCGCAGACTTTATCGGTGGTCACGCCAGGCTTGATGAGAGCGATCGCGTTGTCGAGCCATTCGCGCGCCTTCTTGTACGCGTCGTGCTGAACCGCCGTCGCGCGCCCGACATTGAAGGTGCGGTAATAGCAGGTGCGGTAGCCCATGAAGCTTTGCAGGATGTCGAAGAACGCCTGGTCGCCGGGGCGCAGCATGCGATCGGTGAAATTGTGCGGATGCGGATTGCAGCGTTCGCCGGAGATTGCATTGATCGCTTCCACGTCGTCCGAGCCGTGGCGATAAAGAAACTCGTTGACCTTGGCTACGATGTCATTTTCGCGCACGCCCGGCTTGAGATCCTCATAGATGAGGTGATAGGCGCCGTCCACCATGGCCGCGGCGCGATTGAGCAGCGCAATCTCATCAATGTTCTTGATCTCGCGCGCCTCCAGCATGATCTGCTGGCCGTCGACGATCTTCAGCCCCGCCTTCTGCAACTCGAACATCATGGGCGGCTCGATGATGTCGACGCCGACCGGCATCTTGTGGACGCCGGCTTCCTTCAACAGTGATGCAATTTCCTTGGCGTGCCGTTCCATCAGGCCGAAAGCAGGGTTAACTGTACCGCGCAGCCCAATGAGGCCGGCTTTGCAGTTCTCGGGGTTGAGCCAGGGCGTGTAGAGCTTGTGATGGACCGCGGCCGAGCCGAAGTCCCACAGGATCGGCTCCCCGTCGCGGGCGAGCATCGCCCAGCGGCAGAGCTTGTCGCGCTCCCATTCGCCGATCTTGGTCGAGGTGATGTAGCGGATGTTGTTGACGTCGAACACGAGAAGCGCACCGAGGTCGGATTTTTCCAGTGCCTGACGCACGCGTGCAAGGCGATAACGGTGGAGACGGCGATAGTCCACTCGCTCCTCGAAATCGACCCCCATGGTGCCGAGCGCCGGCAGCGCGCGAGCCCAGTTGTAGCGCGGATTGATGTCTTCGGCGCTGATCTTGCGGACCGTTTCGTCCATTTGAGTCCTCCTGTGATTGTTTCTTTATTAGCCCCCGCCCGGATGCGTATCTATAGCAAGCTTTGCATTGCCGACGTCAGTCCTCGCTTGCATAATTCATTCCCAAGCCGAGAGACAACCGCGCCCGCTGAGGCCCATAGGGGAGGCTCGTAATGAAGCTTGAGGGATTCGATTCGCATGCCGCTATTGCGTCGATACCGCGCGTCTACAATTTTGCCGCCGATGTCCTCGAGCGCAACCTCAAGGCCGGCCGGGGAGCCAAGCCGGCCTTCATTGATCCGCGCGGCGCCTGGACCTATGGCCAACTTGCCGAGCGGATCGAGCGTTTCGGCGCGGTGCTGCGCTCCCTCGGAGTTCGGCGCGAGGAGCGCATCGTCCTTGCTCTCCTTGATACCATCGACTGGCCTACGGCTTTTCTGGGGGCGATCAAGGCGGGAGTGATCCCAATCCCGGTCAATACGCTCATGACCGCGGAGGACTATCGCTTCATGCTCGCGGATAGCCGCGCCAAGGCCTTGGTCGTCTCCGAACCGCTGCTGTCAAAATTTGTGAATCTGATCGGGTCGAGTCCCGACCTCACGCATGTGATTGTGTCGGGTGAAGGCGCCCATGGCCACGCCAATTTTGAGGACCTGCTGGCCGCGGTGCGGCCTGATCCCTACACCGCCCCCACGACTTGTGACGACATGTGCTTCTGGCTTTACACCTCCGGCTCGACCGGACGCCCCAAGGGGGCGGTGCATGTCCATTCCAGCTTGCGGCTCACAGCCGAGCTCTACGCAACGGGCGTGCTCGGGCTCAAGGAAAGCGACGTCTGTTATTCGGTTGCGAAGCTGTTCTTCGCTTACGGACTAGGAAACTCGCTGACTTTCCCATTGTCGGTCGGCGCGACCACTATTCTGTCGCCGGACCGCCCCACGCCGGACGGCGTGGCGAAGATACTGCGAGCGCATCCGGTGACGGTTTTCTACGCCGTTCCCACCTTTTACGCGGCCTTCCTGGCGAGCCCGAATGCGGCCGAGCGCTCGCAGCTCCAGCTGAGATATTGCGTCTCGGCCGGTGAGGCGCTGCCGCCGGATATCGGCCGACGCTGGAAGGAGTGCTACGGCATCGACATTCTCGACGGCTTCGGCTCGACCGAGATGCTGCATATTGTTCTGTCGAACTACCCCGGCGAGTTGAAATACGGCACCAGCGGCAGGCCGGTGCCAGGCTATGACATGCGCCTGATTGATGACGACGGCAGGCTCATCGAGGGCGCGGGCGAAATGGGAGAGCTGCAGGTGCGCGCTCCGACGAGCGCCGTCATGTACTGGAACAATCGCGAAAGGACGCGCCAGACATTTCTCGGCGAGTGGACCCGCACAGGGGATAAATACGTCAGGGACGAGGATGGCTGTTACGTCTACTGCGGGCGGCGCGACGACATGCTCAAGGTCGGCGGAATCTATGTCTCTCCCTTCGAAGTCGAGGTCGCGCTCTGCACCCACCCGCAGGTGCTGGAAGCGGCGGTGGTCGCCTGGCCGGACGAGCAGGAGCTGATCAAGCCCAAGGCGTTCGTTGTGCTCAAATCGGAAAAGAACGCCTGTGACGACCTCGCCCGCGCGCTGCAAGATCACGTCAAAGCCTCGCTTGCGCCCTACAAATATCCACGCTGGATCGAGTTTCGCAGCGAGTTGCCGAAGACGGCGACGGGCAAGATTCAGCGCTTCAAGTTGCGGGCAGAAGCGCACACGCGGTGACGGCGCTCGCGCGTGGTCTAGCGCGCAGGATCAGCTAGCGTCATGCGGGACCGCGCCGGCGGCGGTGATGGCTCCGGGAAGCCCTCGCGACTCGGCGCCTGGCAATAAGACCATCGAAATGATTGAACCTTTTTTCTCGAAGCTCGTCTAATGCAGGCAATTTGATGTGACGGCCGTGCAGACCCTCGCAATTTCGGTCCCTGCGCGGGTTTCATTGCGGCATTCACTGTGAGGGCGATGGCTTACGAAATTAGATCCTATTTGGGTGCCGGCACGCTTGTTTTCGGGATGTCACCCAAACAGGTGCACGAGCTTCTCGGCAAGCCGCGATTTTCCCGCAGGGACCCCGGCCGGCTGAGAGAAATATATCGCGTGTGCCCGGCGTTGACGTTCGTGGGCGCTGATCAGGAATTGAAACTCGTCGAGATCGGCTTCGCCAAGGCGGCCGGCGAGGTTATTTATGGCGGCGCAAATCTGTTCGCAGGTGAACACATGGCGGTCGTGCAAAGGCTGTGCGGTGAGGACCCCGCCCCCAGGGAAGTGGTCGGAACGTTGGTCTTCCGCAAGCTCGGAATTTCATTGACCGGTTTCCACGCCGGCCCCAAAGAGAGCCTCGCCGTGACGGTCTTTGCGTCCGGCAGGTGGGATGCGCAGCTTGCCAGGTCAAAGCCCTTCAAAGTCTCCTGAAGCTGCGGTGAATTTTCTACAATGCTGAGGAGAGTGCGTCGATAGTTCGCTCATCCGCTGCTGCTCCTTCTTTACTATTATCAATCGGCATAGGCAAAAAAGTGATTGCCGGCGTGCCATAAAGTCTCCGATTGAGCTCATCCGCGGCCAGCGCGCCGGTTTCACGCCGAGCGTCCCCAAAAACAACCCCGAAAAAATGCCTCGCCAATTGCGCGAGGAAGGAGCATGCTTGTGCCATCACCGGCAGCGTCCTCCTTCCGGGCAGCTTGCCATCGATGCTTCGTTGCATCTTTTGGGAGTGCGTTTCAATGCTCCCGGCCCTCGACACTGAAATTCGCGCAATGCAGCCGCACGCGGTCGCTCGCAGTGCCGATCAAAGGCCTCGACGTTCTTGCAAGCGACCTGCAAAAGCGCTGGCACTCCTGCGGCGTGACTCTGAAATTCCAGAGCAGCTCTCGAACTCTCGGAAGGCGCACACAATCATTCCGCAACGGCATCCGGTTGGCGGCGGGTTTTACCGCCCCGAGTCATCTATGTATCGGGGGTCGCTGATCCTCGGCCAATCGAGGAGGAGAATGGATTATGGCGAGCTTATATGAAATTCTCGACAATGCACACGACGGCGAAGGCGTGAGCACGCTCAGCCGTGAGTTCGACCTCACGCCGGCGCAAACACAGGCAGCTATTAACGCGCTGCTTCCGGCAATTTCAATTGGCTTGAAGCAATCGACGGCGACACTGGATGGTCTTGGCAAGCTGCTCGGTATGATGGGACAGCAGTAGGACCTCCATCAGATGTATGAAGATCACGAGACCGCGTTTGGTTCGGAGGGAGTCACGGCGGGAAACGACGCACTATCAGTGATCTTCGGCTCGCCTGAGGTGAGCCGCGCTGTCGTCGATCAGGCGCAGCAGTTCTCAGGAGTGAGCTCAGATATCCTCAAGAAGTTGTTGCCGGTAATCGCCGGGATGGTCCTCTCGGGACTCATGCGCAGCGGATCGACGCCAAAGTCCGCACGCCCGGAACAGCCGGCCCCTTCAGGCGGTAGCCTCGGCGACATCCTGGGACAGATATTTGGACGCAAAACGGCGGGGTCACCCGGCTTACCGGCAGATCGCGGTCAGCAATATCCTCCGTCGGACAGGCAATCGTCTCCATCTCCCAGCGACCCTGGAGGCGACCTCCTCGGCACGATTCTGCGCGAGCTCGAGAAGGGGATTCGAGAGGGCCGCGTCAAGCCCGTCATCATCGAGGGTGGGCCTGTACAGGTGCCCCGACAGCAACGTCCGATGCCTTCCGATTCCGAGACACCTCAGATGCCGGGCGGCGATATTTTTGGTCAGGTCCTTCGCGATATTTTTGGCGGCCCCGTAGGGCGGTCCGGCCAAATGCCGCAAGGTCGTGAGGGTGGGTCGCCTCAGATGAAGGACTTGTCGGATCGGACCAAGCAGCTCGGCATCATGGGTGGAGCCGGCGCAGCAGTGTTTGGTGATCACTTCGAGGTTGGGCGGGATATTGAGCAGCGCCACGTCGATGACCTCCAGAGGGTGCTTGAGCGCCTCTTTGATGCCCGGCTGCGTTGAAAAGGTGGCTGCTTGCGGTAAGTGAGGAACGGTCGGCCGAAGCATTGACGGCGACGCGCTCGGAGAGATTCGAGGCACCTATGCAAAACGCGTAGTCGAGGCTATTGGGCTTGCAGCGTCACTCTTTCGTCACATGAACCGAGCGGAGGACATCATGGGTTTTATCTGGACGATCATCATAGGGTTTGTGGCAGGGCTGATCGCGAGATTCATTCATCCGGGAGCTTCCAACGAGCCATCGGGCTTTATACTCACAACGCTGTTGGGAATAGTGGGGGCATTCGTTGCCACCTTTCTCGGGCAGGCGGTCGGATGGTACCAGGCCGGCGAAGGTGCCGGGCTGATAGGTGCCGTCGTCGGCGCGGTCATCGTGCTCGTGATTTGGGGCATGTTCGCAGGGCGGACTGCAAAAGTGTAATCGAATTGTGCTCAGACATTCTCTCACTCGATTTGAGGTGAAGCGCAACCGACAAATGCCAAAAGGGTGATCACATGAGTCGTGGCTATCCGTCTATGACAGCTCTGTTGGCTCTCCTGGCCATGGCGGGCTATCAAAATCGCGACAAGATCGCGGAATGGCTCAAAACAGCACAGCGCAAAATGGACACCCCGGCGTCATCGTCTGGAGCCACCGCCGGTCTTCCGGGAAAGTTGGATGGAATGCTCGCCGGCACCAGTATTGGAGGCTGGCGAAAGGAGGTCCCAATCCGCGACTCCGGCCAGTAAAATCAAGGATAAGTGCGGTTTCCGATGTACCCCGGAGTGGTGATTCGGCACACCCTGGGCATACCGAGCGGCACCGATATGCGGCCCAATCCGGGAGGCGAAACCTCGTTTTAAATGCCGACCACAGCCCCTGAGAGGCCCGTACGTGCGAGTTCATTTCGAACAGGTCTGTGGAGCGCCCTCATGAGGATTGCGCTCATCTCATCCTCCTCCGCGTCGGCCCTTACGCGTGTAAACCTACCGGCTGCGGACCACTCTCAGCCGATATTTCGAAGTTCGTAGATCACGCGCAATAGGATTCCGGTGTCTCATTGCAGGACCTTTGCGCGCTTTCATGACAGCTCCCCAACTCCCGCATATTTCAACGCAAGCTCCGCCACTTCCTCCACGCTGATGGGGTGGGTCTCCTTGCGCCCGGCCGCCACGTCGAACAGTGCGTGGAGTACCGGCTCAATGTCGGGGACGTCTGTTTTGGTATTGTGAAAGAACCCGTGGCGGATGCGCATGCCCGGCTCAACCTGCCGCACCAGCACATGCAGTTCGTGACCCGGTGGAGGGACGGGGATATCAGCGATTGAGCTGAACTCATCTGGGAACGAGGGCCGCAGGCGATGCGACCGCGTTGGGTTGCTCTCGAACCAGCGGCGGTCGTCATCCTTCCAGGTCGTGTCGGCGATGTGCGGTATTAGTTTCTCGGCCAGGTGCGGGACGCCAGCCCGTCGAGCGCCTCTATCAACCATCGCGTCAAGTTCCGCATGCGCACGCCGTAGTGTTGTGACCGCTTCTTCAGCCTGTTCTGGGGAAGAACATTTCGCGCTGGGATAGCG
>Ga0209331_1000190_pt1 | contig 21958 bp, 20 predicted proteins | sample JacPinW_OM3H0_M3_FD_187971 | JGI IMG/M metagenome (GOLD analysis project Ga0209331, IMG submission 187971) | Forest soil microbial communities from Algoma, Ontario, Canada - Jack Pine, Ontario site 1_JW_OM3H0_M3 (SPAdes) (version 2) | ecosystem: Environmental > Terrestrial > Soil > Boreal...
CAGCACGTTTCCGCTTTCAGCTGTCCGCATCCAGGCCGTAGACTTACCGGCGAAGGTGACCTGCTCGCGGCGAAAGCGCGCCTGATTGCTGCTCACGGCGCCAGTGCGGCGCTGGCACTCCAGGCAGTGGCACATGGAAATGCGCGATGGTTCGCCCTCAATCGTAAGCTGAAGCTGCCCGCAACTGCAGGCGGCGCGTCGGGGGGTCATGGGCGCGGCTCCGTGGCTGTCGATATGGGTGAGAGTATAGGCCGGACTTCAAAACGATGCACCGTGGACAACGAAATCGCGCCCGCTTTCCCCCTCCCGTGCATCGGGTTCCCTTAAGCATCGGCGCAGACGAAAAGGGTGCTGCGATGCCGAGCATCCTTTTAGGGGATGGCGAATGACCCGGTTGGCAGCGGATTCGTCGCGAGCCTGGCGCAACCGGGCGGCAACGTTACCGGCCTGTCGAACCAATCGCCCGACCTTGCAGGCAAGCGGCTCGACATCTTGCGCGAGGTCGTCCCCGGTCACCGCCGATTGGCGGTTATGGGCAATAGCAGCCTTCCCGCGATCGTGCTGGAGATACGTGAGGTTGAAACACTCGCCCGTTCGCTCGGCGTCGATGCGGTCGGCGTTGAAATTCGGCGCGTGCAGGATATTGCACCCGCCGTCGAGGCTCTCAAGGATCGCGCGGACGCACTGTATGTCGCGAGCGACCCGCTCGTCGTTGGCAATAAAATTCGCATCAACACCTTTGCACTTGCCGCGCTGCTGCCGACGATGTCTACCATCCGGGATCAAATCGAAGCGGGAGGTCTCATGTCCTATGGTTCGTGGCACAACCGCGTCATCTCGCTGCGCTTTGGAATTTGGTCACTATCGATCGAGTGCCCGCACGGCCTCAGCACCGGCAGCACACGTTGATTTTTCTGTGCCGTCGATGGCGGGTCGCTACTTGGTTGCGCGCGCGTTATGTGATTGCCTACTCGCAGCGAACAACAGCAGCATCAGGGATCGCTCATGACGCAATCACTGCCCGACGATCTGAGCTGGCGTCTCATGGAGACGATGCTGACCATCCGCCGTTTCGAGGAAGCCGTGCTGCGGCTCTCCAAGGCGGGAGAATTTCGCGGCCATTATCATCTCTATATCGGGCAGGAAGCGACCGGGGCGGCTGTAATGGCTGTGCTCGAGCCGCGCGATCGCATCACCACCACGCACCGCAATCACGGCCACATTCTCGCCCGCGGCGCCGATCCCGGCCGCGCCATGGCGGAGATCCTCGGGCGGGCAAGCGGGCTCAACGGCGGGCGCGGAGGAACGTTGCATCTCAGCGATCCCAAGCTCGGCTTTATCTCCACATCGGGAATCGTCGGAGGCTGTATCAGCCTTGGCGTGGGCGCCGGCTATGCGTGCAAGCGCAAGGCAGACGGCTCCATCGCCGTTGCGTTCTTCGGCGACGGCGCGCTTGAGGAGGGGGTGAGTTTCGAAGCCCTCAACATCGCCTCGCTGTGGAAACTGCCGGTTCTCTTCCTGTGCGAGAACAACAGTAGCGGGTCATGGGCGCCCGGCGAAGGCTACCCCACCCTTGTGCACGCCAGCAGTGATCTCCGCAGCATCGCGCAATCGCTCGGCATCAAGACCGTACGTGTCGACGGCGCCGACCTGGCGGCGGTGCGTGCAGCAGCGAGCGACGCCGCCGCGCAATGCCGGCGTGGCGAAGGCCCCATTTTCATGGAGGCGGTGACCACGCGGTGGCCGGGCAGCAATCCGCTGTGGCCCGAAGCTGTGACGGGGGTGACCGATATGAGAATGGCCACCGGCGAGCTCGCGATCGAGGGCGAGCATCGCGACTGGTTGGAGCATCACGATCCGGTGCTTCGGTTTGCGCGCCAGCTTGCGGGCACGGGTGTGGCGGCAAAGACGCGCCTCCATGCCCTTGATGCCGTGATGAGCGCGCGCATCGAGAATGCCGTGCAGTTTGCGCGCGAGGCTCCGCTGCCGGGCGCGGAAAGTGCATTCGAGCACGTCTTCGCCTGAGGGAACATGGTCATGCAGAGCTATGCCGAGGCACTGGTCGATGCGCTTTACGACAGTCTCGCGGCGGATGCGCGGGTAAGCCTGATCGGAAGCTATGTGCTCGGGCTGGGACCGCAGCGCCATCTCATGGACCGCGTGCGCAAGGATTTTCGCGACCGCATCGATGATCCTCCGACATCAGAAGCGGGCGCCGCGGCAACAGGAATTGGCGCCGCCATGGCGGGCATACGGCCGTTCGTCGATCTCGGCACCGGCAGTTTCAGCTATCTCGCGTGGTCGCAGCTCACGAACGAAGCGCCCGTGAGCTATTACATGTCGGGCGGCAAAATTCCGGTGCCGGTCACGTTTCATCTCCTGCATGGGGTTCGCGGAGGCGGTGCCGCGCAGCACAGCCACAGCCCGCAATCCATGCTGTGCAATGTGCCCGGGCTCGAAATCGCGGCCCCTTCGACCGCGGCCGATGTCTACGGCCTCGTTCGAACGGCGTTCATGAGCTCAAATCCCACCGTCATTGTCAGCCACGCAAAGCTTCTTCCCATTGCAACGCCGGCAGCTGATCCCAAGAGGCCGATCCCATTCGGGCACGCCGATATCAAGCGGCGCGGCCGCGACATCACCATCGTGGCAAACTCGCTGATGGTCCACTTGAGCCTGGCGGCGGCGGAGACGCTTGCGCGCGAGGGCATTGAAGCGGAAGTGGTTGATGTGCGCACGCTTGCGCCACTCGATGAGACCACCATTCTCGAATCCGTCGGGAGAACCGGCCGGCTTGTCGTGGTGGATGAATGCCCTCTGCGATGCGGCTTCGCATCCGAAGTTTCTGCGAGCGTGGTCGAGCAGGGATTTGACCTGTTGAAGGCACCGATCCGGCGTGTCACCCGCGCGCAGGTTCCGGTGCCGTACAGCCCCCCACTCGAAGCCGCGTTAACACCTGACGCGGAAAAGATTGCCGCAGCGGCAAGGAAGGTCATGGAATAGAGGACGGACGACGGACGACAGATGACCGAAGGAAGAATGGTGCGCGCATATAGCTACGCGCATGAATGGAAGGTCTCTAGACGTCATCGCCCGCGCAAGCGGGCGACCCAGTAACACCGCGCCGGCAAATAAGATCAGTCGTGGCCAAGCCAACCACCTAGACCAGAGTAGCAGTGTTTACTGGGTGCCCGCTTTCGCGGGCATGACGACGGATGGTTTCTGCGTCGTCTCTCATCTGTCAGGCAAATAGCTTTGATCCACGAGATTCTTTGTCGGCGGCTTGATGTCGCCGAGCTCAAGCAGCGTGCTGACGGTGTGTTGCACGATGGTGTCCGGAATTGCGAGCTTCCTGTTGAATGGATGCAGGTCGTTGACATAGTAGTCGTAGGTGAGCGCGGCGAAGGCCGGATCGAGCTTTGTTCCGCGCGCGAGAATAGCCACCGCCTCTTCCCGGTTGGCAGGATCGTAAATCCAGTCGACCGCCGCCGCCAAGGCACGAAGATAGGCGCGTGCGGTGACCGAATTTTCCGCGAGCCATTTCGGACGCGCGATCAAGGTCAGGAAACCATAGTCCTTGGCATAGCTCCCGATATCGAGGAGCTTTTTGTAACCCTGCTGAGCTGCTCTGAAATCGAATGGCTGACCAAGCAGCGCAGCCTGAACCGCCCCGCTGCTCAACGCGGCAAACCGGTTCGGCGTTGCGCCGTCATAGAGCTGGTCGATGTCTTGCGGACGCATTCCCTGCTCGCGCACCCAGCGGTCCCACACGACGGTGAGAAGATCCTTCTTGAACGGAAGCACGATGTGCTTGCCCGCAAGGTCTGCAACTGACGTCACGTTGGGGGCGGTCATGATCGAATACGGATACTTGATCACCACGCCTGCAATCAGCACGGCATCGGCGCCGTTTCCGATCGCCCGCAACGCGGTGTCGAAGGTCGAAACGGCAATCTCGAATGAGCCGCCGACCATCTGTCGCACGGTGTCGGCAACATTGCCCACATAGGTGACCTGCGGATCGATCCCTTCGCGTGCGTATAATTTCTTCTCGGTTGCAACAAAGTGCGGCCAATCCGCCGCAATCGGCGCAACGTCACCGACGTTGACGCTCTTTGCCGTCTGCCCAAGCGCAGCGCCGGTAGCGGTCCAAGAGATCAATGCAATGATAGCGAGGCCGGATAAACATGTGCGTTTCATCGGCAACCCCCGGGTTGTGTGTGCCGCATCATACATCGGTTTCGGCGCACGCGTCCTCACTGTGGATGTTGGGGACGTGGAACCGCCCCGACAACAGAACGCTTGCAACGGCACCGGCTTTGGTTTTTTCTGGAACGTGGCGAGCGAGGGGGCGGCTCGCCGGGGAGAACGTCATGGCCCACGTGGACCCATGGGAGAAGGCGGCGGACTGTGAACGGGCGCTTATGCTTACGCTTGATCCGATCTATCGAGCAAATCTGACGAACATTCGCGAGTTCTGGATTTCTCTGGCTCATAAGCGCCCGTTCCTGAGCGATGCTGATTTTGCCAGCGAGGCCGAAACGATCGGCCGGCTGCACGCGAACCTCACCAGCCCGATGCATTGAAATTTTCGATCGCTTGTGTCGGCCGGTACGGTATCCAGCGGCACGCTGTCCGATAGGCTGCGCGAGTAGCCAATGCCCCGCTTCAAGGAAGTCCTGGTCGACGGTCAGACACGGTTACGCGTTCCGTCATTTCCGGATCAGCGCCTAGGCACCGAGCCGCGGCTCGAGCCGCAACGGCCGGGCGCCTTCGGCAGCTTTTCGGCAATCCCCAGAGCATCGGCACGGCGTTGCATCTCCGCATACACGTCGGCGGGATCGATGTGGGCGCGGCGCCAGAGCACGACGAGATGATAGAGGAGGTCTGCGCTTTCACGCACGATACCCGTGCTGCGGCCCTTCACAGCCTCAAGCGCGACCTCACCGGCCTCCTCAATGATCTTCTGTGCCGCGCGGCGGCGTCCTGACCCAAGCAGCCGTGCCGTGCGCGGGTGGCTTTCCGCGGTCACCCCGGCGAGCCCCGCATAGAGCCGGTCAAGCTCGCCCGGACCGGCGCACGATCGCTCGCGCCCAGCAGTCAGAGTCGTTTCGGCGAGCGGCGCTGCGCCAGCAAGAAGCGGGGCGCGTCCCACATCCGTCTCGTTGATTGATTCACGGTTTGCAAAAACGCGGTTCATGGTTCACCTCCGGTGCCGGCGATGGGCAGCACCAAGGCGAACCGAGCCACGTAGGGCTCTGCCACCCCGGATCTGCCGCGTTGCGGCTGGTTCGAAAGTTGTTCTGACAGGCTCCCGCAATGGAAGCCGGGTTTGGCGCTCAGATCGTCAGCGATGCGCCCATTGCTCACCTCCATTTCCGCCTGATGCGCGGGCCGGTGAGCGTTGGGAAGAGACCACTACATGCGGTCGCTTGCCATCGCGCAGCCGTTCTCGCCGCGCACGACTGTCATATTTCGCGGCGGCACCGACGCAACGATCGCTCGGCCGGCATCGCCAAACGTGATACTGCCCATCTGTTCAATCGGGTTATGGTGCCTGGATCAAAATCCAGGCCCGCGGGGCGCAGGTAGTCCCCATGGCCGCACATGTCAAGGAACACGCGGCACTGATTGGCGGAAATAGCTGGGAAGGAAGAATTCCCGCCACCTCATTTCCTGCTCCAAACTCAGGAGAAGCTATTCTGCCTAATGATCGAGCTATGTTGTCGCGCTTGCCTTGGCTTGGCTTGGCTTGGCTTCTCTACCCCTTCAAGCTCGCTTCCGCGCCCGGTTTACAGCCCGCGGCGCTTTCTTCTTCCGCCGCCGGAGCGCGGAAGCGGAATAAGACTGTCGGATTTTCTTTGCAGGTCGCCCGCCCAGCTTGCCGTTCTCACGGCTCGCTGCGATCTTGGCTTTGCTGCGCGATCGGCCGCCGGCTGCGCCGAGCCGCGCTGCCATCCAGCGGCGCGAGCCAAGAATGCCTTCAAGTATCGCGGGCAGGTAGAGGTCGGCATCAAGCTTCGGCCAATGCAGGCCGAAACCGGGCGGCGTGATTTCGATCGCGGCAAGCTCCTCGCCGCTGGCGTCTTCAAGCCCCTGTGCATCGCGTGGCGAGAAGCTCACGTCGATGCCGGTGTTCAAGCTCACGACGATCCGATCCGTTTTCCGATCATAATGCGCGGCGATAGCGTGCGGGGTTGTGGCGAGCATGCGCTTGCCCTCGGCGGTCGCGGCGGCATATTCGTCACGGATAACCATCAGAAACCCAAGCGCTTGGCTATAGCCTCCCAGTCGAGGTTGAAATGCTTACCGTGCGATCACGCCGCCTGTCTGCGGTTGCGGCACGCCGGTGGTGCTGGGGAAGGTGATGGGCAGATTGCGCAGCGTGCGCACGGCAAGATAAGCGAAGGCCTGCGCCTCGAGCGAATCGGCCGACCATCCAACCGCGTGCGCGGTATCAACGCGGGCAGGCGCAAGACGCTCAACGAGCATTGCCATCAAGGTCGGATTGCGCGTGCCGCCCCCGGCCATAATGAAACTCAGTGGAGCGCGCGGGAGAATCTTCATCGCGTGCGCGACCGCGGCAGCGGTAATGGCGGTCAGCGTCGCGGCGCCATCTTGCGTGCTCTTGTCGACAAGCTTTCCTTCTTCCGCGACCCAATGGCGGAAGGCGTTGCGGTCGAGCGACTTCGGCGGCGGCCTGGAAAAGAATTCATGTGCAAGAACGCGGGTGACCGCGTCTGCATCGACGCGGCCTGCCGCCGCGGCACGCCCCTCGTCGTCCTGGGGCTGGCCCGAGCGCAGCCGGACAAAATCGTCAAGCAGCGCGTTGCCCGGGCCGGTATCAAACGCAATGAGCGTGTCGCCGTCGATGAAGGTGATGTTGGCGACGCCGCCCAGGTTGAGCACTGCCACGGGATGCGGACGGCGCAGCATGCGCACCATGGCGCGGTGAAAAATCGGGACCATGGGCGCGCCCTGCCCTCCCGCCGCGATGTCGGCGGCGCGAAAATCGTAGACGACGGCAATGCCGAGCCGCGCGGCAAGCGCCGGCCCGTTGCCGAGCTGAAGGCTGAACGCCCGGTCGGGGCGGTGCAACACGGTCTGGCCGTGAAAGCCCACCACCCCGACCTCGTCCGGGGTCATGCCGTTGGCTGCAAGGAATGCCTCGACCGCCTCGGCGTGCATGTCGGTGACCAGCTCTTCCACTTCGGCGAGGAGCTTCGGCCGCTCGTTGCGATCAGTCAGATGGGACGCAGCCGCCATGGCATGGCGCAGCCGATCGCGTTCGCGATCGCTGTAAGGCCGGTAGCCGGTCGGCCCGAGACGGCCGATTTTTTCGCCGTCGGTCTCGATCAGCGCAACGTCGATGCCGTCATAGGACGTGCCGCTCATCAGGCCGATGGCAGCGAGAGAAGCCATCCGGAAGCCCTCGGTTTCAATCCTGCTGCGGATTTGTTACACCACGCCTGCGAAAGAGACGAGAACTCATGAGCACCTACAAATCCGATTTCCTGCGCGTTCTGGCGGAGCGGGGCTTCATTCATCAGCTATCGGACGCCGAAGGGCTCGATGCGCGGGCCTCGGCCGGCCCGGTTACCGGCTATGTGGGCTTCGATGCCACCGCGCCGAGCCTGCATATCGGCAATCTTCTCACCATCATGATGTTGCGCTGGCTGCAAAAGACCGGCCATCGTCCAATCGCGCTCATGGGTGGCGGCACGAGCAAGATCGGCGATCCGTCCGGCAAGGATGCAAGCCGCATGCTGCTCAGCGAGGTGGAAATCGAGCAGAATATCGCCTCGATCGGTCGGGTGTTCGCGCGCTTTCTCGATTTCGACGCCGGCGCCATGATGGCCAATAATGCCGACTGGCTCGACCGGCTGCACTATATCCCGTTTCTGCGCGACGTCGGCCGTCACTTCACCATTAACAAGATGCTCACGTTCGACTCCGTCAAGCTGCGGCTTGACCGCGAGCAGCCGCTGACGTTTCTTGAATTCAACTACATGATCCTGCAGGCCTATGACTTCGTGGAGCTGAACAAGCGCCATGGCTGCATTCTGCAGATGGGCGGCTCGGATCAGTGGGGCAATATCGTCAGCGGCATTGATCTCGGCCGCCGGCTGCTCAACGCCGAACTGTTTGCATTGACCACGCCGCTATTGACCACCTCATCCGGCGCCAAGATGGGCAAAACCGAAACCGGGGCGGTGTGGCTCAATGCCGAGATGATGCGGCCGTACGATTACTGGCAGTTCTGGCGCAATTGCGAGGACGGCGATGTCGGACGGCTGCTCAAGCTGTTCACCGAGCTTCCCCTCGCCGAGATCGGGCGGCTCACCGCACTGCGGGGGCAGGAACTCAACGAAGCAAAGAAAATTCTTGCAACCGAGGCGACCGCCCTGCTGCACGGCCGCGCGGCCGCCGCAGAGGCCGCAGAGACCGCGCGGCGCACATTCGAGGAGGGCGCCGTTGCCGACACGCTGCCGACGATTGAGATCCCGCGCGCAAGGCTCGAGGCAGGACTCGGTGTGCTCGCGGCGAATGTGGAAGCAGGGCTCGTGTCATCGAACAGCGAGGCGCGCCGCCAGATTAAGGGCGGCGGGCTCAAAGTGAACGACGTCACGGTGTCCGATGAAAGGATGGTGCTCACGCCGCGGGACTTGACCCCGCAAGGCGTGATCAAGCTCTCGCTGGGGAGGAAGCGGCACGTACTGCTCAAGCCGGGTTAACAGGGATCAGGGATCAGGAAGCTACCTGATACCTGATATCTGATACCTGATATCTGATACCTGATACCCGTTACCTGATGCCTGGTTCGGCGTAGCTCTGCGGCATGCTCATATTGTTTGCGCCGGGGAACTCGAAAAACTTGCGCAACAGTCCCGGCGCAACCGCGGAGATGGGATTGACCCTCAGGACGGGCGCGCTCGGCGGGCCCACGACCTCGTAAGTCAGGCCGATGAGACCCTCGTTGCTGCCGCCGCCGAGGAAAAGCCCGACAATGGGAATCTGTCCGAACATATTGTTGAGGCCATAGAGCGGCACGAAGGTGCCGCGCATGCGCACCTCGTTGTGCATATAATCGATATAGCCATCGACGGTGGCGCCGATCGCAGGACCCTTCACGACCCCATCGTGAACGGTGAACCGGCCGAGCGAGCGGTTGAAATCCACGCGCAGGCGCGAGAATTCCACGCCCGGCGAAGGGGCATTCGGACGGTCAGGCGGCGGTGCCGCTGCCACCCGCTCCAGCGTTGCCTCTCCCCGCACGATAAAATCGCGAACGCTCAGCACACCTTCCTGCGGAGCCTTGTCGGGGCTCTGGGGATCGATCGCAACCCACATCTCGCCTCCGAAAACTTTGGGGTAGATGTCGGTGAAACGGAAAAACGCTCCAGCATCGTTCGTTTCCACGAAGACGATGGGCCGCCCATTGGTGCCGCTGCCGCGCAGATCGCCAAGCAGCGGCGTATCGCGGCCGAGCTTGCCGCTCAGCGCCAAGCTTGTGATCACACCACTGCGGCGGGATACGCGCACGTCGAGGGCGCGTAATGTCTCGCCATGAAATCCGAGCACGGTGGCAAGCTTGACTTCAAGATCGATGTCCTTGTCCGGCTTCGGCTTGCCGTTGGCGGGCCCGGACATCGTCGATTTGATAAAGCCGCGCCCATCATAGACATCGCCCCGCAAGCTCACGCGCAAGGTGCCGTCGGGACCTCGCTCTGCTTTGAGCGTTGATTTATCCCGGTTGGAGAGACTGAAGACGGGAAAGTTTGCAAGAACGACTTCACCCCCAGAATCGACCTCGACCATTCCTTTGACGGAAACGCCTGGCGACTCAATGACCAAATCCTCGAAGCGGGCGCCTTGCGACTGCTTGATCATGGTGAAGCTGGCACGCGCGTTTTCGCCCGGATTCTTCGACCATCCCGGGAGCAGGTTATCGACCTTGGCCTGGGTGAGGTCGGCTTCGATCGCCAAGCGTGGATCGCCTTCCTGGGGCAAGCGCCCGGTGAGCTTGATCGGGACGGGACCGAAGACATATCCGTTGAGGTCGCAACCGAATTTGGTGCGCGCACTCTCATCGAGCGTTGCTTGCAGGCGGATTTCCGGATCGGCATCGCGGGGCTTGCGAAAATCGAGGGCCGCAGGAACGCCATTGATCTTCACGTCTCCTCTGATCCAGTGGCCCTGGTTATTCGCGCTCACCTTGAGCGTGGCCGCTTCGACCTTCTGGCCCATGACCATGCGTTCGGCGGCAAAGTTCGCGACATCAATGTTGATGGTGTAGCTCGACGAGCCCTCGGCAAGATCCTCCTTCAGCGGCAACCCGAGAGCGACCTGGGCGGTCAGGGTGCCGCGGCTGGTCGCAGGATCGAGCGGCGCGCCGGAATAATTGCGCAATCGCTCGCTCGCCAGCAATTCCAATGCTGCCTGCACCGAGCCATCCAGGCGAAAACGCGCCTTGGCGGGCGGCGCTTTGGGAAATGTATCCGGGACTTCAAACACGCCATTCGTGATCGAGAGCTTGCGGCCCGGCGAGACGTCGACATTTCCGCGCCCCAGATTGATGACCGCCGTGCGGCCGGTAATACGCACGTCAACATCGGCATCCCGGATCGCGGGCAGGGCTTCGATCGGCCTAAGCTCGGCCCCATGTCCCACGATCTTGATCGCCAGCCCCTCATCCGGCACCGGCGGCCCGCTCGATTTGAGCGTGGACATGGGAGCGTTCGTTGCAATCTCCAGCCGTTCGACAGTGCCCCCTTGGATGTGGTCCTCGACCCAGGTGCGCACTTTGGGCGCCGCGAAGATCGGCCACAGCCGCTTCATGGCGGAGACCGGCATGCGTGTGCCGACAACGCTGACCGCCAGCAGCGGGTCGTCCTCGGAGCAGTCCATTCCGCCGGAAAGCGTAACACCGATTTCGCCGTTGCCGATCTCACCCTGCTCGATGTCGACGCGCCGGCTGTTCGGATCGATGCGCAGCTGTAGCAGGAAGCGATTGAGCACGAGCGAGTCGGATGTTGTGGCCGAGGCCAGAACAACGGAGCCGCCCGACACTTTCAGACCCCAGGGGCCGCCTTCCTCGCGCGGCGCTACGAATTGCGCCATCAAGTTAAACCGATTAGCGCCGGAAACGACCTGGAACGGCATCAGGAGAGCCTGATGCGCGCCGTCCCAATCGAGGCTGACCTCGGCGCGATCAATGGGGATCCGCACTAACGGGTCATCGGCATCAATGATGAAGCCCTTCTCGACCACGACCCGGCCGTCAAGCGTGTGGGGGATTCCGTCCGGCCCGAGATCGGCCTTGATGCGCGCCGAAAGCGGCAGATCGGGCTCGTACAAGGCCCCGCCCCAGCGCATTGCGAACATCAGATCCTTGGCCGAGACCTTTTGCGTCTCGATGTCCACCAGGCGATGGCCGCGCCCTCCCGGCGTGATCGCAGCGCGTATCTGCCAAGGCCGTTCCACGGCCTGCGACCCGAGCGTCACGGCGATGCCGCCATCCTTGGGCCGCATGACGCTCAGATCAATGTTTGTGAATGTCCACTGCTTGCCCGTGCGCTCGTCATCGACAGTGAGATTTCCCCCCTTGAGCCCGATCTCGGTGAGATCTCGACCGTCCAGAGCGGCGGCATCGAGACTCTCGATCCAGGCAAGCAGCGCGGCGAAATCCGGAACGCCAGTTCGAACGGTGGAGAGCGCAGGAGGTGCGCCCACGCCGAGGGTGGCAATTGGCGCGGGCTTCATCGGTAGCTGCGTCGAGCCGGTCACGAGCGGAGTGGACACCGCCGACGCGGTGACGAAAGCGCGCTTGTTGCCGCCTGCGAACACGGTCACCTTGCTGTCGTGCTCGATGCGCAGCGCCATCTCAGCCCCGACGAGGCTCAAGCGTTCCGCACGGGGATGGCCGGTGAGCAGACTCCAGCCGGAGATGCCGACCTCGGCCTTCGGTGCGCTCGCCACGACCATGCCGTCCGCATCGCGCACGATAATGTCGCGAATGCGCAGCGATGGCCGTCCGTGAGCGCCGCGCTCGATCTGAGTGCCGCCAATCTCGACGTCGTGACCTTCCCCGAAATTCTCCTTGACCGCGGCGGCGAGCCAAGGCGTCGCAACATCAAGCTCGATCGGACCGCTGGACAACCGCCACCAGAGAGCGGCCATCGCAATGAACATAAAGACTTTAAGTGCGCCGCCGACCAGAACGAGCCGGCGCAAACGCGGCCACCACAATACGAACCGCCTTCGCGAGGCGGATGAGCCAAGCGCGGACGTATCTAAAAACGATGAGGCGGTTTGAGTTTCGTCGGATTGCGCGCGGCGCGGAACGTGTCGGCGCACTTCATCGCAGAGACAAGCCTCCAGCTTTCGGAGCGTCTCGAGCGTAGGATAAGATGGCTGCGCCGCCATGCCCCGACTTGGCGTCCCCTCGACAGCGATGGCCCGCGTGGCGGACCACCCTCCCCTCGCCGCCGGTCGACTCCCCTAAATCTTCGACCTGGCAGCAATTTTGCCCGTAGCTGCGAATCCTTTTTTGCTGCGCAAAAGGGACGAAAGGAAGGCGCGTCAGGGGCTTATCCCTCCCGGCCGTAGGGCGGCTTGCGCGCCGAAGATCGGCTTTTGCCGATTTCGGCCGCTAATCCCGCTCTACAAGCGCGCCGGGGCACATTTCCGGAAAATTAACCATAATTGGTTCGAATTGGCGGCAATTAGCGTCGGCGTAACGCCGCCTGACGTAAGGACCCGGCGGGGATGCGTGAATGTCGTCGCAGTCATTATCATCGTACCACCACGGCGGACAATCCGGCGACACCGACCGGTTCTATGCGCTGCGCGAGCGCCGTCTGGCGGGCTACATGCTGGCGCACGGCGGGCGGCAGTTTCGGCTTGGCCCGCTGGCGTTCTGGCTCGTTCTCGGCACCCTCACGCTGATGGCCGTCTGGACGGTCGCAACCGCGACCTACTTTGCTTTCCGCGAGGACGTGCTCACAAGACTCATCGCCCGGCAGGCCGACATGCAATTCGGCTACGAAGATCGCATTGCCGAGCTGCGCGCCCAGGTCGATCGCATTTCGAGCCGCCAGCTGCTCGATCAGGAGCAGTACGAGCAGAAGCTCGACCAAATGCTGCGGCGCCAATCAGCCCTGGAATCCCGTGCCAACGCGTTCAGCGGCTTCGGCGATGTGACCTCATCGATCAGGCCGGCACCTCGAACGGGCGCAATCGGACCAGCGACCGGCAGCCCTTCCAAGCCCTCGCCCATCAATGGCAAGGGAGCTTTTCTCGTCCCGCGCGATCGCGCTCTGCCATCGGATTACCGCGCCAACATCGCCAGGAACGGCGGGGTGAGCGCGGCAATGGCGAAGCTTGAGGCTTCGCTCGATCGCGCGGAGCAGCGGCAGGCCGCCACGCTCGATTCCATCGAGGAGGATTATCAGCTCCGCGCGCAGCGAATCCGCGGCGTGCTTTCAGACCTTGGGGTCGGCGGAGTGAAAGCTGCAAACATTGACAAGGCTCGAGGGATGGGCGGACCCTTCGTGCCGCCGCATGCGCCGAAGGACGCCGGAGGATTCGAGCGCCAGGTCTACCGCATCAGCGTGGCGCGGATTCAGTTCCATCAACTTGCGCGCACGCTCAATAATGTGCCGGTGCGCAAGCCGGTCGGCGGCGAAATCGAGCTTGTGTCCAGCTTCGGCGTGCGAGCCGACCCCTTTACCGGCGCGCCGGCGATGCACACAGGGCTCGATATTCATGGCGAGGTCGGAGACCCGGTGCGCGCCACCGCCGACGGGACTGTGACCGCAGCGGGCTGGAGTGGAGGATACGGCAGGACGGTCGACATCGATCACGGAAACGGGCTCTCGACGCGCTATGCGCACCTCTCCTCCATTGATGTGCAGATCGGACAATCGATCAAGGCAGGACAAATTGTCGGCAAGGTGGGCTCGACAGGGCGCTCGACCGGCTCCCATCTGCACTACGAAACGCGGGTGAAAGGTGAAGCTGTCGATCCGCAGAAGTTTTTACGCGCAGGGCAGAGGCTCTCCGAGCTGTAGGGTGGGCAAAGGTGCGCGCAATCCAGCTTGCGCGCGTACGCCAAATGAGAGCGCGCACCGTGCCCACGCTTTCTCGCGTATGTAATCAAAGCACGCGTGCGCACGGCGCGCCCAATTGTCTGATGTTGTCCCGGAATACGGGCCGGGCGCCTTTCCCTACCGCCTGTCCGCCCTACTCCACATCATCCACTGAAACCGGCTCCTTGCCGAACGCCTTTTGCGACAGTGCCGCCTCCATGAACTGGTCGAGATCACCATCGAGCACCGCGCCGGTATTCGACGTGGACACGCCGGTGCGCAGATCTTTCACCATCTGGTAGGGCTGCAGCACGTAGGAGCGGATCTGATGCCCCCAGCCGATGTCGGTCTTGGCGGCCTGCTCCGCGGCCGCCTGCTCCTCGCGCTTTTTGAGCTCCATCTCGTAAAGCCGCGCGCGCAGCATTTGCCAGGCCTGCGCGCGGTTACGATGCTGCGAGCGATCATTCTGACAATAGACCACGATATTGGTCGGGATATGGGTGAGCCGGATCGCCGACTCGGTCTTGTTGACGTGCTGTCCACCGGCGCCGCTCGCCCGCAGCGTATCGACACGCACATCCGTTTCCTTGATGTCGACCTGGATGCGATCATCGATCACCGGATAAACGTTCACACTGGCAAATGAGGTATGGCGGCGCGCATTGGAATCGAACGGGGAGATGCGAACGAGGCGGTGCACGCCGTTCTCGGTCTTGAGCCAGCCATAGGCGTTGCGGCCCTTGACCGCAATGGTCGCAGACTTGACGCCGGCTTCCTCGCCCTCGGTCTCTTCCAGATATTCGATCTTATAACCATGCTGCTCCGCCCAACGCGCATACATGCGAAGCAGCATGTTGGCCCAGTCCTGGCTCTCGGTGCCGCCGGCGCCGGCGTGAACTTCAAGGTAGCTGTCGTTGGCATCGGCCTCGCCCGCGAGCAGCGCCTCGAGCTCGCGCCGCGCCACCTCGGCTCTGAGCTTTTGCAGCGCCGCCTCCGCGTCGGCGATGGTCTTGTGGTCGTTCTCGGCTTCGCCCAGCTCGATCATGGTCAGGTGGTCATCGAGTTCCTGCTCGATGCGCGCGATTGAGCCCAGCTGATCCTCGAGCGCGGTGCGCTCCTGCATTACGCGTTGCGCGCGCTGCTGATCGTTCCAGAGATTGGGATCCTCGGCCTGCCGGTTGAGCTCGGCAAGGCGTGCACGTGCCTTGTCGACGTCAAAGATGCCTCCTCAGCAGCGCGATCGACTGCTTGATCTCATCCACAAGATCCTGGATTTCAGCGCGCATGGCAGGGATGTAAAGGCTCGGCGTGTCTCGCGCAATGGGAACCATGTAGGGCAGATTAGCGACAGCCGCGATCAGTGGCCGGAGCGTAATCCGCTGATGCAAGTCGGGCTTGCCCGACTTGCGCATGAATATATTGCGCAACCCGGGCAGGCCCGGGTTGCGCCGGCGGGTTACGCGATCCAAGTCGGCTGAAGAGCAGCCGACTTGGACGCTAACCCGCCCTACGAGGTTGTGCGATCGACAATCAGTGCCACCGGTCCTCCCCCGTCCGGGCCCTGGTGCTCGGCGCCGCCAGAAACGTAAATCTCGGCGTGCCCCACGAGTCCTGCAAGCGCGCCGCAGACAAAGGCCCGCGCATGACGCGTGGCCGCCACATCGGAATCATCGAGCATGGCGTGGCGATAACCGCGCAGCCGGCCGTCATGACTGGCCTCCGCTTTGGCAAGCACAATGAGCCGCTCGCGGTCGCTTGACGAAAGTTGCCCGGCAGTCGCGAGCCCCAGTCGGCCAAGCGCCGCCCGCACCGGCTCGATGTCGATTGCGTCGCTCATGACGGCGTGATCAATGGCGAGCGGGCCGGACCATGTCGCCGACATGCCAAGCACAACGATCTCGTGCCCGAGGAGCTCGATGCCGGCGGAGCTGCTCGCGCGTGCGGACCACAGGTCCCAGCGCGTGCCGATTTCGGCATCTTTAAGCTCTGCCCGATTGATCTCGCCGAGCGCAACCGCAGCGCCCAGGGCGCTCGCAGCACGCGAGAGCCCCATGGACTTGAGCGTGTCGGGGGCAGCCACAGTCGCACCGCGACGCGCGGCGTCGCCGATGCGCGCAACCGTGAGCAGCGGGCATTTGATCTGCACGAAATGGACGTCGCCGGCATCAACAATGCCGGCGTCCAGCATGGCCGCCTGCACGCCGGCCGCGACCTGATCGACCTGTTGCAGGCGGCCGAGGTGCTCGAATGGAAGCTGCGCCGTGTGAGCGCGGCCAATTGCCAAAGCCGGCCGTTCGCCATCGGCACCTTCGCCGCGCTCGAACACAATCCAGTGCGGTGCCATGCCACCCTCGGTGCCGCCCGACATGACAAGACAGATTTGCTCGGCCTCCTCTACCGCGAGATAGCGCAAAAACAAAAGCTTCAGCGCGAGCGTCGCGAAACCGCGGCTGAAATCGTTGACGAGGCCGTTGCCCTCGGTCTTGCCAAGAACCGCGATCACGTCTTGCGGATTGATGCGCTTGCCAGCAATCGCGGCCTCAATGCCTGACACGTCATCCGGCGCAGAGGCCGAGATGCGGTGCAGCTTGGCAACCGGCATGGGCGTCAGTTGCCGAGATCAGGCATGACACGCTCCGCCTTCGGCGGCAGAAATGACCGGCTGAACACATCCGTCACCGCCGGCGCGCGCGGCAACTCGAATGCCGCGACGATGGTGTCGACGGATTGCGCCATGCGCTGCTCGTTCACGTCGCCGATCCCAAGCTCGGCCGCTTCCGGCGTGGCAATGAGAGTCCTGGCCGCATAGATCAGGCGCTGCTTTTCGATTGCCGCGTTGAGAAGCGGCTCCTGTTTTGCCAGCAATTCAATCGCCGCGTCGGGACTGGCAAGCACTTCGCGCATTGCCCTGTTGATGGCGCGAACAAGGCCTTTCACCGCCTCGGGCTTCTCTGTTGCAAGCCTGCGCGAGACCATGACGCCGTTGGAATAGAGATCGACGCCCGAAGCGGAATAGCTGATCCAGCGGAAATCCTTCTCCGGATCGAGCTTGAGCGCGACCAGGTTCATGTAGCTCGTCACGGTGAAAATGGCGATCACGTCGACCTGGCCCTGCAACAGCATCTGCTCCTGCAGATTGGGCGCGACGTTGAGGATCTTGATCGCGTCATACGCGATACCGTTCTTCTTTGCGAGCAGCGGCAGGAGTTTGAACGAAGCGCCGCCCGGCGGCGTGCCGAGCGTCTTGCCGGCCAGATCCTTGAACGACGTGATCGGGCTTGCCGCCTTGGTCAGCAGCGCAAACGGCGCCTTGTTATAGATCATGTAAACCATGACGGGCGCTTCGGCCGGCTTGGCGGCCGCGTTCTGAATAATGGCGTTCATGTCGCCGAAACCCGCATCGTAGGCACCCGACATGATGCGGGTGACGGTCGCGGCCGAGCCCTCCCCCTGATCGATGGCGACAGCAAGCTTCTCGGCGGCGAAATAGCCCTTCTCTTGCGCCCAGAAATACCAGGCGTGGACGCCCTGGAGTTTCCAATCCAGCGTGAACCGGATCCTGGTCGACTCTTGCGCGGAGGCGGCGCTGATTGAAATCGTGATGCCAAGCACGAGAGCAGCAAGGCTGCGGGTTAAAGTCATATCAGACTCCTTTGGTGATCATGCGTTCGCGTGCCCCCGGCTGCAGCGCAGCGCTTGGCGCTGCGCCCGCGATACGTGGGTCGAATCATCCCATCGCGAATTCGTCCTTGCGCAGCGCCCAGCCGGTCACACGCACTTCGATAAAAGAGAAGATGACGTAGAGTCCAACGCCGAGGACGGCGAGCACGAGCAGACCCGCGAACACAAGCGGCACGTCAAAGCTCGAACTCGCAATCATCATCAGATTGCCGATCCCCCGATTGGAAGCCACGGTCTCGGCGATCACGGTGCCGACGAAAGCCTGCGTCACCGCCACTTTCAACGACGCAAAGAAATACGGCATGGCGCGAGGCAGCCCCACATTGACGAGAATATCGAGCCGGCTGGCCTTGAGCGCGCGCATCACGTCTTCCAGTTCCGGCTCGGTGGTCGCAAGGCCAGTGGCGACGTTCACGACAATCGGAAAGATGCAAAGGATCATGGCTGTGAGCACCGCTGGCACCGTACCTGCACCGAACCACAACACGAAGATCGGCACCACCGCGACCTTGGGAATGCTGGAAAACCCGACGAGGAGCGGATAGGCGACATCATAGGCAAGGCGCGAGGAGCCAATGAATGCGCCCAGAAGCACGCCCCACACAATGCCGAGACCGAAGCCGACCAGCGTCGTGTAGAGCGTCTGCGCCGCGTGCGGCATGATGGCGGGCAGGCGCGTCCACAGCGTTTCCAGGATTTGCGTCGGGCGCGGAAGCACGATGTCTTTGACCCCGAACATGAGGCAAAGCAGCTCCCAGGCGACGAAAAAGCCGATGATGAGCGCAGCCGAGGCCATCCGCCGGCGCAGTTGCGGGTTCACTGGGCGATCTCCTTCTCCGGGCGTGCGCCGACGATAAGCTCGCGCAGGCGCTGGGTGAGAGCGACAAATCCCGCATCATAAGACATCGCGATGGTGCGCGGGCGCGGGAACGCCACGACGCTCTCATCGATGATGCGGCCGGGACGCGCCTGCATGACGCAGATGCGGTTGGCGAGATAGGCGGCCTCTTTGAGATCATGGGTGACAAGCACAACGGTCGGCCGGTGCGTCATCCACAGCTCCTGCATGATCGCCCAAAGCTCCTCACGCGTGAACTGATCAAGCGCACCGAAGGGCTCGTCCAGCATGAGGAGCTGCGGCTCGTGAACAAGCGCGCGGCAGAGCGAGGCGCGCTGGAGCATGCCGCCGGAGAGTTGCCAGGGATATTTGTCGCTGAAGCCTTTGAGCCCGACCTGTGCGAGCAGGGTCTCGATGCGATCAGTGAACTCGGTCTTGCGCTTTGCGCGGTATTTCTGCCGGAACGGTGGAACGATCTTGAGTGGGAGCATGACGTTCTCCCGCAGCTTGAGCCATGGCAGCAAGGTCGGGTTCTGAAACGCCATGCCGACGCGAACCGGCTCGGCGCCGACTTCGCGGCCGGCGACGAAGACATATCCACTGCTAGCGCGAATGAGGCCGGTAACCAGCTTGAGAATGGTGGACTTGCCGCAGCCGGACGGGCCCACCAGCGCGATGAAATCGCCCTTGTCGATGGCGAGATCGGTCTCATCGAGAGCATGCACCGAACGCTCGCCCTGGCCATAGGTGAGCGTGACTTTCTCGAGCTTGACGAAATGTTCCCCGTGCGCTGCCTCGCTCGCCATAACATGGGCGGGAGAAGCCATCAGCATCATGCTGCGTGCTCGCGCAAGCGGACGATGGCCTGCATGGTCCCATCCGCGTTGCGCACCCTGGCGGGAGGCATTTTCTGAATGGCGTGAACGGAGCGGCCCCATCCCCGCGTGTGCGGGAGAATTGCGCGATTGCGCATCACGAAACGTCCGCGCACCAGGGTGTGGATGGGCAGACCCTTCACGCGCCTTCCGTTCCAGGGTGTGATTTTCGAGCGCGATTGCAGCGCGGCGTCCTCGATGGTCAATTCGCGCGCGAGATCGACAACCGTAATGTCGGCGTCGGAGCCCGGCGCAACCACACCCTTGCGCGGATAGAGCCCGAAAATTCTCGCTGGGTTGGCCGCGCTCCAGCGCACGTAGTCGCAGATGCCGAAGCGCCCGGCATTTGCCTCGGTCAGCATGAGCGGCATCTGGGTCTCGACGCCGGGGAAGCCGCAATCGACCGTCCAGATATCGTTGCGCGTTTTCTCCTCAGGGGAATGGGGCGCGTGATCGGTTGCTATCAGATCAATGGTGCCGTCGGCGAGCGCCTGCCATAGCGGCTCCTGATTGCGCTTCTCACGGACCGGCGGATTGACCCGAATGGTGCCGGCGAACCGCGCATAATCCTCACTCGACAGCATGATGTAATGCGGGCATGTCTCGCCGGTGATGTCGACACCGCGCGCCTTGGCTTCGCGCAGCGGACGAAGCTCTTCCGCCGACGATATGTGCAGGATGTGGATGCGTGCTCCCGTCCATTCCGCAAGCAGGGCGGCGCGGCTTACCGCTTCGATTGCAACGACCGCCGGACGCGAGGCAAGATGGGCAAGCGGATCGAGGCGCCCTGCCCCGCGCAACCGTGCCTCGCGCCGCTCCATGATGGAGTTCGTCTCGGCATGGAGCGAAATGCGCTTGCCGGTGGGCGCCACAACCTCGAATGCTTCCAGCATGGCGCCAGTCGAAGGGCATGGGATCCTGCCGAAGGTGTTTCCCATGTAGAGCTTGAATCCGATCACGCCGCCGGCGACCAGCGCGGGGACGTGCGCGATGGTGTCCTCGCCGAGCAATCCGTAAAGCCCGAAATCGACATGCGCCTTCTCGGCAGCGATGCAGTGCTTTGCGGCGAGCGCTTCGGCGGTGCCGGCAGGCGGAATGGTGTTGGGCATGTCGAAGACCGTGGTGACGCCACCAAACGCCGCCGCCGCCGTGCCGCTCGCAAAATCTTCCTTGTGGGGATAGCCGGGATCGCGGAAATGCACGTGCACATCAATGGCGCCGGGAAGGACGTATAGCCCGCTAGCGTCAAGCGTCTCGCGCGCTTGCGGCATCGCTCCGTCGCTGCCGACCGCGATGATGGTGCCGTCCTTGATCGCGACATTGGTCTCGACGACGAATTGCGGCGTCACCACTTTGCCGCCGCAAATGAGAAGATCGGCGCTTGTCATTGCATACCCACTCACACCATCGCCCAACCGCCATCGACAGGCAGATCTATGCCGGTAATCTGGCGTGCGGCGTCGCTCGCCAGGAACAGGCAGGCATTCGCCACATCGGCATCCGTGGTCAGACGCCGCAGCGCGTATTCCGCAGCATGGCGCTCGGCTGCCTCCTCCCTGGAGATGCCGAGGCGCGTGGCCATCTCGGCACAGACCTTCTCGCGAAAGCGCGGGCCGTCGACCATGCCCGGCGCCACGCAGTTGACGTTGATGTTGTAGGGTCCGGCCTCGAGCGCAAAGCACTTGGTGATTCCGCGTAGTCCCCATTTCGACGCTGAATAGGCCATGCGGCCGGCGCGGCCGCGCATGCCGAAGGTTCCTCCGACATTGACGATCTTGCCGTAGCGTTGCGCCATCATGGTGGGCAGCACGGCGCGCATGGTGTGGAAACAGCCATTCATGTTGAGCGTGACGATGTCATCGAACTCTTCGGGCGTGGTCTCAACTCCGCTCTTGCCGATCGGCCCCGATCCTCCGGCGACATTTACGAGAATGTCGATGCGGCCATAAGCCTTTTTGGTTTCATTCGCGGCATGCTGGCACTGTGCGGGATCGGTGAGGTCGCACTTTATAACGATCGCCTTCGCTCGTTTGGAATTCACCTCGCCGGCGACTGGCTCGATCGCGCCAATATCGCGTCCAACGAGCGCGACAGACGCGCCTTCCGCCGCGAACGCGCGCGTGATTGCCGCCCCCATTCCCTTGGCAGGCCCGGTAATCATCGCGATGCGCCCTGCGAGATGGAGGTCCACGGGAATACCACGCCGGGGTTCGCCGCCGATCTCGGCTTAGCCGAGATCGCCGACGCCCCGGAACGACGGAACCAATTGCTCGCAATCGGTGCCCTAGAACAGCTTCTTCGGCAAGTCGGCGAGCGGCGGCAGGAAGGCCGGTGTGAAGATCTCGGCCACCGTCGGCGTGCGGGGAAGCTCGTTCGCCTCGACCAGAATATCGATCGATTTCTTCAGCCGGTCCAGATCGACATTGCCAAGCCCGATCTTGGCGATCTCGGGATGATTCATCTCGTCCCGCAAG
>Ga0209331_1000191_pt1 | contig 21952 bp, 18 predicted proteins | sample JacPinW_OM3H0_M3_FD_187971 | JGI IMG/M metagenome (GOLD analysis project Ga0209331, IMG submission 187971) | Forest soil microbial communities from Algoma, Ontario, Canada - Jack Pine, Ontario site 1_JW_OM3H0_M3 (SPAdes) (version 2) | ecosystem: Environmental > Terrestrial > Soil > Boreal...
AGCGGCTCATCGATCTTCCAGGCGCGGAATGTCTTGCTCATGCGGGGGGAGAGAATCTGACTCGCGCTTCTCTGACCAGCAAAATCCGCTATTACTCGAACAGGCTCCTAGGGTTTGGCGTTCTCCACAAATGCGTTGGTGTAGGTGGCGGAGAGATCGATCCTTGCGCTGCCGACGACCGGATCGAAGGCCTTGAGCACGGCGTAGGCGGTCTCGGCGGCCTCGGGCGCGAACCGCCCGTCGCGGGAATACATCGGCAGGCTCTTGCCGATCGACTGCACGTAGATGGCCGGGTTGCCCAGCGCATAGTCCTGCGGCATCACCCCTGCGACCTCCTGCGGGGAATGCCCGGCAATCCATTGCAGGCTCCGCACCAAGGCATTCACCAGCGCCTGGATCGTGCGCGCATTCTTTTCCACAAAGGTTTGCTGTGCATAGAGCACCGCCGCCGGATAGGGGCCGCCGTAGACGGCCTGCGTGCCCTCCGGCGCGCGCGTATCGACCACGACCTTGATCGCCTTCTCGCTCTCGAGCAGGCTGATCACGGGGTCGACATTCACGATCGCGTCGATCTCGCCGCGCTTGACCGCGGCGACCGCGCTCGCGCTTGCCCCCACCCCGATGAAGGAAGCTTCGTCGCGGGAGAGCCCGTTCTTCACCATCAGGTGCTGCACCATGAAATGTGTGCTCGATCCCGGCGCGGTCACGCCGATCTTCATGCCTTTGAGATCCGCCGGCGTATGGTAGCCCTGCGCCTTGCCCGGCAGCACTCCGAGCACATAGCCGGGCAAACGCCCGAGCAGAACGACCGCGATGATTGGCTGGCCCTTGGCCTGCATCTGGATGGTGTGGTCGTAGGCCCCGGTCACCACGTCGGCGCTGCCACCGATGAGCGCCTGCAGTGCCCGCGCGCCGCCCGGAAAATCGGCGATCTCGACCGTGAGCCGCGCGTCGCGAAAATAGCCGAGCCGCTCGGTGATCGTGAGCGGCAGATAGAACAGCGCCGGCTTGCCTCCGACCGCGAGCCGCACGTTGGCAAGCTCAGGCTCGACCTCCTCGCAGTTTGCCACCGCGCCGAGCAGCAGCGATGCGCCGAGTGCCGCAACCGCGGCCATGCACCAGCCGCGCGTGTCCCGGATGCGGCGCAGCGCGAGCGCGACGAATGCTTCGAGCATCTTCGGACTGTCGAATGCGCGAAGCGGTGCGCTGCTGATCCGGGACCGCCCGAAGCTCCAAGCGCAGCGCAGCTCGAGTTTTGTAAGGTCCCGGGTCTGCAGTGCATCATGAGCAGCGCACGCGGGCGTGTGCGCTCGGAGGATGATCGGACTTGCGCTGCTCATGCTGCACTGCGCCCGGGACACGCCGCTCTCTCACCGCTTCTGATCTGCAAGTGTCTCTCCAAACATCATCACGGCGTCGCGTCGAAACGCTGCTCGATCTCGCTCCACTGCGCAAGCCCGGTAATGTCCTTGAACTGCTCGAAGCTCAGTGTTTGCTCGGCACTGGCGAGCCGGCCATCCCGCAGATCGGCCAGCGTCTTTTCCATCGCATGCGCCACGGCGAAAATGAGCGAGGTGGGGTACGCGACCATGGCAAAGCCGAGCCGCGCCAGCTCGGCCGGCGGCAGGATGGGCGTGCGGCCGCCGCCCACCAGCATATTCGCGAGTTGCGGCACGCCCTGAAAGCTTTGTCCGATGCGCGCGAGCTCCTCCACCGACTGCGGCGCTTCGATGAAGAGACCGTCCGCGCCGGCGTTGAGATACATCTCCGCGCGCCGCAATGCCTCGTCCAGCCCGTGAACGGCGCGCGCATCGGTGCGCGCGATGATGAACAGGTCGGCGCTGCGCCGGGCCGCCACCGCCGCGCGCAGCTTGCGAGCCATGGCCTCGGCTTCGATCACCGACTTCCCGGCCATATGACCGCAACGCTTGGGGGCGCGCTGGTCCTCAAAGAATATCGCGGATGCGCCCATTGCTTCGTAGCCCGCCACGGTGCACGCCACGTTCTTCACGTCGCCGTAGCCGTCGTCGCAATCGATCAGGACGGGAAGGCGGCTTGCCGCCATGATGTCGCGGACGCCCGCGCTCATCTCGCCGTAGGCGATGAGCCCGATGTCCGGCAGCGCATGCCGCGCGCCGACCAGCGCATACCCGCCGATCGAATAGGCGCGAAATCCCGCGCGCTCGATCAGCCGCGCCGAAAGCGCGTCATGGGCGCAGGGGAGCAGCAGGGGCCCAACCCCGGCGAGCAGCTGTTTCCAAGTCAGTGTTTCCTGCATGGGTTACGGCGCGATCACCTGCCGTGCGCGCATCACAACGTCTTTGGGGCTGGCATAGAGCTTCTCCACTACCTCCTGCACCTTGGCGCCGGGAAGGGGAGAGATGTCGATACGCAGCCTTTGCGCATCCTCCAGGAATTGTGTGTCCTTCATCGTTGCGTCGAACCCCGCGCGCAGCACCTCGAGCAACTCCTTGGCAATGTCCGGCGGCGCAATGTAGGAGCGCAGGAACACCTGCTGGCTCACCACGAGCTCGACCGCTTTGCGGTCTTCTTCGCTCCTGATGTACTTGAACCCCGACGGGACCCCCATCCGGGTGAGCTCGGGATTGGGCTCGAGCCCGTCCTGCAACAAGAGATTGACCTTGTGCTCCTGGATCCAGTCCGGCCGCTGCGATTTCAGGCTCGCCCAATCCCAGCCGCAGGCGCCGTCGATCTCGCCGCGCTCCAGCGCCAGCGCAATCTCGGCCGTGCCGCTATAGCCGGACACCACGTTGTACTGCGCGCCGGTCGTCTTCTTGTGCATGTAGCCGTATTCCCGGGTGGAGTCGTTGGTGGAGACACCGCCGAAGGAGGCCTTCTGGGTCAGCGCGTCATCGAAGACTTTTATCTTCGAGCCCTGCCGCGAGACGCACACGCGCGTGCCGTTGTTGGCGGTGCCGAGATAGAGCACTTTGGTGGGATCGAATAAGGCTTCGGCCTTTTCCTCGAGCAGCGGACCCATCACCGCCCCGGGAAAGATGGCGGCGATCGCCGTGCCGTCCTTCGGCGCGAGCGTGCTGATGAAACCTGCGGCGCGGGCGCTTCCCGCTCCCGGCATGTTCTTCGGGATGATGGCGGGCTGGCCGGGAATGTGGCGGCCGTAATGGCGTGCGAGCGCGCGCGCATAGATATCGTAGCCGCCGCCCGCAGGCGCCCCGATGAAGAGGTCGATGCTCTTGCCAGCATAATAATCTGCGGCCGAAGCCGCCGCCGGAACGAGCATGAGCGCCGCGGCAACCGCGATCACAGCCACCCGACCAACGGCGCGCGTGCCAGCGCGGCCGTGTCCCGGATGCGGTGCAGCGCGAGCGCATACACCACCGCTTTCATGATCTCCGCCCGCGGAGGCAACGCAGTCAAGCTTGCGCAGACTGCGTAAACTTGTCTGCGCCTGCGGTGCGCCTCTGATCCGGGACCGCCACAAGCTCCGAGCGCGGCGCGGCTCGAGGTTTGTAAGATCCCGGGTCTGCAGCGCATCATGAGCAGCGCATGGGCGCGTGCGTACTCTGAGAAAGATTTCACCTGCGCTGCTCATGCTGCACTGCGCCCGGGACACAGCGCCACGTTGAGTGCGCACATTTGGTGTTGCACTCACACCTCCTTGGCCATCTCGCGCAGGCGGAATTTTTGGATCTTTCCGGTCGAGGTCTTCGGCAGCTCGGCGAAGACGAGATAGCGCGGACATTTGTAGCTAGCGAGATGCTCGCGGCACCAGGAGATGAGATCCTCGCTCGTCGCCTGCTGTCCCGGCTTGAGCTCGACGAACGCGCAGGGGGTCTCGCCCCATTTCTCATCGGGCTTGGCGACCACGGCGGCGGCCGCCACCGCGGGATGCCTGTAGAGCGCGTCCTCGACCTCGATCGAGGAGATGTTCTCGCCCCCGGAAATGATGATGTCCTTGGAGCGGTCCTTGAGCTGGATGTAGCCGTCGGGATGCATCACCCCGAGATCGCCCGAGTGGAACCAGCCGCCGGCGAATGCCTTCTCGCTCGCCGACTTGTTCTTCAGATAGCCCTTCATCACCACGTTGCCGCGAAACATTACCTCGCCCATGCTTTGGCCGTCGCGATTGACCGGGACCATCGTCTCGGGGTCGAGCACGTCCAGGGCTTCGAGCGGCACATAGCGAACCCCCTGGCGGGCTTTCTTGGCGGCCTGCTCGGAGGGCGAGAGCGCATCCCACGCCGCCTGCCATTCGTTGACCGCCGCGGGACCGTAGGTCTCGGTCAGCCCATAGAGATGCGTGACGTTGAAGCCCGCGGCCTTCATGGCGGCGAGCACCGCCTCCGGGGGCGGTGCGGCGGCGGTGAAGAACTCGACCACGTGCGGCAGGGGTTTCTTTTCCTCGGCCGGAGCATTGAGCAAGGTCGCCATCACGATCGGCGCCCCGCAAAGGTGCGTCACCTTGTGGTCGGCGATGGCATCGTACATCGCGCGCGCCCGCACCTGGCGCAGGCACACATGCGTCCCGGCGACCACAGAGAGCGTCCACGGGAAGCACCAGCCGTTGCAGTGGAACATCGGCAGCGTCCAGAGATAGACGCAGTGCTTCCCCATGCTCCCGGTGAGCACGTTGCCGATGGCAAGGAGGTAGGCGCCGCGATGATGGTAGACGACGCCTTTGGGGTCGCCGGTGGTGCCGGAGGTGTAGTTGAGCGCGATTGCGTCCCATTCGTCGGCGGGCATGTTCCAGGCGAACTCGGGATCGCCCGCTGCAAGGAGCTGCTCGTAGTCGCTGTCTCCAATCCGCTCGCCGGCCCCGGAATATTCCGCGTCCGCGTAATCGATAATGAGCGGCTTCGCCTTGGCGAGCGCGAGCGCGTCCTTGGCGAGCTTGGAGAATTCGCGATCGACAATCAGCAGCTTCGCTTCGGCGTGGTCGAGCTGGAAGCCGATCGTCGCGGCGTCGAGCCGGGTATTGATGGTGTTGAGCACCGCGCCGCACATCGGCACGCCGTAATGGCATTCCAGCAGGGCGGGCGTGTTGGCGAGGAGCACCGAAACCGTATCGCCGCGGCGCATCCCGCGCTGCGCGAGCGCGGAAGCAAGCCGGCGCGCTCGCGTATAGAACTCTGCATAGTTGCGCCGCAGCTTGCCATGGATGATGGCGGTGCGATGGGGAAACACGGCGGCGGCCCGCTCCAATAATGACAGCGGGGTGAGCGGCTGGAAATTTGCGGGATTGCGATCGAGGTCGATGTCGTAGGGTGTCATGCGCGTGAGCCTAGCGAACGCGGTGCGGCGTGATCAATGCGCGTCATTCCCCACCTTCTTAGGGGCGGCGCATTGCGTCGCCCAAGACGGGCGAGGCAATGCCTCGCCCCTACGGATTTGGTTGCGCCGCGCCGCGCCTCACCCCAGGTCGGCGCCCGCCGCGCGCATGAGGGCGGGAAACGCCGGGAAACTGGTGGCGATAAAGGAGGCGTCGTCCACTCCGACGGGCTTCTCGCTCGCAAGCCCCATCACCAGGAAGGCCATGGCGATGCGGTGATCCATGTGCGTCGTCACCGTCGCCCCGCCCAACGGCCGCGCGCGTCCGTGCACGATCAGGTCATCGCCTTCGACCTCCACGTCCACGCCGGTTGCGCGCAGCCCGTCAGCCACGGCGGCGAGGCGGTCGGATTCCTTCACCCGCAGCTCCTTGAGGCCGCGCATTACTGTGGTGCCCTCGGCAAAGCTCGCGGCCACGGCGAGGATGGGATACTCGTCGATCATCGAAGGTGCGCGTTCCGCCGGCACTTCCACCCCGCGCAGCGCGCTCGCCCGCACCCGCAGGCCCGCCATCTCTTCCCCGCGATCGGCGCGGCGCTCGAGCACCTCGATGTCGGCGCCCATCTCGCGCAAGGTCAGCATGAGCCCGGTGCGCAGCGGATTTGTCATCACCTCGGTGAGCACGAGCTCGGAACCGGGCACTATCAGGGCCGCCACCATGGGGAACGCGGCGGAGGAGGGATCCGCCGGCACCATGACCGGCGCCGGCACCAGCTCCGGTTGGCCCTGGAGCCTGATCCAGCGGCCCGTGTCCTCATCTGCGACGCGCACGTCGGCACCGAAATGCGCGAGCAGGCGCTCGGTATGATCGCGGCTCGCTTCGCTTTCGATCACAGTCGTTTCCCCCGGCGCGGCGAGGCCCGCGAGCAGCACCGCCGATTTGATCTGCGCCGATGGCACAGGCGTGCGGTAGACTACCGGCATGGGATCGCGCGCGCCGGCGAGCGTGATCGGCAGTCGGCCGCCGTCGGTGACGCTGACCGCATGCGCGCCGATGAGCTCGACCGGCTCGATGATGCGTCGCATCGGCCGCTTGCGCAGGCTCGCATCCCCGTCGAAGATGGCAGTGATCGGGCAGCCCGCGACCGCGCCCATGACGAGCCGGCAGCCGGTGCCGGAATTGCCGAAATCGAGCACCGTTTCCGGCTCCCTGAATCCGCCTACGCCCACCCCGTGCACCCGCCACGCGCCTTCGCCCGTGCGCTCGACGCTGGCGCCGAGGGCGCGCATGGCCTGCGCCGTGTTGAGGACGTCTTCGCCTTCAAGCAGCCCTTCGATGCGCGTCTCGCCGACCGTCATGGCGCCGAAGATGAGCGCGCGATGGGAAATCGACTTGTCGCCGGGCACGCGCACGCTGCCTCTGAGCGGCCCGGAGCGGCGCGCCACAAGCGGAGACGGAGCGGCCTGATGCATGCTTCGCCTTCCTAGCACTGCGGGGCGGACGGGTCATCTTACGGCAGTTGCTACTGTTGCGGGTGAGGGGCCACGCGTAGCATGCCGCCAGGCACGGGTCACCTTTACCGGCAGGCGCGCAGCCGTGTCCGGGCCTATTGACACTCCGGGATTGATTGCCCAAGTGAACGCGCCAATGGCGGACCCGCCGGAACCCCGGGGGACCGGGGTCGACGCCTCCTTTACAATTTGCCCCAAGGAACTGATCGTGGCCAAACCCGAGCTTGGAACCAAACGCCTTTGCAGCAGCTGCGGCGTGAAATTCTACGACCTGAACAAAGACCCGATCGTCTGCCCGAAATGCGCGACGGTCATGCAAGTCGCCGCAGTGGCCCGCGCGCGGCCGGACGCGGCCGCGATGCGCTCGCCCGCGACCGCTCCCGAAGAAGAGGCGGTGGTACCGGAGACCAGCGACGCCGAGTTCGTCTCGCTCGAGGACGCCGATGCCGAAGCGGCCGGCAAGAAGCCCGCCGAAGCGGAGGCGATCGAAGGCACCGAGGACGATGTGGAGATCGAAGACGAGGGCATGGACGACGCGACCTTCATTGAGGAGCAGGAAGAGGAGGACGAGGACGTCACCGACATCATCGGCGAGGTTGACGACGAGGAGGAGACCTGACGCCGCCCCGGCGCCCGCCGCCAGCGACGCGCCAGCTCCTGTCCCGGGCGAGCGAAGATTCAGGATCCAGTGGCCACACGAACGAGCGAAATGCGCCCGGGCCCTACCGTCACACGCGCAGGCTTGTCTGGTCAGAACCGCCTGGTGTCGTTACATTGAGAGAGCAAGCTCGGCGCGGTTTTTCCCATCGCCGCGCCCTTACATGGGGCCATAGCTCAGTTGGGAGAGCGCTTGAATGGCATTCAAGAGGTCGGGGGTTCGACTCCCCCTGGCTCCACCAATCTGCACACGGTGATTTTGATCAGATATTCAGGGGGCAACGTCAGAAGACAGTTTTGCTTCCTGACTCTGCGCGACCTGACTACAGTCACTCTTCAGGTGCCCGCGGCGCCCGAGGGGTGGTTCGCGACAGAAATGCCATGTCGCAATTTGGAGCGGCGTAGCGGTACCGCGTGAGCCCCTCGCGATCGACATATGCTTTGGGCTTGCAATACGCCTCCCATATCCGCTCACGCGCCGGCAATATGCAGTGACGGGCGGTCTCATCAGCTATGGACCGAGCATCGCGGATTCTTATAAGCAGGCTGGGGGTTACGCTGGGCGCATCCTGCGGGGAGCGAAGCCGGGCGATCTGCCGGTCCTGCAACCCACGAAATTTGAGATGGTAATCAACTTGAAAACCGCCAATGCACTCGGTCTCGCGATACCAAATACGATGCAGCTGCTCGCTGACGAGGTAGTGGAGTGAGGCTGCGAGACAATCGCCGATGAGGAGATTGAGTGAGCGAGGAAAGCCGCAAGGCTTCGAACGCCGTCCCGGGGACTCGCGCCGTCCTACGATACGTTCCTGCCCGCTCTCCTCTCGTGGGCGATCGAAGTATTAAGACAGGAGGTGGCTATATTCCGAGCTTACGCGCCTGCTTGCGAACGGTCGCCATCGTGCCCGCAAGAACACCCTTGGACGCCTTGCGACGCTTGGCGCTACTTTTTCCCGCTGGCTTTTTCTTCGTGGACTTCTTCGCCTTCTTGGCCATAGGTACCTCCATTGCAGCGTGAAGCGTACAGTTGCCTGATTCGCGAGGAACGCGCGAGCTAAACTTGGCGTTTGGCCATAGGACAATGCGCAAGGGCAGCCCGCTCGGGCTCTGGCGACGGTCGGGTGAATTGGTCTTCGCTGTGATGAACAGGAGAGCGGCGCGTTGCTGAACCTCACCGCCGCCGTCCCGAAAGGCCTCTGCGCGGCGCAATCAGTTCTGCCCACCGCCATGACAGACGTTCCGACCTCGATGCGGCATCGCTCGGGGATCCGTCCGGAAATCGTCATCACCACGGCTTTGCTATGCGGCACCTTGGTCGTTGGGTTTGCCACTCTGAGGGATTACGGGATCGCACTTGATGAGTGGAATGCCGATGAGTACGGCGTGAAAGCACTCGCCTGGTATACGAGCGGCTTCAACGATCGAGGGATGTTCAACGACGTTGAAGAGACGCTTTGGTATTACGGCCCCTGGTTTCAGATTCTGACCGCGCTCATCCAGGCGCTCGACATCGCCGGGCATTGGACCACGCGGCATGCCGTCACTCTTGTCACGGGAATTGTCGGCATCGCCATGCTGGTGCCGCTGGCGCGACGTGTGGCCGGGCCCTGGGCGGGCCTCACCGCAATCATCCTGTGTCTCACCACGGGTTACCTTTATGGAAACCTGTTCTGCACGCCAATCGATATCCCGTTTCTGTTTGCGATGACGGCCACCACCCTGGCGATCGTCATCATGGCGGAGCGCAGGGTACCCTCTTGGAAGGCTACCATCTCGGCCGGTTTGCTGACCGGATTGGCGATCGCCACCCGTTCTTCCGGCATCATCACGCAGACTTATCTGGTTGGCGCCATGGCCCTGTGCGCCTTCGAGGCCGTCATCGACGAGAAGGCTTCGCCCGGCCGCGCCCTCGTGCAAATCGGCGTACGCGCAGCCGCGGCCTTGCTGCTGGCATGGGTCGCGGCTTTTGCGCTGTGGCCCTGGCTGCAGGTCGGCAATCCGGTTACGCAGTTCGTGCTCGCACTCGCCTACTTTGCCAGCCACCCCGCCTCGTTCACATTTGCGCATTGGGGCGAAGTCCTCTCCACGCAGCATCTGCCCTGGTCCTACATTCCGGCACAGCTCGCAGCCCGACTGCCGGAGATTTTCCTGGCATCGCTCGCAACGGGATTGCTGATCGGGGTTTCCAACACCGTTCGATTTGCAACGGCCTGTGCAAAATCCACCCGCGACCTGAAAACACTGGCGCTGCTCCTGGCGCAATCCCGGCAAGCGCTGGTCGTCTGGGCTGCAGCCCTGTTGCCCATTGGCTTCGTCATGCTCAAGGGCTCGACACTTTACGACGGGGTTCGCCATGTCCTTTTTGTCATCCCGCTGCTTGCGGTCATCGCAAGTTACGGATTCGCGCGCCTTCTTCCATTCCTGCTGCGGCAACCCGTCCTCACGGCCGCCGGCATTGGGGCATTCGTCGGTTACCAGCTCTATGTGCTCGCGGCCCTGCATCCGCTGGAGTACATCGCATTCAATGCCGCCGCGGGCGGCGTGCATGGGGCCTATGGCCGGTTCGACATGGATTACTGGGCGCTCGCTGCCCCTGTAGCGCTGCGCCGGCTTGAAGATCGGCTGGATCTGGAGGTGCCCAACCCATTCGCAGCGAATCCGCCGAGCCTCGTAATCTGTATCCCTTGGCGCGAAGCAATGGTGCAGCCGATGTACCGGCGCCCGTGGCGGCTCGAAACCGACCCGGACAAAGCCGATTTCCTGATTGCAACGGAGCGCATGCGGTGCGGCGAGGGCCGGCCCGTCGTCCTCATCGACGAGATCAAGCGATTTGATCGTCCATTTGCGTGGACCTATGCGCGCGCGCCGCAGGAGGCGCCCCGGTCTGCGGCTGCGGGACATCAGGGACAGCTCCCATCACGTCCTCATGCGGAGTGACGACATTCGCCAGCGCTATCGCTCTGGCAAGTCTCGTGATCATGTCTTGTTGGGTTCGCAGCTTCAAATGCAGGTTCAGGAGCACGATCAGGCTGATGCAGACCCAGAGATACAGAATAAGATCTGCGCCTCGCCCGATGCCGACGAATTCCGCCACGCGCGTGCTTTCTGAGGGAACCCAGACAAAGAACAATCCGGCGAGGCTGACCGCGACCGACAACGACGCGACCACCGGCGACCGTCGGTATTCTGCCCACGCATAGACGAGCACGCCGGAAAGGAGGAGAGACAAGATCGCCTGCGCGATCATCGATAGAGCCTCTGCGCAAACAGATCGAGCAGGATCATGATGAAATCGGCGGTGCGCTGTCCCTTTTGCATGGAGTACCTGGTGTACTCGATGGTCACGGGCACCTCGACGTGCCGCAGGCCGCTTCTCGCGATGTCGGCAAGAATCTCCGATGCATGCGCCATCCGATTTTGCCGCAGGCTCAGAGCAGTGGCGCCACGGCGGGTGAAGGCACGCAAGCCGTTGTGGCTGTCGGTAAGGCAGAGGCCGGTCGTGGCGATGGTGAAAAGCGTCGCCGCTCGCAGCAAATGGCGGCGGATGAGCGGTATCTGCTGCGAGCCCTGCAGAAACCGGCTGCCGAGCGCGAAGTCGGCGCCCTCCAGTGCCTCGAGCAAGCACGCGATATCGCTGATGCGGTGCTGTCCGTCCGCATCAAAGGTCACCAGGAACTGCGCGCCCTGGGAGAGCGCATAGGCGATGCCGGTTTTCAGCGCAGCACCCTGACCAAGATTGATCGGATGGCTGATGACTGCGGCAGCCGTGGCCGCAGCAATGCGCGGCGTGTCATCGCTGGACCCGTCGTCTACGACAACGACCTTGTACTCCGCGTCCCTCAACTCCTTCAGGACGCGCGGCAAGGTGGTGGCTTCGTTAAACGCTGGGCAGATCACCCAGACTGACGATGGTGCAATGCTCCGCATCGGTCGCCCGATCGTAAGGTCTCGAGGATCGGTTGGAAAGAGCGTCCCCGGAGTCCGGACCATCGGCTACAAGCATCGTCTCGCCCTAAGGTTCCACAGGAGCGTTTCCCGGTGAAATTGATGCACAAGGCCGCGGCGGTCGGACATATCCCATTTCGGCTGGGAGGGGGCCGGAGCAACGGAACCGGCCTCCCGCGTATGCTATAACCCGTCCAGTGTTTCATGTTGGATATCGATCCACGCAAGCGGATGCGGAGGTGGGCGTGGGCTTGGCAGCAGCGACATTGGAGGACAAGTACACCCTCCGGTCCGGTCGCATTTTCATCTCGGGCATCCAGGCTCTCGTACGCATTCCCATGATGCAGCGCGAGCGCGACCGGGCCGCGGGGCTTGCTACGGCCGGGTTCATCTCGGGTTATCGCGGCTCGCCGCTGGGAGGCTACGACACGGCGTTATGGCAGGCCAACAAGCTGCTCGGCGAGCACGACATTCGCTTCGAGCCGGGCCTCAATGAGGATCTTGCCGCCACAGCCGTGTGGGGCACGCAACAGGTGGGCCTATTCCCAGGTGCGACGGTCGATGGCATCTTCGCCGTCTGGTATGGCAAGGGGCCCGGAGTTGATCGCTCTGTAGACGTACTCAGACACGCGAATCTGGCTGGTACCTCGGTCCACGGCGGTGTGCTGGCCATCGCAGGCGACGATCACGGTGCGCAATCTTCGACTACCCCGCATCAAAGCGAGCAGGTTTTTGCAGCGGCAATGATGCCGGTTCTCAATCCGGCAACCGTGCAGGAGTATCTCGATTTCGGCATTCTGGGGTTTGCGCTGTCGCGCTACTGCGGCTGTTGGATTGGATTCAAAGCGCTGAGCGAGACCGTCGAGAGCTCGGCAACCGTGCATGTTGATCCCGAGCGGATCCGGACAGCCACGCCGCAGGATTTCGAGATGCCGCCCGGCGGGCTGCATATCCGCTGGCCTGCCGGCGCGATGGATTGGGCGCTTGATCAGGAGCGCCGCCTGCACGGTCCGAAAATGGAAGCCGTGCGTGCATTTGCGCGGGCGAATGCGTTCGACCACACAGCCATCGATACGCCCCGCCCGCGCTTGGGTATCATAACAACGGGCAAGGCCTACCTCGATGTGCGTCAAGCATTGCACGAGCTTGGTATCGACGATGCGGCCGCAGCCGCGCTCGGCATACGCCTCTACAAGGTCGGTCTCACCTGGCCCCTCGAGCCCGCAGGAGCGCGGCGCTTCGCCGACGGTTTGAAAGAGATTTTGGTGGTCGAGGAAAAGCGCAGCTTTATCGAGCAGCAGCTCGTGCAGCTTTTGTTCAATATGGATGCCTCGCGCCGGCCGGTGGTCCTCGGAAAAACCGATGAAAGCGGTGCACCGCTCCTGCCGAGCACAGGCGAGCTCACGCCGACCATAGTGGCGCGGGTCATCATGTCGCGGCTGCGTCGCTTGGGAAACGAGACCGCGCCGTTCGAGCAGCGCCTTGCACGGTTGGAGAACCTGGAACGCCGGATGGCGCAGACGCCCCTCTCCACCATGCGGCGCACTCCGTTTTTCTGCTCGGGATGCCCGCACAGCACGTCGACTCGCCTGCCGGAGGGCAGCCGCGCCATGGCCGGCATCGGTTGCCATTCCATGGCGCTGTTCATGCCAAACCGAAACACCGCGACGCTCTCTCAAATGGGCGGGGAAGGCGCCAACTGGATAGGGCAGGCGCCTTTCACCGCCGAGAAACATGTGTTCCAGAATCTCGGGGATGGGACCTACGCGCATAGCGGCCTCACCGCAATCCGCGCGGCCGCCGCTGCGGGCGTCAACATCACCTACAAGATTCTCTTCAACGATGCAGTAGCCATGACGGGCGGTCAGCCCGTCGAAGGCAACTTGAGCGTTGTGCAGATCGCACATCAGGTCGCATGGGAGGGCGCCAAGCGCATCGTGATCGTCGCGGAAGAGCCGGAGAAATACCGCTCGGTGGACGCCCTGCCGAGCGGAACAGATGTACGCCATCGGGACGAGCTCGACGCGGTGCAGCGGGAATTGCGCGAGCTGCCGGGGCTCACTGTGCTGATCTATGATCAGACCTGTGCCGCGGAGAAACGGCGGCGACGCAAGCGCAGTTTGTATCCGGATCCGGCCACGCGCGTCTTCATCAACGATGCGGTCTGTGAGGGATGCGGCGACTGCTCGGAGCAGTCGAACTGCATCTCGGTCCAGCCGCTCGAAACCGAGCTGGGACGCAAACGCCGTATCGACCAATCCAGCTGCAACAAGGATTTCTCTTGCCTCAAGGGTTTTTGCCCGAGCTTCGTGACCGTCCGCGGCGGTACGCCACGCAAGCTGCAAATCTCAGACTCTGACGCCGGCTCTGCATTCGCTCGGCTGGCGTTGCCAGCCATACCGACGCTCGATCAGCCCTACGGGATCGTGATCGCCGGGATCGGCGGCAGCGGCGTCATGACGCTGGGAGCACTGCTCGGCATGGCGGCGCATCTCGAGAGCAAAGGCTGCACGGTCCTCGACTTTACCGGCCTGTCCCAGAAGAACGGCGCGGTCATGAGTCACGTACGCCTGGCGCGCGGAAGCGACGATCTGCACGGGGCGCGCGTTCCCGCAGGCGGTGCTAGCCTGCTGCTGGGGTGCGACATGGTCGTTGCGGCGAGCCGCGAGGCGCTGACGTGCGTTGAAGCTGGCGCGACCAAGGCCATCATCAACAGCCACATTGCGCCGACGGCGGCTTTTGTCATGGATCCAGAGGTCGATCCGGATGTGGCGACGATGCAGCGTGCCCTGCGGATCGCTGTCGGAGATGGCCTTGAATTTGTCGACGCCACCCGCCTCGCCACGGCTCTCATCGGCGATGCCATCGCGACGAACCTGTTCATGCTGGGTTACGCCTTTCAGAAAGGCCTTGTGCCCCTTGGCCTTGCCGCTATCGAGCGGGCAGTCGAGCTCAATGGCGTGGCGGTCGAGAGCAACCGGCGGGCTTTCGCCTGGGGCCGCGTGGCTGCCCACGACGCACGACAGTTGGAGGTCCTGGTGCGTCCGCTCATTCCGGCAGAGCAGGAGGTGCCGCGGGAGTTGGACCCGCTGATCGAGCATCGGGCCGCATTTCTGGCCGACTATCAGAACGCAGCTTATGCCCGCCGGTACCGCGACATCGTGGCACAGATTGCAGCAAGTGAAGCGGCGCGCACGCCCGGCCGCGCGGGACTCGGCGATGCTGTTGCGCGCAGCCTGTTCAAGCTCATGGCCTACAAGGACGAATACGAAGTGGCCCGACTATATACCAACGGCGCGTTCGAGGCGAAGCTGCGCCGGCAGTTCGAGGGCGAGCTGAGCGTCGAATTTCATTTGGCGCCGCCGTTGCTCGCTCGGCGCGACCCTCGCACCGGCGTGCCGCGCAAGCGGGTCTTCGGTGGATGGATGTTCAAGCTGTTCAAGCTCTTGGCATGGTTGCGCTGGGTGCGCGGCACGCCATTGGATATTTTCGGCCGCACCGCCGAGCGACGACAGGAGCGGCTGCTGATTACGCGCTACGAGCAGGTTTTGGGCGAGATCGCGACGGCGCTCGACCACGACAACCACGCGCTCGCGGTCGAGATCGCGCGCCTGCCCGAACAGATGCGCGGCTTCGGTCACATCAAGGCGCGCAACGTGGAAAAAGCCAAGGCCCGCGAGGTTGAGCTTCTCGCGCGCTTCCGCGAGAGCGGCCGCGCCGCCACCGCGGCCTGAAGGGTTAGTACTCGGCCGGGACAGCGGACAGCAGAGCGCGGGTATGCGCGTGCTGCGGCTGGGCGAAGATCGCTTCGGTCGGACCTTGCTCGACAATCTCGCCCCGGTACATGACCAGCACCCGGCTGCAGAGATGCCGCACGACCGAGAGATCGTGCGAGATGAAAAGCATGGCGAACTGGAACTCATCGCGCAGGCGAAGGAGGAGCTGCAACAACTGCGCTTGAATTGAAACGTCAAGACCCGAGACGACCTCATCCGCTACCAAAATCTTCGGTACCTTGCAGAGAGCGCGCGCGACATTGATGCGCTGGCGCTGACCGCCCGACAATTGGGCGGGATAGCGCATGGCGAGCTCGGCGGAGAGGCCCATGTCGCTGAGAAGGGCCTTGGCGCGCTTGATCCGCTCATCCCGTGCCGCAGGCTGCCTCCCAGCTTCCATCGCTTGGGTGACGATGCTCGCCACACGCCGGCGAGGGTTGAGAGCCGACTGGGGATCCTGGAACACCATCTGAACGGTCGCAATCCGGACTTGCCTGGCGTGCGCGGAGCAGTCGGTCACGTCCTCGCCATCGAGCACGATGCGGCCCGCCGACGGAGGCTCCAGCCCGAGCAGCAGCTTGGCAAGCGTGCTCTTGCCGCTGCCGCTTTCACCGACGAGTCCGACGAACTCGTTCGCGGCGATGCCAAACTCCGCATTGCGAACGGCGCTGATTTCGGTCGCGCTCCGAAGCATGTGGCGCGCGGTGATGTAGCGCTTGTGCAGATTCTCGACCTGGAGCAGGGACCGGGCGGGGATTGCACCGGGAATCGCGCCGGGCAGGGCAGGTTGTGCAACAATCTGCAGCGTGACCTGGGGGCGGATGCAGGCTGCCCAATGGTTCGCCGCGTGGCTGATAATCGGCGGCTCACTCTGGAGGCACTCCTGGGTCGCGACGGGACAGCGTGGGGCAAAGCGACAACCGGACATGCGCGCCAGCTCCCGCAGGCTCGGCATTTGCTCCGGCAGAAGATAAAGTGCCCGCCCCTGCGGGCACATGGCCGGATTGGCGAGTTGCAGGCAACGCGTATAGGGGTGAGCGGGCGCAGAGAGAACCGCCCGCGTAGGCCCATATTCGACCGCGCGGCCGGCATACATCACCATGATCTCGTCGCACAGATGGGCCGCAAGCCGCAGATCGTGCGTGATGAAAACGAGTGCCGTGGCGTGTTGCTGCTGCATCTGTGCGATCAGTTCTACGATGTGCGCCTGGATGGTGAGATCAAGCGCGGTGGTCGGCTCATCCGCAACCACAAGCCGCGGATTGCTCGCAAACGCCATTGCGATCAGTACGCGCTGGCACATCCCGCCTGAGAGTTGATGCGGATAGCGCTCAAGCAGCCGCCAGGGATCTGAAAGCCGCGCCGCCGAAAGCATGGCAAGCGCGCGCTCTCGGCGTTCCTCTCGTCTGCGGATGCCCAGATGCGCGAGATGCTCGTCGAATTGGCGGCCGATGGTTCGCACCGGGTTGAGGGCGGAGAGCGGGCCCTGCGGAATAAACGAAATGGCACGTCCCAACAGCTCGCGCCGTTGCCGATGTCTCAGCTCCGTGAGATTGCGGCCCTCGAACTGCAAGGACCCGCCGGTGATTGCGAATCCCGATGGGAGCAAATGCGCAATAGCGCGCCCGATCATCGATTTTCCCGCTCCGGATTCGCCGACGACCCCGAGGATGCGGCCGGGGCCAAGCCGGAATGAGACTTCGCGAAGCACGGGTACCGCGATGCCGCTCATTCGCGCTGTAACCGTGAGATCGCGAGCTTCGAGCACGCTCATCTCATCGCGCGAGCTGTGCGAGCCGGACGTCGAAAGCGCGGCGCAAGCCGTCGCCCAGGAGGTTGAACGCCGAGACGGCAATGATGATGGCGAACATCGGAAAAAGCAGGTTCCAGGGCGATTGGTAGATGTACTGGCGCGCGTCGGCGATCATCTGCCCCCAGGCCGCCTCATCCGCCCTTACACCCAGTCCGACGAAGGACAGGATCGCCTCGACCACGACGGCAACGGCCATTTCCAGGCTCAAGAGCGTGATCAGCAGCGGCAGCGTCGCAGGCAGAATTTCGCGAGTGATCGTCTGCCAATGGGTGAAACCGAGGAGGCGCGCGGCCGTGACGTAATCTCGCTGTGTCACCACCAGGACTTCGCTCCGCAACACGCGGCAGAAGCGCGTCCAGTCCACAAGAATAATCGCCATGATGACCTTGTCGAGGCCGGTCCCCAGGCCGACCATCAAGACAAGCGAAAGAATGACGGGCGGGAACGACATCCAGACGTCCACCGCCCGCCCGACGACCCAATCCACGATCCCGCCGAAATATCCGCAGACGTGTCCGAGGATGGAGCCGAGCAACATGGCCCCGAGCGACGCCACGATTGCCACTACCATTGCGGTGCGCGCCCCGTAGATCAGGCGGGAGAGGATGCAGCGGCCGAGACTGTCGGTGCCAAACGGAAACTCTTGGTTCCCGTCCGGCGACCAGGCTGGCGGCAGAAGAATGGAAAGGAGATTCTGCTCGGCGGGATCGTGGGGTGCAATCAGCGGAGCAAGCAGCGCGCACATTCCGAGGAAAAGAACAAGGCCAAGCCCAATCACAACTCGGCCGGATCGCAGCGTCGCGGACACCGCGGGAGACATCAGCGCTCGCGCAGTTTCGGATTGAGCACGAGATAGAGACTGTCCACGGCCGTGTTGATGAGCAGCACCGCCACGCAATAAGCAAGCCCGGCCGTCTGAATGATCGGAAGATCCGCGTTGCGCACCGCATCGACCATCAGATTACCGAGACCCGGATAGGAATAGATGATCTCGACCAGCAACGTGCCACCGAACAGAAACCCGAACTGGACTCCGGCCAGCGTGAGGGTAGGCAGCGCGGCGTTCTTCAGCGCATGGGCCAGCAAGATGCGCATCTCGGAGATGCCTCGCAACCGCGCCTGCGCGATAAAGTCTTCCACATAGACATCGAACAGGCTCGATCGCAGCACCCGCATGATCATGGGCGAGAAGGCGAGACCGAGCGCGACGGCGGGCAAGGCCATATGCGTGAGGGCGTCCCAGAACATATCCGGTCGCCAGACCAGAAGCGTATCCAGCAACAAGAAGCCGGTGATGTTCGGTCGCATGAAGCTGGGCGAAAGGCGGCCGGTGAACGGCAGGAGAGGCAAGACAACCCCAAACAGAAACAAAAGAATGAGTCCCCACAAAAACTCGGGGATGGAAAGAAGCAGCATCGATGAAAGATCCCCGAGCGTCTCGAATGGAGTTCCCCGCAGCCGGAACAGGAAGAGACCGCCGCACAGACCCAGCGTCCCGGCAATTGCCATTGCGGTGAGGGCAAGCTCTAGGGTTGCGGGCAGCGTCTCGGCAACCAAGGCGCCGGCGTCTCGACGGTAGTGGATCGAGCGGCCAAACTCGCCGTGCAGCGCACGCTGGAGCCAGATCAGATATTGGAGCGCAAGCGGCCGATCGAGCCCCATCTCACGGCGCTGAGCTTCGATCTCTGCGATGGTGGCGGACGGTGGGAGCGACATCGCCGCTGGGTCCACGGGAAGGACGCGCAGCACACAGAAGAGCAGGGCCGATACCAGCAGCAGAATAGGTATCGCTGCAATGAGCCGTCGTCCGAGCAGGCTCAGGACGGTGGGAAGCATTCAGCTCCAATGCATCGACTGGGGCAGAACCCAGCCGTTCGCATATTTCGTGTAGGCGAGGTTGTTCTTGCGCACCAGCGTGAGCACGCTCTGGAGCAGCGGAATGCTAGCGCCTGTCTCCACGGCGAAGCGATTGAGCTCGCGGTATCCCTGCATTCGCTTGTCGTAATCCGCCAGATTGAACAGCGGGAGCAGCTTGTCGCCCACGTCCATGCCTTTCCATGCCGAGAACGGCATCTTCGGATTGAGCAGATAGCCCGCGAAGATCTCCGGATCGCCGCTGGCATTGTCCCAGCTGTAGAGCGTTGCCTCTGGTAACCTGGCCCCCCGATTGAGCTCGAAATATTTCGCATACTCGATCACTTCGAGGCTGGCGTCGATGCCGACCTTCTTCCACATCTGCACGAGCGCGCGCGCTATGTCGTAATCGCTCGGAAACTGACCGTTGGTCGCCGCGAAGCCGATCTTGACCGGCTTATCCGGGCCGTAATTCGACTTCGCGAGATACTGCTTTGCAAGCTCCGGGTCATACTTGAACTGAAAATCGGGAAGATAACCCGGGGTGCCGGGAGTTGCCACGACCGACAGCGAAACTGCGGCGCCGCCGTAGAACGCCTTCGAAAGCGCGTCCTTGTCGATCGCATGGTGGGCGGCCAGTCGCACGTTCTGGTCCGCAAAAGCGAGGTCATTGCGCACCTGCAACAGGATCACGCGCGTGATCGGATTGAGCTCGGCGGCAAAGCCGGGTTCCTTTGCAAACCGCATCACCTCGCGCACGGGCACGTTGACGGTGCAATCGACTTGTCCCGATTGAATGGCGGCAACCCGCGCCGAAGGATCCTTGATGATCTGGACGGTCACCCGGGCAAGTCTGGGCTTTTCTCCCCAATAACGATCGTTGCGCTCGAGCACGATGCGGGAATTAAGCTCATACTCGGCGAGCCGGTAAGGGCCGGTCCCGATCGGCTTTTGACGGAACGCCTCGACGCCTACCCGCTCCAAATAGGCCTTCGGCACCACATAGCTTCCGAGGAATGCCATCCACTGCGGAGCAGTCGGGTGGGGCGCGCTGAACTTCATGGTCGCCCTGGTCGGCGACTCGATCACGATGTCTTGCACCTTCTGCCAGGAGTTCGCGGTGTCGAGCTTTACGGCACCCTTTGTCCGCTCAAAGAAGGTGTATCGGAAATCCTCGGCCGTCAGCTTGTCGCCGTTGTGGAACAAGACGTCATCGCGAAGCTCGACCTCCATGGTCAATCCGTCCTGCGCAAGATTCCAGTTCTTGATCAGGTGCGGAACGAGCTTGAGCTGGGGATCTTGATCCAGCGGCTGATCGAAGAGCGCCTTGAAGATGGGTTGAGCATCCGGCGCGAAGCGCTGATTGGGATCCCAGGACGGGACGTCGCTTGGCCATCCCATGGCGGCGGCATCATCCGCCGCAAGAGCCCGACCCAAGCGTGCGGATGCTCCGGCGGCTGCCGTTGCGCTCGCTGCTATCATCTGCAGCAAGGACCGCCGCTTGAGCTTGAGTGCCATGACGCGCTCCTCGTAGGTGTTGTGCTGGATATCTCCCCAGTGCTGCGTTACGAATTGCGCAGCGCTCAGTTTTCGTAGGGGCCGGTTTCAAACCCGGCTCCTGCATGAGAGTCTCAAACGCGACTACATGTGGAGTATGTGACCATGACAGGTCAATGGAGCCGGGACGCAGGTACCCCGCCCTTCGTCGATCTCGTTCCCCTTGAAAAGGCAACGGGCGCCCGCAAGGAGCTGTACGACGAGATGGAGCGCGTTCGTGGTCCCGGCCGGGTCTCAAATCTGTTCAAGGCCTACGCAGCGTTCCCCGCCCTGGCCAAAGCCAATTTCCACCGCCTGATGGTGCTGCTCTCCCAAGGAAATCTCAGCCTCAAGTTCAAGGAAGCGGTGATGACGGCACTGGCTGAGGCGAATAAATGCGACTATTGCGTATCGTTCCATGCAACCGCCCTGCGCAGTGCCGGGGCGTCGGACGAGGAGGTCCGGGCTGCGCTCGAATTCGATCCCGATCGCATCGGACTGTCGGAGAAGGAGAAGGCCCTGTTCAATTATGCCCTGAAGGCGAACGGGGACCCACACTCGATCGTTCCAGCTGACATCGAGGAGCTGCGACGAAAGGGCGCGTCCGACGGCGACCTGGTTGAAACGCTGGAAACGGTGAACACTGGTAACAGCTTCAATCTGATCAACGGGGCTCTCAATGTCGGGCCGGATGATTTTCTCAGCTACATGAAAGGGCGGGGGGACCTCTGGAAGAAGTCCGCCTGAGGAGATCGAGTTGGCGACGCTCTCGGATCTGACGTCGTCGGATGGGATCGATGCGGCCCTCGCGCTGCCGGGACTGCTGCTGCTGGACGTCTACACGCAGGACTGCGTCATCTGCCGGCGGCTCGAGCCCATGGTTGCGGCTGTCGCGGCAAGTTCGAGCGGCGCTGTTCGCGCCCGGAAACTTGACGCCGCCCGCCACGTGGAATTTGCCGCCAGGCACGCCATTCGCGGGGTACCGACCGTGCTCCTCTTTCGCGACGGCCGGCTGATCGACCGCCGCGCGGGGTTTGCGACCGCAGGCGCGCTGCGGGGGTGGATCGCAGCCCAAGCGCGCCAGTGACCAGGAACTCGAATCATGCCGGCACACAAACTCGTCGACGCGCCCAATGCCCCGCAGGCGCCCGGCCCGTTTTCCCATGCGACAGTGGTCGGACCGTGGGTTTATGTATCGGGGATGGGAGGACTGGATCCCAAGACCGGGCAAGTGATCTCCGATGACGTCATCGAGCAAACGCGCCAGACGATTGTTAACCTCGCAGCCATCCTGGCGGCGGCCGAATGCACGCTTCAGCATGTGGTCAAGGCGACGGTCTATTTGACCGACATGGCCGATTACCCGCGGGTCAACAAGGTGTATGAGGAGGCTTTCGCCCCCAACAAGCCGGCGCGTACCTGCGTGGCCGTTTCCGCGCTGCCGGTACGCGAACGCATGAAGATCGACCTCGTCGCCTATCGCGAAGCCAAATAGAGACTGGACGACAGACCTGCAGGTGGAACAAGACGGAGAGCTGCGATGAGAAAGAGCATGCGCTGGATAGGCGGGGCACTGGTGTTATGTGCGGGATATCTGCCGTGCGGACCT
>Ga0209331_1000192_pt1 | contig 21942 bp, 17 predicted proteins | sample JacPinW_OM3H0_M3_FD_187971 | JGI IMG/M metagenome (GOLD analysis project Ga0209331, IMG submission 187971) | Forest soil microbial communities from Algoma, Ontario, Canada - Jack Pine, Ontario site 1_JW_OM3H0_M3 (SPAdes) (version 2) | ecosystem: Environmental > Terrestrial > Soil > Boreal...
GCTGCCCTTTGATGGGCTTTGTCCTCGACCGGCAAGGTTTACATGAGACGGCGCAACTTCATCGCACTCCTGGGCGGCGCGGCGACCTGGCCGCTCGCCGCGGGCGCACAACAGCCGGCGAGGCCGGTGGTCGGCGTCATGGTCGCCGGATCCGCCGCGGCGCTGCGCACGGCGATCGCAGGCTTCCAGGCGGGTCTGAAGGAATCCGGCTATGTCGAAGGGCAGAATGTGGCGATCGAATACCGTTTTGCCGAGGGTCAATTCGATCGCCTGCCCGCGTTCGCGTCCGATCTGGTCCGCCGCCAGGTGGCGGTGATCTTCACGAGCAGCAGCGCCGCGGTGCGTGCCGCAAAGCAGGCGAGCGCGACCACTCCGATCGTGTTCTCGCTCGGCGAGGACCCGCTCAAGCTCGGCCTAGTCGCCAGCCTCAACCGGCCCGGCGGCAACATGACCGGGACCTATCAATTCACCACCGGGCTCGAAGCGAAGCGGCTGGGGCTGCTGCACGAAATGGTTCCTAAGGCCACGACCGTGGCGGTGCTCGTCCAGCCGAACTTTTCGGCTGCCGAAACCCAGCTGCAAGACGTGCGCGAGGCGGCGACCAGCCTGGGCGTGCAGTTCGTTGTCCTGCGCGCCAGTGTCGAAGGCGAATTGAACGCCGCGTTCGCGACGCTGACGCAGCAGGGGGCGGGCGCGCTGCTGGTCTGCGCATCGCCCTTCTTCAACAGCCGACGCGAGCAGCTTGTCGTGCTGGCGGCGCGCCATGCGGTGCCAGCGATCTACGAATGGCGCGACTTCGCCGTGGCCGGCGGCCTCATGAGCTACGGCACCAGCCTCGCCGACTCCTATCGTCAGGGCGGTGTTTACGCCGGCCGTATCCTCAAGGGCGCGAAGCCGGCCGACCTGCCGGTCACGCAGGGGACCAAGTTCGAGTTCGTGATCAACCTGAGCACCGCCAAGGCGCTCGGCCTCGAGGTGCCGCCGGCACTGTCGGCGCGCGCGGACGAGGTGATCGAATAGACAGCAATTTGCTGCACTGCTTATGTCGGCTAATGGCACTAACCGGCCATTTTGCTGCGGCGCGATTTATGCCGGGAAGCGGATATCCGGACACAAGTCAGCGCGGACCAGAGCCGTACTTGAAAAGGATCCTGGATAGAGCGCCAATCGCTTCGAGATCGTCCATCGTATGCAGAGATAAATATCGGTTGCGCGCCTTCAGTAGACGCATGACTTCGGTGTGGCCATAAGAGAGTCGATCGAGGTAACTGCTGAACGTGCGGCCGGACATATCGGCGCGCCGCAGGCTCTCGCGAACCCAATCCTTGCCGGATCCTTCTTTACGCTCGGTCCTCACCGCTACGTCTATGTCGCAAAATCATCGCGCTCTTCGAGATAGCTGCCAAACACGCGGACCTCGCATACACGTTCCAGCAATTCGGGCCGAGCATTTACCCTTTCAACGCGTTGTAGGAGTGTTGCAATTATGACATCGGCCTTCTGCCTCGTGATCGCCTTCAACAGTCGGGCAGAAGCGAGTCGTGACCCCTGGGGTCCGCACTCGTAGAACCGGCTGCTGTTACCGGGACGTTGCTCGGACTCCTGCAGAAATCCCCGCACTGCCATCTCGTCAATTAACGCGTGCGCCTTCACATCATCAATGTGAAAGAAATCGGCGATTTCTCGATGGCTCCAATGTGCACTTCCCATCCGTCGCAGCAGTTCACGGACGCGCTTGATTGGCTGGCCGGCAATGGTCGCATTCTTGTCAAGTCGCAAGCGTTTCCTCGTGGCGGCAGTCTAATCGGCTCAAGATCGCGCCCAGAACAATTACGTTGATCCTCCCACTGCGATTATAGCAGGTCGAATTTGTCACGTGTCGCTTCGCCTTTTTGGAGCATTACTCGAAAAACCCCTCCACCGCATCGCGTGCCATCTGTCTCGCTGCTCAGCCGGTTTCGCCGAAGCTCACGACCAGGAAGCGTAGCACGTGTAAAGGTGCGTAGCCACGTTTTGTTGAGAACGCTGCGCCGTAGGGTGGGCAAAATCGCGTGCACGGGTGTGACTGATGCGCTCCGGCTGCGAGCGATTTTACCCACGCGGAGACAAGCCGGAGCAGCACCGCGTGGGAGGTCACGGCGCGCCGTCAAACGCGTGATCGCACGTCAGCTCGACGAGCTTATGGAAGAGCAGGGATTGACGAAATCGGCACCGGCCAAGCGGATGAGGACAAGTCGCACGCAACTGGACCGTCTTCTTGATCCGAAAAATGAGTCTGTCACGCTCGGGACGCTCACACGTGCTGCCCAGGCGGTCGGCCGGCATTTGTGGATGGAGTTGGTCTGAGTGCTTCTTCTGTTACGTGCATCCCTCGCTCTTGGCTAATTCTTGACCGAACCGTTCTTTGATCGTCGCCGCAGCGCGCGGCCGGCTACGAACACGCTCACGATATTGCGGCGAGACGCCGTATGCAGGATCTTGGAAAGCACGTCCTCCGAGGTATCGATCTCCTCGAAAATCCTGACAGTGCCCTCATCGGCTTGGGTGTCCACGACGATGGCGTCGAACTGGTTGCCTGGGGAGAACCGCCCTACGGGAATATCGAGCACGTCGGCGCCGCCGGCGGTGGCAAGGAAAAAGGCGGTACGCCAATCGATCCGCGCGCCTGGCCGCCCGCGACGCTCGGCCGGCAAGGCTGGGTCCACGCCCTCCTCCAGCAGCCGCGAGCCGGCAACGCTCATGCGCAAACTGTCGAATAACGAAGCGCTGGGGCCGGCGGCAATATCGGTCCCCAGCCCGACCCGCAGCCCCCTTGCGAGCGCGGCCTTGAGCGGGAACACGGCATTGCTGAAATACACGTTCGACAGCGGACAATGCGCAATTCCGCTTCCGCGCTCCGATACCAAACCCATGTCGCCATCCGATAAGAGCGGAGCATGGGCAAGAATGGTATGCCGGGAGAGGAGGCCGAAGCGGTCCAGGCTCTCCGCGTCCGAGCGCCCGAACCGCGCAAAGGCGTAGCCATGCTGCCAGTCGCTTTCGGAGCAGTGCGTCTGGATGTGACAGCGAGAGGCCCGGCCGATCTCGGCAAGGCCTGCTAGCGTGGCGTCCGTGCAGCTCGGAATGAATCGGGGCGTGACCACCGGCCGCACGAGATCGTTGGCACCGCGGCGCGTGATGTAATCGATCAGCGCCTGCGTGCCGCAGAGCGCGGCATCGGGGGAGGCATCGCGGTAGGTATCCGGGCAGGTCTCCGGATTGTCCATCGCGACCTTCCCGATGAAGGCGCGCAGGCCCCGTTGCAGGCAGATGTCGACCAGAAGCTTGTTGGCACTCTCGTGGATGGTGCCGTACATCACGGCGGTCGTGGTGCCATTGGCGGCGAGATCATCAAGGAGCGCCTCGTAGGCGCGCCGTGCGAAGGCAAGATCGACATACCGGGCCTCGAGCGGAAAGGTGTAACGCGCCAGCCAATCCTCGAGCGAGCGATCCAGCGCCTTCCCAAGCTGCGGATATTGCGGGGCGTGGATGTGGAGGTCGATCAATCCGGGGAGCACGTAGGACCCGGCGGAGATCGACAGGAGCGCGCCGGCCTCGCCGGCCTCGGAGCGCAGCCGCGCATAATCGGGCTCGCGGCGTCGCGTGACTGTCGAGATGGTGCCGGTCTCATCCACGGCAAGCAGCGCATCCTGGAGGACCTCGATGGTGCCGCGCGCGGGCGCATGAAAGAAGGTTCCCGCAAGCACGCGTCCGCGTACGTCATTCATGGAGACCTCATCCTATCCGGCTTGAGGCAGCGGCGGCACATGTTTGGACAACGCTACTGCGTCGCAAACTGCCCTACACGCCGTCCGAGTGCGAGCGGAGCCCGGAATCAATAACCGCAGGTCTTGCAGTTGCCACACGCCGCATCTCCCCATACCGCCTGGGCTTATGGATTCCGGGCTCCCCGGCAAGTCGGTTTTGCCGACTTGCCAGCGCCCCGGAATGACGGCGAGGTTAACTTGTGACCAAGCACAAATAACGGAGCACGCGCGTGATCATCGACTGGCACTCCCATATTTATACGCCGGAAGAAGCCGCCGACGATCTCGGCACGCTGGATGGCAAGAGCGGTCCGAGATGGGGCGAGCGCGGTTGCCCCATGGTGCTCGAGAACTTTCTCGACGCGCATTACAAAAACGGCATCGACATCAGCGTGGTCACCAACGCCGCGCATTATTTGCGCGGAAAGGCCGCGCACGAAGAGCTTCCGGCCATTCAGAGATGGAGCGACTTCGCGGCGGAGGTGCAGGCAAAGCACAAGGGCACGCTCTATTCATTTGCCACCATTGTGCCGTGCGGCGGGCCGGCTTTCATCAAGGAAGCGGAGCGCGCGATCCGTGAGCTCGGGCTCAAGGGGATTTTCATTCACTCCAGTCACAAGGGTCACTATCCCGACGACGACGAGGCGCGCCCGTTCTGGGAGCTGGTGGAGACGCTCGATGTGCCGGTGATGATCCATCCGCCCCACCTCGGTTTCGGGGAGGAAAGGATGAAGGAGTACCGTCTGGCTTCGAGCATCGGGCGCCCATTCGATTTGTGTCTGGCGCTCGGTCGGCTGATCGTGCGCGGCATTCTGGAGGACTTTCCCTCAGTGAAGATCGTGGCCTCCCACGGCGGCGGCGGCATCTGCGAAACCATCAGTCGCATGGATTACGCCTACGAGCTCAAGGAGGAGGCGTTCTTTCTCGGCTCCTATGCGCCGATGAAGATCAAGCATCCGCCAAGCCATTATTTGAAGAAAATGTACCTCGACACGGTCACCTACAACCCTCCCGCGGTGAAGATGGTGCTCGATTGGATGGGGCCCGACCGCGTGCTTTACGGTAGCGATGCTCCCCCGCTCACCTCGCTCAAGCCTCGAGCGATCAGCTTGATCAAGGAGCTCGATATTCCCCAGCCGTGGCGGGAAGCCATCTTCTGGCGCAACGCGGCACGCCTGCTCAAGCTTCCAGTCGCAGCTGATGCGATCGTGTGACTTCCTTCTTCGTAGGGGCGAGGCATGCCTCGCCCCTCTTTCGGCATCGACGACGCGGCAAGAGGGCGACGCAATGCGTCGCCCCTACGGAAGGGAAAGAGGTGGGCGAGGCGTGCCTCGCCCCTCTTTCGGCATCGACGACGCGGCAAGAGGGCGACGCAATGCGTCGCCCCTACGAAAGGGATGGGGGCTCTGCTCCAGCCCCGATTTGACCGGGGCGCTTTGCATCCCTAATTTCCGCCGACTTTTCGGAACATCACGCGTACGCGCGGCCAGACCCGTCCCACAGGAAAATGCCATGAAAGTCCGTAACTCACTGAAATCGCTGCGCGGCCGTCACCGCAGCAACCGCCTGGTCCGCCGCAAGGGACGGGTTTATGTGATCAACAAGGTCCAGCGCCGCTATAAGGCGCGCCAGGGCTGATGTGCCGGAACTTCACCCGAGATTGAGGCATTTCGCTCAGAGTATAAGCGCTATTGCAACGGGCAAGACGTTAGGCTGAACATGAGCCGTTCTGTCAAAGGCGCATTGGCGGTGTTCGCGGTCGTGGCCTCGCTTTCCCCCGCGCTGGCGCAAGGGGTGGAGACCGAGCCGCTCAAGCCGATCGAGCCGCCGAAAACACTGCCGCGTGTCCAGCGCGGCGACAGGGCGCAAAATCTCGACCGGCTGTTCGATGCCCTCAAGGTTGCCCCCGACGAGGAAAGCGCGAAATATGTGGAGGGGCGGATCTGGGCAATCTGGCTCGGATCGATGAGCGACACGGCGAACCTGCTGATGAGCCGAGTGAAGGCGGCAGTGGATGCCGAAGATTACGATCTGGCGCTCAAGCTTCTCAATTCCATCATCGAAATAAAGCCGGATTTTGTGGAGGCCTGGAACCGGCGCGCGACCGTGTACTACGTGAAGAAAGACTTCGGCCGGGCCCTTTCAGATATCCGCGAAGTGCTTGCCCGCGAACCCCGCCATTTCGGGGCGCTCTCCGGCCTTGGCATCATCTTGCAGGAGATCGGCGAGGACAGGCACGCGCTCGATGCCTTCCGCAGAGCGCTTGCGATCCATCCTCACCTCGAGCGTGTCCCTGAGATGGTGAAGAAACTCTCGGACAAGGTGGACGGGCGCGATCTCTGAGTATCAGATCTCAGGCATCAGGCATCAGGCGTCTGATCTCCAACAAAGGCAATGCGCAACATATTGGTTGCCCCCGGGGTACCGAGCGGCACGCCCGCGACGATGATGACGCGTTGACCCGTCCTCGTAAATCCGTCCTTGAAGGCGAGCCGGCAGGCGCGATTCACCATATCGTCGAGATCGCGGGCATCTTCAGCGAGAATGCAGTGAACGCCCCAGGTCAGTGCCACCCGGCGGCAGGTCGACAGCTTGGGAGAGATCGCCACGATCGGCGATTTCGGACGCTCTCGCGCGACCCGCAAAGCGGTTGAACCCGAGCTCGTCCAGCAGATCACGGCGGAAAGCTCCAGGGTTTCGGCAATCTGCCGCGCGGCGCCGGCGATGGCATCGGACCCGGTCGCCTCCGGCTCCGTGCGTTGGGCATCGAGTATGGTGCGGTAAATCGGATCGCACTCGACCTCCTCGGCGATACGATTCATCGTGGCGACGGCTTCGACCGGGTACTGTCCGGCCGCGGATTCCGCCGAGAGCATGACCGCATCCGCTCCCTCGAAGATCGCGGTCGAGACATCCGACACCTCGGCTCGGGTGGGCACCGGGCTGCTGATCATGGATTCCAGCATCTGGGTTGCTACCACCACCGGCTTGCCGGACCGACGCGCGGTGCGGGTCATCAGCTTCTGCACGCCGGGCACTTTTTCCAGCGGCATTTCCACGCCGAGATCGCCGCGTGCGACCATGAGCGAATCGGCAACTTCGATGATCTCGCCCAGGCGATGCACCGCCTGGGGCTTTTCGATCTTGGCCATCACCGCCGCCCGGCCGCGAGTGATTTTCTTGGCCTCCGCAATGTCTTCGGGCCGCTGGATGAAGGAGAGCGCAACCCAGTCGATCCCGGCGTCAAGCGCCGCTTCGAGGTCGGAGCGGTCCTTCTCCACGAGGGCCGAGAACGGAATGACAGTATCGGGCAGGCTCACGCCCTTGCGATCGGAGAGCTTTCCGCCGACTTCCACCCGCGTGACGATGCGCTCTCCTTCGACCTCGATGGCGACGAGCCGAATTTTTCCGTCGTCGAGCAGGAGCGTGTGGCCGGGCTCGACCGCAGCAAAGATCTCGGGGTGCGGCAGGTGTACGCGTGCGGGATCCCCCGGACGGGAATCGCCGTCGAGAACAAATGTCTCGCCCTTGATCAGGGTTGCCGGACCGTTGGCAAAGCTGCCAACCCTCAGCTTGGGCCCCTGCAAATCGACCAGGATGCCAATGGGCCGTCCGTGCTCGGTCTCAACCGCGCGGATCGCCGCGACGAGCTCGCGCATGCGCTCATGCGACGTGTGACTCATGTTGATGCGAAACACGTCGGCACCGGCCGCAAACAGGTTCGCGATGACGCTTTGGCCGGAGGAGGCAGGTCCGAGAGTGGCTACGATTTTGGTCCTGCGCAGACGTCGCATCAATTACGGCTTCGGGACGCCGGTGCCGGGATGCCGGGTTTGCCGGCCCCCGCCGGCGTCTGCATCATGGGTACGCGGGATTGCAGGGCTTGCATCGGCACCTGATCGGCCGATTCGGTCAGTTGAACGGTCCATGAGGGCTGGTCGCCGGTATCGACTTCGAAGAAACCGGTGCGGTCGTAGCCGCGCGCGAGGCAATCGTCGGTGCCGCGAATAGTGAACTCCTTTTCGCGGGTGCACATGAAAGCCTGTCCGGACCATTCACCGCCGCGGTCATAGTCGACGGCGTAGATGTAATAGAACCGCGCGACAAGAGAGCCCCGCAGTACGGTTTCACAGCTGCGCCCCGCAAGATTCCACCATCCTTCCGTGGTCCAACCCTCATTTTCCTTGTAGCCCACGGCGACGCCGACACGATTACTGGTATTGTTGCAGAGCCGAAAATCGGCACTGGCGGGTTGGCTGGGCATAGCAACTGCGCTCGCAAGCAAAGCAAAGCTCCAAAACGAGCGCAAAAACCACGCTCTTGGCGACCAATATTTCATCACGCCACCCACAGCCCCTCTCAGTAGCCAATGTGACGATGCATATCGCGTGACCCCCTATGAGCTGTCAACGAGGATGGCCCGGAAGTCGTTCACATTGGTCAGGGTAGGTCCCGGAACCAGAAGATCACCCAATTTCTCGAAGAATTCCGACGAATTGTTGTCATCGAGATACCGTGCCGGATCGAGATGGAGAGCCTGGGCGCGGGGGAGGGTGGTCTCATCCACGAAGGCACCGGCCGGATCGTCGGGTTGGCCGCCTCCGCCGTCGGTGCCGTCGGTATCGGCCGCCAGCGCCGCGATCGAGCGTGTTCCGGCGAGCGCAATGGCGAGCGCCAGAGCGTATTCCTGGTTCGGGCCGCCGCGTCCCTGACCGCGCACTGTAACCGTGAGCTCGCCCCCCGAGAGGATCACGGCCCGGCGTCCCCGCGTGCGCAGATCGCGCGCTATTTCGGCATGGGCAGCGGCCACCACGCGCGCTTCGCCTTCGATCCGACTGCCGAGGAGGATGCTTTCATAGCCCGCGGCTCGGACCGCGGCCTCGACCGCGCGGAAGACATCCGCCGGACGGGCGGCCAGCGAAAAAGAAGCGCGGGCAAAGACCGGATCCCCAGGCTTTGGCGTCTCGTTGGCGCGCTCCCGTAATGCCTGGGTCACCGCCGCCGGTAATTCCAGGCCATGCCGGGTGACGATCTCGCGCGCCTGGGCCAGCGTAGTGGGATCAGGCACGGTCGGGCCTGAACCGATCACCGCGGGATCATCTCCGGGCACATCGGAAATGCCGACGGTCACTACCTGTGCGGGATGGGCGCGCCGGGCAAGCCAGCCTCCCTTGATGCGCGAGAGATGTTTGCGCACGGTGTTGATCTCCGCGATGGCGGCCCCGCAGGCGAGCAGCGCGCGGGTGACGGACTGTTTGTCCTCCAGGGACACACTGGGGGCCGGCGCGATCCAGTTCGCGGACGCCCCGCCGGAGATCAGGACCAGGACCAGGTCGTGCGCGGCCGCGCTATCGGCAAGCGCGAGAGTTTCCGCGGCGCCCGCAAGGCCGGCAGCATCGGGCACGGGATGCGCCGCTTCCACCACCCGCACGCAACGCGTGGGACAGGCGTAACCACGGCGTGTCACCGCGATGCCGCTGATGCGATTCCCGGGGAATTGCCGTTCCTCGAGAAAATAGCTTTCCGCCAGCTGCGCCATCGAAGCGCCCGCCTTTCCGGCTGCCAGAATGAGCAGGCGGCCGGAAGCGGGAGGGGGAGGTAGATGCGGCCGCAGGCAGCTCGCGGGATGCGCTGCCGCAACTGCGGTACGGAACAAAGACTGCAGGAAGTCGCGCGCGGCGGCAGTCATGGAGCTCCACCTCGTGCGCGATGGGCCATGCTCGCTAGCGGGGCTATCGCATATAGACTGAGTGGCGCAGCAAGCTCCGCAATACCTCCCCCTTGCAGGGGGAGGTATTCGGCCGCTGGAAAGTATGTTGGACAGTGACTATTCTCCAAGGAGCAGGAGGCCCCACGGATTTCCTGGTGAAAGGACGCGGCCATGGCGCTTGACGACAAGACTCGAACCGAGCTCGAGGCGGCCGCCTTTCGGCGTCTGGTCGAGCATCTGCGTGCACACGCCGACGTGCAGAACCTCGATCTGATGAACCTGGCGGGGTTCTGCCGCAATTGTCTATCGAACTGGATGAAAGATGCGGCCGATGCTCGGCGCGTGCCACTGTCCAAAGATGAAAGCCGTGAGCTCATCTACGGCATGCCGTACGACGAATGGAAGGCCAAGCACCAGAAAGAAGCCTCCAAGGACCAGCAGGCGGCATTCGCTAAGGCCGGCCACAAGCACTAAATCCGGCATCTGTGCCCCGGATATCGCTTCGCTCATCCGGGCTACACCCGCTCCCTTAAGGTAGCCCGCATAAGCGCAGCGGCATGCGGGGCGCCGCCTGTGTACTTTGGGGATGACGCGTGTCTTGCCTTGACCTCGTCGGCCATAAAATCTCCTCTCCCCGGACTCGCGCTTGTGAGTCGCTGGAGGAGGTATCGATGTCTACTGCCGCGGCGGTCAAGGAAGAGCAACCCGCGACGCGCTTTGCCAAGGATCATCTGAAAGCCTTCGTGGAGCGCATCGAGCGGCTGGAAGAAGAAAAGAAAGCGATCACCGACGACGTTCGTGACGTCTACGCGGAAGCCAAGGCCAACGGCTTCGATACGCGAGCGTTGCGGGCGCTAGTGCACCTGCGCAAGCAGGATGCAGACGAGCGGCGCGAGCACGAGGCCATTCTCGAGACCTATATGCACGCGCTCGGAATGCTCTGAAGGCGTAGCCCGATGAGCCTGGCGAAATCCGAGCCAGTTTTCCCGCATCTCGCTCCGCTCATGCGGGCTACAAGCTCTGAGTCTGTCCGCGATCAGCGCGTGGCCGTGCGTGATGTACCAAACGGCACGGTCGAGACGAATGTGACGGGATTGCCGGCAAATCGATCGGCGGCCATCCCGGGATGGGGATCATCGGTGAAAGCCACGGCGACGGCGGTCGTGGGCTTCTCCAGATAAGGACCGAGATTGCGGAAATCCGGTGCCCCGAACAGGGTAGTCTCCATATAATCCTGCGTGCTCGGGGTTACGATCATGGCGCGGATCCAGGGATCGTTGAAACGGTCTCCCACGCGCACCACGCTGGTGCTTGGTTTCTTGGACATCATCGTTGGGGTCGCTGCTGGGGTCGCTGGCGAAATTGCGGCTTCGCGCTTCGGCGCTGCCGCGGGGACGCGCTCGTCGAAACGCTTGACCGCAACAGTGGTATCACTGACATGCGGCTTGCCTGGGGTTGCCTGCAGCGTCCGCGTGGCCATTGGGTCGGGTTGCGCCGCGTAGGAAAGAGCGTTCTGGAAGGGCTCGGGGTCCTTGCGGTCCGCCAGGGGCCACGGTGCCGCCTTTGCCGGCAGCGCCGGACCGGCGCTCGCGGTAGCCACGGCGCGCCGGGCTGTCGCGTTTGCGGGAGCCGCAGGCGGCGGGCTCGCAGGACTCGCGCTCACGCGAGAATTGGTTGCTGGCGGCACCTCAACGGGCTCGGCCTTTGGCACGCCCTGCCAGAAGCCACGCTCAGTGATGACGTCGTTTGCGGTGGCATTGCTGGAATCGGACACGGTGCTGGCTTGCGCCAGACGCACCGGCTTGAACAGCGCAGAGGTCAGCTCGTAACCGGCTGTACCAAGCGGAGCATTCGAGCTCGCCAATGCAAGCTCGCCATCCGACCCCGACCTCCCCGCTGTGGGCATGGCGACCGACGTCGCGCTAGCTGAAGCGACCTGATAGGTCTCGGCTTTGCGCGGGTGTGCCAATGGGAGGGGCACAAGCTTCGAGCCGCTCGCGGCTGACCCCACCGGCTTCTCGGCCTTGGTCTCGACCTTTGCCGTACGTACGGCTTCAGCCGCTTTCGCGGCGGGCGAGGGGTTGGATGCCGCAGCTGCGTCGGCCTCCTCATCTGCATCCTTGCCGTTCCCGAACAGCTTCGCCAGCAAGCTGGGCTTTCGGAGCGGCCGCGAAATGTCACCCTGTGCGAACGCAGTGCCCCTTGCATCCGAAGCCGATCGACTGCTGAGCGGGCCTTTGGCGAGGAGGCTCGCGAGTTGTGCCTCCGGCATGCGCGGCCAGTGGCGTACATTGCCTGTATCCAGGTGCACGAAGGGCGAGCCCGAGCTCGGATAAAAACCCACTCCACCTCGCTGCGCGCGCAGACCAGCGGCGCGCAATTCATCGAGCGGCACGCCGGGAATGTAGAAGTCGATGGCTTGCCCGTTCATGTGCTGGCTGAACTGGGCTACCCCGCTCGATCGCCGTCGCAACATCGCGTTGGTTGATGGCGAGCGGTATCCGCAGACGATCCAGACCGGCTCCTTGGCGCCCACTGCGCGGTGAACTTCCCACAAGAGATCGAGCAGGTGAGGGTCCATCGCGGTAGCCTTCTCCTCGCGCCAGTCGCGCAGGAGAGTATTGAGCTTCGCGAGCGCGTTCTCGTCGTAGCGGCCGTTCACCTTGTAGGTGATGGTCAGGTTCTCGCTGGTGTGCATGTGGTGCAGGGAGAGCGTGCGCGTTTCGCCTTCGGCGCTGGCGCTCTGCAGGCTATCGCAGCCGAAGAAGATGAGGAGAGCGGCGACGCTGCTGCAACACCCCAGACGAGTTAAGCTCGATTGCAACGAATTCCCGTGCGCGACTTTGACCGTCACGTGCCCACCCCCCCCGCCCGCGTCAAGTGCGTCAGCATCCCGCCTCCCGCAGCGAGCGCCACGGGGAGCAAGTTTCCATTGCCCGCCGGCCTGATCGGCGCAGCGAACAACGGCTAACGCAGTGTTAACCAGGGAAGGGCTAACGCGAGGTTCGCGCGACCCGTCCCCCCGATGGCGAGACGGTGACAGGGGAGTATGGCGAAAAGTTGCCACACCTGTTAGCAGCGCAAACAATCGTTTAACGCCTGTCGGATTCGGCGGCGATCCCATCGCTATCCCATATGGGTCTGCCCCGATGGGGAGGTATGTCGGCGTTTGTCTCAGCGATAAAATACCCGGCGAGATGGGCGCGGCTTCGCATAATCGGGCCCGGCAAAGAACAGCGACTGAAGGAAACCGCCGCCCCGCGGATCACGAGCGCCGCCCCGCGGATCACGAGCAACGGCTCTCCGGTGGGCCGAGGTGGAAGCGACCTCCTGGTGGCGCTTTGCCTCCGGTGAGGGCTCGACCACAGCGCGGTCGCCTTTGATCGCGGCCAATGTGCGGCTATCGACGTTGTAGACGTCGCGACGGATTTGCAGCTTGCCGTCGTCGTCGACAAAGGCAGTCTGGTAGGTGAGGTGCACCCAGATCGGCGTAGGCAGGATCTTAATTTCCTGCTCCGCACCGCCGAACATGCTTTTGACCTTCTCCGCCGTCCAGTGCTCGTCGGGACGCGCGATATTGAAGAGGACCTCGGCATATTTCGCGGGATCCTGCACGCGCATGCAGCCGTGGCTCTCGGCGCGCACCTCGTGCGCGAACATGTATTGGTCGGGCGTATCGTGCTGATACACCATGAACCGGTTGAAGAAGTTGAAGCGGATGCGTCCGAGCGGGTTGTTGCCGCCGGAAGGCATTGTGATCTGCACCTGGCCGCCGGTGTAGCTGACGTGCAGGCCCATGCGCGAAAGAGCGCTCGGGTCGCGCGCCTGTGCCGGCAGATATTCGTTGTGCACGATGGAGGGCGGCACGTGCCAGACCGGATTGACAGTGATCGAATTCATCGTCTCGCTCAGGAGCGGGGTGGCCTTTCTCGGCTCACCGATCACAATCCTGGTAGTCCAGACCCGAGCCCCTTTGTGCATCACCTTGAGCGTGAAGTCCGGCAGATTGACCAGCACATGCGCCTCGCCCAGGTCACGTGCATACCAGCGCCAGCGTTCCATGTTGGCGATGATGGTTTCGATCTGGCGATCATGGGTGGGAGCGTTAAGCTCTCGAACCGTTCGCAAATCCAGGTTGCCCGTCGCGGGCAAGCGGTGCGCTCGCTGGAATTTTTTGACCGCTTCCGAGAGCTTGGCATCGTAGCGCAGATCGGGTCCCTCGCCCTTGAGCCCAAGCCGCTCGCGCAACTGCGGCACGCGCGCGTCTTCCATCTGGTGCTTGCGGGTGTAGGTGAGAACCGGCCCCTCCGGCAGCTCTTCTCCGGCGGCGCCAGACTTGTCCCGCATGGTTGCGAGCATCGCCTTGAGCCTGCGATAGGGCTCGTGCGGAGGGCCGAACTCCTCCAGCGACGCCCCGGCATCCGCGGCCTCTGCCAGCTTGCCCAGGACCTGCTGGCCATCGGGTAGCGCCTGCGGGAGCTCGATATCGTCGCGGCTCACCCGGTTGTAGGGAAAGCGCCCAGCCTGCAGATGAGCGGCATACGTCAGAACGGTTTGGGTGAGCTTGAGCTCGGCCTCTGCCAATGCATCGGCGGTCCCGCCCGCAAAGCTTGGGAGCTTGTAGTCGCTGACGTCGAGCCCATCCGCATCGGCGTGCTTGAGACGGGCTGTGACCGACGCTTTGCGCGCATTCTCCACGCCCCTGTCGAGCCACAGCGGAGCGAATTGCCGCTTCTGATAGAACGCCTCGATGTCCTGCCGTTGCTGCTGGCTCGCGAAGATCAGGTCCGACCCGGCACCCAGAAGGTCGCGAATTTTCTCAGCAATGGTGCGGTCCGCCGGATCGAGAGAAGCCAGCGCGTCGGGCTTTGCGACCGGTTGCGTTGCCGGTTCGGCATTGCCGGGTGACCTGGAGATCTCTTCCGTCGACGAGCCCGCCGTCTCATTTGCGGGCGCCTGGTCTGGCATGGGAGATTGCGCTTGCGGCTGCCCTGATGGTGACGCCGCAACAGGGATCGCGGCTACCTTGGCCTCTTGTGCGGCCTGTTCTTTGCCCTCTTGCGCCATTGCGCCTGGCGGCGTCGCAAATATCAGGGCAAGAACCGCCCCCGCCAGAATGCGGTCGCAACGGAGCCCGCTCATAGGCCATTCTCCCCCGTTCCGAGCGCCCCTTCGGCACAAAGCGCCCACGCCGATTCAACTGCGCCGTCTAGTTCTGACGCCAATCTGCACATCGAGGCAACATGCTGCGTCCGAATCAAACCGGAATCGCAGTCGATTTTTGCATGCTGTCACTTCGTTACAACGCGCACGAACTCGTTACTCTGATTTTCTCGGAGTGTGACTGATTTACAACGCCTGCGCGTCCAAATCCGGCGAATCGACAGCCAGCCCGAGTGAATCCAGTTTGCGGTAGAGCGTCGAGCGACCGATGCGCAAACGCCGCGCGACCTCAGACATCTGCCCGCGGCAATGGGAGATGGCAAAGCGAATGGCGTCCGCCTCGATGTCTTCGAGCGGGCGCACCTCTCCGCCTGCATCGAGCAAGTCCAGGGCCCCCATCGGTACCGTTGCGGTGAACGGCTCAAGCGGGGCGCTATCGGCGCCGATGGCCATGGTTTCGATCGGCTCGCGCTCGTCGCCAGGAGCTACCGGGCAGACTGGTGTCGCAGCCGGAGGCGCGCTCGCAGCGCGAGCAGCGATCTGCGGGAATTCATCCATCCCGATCGTGTCGGTCTCGGCGAGGACAACCGCACGAAAGATGGCGTTTTCAAGCTGGCGCACATTGCCAGGCCACTGGTAGCCGCGCAGCAGTGACAACGCATCGGCGTTGAGCCGACACCTGCGTTTGCCCTCTTCGGCGGCAAAACGCGCGAGGAAATGCCGTGCGAGCTCCGGAATGTCCTCGCTTCGCTCGCGCAACGGCGGCACTGCGATCGGAAAAACGTGCAGCCGGTAGAACAGATCCTCGCGAAAACGTCCAGACTTCACGTCGGCAATCAGGTCTCGATTAGTTGCCGAGATGAGACGCACGTCGATCTTGACGGGTTTGCGCGCCCCGACCGGCTCGATTTCATTCTCTTGGATGGCGCGCAGCAATTTCACCTGCGCAGCCGCAGGTAACTCGCCAACTTCATCGAGGAAAAGGGTTCCGCCCGACGCCTCGGCGAACTTTCCGATGTGCCGATCCGTCGCGCCGGTGAAGGCACCCTTCTCGTGACCGAACAGGATGGACTCCACGAGATTGTCGGGAATCGCTCCGCAGTTCACCGCGACGAAGGATTTTGCCCGCCGGACCCCGGAGCCATGGATTGCGCGCGCAACCAGCTCCTTGCCGACGCCGGACTGGCCCTCGATCAATACGGGAATGGCGGAGCGCGCCGCCTTTTCGGCGATGCGCAACACCGATTGCATGCGGGGGCTGCGGCCGATGATGTCCCTGAATCCAAGCGTGCCTGTCCGACTCCTTTTGATGCGGGCCAGCTCGTCTTCGAGCGCGCTTGCGGCAAGCGCATTGCGCAGCGAAACCTGCAGGCGCTCGGCACCGATCGGCTTGACCACGAAATCGGTTGCGCCGGCGCGCATGGCAGTGACGACATTATCGATTCCGCCATGCGCGGTCTGTACGACAATTGGAATCCCCAGCCCGTCTTTTCGCAGCTGCGCGAGAACGCCCAGCCCGTCGAGGCCTGGCATGACCAGATCAAGCACCACGGCATCGACGTGCGTACTCTCGTCATTGAGCATAGCCATGGCAGCATCGCCGGTCTCTGCGATGAGGGGCTCGTACCCGAACTTGCGCACCATATTGTCGAGGAGTCGGCGCTGCACGGGATCGTCATCGACGATCAAGATTCGCTCACTCATACGCAACCCCGGTACCCGTGTGCCGAATTGGGGCAATGTGGCCGACTTGGGTTAACGGCCGCTGAAGCCGACGTTGAGAATCGGGGCATCCAGAGTCCGCTCTTCGTCGTAGGGGCGAGGCATGCCTCGCCCTCTTTCAGCATTGCCGTCGGCGGAGAAGGGCGACCCGTGGGTCGCCCCTACGAATATCTCTCTTCGTAGGGGCGAGGCATGCCTCGCGCCGTTTCAGCACGCCGGCGGTGGGACCCATGGGTCGCCCCTACGAATATCTCTCTTCGTAGGGGCGCGGCATGCCTCGCTCTGTTTCAGCATGCCGTCGGTGGAGAAGGGCGACCCATGGGTCGCCCCTACGAATATCTCTCTTCGTGGGGGCGAGGCATGCCTCGCCCTCTTTCAGCATGCCGTCGGCGGAGAAGGGCGACCCATGGGTCGCCCTTACGAAATATCTCTCGCGGATTTGCGAAACGTCCAGCGCCCTCCGACCGGCATCTCGTGCGGCGAGCAATGCGGAAAATAAACGTGCGGCACTGGTTGGGTGGAGCGCCTTTCGATACTAGCTCTGCCGGGGTATGAAGCCGCTACATGATCCCGAAACGGACGTCATACGCAGCACGGTCAGACGAACCAATGGCTAGGCAAAGACAGTCGGCGCAGGCCGTCAAATCACGCACTCCGGGTATCGGCCGCCTGCCGGAGTGGAATCTTGCCGATCTCTATCTCGGCATCGATGATCCGCAGGTAACGCGGGATCTCGATCGTGCCGATGCCGAAAGCGTCGCGTTCGAGCGTGACTACAAGGGCAAGCTCTCGACACTGGCCGCCGAGCCCGAAGGGGGGGTGGCGCTCGCAGAAGCGGTGAAGCGCTATGAGGGGCTGGATGATTTGATGGGGCGGCTCATTTCGTATGCCACCCTTATTCATTCGGGCAACACCGCCGATCCTGATCGCGCGAAATTCTACTCGGATGTGCAGGAACGCATCACCGCCGCTTCCATCCATCTCTTGTTCTTTGCTCTCGAGCTCAATCGTCTCGACGATGCTCAACTCGAAGCAGCAATGCGCCAGCCGGCGCTGGGACATTATCGTCCCTGGCTCGAAGATCTGCGCAAGGAAAAACCCTACCAGCTCGAGGACCGTGTCGAGCAGCTGTTTCACGAGAAATCGGTGACGGCCTATTCCGCCTGGAACCGTCTGTTCGATGAGACCATCGCGCGCATGCGTTTCAGGGTCGGGACGAAATCTCTGCCGATCGAGCCGACGCTCAATCTGCTGCATCATCCCGACGAGAAGACTCGCAAAGCGGCATCACAGGCGCTCGCCAAGACCTTTACCGAGAATTTGCAGACGTCTGCGCTGATCACCAACGTCCTCGCCAAAGACAAGGAAATTTCTGATCGCTGGAGAGGATTTGCGGACGTCGCCGATGCACGGCATCTCTCGAATCGAGTCGAGCCTGAGGTGGTTTCTGCGCTGGTCGATGCGGTGCGCAGAGCTTATCCACGGCTTTCCCATCGCTACTACGCCCTCAAGGCGCATTGGTTCGGAAAGAAGCGATTGGCGCACTGGGACCGCAATGCGCCGCTGCCGAAGGTCCCCAGCCGCACTATTTCCTGGGCCGAGGCGAAAGCCACGGTTCTGACTTCCTACGGCGCGTTTTCTCCTGAGATGGCCGCCATTGCAGAGAAGTTCTTCAGCAATGATTGGATCGATGCACCGGTGCGCCCGGGGAAGGCGCCCGGAGCATTTTCACATCCGACGGTTCCTTCCGCCCATCCCTACGTGCTGCTCAACTATCAGGGCAAACCCCGCGACGTCATGACCTTGGCGCACGAGCTTGGCCATGGGGTGCATCAGGTGCTGGCGGCGCCCAATGGCGCCCTCATGGCCCCCACGCCGCTCACGCTCGCCGAGACCGCGAGCGTTTTCGGCGAGATGCTCACCTTCAGGAAGCTGCTGGCGAACGTAGACAAGAAGCAGCGCAAGGCCATGCTCGCGGCCAAGGTCGAGGACATGATCAACACGGTTGTCCGACAGATTGCGTTCTATACTTTCGAGCGCAATGTGCATACGGAAAGACGAAGGGGCGAGCTGACTGCGGACCGGCTCAATACGCTTTGGCTCGAAGTGCAGCATGAAAGCCTCGGCCCCGCGATCGAATGCAAGCCGGGGTACGAGACCTACTGGTCCTACATCCCTCATTTCGTGCACTCACCCTTTTACGTCTATGCTTACGCATTTGGGGATTGTCTCGTGAACTCCCTTTATGCCGTGTATGAACGCGCGAACGAGGGCTTTGCGGAGCGCTATCTGGACATGCTCGCCGCTGGCGGCACCAAGCACCACTCCGAGCTCCTGGCGCCGTTCGGGCTTGATGCGCGGGATCCGGCTTTTTGGGAGGGCGGCCTCGCCGTGATCGAGCGGATGATCACCGAGCTCGAGGCGTTGGACTGACGAGATGGCCGACCGGGAAGCGAACCGTTTCAGCGCGCGCGCCGCGCGGTATGCGCGCGTGGGGGTAAACATGAGCGGCGTGGCTGCCCGGTTCGCAGGCGCGCGTCTCCTTGGGCTCTCGCTCGATCGGAGCAAGAATGCGATCGAGCTTGCCGCCGCGCTGGGTGGGCTCAAGGGGCCCATCATGAAGGTGGCCCAGCTGATGGCCACGATTCCGGACGCTTTGCCCGCCGAGTATGCGGCCGAGCTCATGAAACTCCAAAGCGACGCTCCGCCGATGGGGTGGCCGTTCGTCAAGCGGCGCATGGCGGCCGAGCTCGGCCCCAACTGGCACAGCAGATTCAAGCATTTTGAACATCACCCCGCGGCGGCCGCATCGCTCGGTCAGGTGCATCGCGCAAACGCTCACGATGGGAGCGAGCTCGCGTGCAAGCTTCAGTATCCCGACATGGAGTCGGCAGTCGAGGCCGACCTGCGCCAGCTCGCTCTTATCTTCGCAATTCATCGGCGCATGGACCCCGTCATCGACACCACCGAGATCGCCAAGGAGATCGGCGCGCGCATCCGCGAAGAGCTCGACTACCGGCGCGAAGCGAGGCACGCGGCGCTTTACCAGAACATGCTGTCCGGGGTTGCTGATATCCGGGTGCCGCAGGTGTGGCCCGAGCTCTCGACGCGGCGTCTTCTCACGCTCGACTGGCTGGAGGGCGACCGGCTGCTCGCGCACAAGACCGACGCGCTCGAAATCCGCAACCGCCTGGGCACCGCGATGTTCATGGCATGGTGGTGGCCGTTCAGCCGGTATGGCGTGATCCATGGCGACCCGCACCTGGGGAATTACACGGTATACCGGGTCAAGGGCTCCCCGTCGGGGATCAATCTGCTGGACTATGGCTGCATTCGGATATTTGCCGCCAAGTTCGTGGGCGGCGTCATCGACCTTTATCACGGGCTCCTGCGCGGAGATGACGATCTCATCGTGCATGCATACGAGACCTGGGGGTTCAAGCGCCTGGGTCGCGAGGTGATCGAGGCGCTCAACATCTGGGCGCGCTTCATTTACGGGCCGCTTCTGGATGATCGGGTGCGCAGCCTGGCTGATGGGGTAAAGCCGTCCGACTATGGCCGGCGCGAGGCTTTTCGCGTGCATCAGGCGCTCAAACAGCGCGGGCCGGTCACCGTGCCGCGCGAGTTCGTGTTCATGGATCGCGCCGCCATTGGGCTTGGCGCGGTGTTTCTGCATCTGGGAGCGGAACTCAATTTCCACCGGCTGTTTAATGCAGCCATCGAGGACTTCTCGCTCGCGCGCCTGAGCAATCAGCAAAACTCCGCGCTCGCTGCGGTCGGGCTCGATCAGGTCGCGTGAACGCCTGAAGCGTAGGGCGGGTTGGCGGCCGAGCTCGCCCCAGCGAGATTGGCCCGCGTAACCCGCCGCGGTCCGGTGGGTTACGCTTGGGTTACGCCGCCCTACGTTGCTCAGGCGGGCCAACTGAGGTAATTCCACGGCGCTGAGCCAAGCTGGAGGACCGAATGGCCGAGCACGGATCCCTCGAATATGCGACCGCGCAGGGCAACGATCTGCCGGCGCATGAGACGATGTATGAGCGGTTCGTCCATTTGGTGTTCGTCGGTGGCGCCCACGTCGTCAACATCCTCCTGGGTCTCGCGATCGGTGCAGTAGAGGGCCACTGGCTGACGGCTTTCGGAATTTTCGTGATCGCCAGCATCGTGGCGGTGCATGGTTTTATGACGGGGGCGCGGGCGCCCAGCGCGGTCATGGTCGTGCTTTCGCTCCTTGCCCTTGCGCTCGGCTCCGGTGGCGGCGCGCCGGCGCCATAATCTGGCTATCCGAGCCCAGGAGACGGGTGCATGCGCATTGCGGTAGCGCGCGAGCTCGAGCCAGGCGAAACGCGCGTTGCCGCGACTCCGGAAACCGTGAAAAAAATGAAGGCGCTCGGGGCCGACGTTGCGGTCGAGCCGGGCGCCGGCGCGAATGCCGGCATCCCTGACGCAGAATTCACAACCGCAGGCGCGGCTGTCGCCAGCGGCGCCGTCAAAGATGCGGATGTCGTTCTCAAGGTGCGTCGACCCGCACCCTCCGAGCTTTCCGGTTACAAGCGCGGCGCCTTGGTGATCGCGATGATGGACCCTTACGGACAGGACGCGGCCGTGCGGGGCATGGCGAATGCGGGCATAGCCGCCTTTGCGATGGAACTGTTGCCGCGTATCACGCGCGCACAGACAATGGACGTGCTCTCCAGCCAGGCCAATCTCGCCGGTTACCGCGCCGTTATCGATGCGGCGGCCGAATATGGTCGCGTCCTGCCGATGATGATGACGGCTGCGGGCACCGTGCCGGCCGCCAGAGTCTTCGTCATGGGGGCAGGGGTTGCCGGGCTGCAGGCCATCGCGACTGCGCGCCGGCTGGGCGCGATTGTCACCGCTACCGATGTCCGGCCGGCCGCCAGGGAGCAGGTCGAGAGCCTCGGCGCCAAGTTCATCGCGGTCGAAGACGAGGAGTTCAAGCAGGCGGAGACCGCGGCAGGCTATGCCAAGGAGATGTCGAAGGAGTACCAGGCCAAGCAGGCCGCCCTCGTTGCCGAGCACCTGAAGAAGCAGGACATCGTCATCACGACCGCGCTCATCCCTGGGCGCCCCGCCCCGCGCCTGATCAGCAGAGAGATGGTGCTCTCGATGCGGCCCGGCTCGGTGATCGTCGATCTCGCGGTCGAGCGCGGCGGCAATTGCGAGCTCGCCAAGCCCGGCGACGTGGTGATCGTGAACGACGTCAAGATCCTGGGGCACCTCAACGTGCCCGGCCGTGTGGCGGCATCGGCATCGAGCCTCTACGCCCGCAACCTGTTCGCGTTTCTCGAAGTGCTGGTGGACAAGAAGCAAAAGACCTTGGCGGTGAATTGGGACGACGAGATCATCAAGGCGACCGCGCTCACGCGCGATGGCGCCGTCATCCATCCAAGCTTCGCGCCCAAAAGCGCGGCCTGAATGCAGGGCCAATATGGACCCAGCGGTGCAGCAAGCTCCGCGATACCTCCACCTGAAAGGGGGAGGTCGGCGAGCGAAGCGAGCCGGGTGGGGGTCGAGCCGCGG
>Ga0209331_1000193_pt1 | contig 21918 bp, 15 predicted proteins | sample JacPinW_OM3H0_M3_FD_187971 | JGI IMG/M metagenome (GOLD analysis project Ga0209331, IMG submission 187971) | Forest soil microbial communities from Algoma, Ontario, Canada - Jack Pine, Ontario site 1_JW_OM3H0_M3 (SPAdes) (version 2) | ecosystem: Environmental > Terrestrial > Soil > Boreal...
GAGCACCACACCTTTATTTGCTCGGGATGCCATATCACAGTGCGTCGAGTAGTCTTCACGAGACATGGGCGTGAGGAGGACCCCAAGCCCCCTCCAAATCTATTTGACCACGTGATGGCACGGGTACGCGGGTAATTAGGTCGGGCCGAGCGTACCGTCTCCACGTCGCTCTCTTCAGCGCAAAATCAAACAACACGCGCGGGGCCTTGACGGTTTTTTGAAGGTCGGGGGCCGGGGGTCTTTTTTCCAAAATCAAATCGGAAAAGGAGACCCATTTCCCCCACAGCCTGTGCCGTGAACTGCTCGGTGATGCAACTCTGCTTGTCACAACGGTGTCACAGCTCAAAGCGTGAAACTTGCGTTCTCAAGGGCCAGCTATTTGGCATCTACCCCTACTGGACCTTGTGGAGCAGCATGCTGTGTGATAGTTTTCGTTTGTTAGCAGACTGATTTTCCTGGAGTTTTGGCAGACCCCGCGGCCTAAATGCCCGCGCACTCGCAAGTGCCCGGTCAGGGCTGCTTTTTAGCGGGGGCCGTAGCTCAGTTGGGAGAGCGCCTCGTTCGCAATGAGGAGGTCAGGGGTTCGACCCCCCTCGGCTCCACCAGCACAAAACGCCGACAGGATGGGCTTCTTCTGCGGTTCCGGGTAGCGCTGCCCGACGAGTTTTGGGGCAACTCGTCCTCGAACCCGTCCTCATCGGCTTTGTTTTTCTCGACCATTCCGCATTCATGCGGCGAGCGGGCTCGTTTGGTCCAAGAAATCCTCTCTTGACTGGTCTGGCTGCCCATCGGTATTTTTTTGTGTGGCTGACGTGTTGGCTGAGGCTAATAATGATGAAATCAAGCTGAGCGTGGCGCTTGCCGCGGCAGGGTGTGCCCGACGGAATTTGGATCGAGTTCCCCTAATCGCGACCAGCAAAAGTTCCAGGCTTCCGCCCTGCCTTTTGCCACGGCAGAGTAGCGGACGGTTGGGAAGGTGGGCAGGCGGACTAGCGGACTATAAGCCGCGAACTGCTCACCCGAGCACATAGGAGGCATACAGCCGGTTAACGGAACTTGACGCTTCAGTAGCGGCGTGGTGGTCCTGGGTCTCGGGAAGCTCACTGAGCCGAGGCGCCCCCACACGGTCGCTGCGTGCACACGAGCGCATAGAGGGAGAATGAGTCATGGCCATCAACTTCGCCACTTCGGCCGCGGACACCTTCACAAACACGCACCATTCCGTAGCGCTCAAGTATGTCGGAGGCGCAGTGGCGCTTCAGCCGAACGGCGGGGTGCAGCTCCTCGGCAGCTTCTCCGATTCCCGCGAGCCGTATAACGGAGTTATTGAAGGATTTAACGGGTCGGAACCGCTGGATGTCATATTGGAGAGAATGGCGGATCTTCTCCCTCCACCGAATACGACCTTTTTCGTTGAAGTATTTTCCAACAATCCAGTTGATTACAGCGCTTCACCCGCCGCAGTGTTCGTGGACCTTGAACAACCTGTTCAGCAAGGAGGTTTCGCGCAAGGAGACGTTCTGACAGACATCTCCGAAATAATCGGAACTCCTTTCAATGACGTGATCCGGGGATCGAATACCTCAGACTATCCGCCCGATAACATCCCCTTTACTACCGCTGGTAATCCTAACCCACCCCCCGACACCATAACCATCAACAATCCCGGAAACAACACTCTGAACGGAGGGGCCGGCAGCGATGTTCTTGAGGGACGCGGTGGAGCGGATGTGCTCAACGGTGGACTGGGATTTGATTTCGCCAGCTACGAATCTTCGCCGGGAGCAGTAACGGTCAGGCTTCCGGGAACAGGAGGAGCTGATACGCAGACCGCGACAGCCACCGGTGCAGACGCCACCGGCGACAGCTTCATTTCCATAGAGGGGCTGATAGGCTCAGCATTCGACGATTCTTTGACCGGCAATTCTCTTAACAACATTCTTGCCGGTGGGCTCGGCAACGATATCCTCGATGGGAAGGGAGGCATCGACACGGCTGATTATTCGCTCGATCATTTTTTCGATCCGACGTTCCGTGCGGCGAACAAGATCATCGCTACCCTGGGCGCAAGCGGGTCCAACGGCAATGTCCAAGAATTCGAGGCCGTGGGCGACATCCACACCCTGACGGTTACGTTTACCCAGATTTCCAGTGATACTCTCATCAGCATCGAGAACATCACTGGCACCAGCGGCAACGACGTGCTCACCGGAAACGAGCAGGACAACGTGCTCGACGGACGCGCTGGCGATGACGTTCTCGACGGTGGTCTCGGCAACGACACGCTGATCGGCGGAACCGGGACCAATACGGTCAGCTACGCCAGTCATGACGACGTGCCTCTGCTCTCTCAACTCTTAGAGCAAGACACGATTTCGCTCGGGTTGAATAACGCGGATGGAAGCTATACGCGAGGCAGTATTGTCTTAGGGCTTCCGATCCAGTTCCAAGTTGTTGAAGCTGATGTTTTGCGCGGGATTCAGAATGTCATAGGCTCCGCCCATAGCGAAGCGATCAACGGCAATGAAAAGGACAATATACTTGATGGGGGTTTGGGCAACGACACGATCGTAGGGGGAGGCGGGAGCGACACCGTCAGCTATGCAAGTCACAACCTGATCGCTACATCGCCCCTCGGTGAGCAGGCCACCATCTCACTCGGGCTCAACGGCGCTGATGGCAGCTATTCCCGCGGTGGCAACGTCTTTACGGGTACCGGCGTGCACTTCCAGGTCTTTGAAACTGATGTCCTGCGGGGAATTTCCAATGTCGTCGGGTCGAGCCACGACGAGACGATCACCGGGAACGAGAAGGACAATATCATCGACGGAGGCTTGGGCAACGACACGTTGATTGGCGGCGGCGGGAATGACACCGTGAGCTATCAAAGCCACAATGATGTTCCTACTGTGGGGAATGAATCTACGCTCATCTTTCTTGGCCTTGGCGGCGGTGATGGCCAGTATATCCGGCGAAGGACTACCCCGAGTGGTTCGCAAGAAGTAGAGGTGGATTTTTTACGGGGTTTCACAAACATCACCGGCTCGAACCACGACGAGCAAATTGCTGGGAACGAGCAGGACAACATTATCGATGGCGGCGACGGAAACGATTTCATTACCGGCGGACTAGGTAACGATATACTGATCGGGGGTAGGGGCAATGATACTGTTAATTATTCCGATTTCGGCAGACAACTTGTACCAGGCGAAGTGGATACCATCTCGCTCGGCGTCAATGGCGCGGACGGTAGCTATACCCGAATCGGCACTCAGGTCCTCGAAACGGATGTGTTGCGCGGCTTTGAAAATATAATCGGAGGCCTGGCTAGCGAGACCATCAATGGTAACGAACAAGCCAACGTCCTTGTCACCGGTGGCGGCAGCGATATCATCAACGGGGGCGGCAACAACGACAGTTATGATTTCAGTCGCTTTGGACCGGCTTCGAATGGCAGCAGTTCCCGCCTGTTCGATTCATCGGGCACGGATAAACTTCTGATTGGCAGCTTCGACAGAATTCAAGGAGCAGCGCGCAGCGGAAATAATCTCGTCCTGACAATATTTGTGCCGTTGATTGTGGATAACTTTTCAGGGACAGAGTTCATCACCATCGTCAACCATTTTGCCGGTAATCCGATTGAAAGCATCGTCGATGCATCTGGAAATTCGCTGGTTCTCGGTACTGGTCTGATCGGGGGAAATTTGCCCGGCATCATTTCAGGAACGGACGGCAACGATGTCATGGACGGCCGGGGCGGTGACGATTTCCTTTTCGGGAACGGAGGTAACGACACCATCCTCGGCGGCATCGGCAATGACCGCCTGTTCGGCGGTGCCGGCAACGACCTGCTCGATGGTGGGCCCGGCGATGACCTGCTCGACGGCGGGCCCGGCAACGATCGCCGGATCGGCGGCGCCGGAAAGGACGTCTTCGTCATCGCACCGCAGAGTGCCGCGGCAGCAGGGTCCGATCACGCCGGCAAGCCCGCAAATCCGCCTGTGCCCAAAGGGCCCGCGGCGGACCACACGATCATCGAAGACTTCACCGTGGGTGAGGACCGCATCGATCTCACCGCATTCCACACCAGCTTCGGCGCAATGACCGGCTCCGGCGCCGGTCCTGTGAGTCTGCGGACGGAAGGGCATGACTCGGTTCTGAGCTTCGATAACGGCGAAGTGCGTATCCAGGGCGTCTCCCGACTGGATGCCGGAGACTTCATCTTCTCGGCTTCGGCTTCACCGGCTAGCGCTCCTGACAATCTTGCTCTGCTCGGCAACTACATGGCTGCGGCGTTTCCGACGGCTCTACCCGCCTCGGCTGTATCGGCCAGCGACCTGGGACCTTCGAGCTCGCCACCGATGCTCGCGCAACCGCAGCATACCTAGGCGGTTTCACGCGACGGCTGTGTCGAAGACGCCGGCATGTCGGCTTCGACGTGCTGGTGGAGGACAAGCCCGTCAGGCTGTACAGCCGTCCTGATGGGTGGCATGAATGGGCGCTTCCCGCGGACGAGGCATCGTCAGCCGCTGTACGACGTCCAAGCCCTCATCGTTCGCAATGAGGAGGTCGGGGTTCGACCCCCCCTCGGCTCCACCAGGTCTTCGATGATCGGCCGATTGGTCATTCTGACCGGCAATCACCTTTGCAACAATCCGCGCGTGATCAAGGAAGCAGGCACCCTCGCCCGCGCCGGCTATGACGTCACCGTGCTGGGCGCGTGGCTCGATCGCGCTCTGAAGGACCGCGATCAGAAGATCATCCAATCCGTTCCCTTTGCCTTTGTACCGGTGCTGGATTTCACGGTGAGCGAAGCTGTCCGTCTGTTCGCCCGAGCGAGAAGCAAGATGGCGCATCTGCTGCACCGCTACGTGCACGCCGAAAACCGCTGGCAATTGGGATATGCGTACTCCGCCTTGCGGCGCGCCGCCTTCGCGCACGCGGCCGATCTCTACATCGCCCATTCCGAGCAGGCGCTTGCGGTCGCGCTCGATCTCTTGCGCGCGGGCCGAACGGTCGCCGTCGATTTTGAAGACTGGTTTTCGGAGGATCTGCTGCCGCAGGCGAGGGCGGGCCGGCCGCTTGCGATGCTGCGCTCGCTCGAATGCGAGCTGCTCACACGGGCGAGCTATGCATCTTGTCCTTCCCGGGCCATGAGCTTGGTGCTTGCGCGTGAGCATGCATGCGATGCGCCCCGAGCAATCTATAATGCGTTCGCTTGGGAGGATCGAGCCCTGATCGACGGGGAGCGAAGGGATCGGCGGGGTGCATGTCCCCGATCCATTCATTGGTTCTCGCAGACCCTGGGGCCCGGCCGCGGCCTGGAGGATCTGCTCGCGGCGCTGCCACACGTTGACGAGCATGCCGAGATTCACCTGCGGGGCGCGCCGGCCGCAGGCTTCGATACCTGGCTGCGGACGCAGGTGCCGGCGGGGTGGAGGGAATTGGTGTTCGTGCACCCCGTCGTCCACAATGATGAACTGCTCTCGCGCATTGCTGAACATGACATCGGCTTTGCCGGGGAGATGAAATACTGCCGGAGTCGCGATCTCACGGTCACTAACAAGATTCTTTACTTTCTGCTGGCCGGATTGGCGGTCGTTGCAAGCGATACCGCTGGGCATCGCGAAGTTGCCGAGCAGGCTGCGGGAGCCGTTTGGCTTTATCCGCCCGGCAATGCTGCCGCTCTGGCGGCATGTCTGAATTCGCTGCTGCGTTCTTCCGATCGGTTGGAGCGCAGTAAGCATGCAGCGCTTGCGGCGGCGCAGAACGGGTTATGTTGGGAGCGGCAGGAGCCCGTGCTGCTCGAGGCTGTGGGCTCGGCGTTACGCGAGAGAAGCTGAGCGAGCGAGCTCCGTGTGTCCAGCGCAGCCTGTAGCGGCCGGTTCGAAACCCGCCCGTACAAGTTCATCAGGTTTGGGGGTTGAGCACTACCGCTGCGGTGAGCAGGATCAGAACTTCGTTCACCTGCTCGAGGGCGCCCACGACATCGCCGGTCTGGCCGCCAATCTGCCGCAGGCTCACCCGTGCGATCGCGGCCGTTGCGAGGACTAAAAGAAGAAGGCCGGCAACGGCTTCGGCGAAACCCAGACCAACGAGAAGGGCGGTCGCACCCAGAACCCAGGCGATGGCTGCGCTCTCTCGCGATGGCGCGCCCGCAGCCGCGGCAAGCCCGTCGGTGCGTGCACTTGGAACAAGCCGCATGAAGCTCGGCAAAGGCGCGCGCGCCGCAGTGTGCGCGGCAACAAGAGCAATCGCAACGGAACCCGCGTCCGCAATGGTGGCCAGCGCGCTCCATCGCAACAGCAAAGAGACGAGCAGCGCGCATGCGCCGTAGGTCCCAAGCCGGCTGTCGCGCATGATGACAAGCTTCTGCTCGCGATCCCTGCCTCCGCCGAACCCGTCCGCGGTATCGCCCAACCCGTCTTCATGCAGGCACCCGGTGATCGCGACGGTGGCAGCAAGCGCAAGAGCGGCCGCGGGCCATGACGGCAGGCCGATCCAAACTACCGCCCAATAGACGACGGCGCCGATCCCCCCCACAAGGAGGCCGGCGACCGGGAGCGCCCAGCTCGCGTGAGCGAGGTCGCGCCCGCTAATCGGTGTGGGATCGCTAAGTGGAAGGCGAGTGCAGAAGAGCACGCTGGTCTTGACGTCCACGAGAAGGCGGTCGAGCCAGACGCCGGCCGCTTTCATTTTGCCCCTCGTTTCACCGCTTATAGGCTCACCTTCCGGAACATTGGTATACCAGCATTCCCATGGCCGAATTCACATCGCTGGCCGAGCTGCGGGCATGCTGTATCGACTTGCCCGCCGGAAATTCGGCCGCTGCAGCCGCAGTCGGACGCCGCGAAGCGGAGCTTACAAAACCGCCGCGCAGTCTCGGGCGATTGGAAGATCTCGTTGCCTGGCTTGCCCGTTGGCAGGGGCGAAGCCCACCCCGCCTCGATCATGTCGAGGTCCTGGTCTTCGCCGCCAATCACGGGGTCGCCGCGCAGGGTATCTCCGCCTATCCCGCAGAAGTCACGGCGCAGATGCTGGCAAATTTCGCGACCGGCGGCGCAGCCGTCAATCAGCTCGCGCGCCTGGCCGCAGCGCAGCTGCGCGTGCAGGGCCTCTCTCTCGAGGCGCCGACTGCGGATTTCACGCTGGACCCCGCCATGGATGAGCAGGCATTCCTCGCTGCAGTTGCCGCCGGATATGATGCTGTCTCCCCACATTGCGATCTGGTGTGCCTCGGCGAGATGGGGATCGGCAACACAACAGCGGCGGCAGCGCTGGCTGCGGCGCTATTCGGCGGCAGCGGCGCGCATTGGGCCGGCCGCGGTACCGGCATCGATGAGCAGGGGATCGCGCGCAAACGGGCCGTGATCGACAGGGCGCTGGCGCGCCATGCCGAAGTGCTTGGCGACCCGCTGCTGATCGCTTCGGCGCTGGGAGGACGCGAGCTCGCGGCCATTCTGGGGGCCGTGCTGGCGGCGCGGATACGATCCATCCCGGTCGTGCTCGACGGATTCGTGTGCACGGCGGCGGCAGCACCGCTCAAGAAGCTCGACCCGCAGGGTCTCGCGCACACGCTCGCCGGTCATGTCTCAGCCGAAGCGGGGCATCGCAAGTTGCTCGATGAGCTCGGGTTGCCACCCCTGCTCGACCTTGGGATGCGATTGGGCGAAGGCTCCGGCGCGGCCGTGGCAGTATTGGTGCTGCGCGCAGCGCTCGCTTGTCACATCGGGATGGCGACCTTCGCCCAAGCCAAAGTGTCGAAGAATGTTGCGCAGCCGCCCGGATCTAGTAGATAGATTCCATGAAACCAATCGGATCGGGCGGAACCCACAGACCTCATCCTGAGGAGGCGCGAAGCGCCGTCTCGAAGGATGGCCGCTGGCTCGGTCTTGCTTGTGGCCGTCCTTCGAGACGCGCGCAAGAGCGCGCTCCTCAGGACGAGGTTGATTGATGTGTCGATGTGACTCGAACCTCGGAAACGCAGCACTAGGTGAACAGATCGCCGGAGCCGGTGCTGGGCGCGGCATAGACGATCTTATCATGGCCGGCTGGCCGCGCTGCGGGCGTCAGGTGTGCCTGCTCCTGCTTTGCACGATCGAAAATGTGGATGATCGTATGGCCGGCCAGGATCAAATAATCAGCGATGATGCGCCGGTGGCAGCGCCACCACAGCAGCTCGGAGCACATGATCGCGCATCGCTTCGCTGCGCCAATCTGCTGCAACCTGATAAACCCGTCGTGAAACGATTCCGTCATGGCGTAATCGGCAAAATTGCGGAAGCTCTGATTTTCCCAGAACGTATTCGGCGAAGCGGGAAACAGGTGCTGGCGTCCGCGCCGGCCACCCAGTTCGGGGACGTGGACATACTCGATCCCATGTTCGCTCAGCGTCTCCGGCAGGCTATCCCGATTGAATTGCGGGTTGGTTCGCGAACGCGGAATGGCGCGCACATCGACCAGCACTCCGATCTCGCTGCTCTCCAATATCTGGATGAGCTCCGCAGCCGAGCGGGTGGAATGGCCGATGGTAAAGAATATCGCCAATACGACCTGCTTGATCGACTAGGCCAAGTGAGTCGCGGTTGCGGCGCGCCCCTGGCTACTCCTCCGGCTGGGTCGTGAACGAGAGCGGATAGCCGGCGTTGCGGCCGAGTTCAGTACCCTCGGTCGCCTTCGTCTCCGCCACATCCTTGGTAAATACGGCGACGACGCAGACGCCGCGCTTGTGCGCAGTCACCATCACCCGGTAGGCCTGATCCTCGCTCATGCGGAAGACGGCTTTCAGGACTGTGACGACGAACTGGCGCGGCGTGTAGTCATCATTGAGCAGGATGACCTTGTAGAGCCGCGGCCGTTGCGTTTTCCGGCGAACCTTCGTGCGCGGGCGAGTAGCAATATCGGCCATCGGACGCTTCCCCGCTCTTATTGGTCGGGACCTCGATGCGATTCTAGCTGACCGGCGGGATTTGGCGAGAGTGCCTGACCTCCCCCTGCCAAGCTTGCCTTCGGTTGCATGTGCTCAGATTTCATGATTCGGAATTGACACCGGTTGAAATCATCAATGAATGTTGACCGCGCTATTTTCTGTGGGCATATTAAATGGGCATCTCATATGACTCTGCCAAGCGAGACAGAACCCTGGCGGAGCGAGAATTGGATTTTGCGGATGCGGGAAAACTGTTCGCTGGAGTGACCCTCACCCTCGAGGATGACCGCCAAGATTATGGTGAGCCGCGGTTCCAGACCTACGGCCTCCTCGATGGACGATTGGTGATGGTGGTCTGGACTCCTCGTGGTGTGGATCGCCACATCATTTCGATGAGGAAATGCAATGCGCGGGAAAAAGCACGCTACGAGGCGCTTCTGGGTTGACCCGGACGATGCGCCTGAGTGGACAAAAGAGCAGTTCGAGCGTGCCGAGGTCTCGGTCGGCGGCAAGGTAGTGCGTCCAGCGCAAGGCACGCTCACGCGTGTGCGCGGTCGCCCCAGAAAGGCCGATGCGAAGGTGCACATCCACATCCGGCTCTCTCCGCAGGTACTTGGACATTTCCGAGCCATGGGACCAGGTTGGCAAACGCGCATCGACGAGGTTCTGCGCAATTGGGTGAAGCGGCATGGCAGCAGGTCTCGCGCTCCTGGCAAGCGAGCCCGTGTCGCTTGAGGACAAACGCCTCGGCGTATTCGGGACAGCTCGGTTGACCTGTGGAAACTTGCATAGAAGCAGGTAGCGCGGCGATTGACGCAAAGGCGTCACCGCCTAGTGTCGCCTCATGCTGGAGCTTGGTGATTCGAAGAACAGGCGGGCGCTGAGGACGGCAAACCCGAAGAGTGGACGCCGGCACGCGCCCAAGGCACGTGCCGTCCTCGATCGCCCGGTCGTGCAGGGCTGGCGCACCACTGACGAGGACGAGATTGCGCTGCGGCGTTGGCGGGGCCGCACCGACATCGTAGCGATCGAGGCGATGGAGCCCGAGCAGGCGTTCTTCGGCACTTTCCGTGCGCAGTCCGGCAGCGGTAACTCCTATGAGGTGGAGATCCGCAGTCTGGACGCGCCACGCAATTCCTGCGGATGCATCGATCATCGCGTGAACGGCCTCGGAACCTGCAAGCACATCGAGGGTGTGCTCGCCGCGCTCCACAGGCAGGGAGCCAGAGCGTTCCGGGAAGCCGCGGCGCGCGGCAGCCCGCGTGTCGAGGTTTTCGTTGATCGTGCCGCTAGCGCAGCGCCGCAACTGACATGGCCTGCCGCGCACACTCGGGGGCTGAACGCAGCGCGTCGCTGGATCGCCTCATTCCTTCAACCCGATGGCGGTCTTCCTCCGGACGCCGACGCAATCGAGGCGCTCATCTCGGCCTGGCGGACTGCGCCAGCCGACATCCGTCGCTGCGTCCGCATCTCCCGGCATTTTGCGCCATGGGTTGATCGGGCGCGCCGACAATCTTCACGCGAGCAGGCGCGCGCGAGCTTCCTCGCCGAGGTCAAGGCCGGAGCGGCCAGCTTCGACCTGCTGCACTATCCGCTGCTGCCTTACCAGCGCGAAGGCATGCTGCATCTCGCTTTCGCCGAACGCGCGCTCCTGGCCGACGAGATGGGCCTGGGTAAAACGGTGCAGGCCATTGCGGCTTGCGAGCTTCTGGCCCGCCGCAACGGTGTGCAGCGCGTCCTGGTGGTCTGTCCCACCTCGCTCAAGGCGGAATGGGAGGAGCAGATCGCGCGCTTCTCGGCGCGTGAGGCGCGCCCCGTCTTCGGGCTTCGGCCGGTGCGGCTCGCCGCCTATCGCGAGCCCCCCTTTTTCACCATCGTCAATTACGAGCAGGTGTGGAACGACGCTCGCGATCTCAACGGGATACTTCGGCCCGACGTGATCGTGCTCGACGAGGCACAGCGCATCAAGAACTGGCAGACCAAGACGGCACGGCAGGTCAAATCGCTCCGGTCCCCCTACGCCTTCGTGCTGACCGGCACCCCGGTCGAGAACCGCATCGACGAGCTTTACTCCATCGTCCAATACCTCGATCCCGAGCTGGTAGGTCCCCTGTTCCGGTTCAACCGCGACTTCTATGCGCTCGACGAGCGAGGCCGTCCCGTCGATTACCAAAATCTTGCGGAGCTGCGCGCCCGGCTGCAGCCGGTAATGCTGCGACGGCGCAAGTGCGACGTCGAATCCGAGCTCCCCGGCCGCACCGTGAAGAACTATTTCGTGCCGATGACTGAGGAGCAGCGGCTGCGCTACGAGGACTACCACGTGCCTGCTGCTCGCCTGATCGCGCAGGCGCAACGCCGACCCCTGACCCAGGCCGAGTTCGAGCGGCTGATGATGCTGCTCGGGTGCATGCGCATGGTCTGCGATACACCCGCCATCCTCGATCCGGCCTGCCGCATCAGTCCGAAGCTCGAGGAGCTCGAAGGCATTCTGGGCGACCTCCTCGAAGAGCCGGATCGCAAGATCATCGTGTTCTCCGAGTGGGAGCGCATGCTCGAGCTGGTGCGCGAGCTCGCAGCCGAGATGGGCGTGGAGACGGCGTGGCATACGGGGTCGGTGCCGCAGCAGCGTCGGCGCGCCGAGATCATGCGATTCAAGCAGGATCCGGCTTGCCGGCTGTTTCTGTCCACCGACAGCGGCAGCGTGGGGCTCAATCTGCAGGCGGCGAGCGCGGTGGTGAACGTCGACCTGCCGTGGAACCCCGCCAAGCTCGAGCAGCGTATCGCCCGCGCGTGGCGCAAGAACCAGACGCGCTCGGTGACCGTCATCAATCTCGTCTGCGAGGATTCGATCGAGCATCAAATCCTGCATCTGCTCGGGCAGAAGCAGGCATTGGCCGATGGTGTGCTCGACGGGCGAGGCGACCTTTCAGCTCTCAAGATGCCGTCGGGTCGCGCGGCCATGATCGAGCGGATGCAGGCGTTGATGCAAACGACATCCGTGCCACGCATCGTCTCCGCGGAGGAAGCGCTCGCGGAGGAGCTGCGGCATCGCCACGGCGAGCGCGCGCTGCTGATCGAGGCGCGCACCGCCTCGGACGGTCGGATGCGCGTTCTTGCCGTGCTCGACGTGGATGGCGAGACGCTCGCGGCCGAGGCGAGGCGGCACGAGGCCCGGGGCGACGCGGCACCGACTGTCGAGGTGATTGACAAGGCAACCTGGCTCGCCATGCGACGGCTGGCGGCAGGCGGACTGATCACTATGGCCGAGAGTCAGGCGCGTGTGTTCCACCAGTCGCCGAACTTCGCCGAACCCGGCGAGGCCAGCTCCGATGCCCGCGCGCGGGCCGGTACGCTGCGTGTCCAAGCCGAACGCGCCCTCGGCATGGCGCGTGCGCTTGCCGCTGGCGGCTTTGTGGATGAGGCTTTGCCGCTGGTGGCCAAGGCGATCGCCGCGGGCGCTGCGGCGCGGCTCGCGGCATTGGGCGAGCTCGCGGTTGGAGCGACGTTGGCAACGCCCACGCAGGTGCACGACCTCGTGGAGCGTGGCGCGTTGATACCGCAGGCGGAAACAGCGTTGTCGGCGCTCTGGTCCGCGGCGAGCGGGAAGGCCGGTGTGGATGCCGATCCGCTCATCGAAGTAGGGATGCGTGTTATTACGTCGCTCGGCGAGGCGGACGTGGCGAAAGCGGCATAGTCTTAGATCGGCACCGCGATAGCCTCGAAGGCGCTGTCGCAGTTGATCAGGTCTACGCGCTTCTGCACGATGCGGAGGTTTTCGCCTTCCCGCCGCAGCCGATGGTGCTGACGCCCGGCGAAGATGCGCTGCTGGTCGTCGCGGTACTCCACCATGATCACGCTGGAGCTGACGGCGTATTCCCCCGCGTCCGCATCGGTCTTGTCGATATGCACGTTGCCGATGAGATGCACCGTCCGCGATGGCGGCGTCTGCACGTGAATGCGCGGATGCTCGAGCCGCTCGACGCGCGTGCGCATGAGCGCGCGGTCATCGTAGAACAGGGAGGCCTGATCGAACGGGCTTTGCTGCTCCGGCACTGACGGCACCCAGTAGGTGCCGTCGTCGGCAAAAAGCTGCATCCATTCCCCAAAGCGCCGCTCATCCAGCAGACGCGCCTCGTGCGCCAGGAAATCTGCAAGCTGTGCGCGGTCCATGCTCATGCCAAGGGCAACGATCCGTGCTCAGGCGGACGGGCGCTGCCCCTCGCGCATGTAACCGAGCCAGGCCTTGTATTGGGCGCGCACGACCATCTCATGGGTGGCGAGCCCACGCGTGGCGTTGAGCTCGCGGTCCGCCTCCTCGTCTCCGAGCCCGCGCGAAATATCGACCCAATCGGTCATGCGGCTGCGCAGCCCCTTTTGCGTGCGCACGAACGCTTCAAGATCATCGGTCTGCACGAAGGATGCGGCGGAATGGGTGACGTTGAGCAGGCGAATGTTGCTGAAGTTCATCGCCGCCGGCGCTCCCACGAGGCGAATGGGATAGATGTTGACCTCGGTGCGATCGACCGCAATGGGCTTGATCACCCGCACATGGATGTTAAGGCCCATGATCGACATGTTGGGGTAGATGAGCGAGTTGTGCAGGCGTGGGGTGAGAATTTGCCTCGCGCGCTCGGTCCCCACTTTCTCCGCGAGCACGCGCCTGTACTCGTCATAGGCCGGACTCGCGCGCTTGTCGTCGTCAAGCGACGTATTGCTCGTCCACCCATGGCCATTGCCGACGATGTAGCTCTTGCGCTCCTTCCACGATGCCGCGGTCTGCTTCTTCTCGGTCTCGACCACGGTGGCGCCCTTTTGGTCGCCTTCGCGACGGGCGAACTGCACGCCTTGCTTGTTCACGGTGGACGCGTGCCCGAACGGGACGTGATAGGAATCGAGGACGTTCTCGACCTGCAGCTTCCAATTGCCGCGATAGACGTAGCGGTGCATGCCGGCATCGAGCGCAAGCTCGCCGTCGGGAGCGCGGTCGACGAGATCATCGATGCTGCCCTTCATGGGGCCGATGTGATCCTCGAAGCTCAGGCCTTTTTCGGCGAGGCTCGCAAAAAGGAAGCCGCGGTATTCTCCCACGCGCGGTGCCCGCGCGAGGCCGAACGCCGCCTTGTCGAAATCGGCCGCACACCCTTCCGGCACCGGTACGGTGGCGAGGCGGCCATCCGTCTCGTAGCTCCAGCCGTGATAGCAACAGGTCAAGCGCGCGGCGTTCCCCGTGCGGTCATTCACCACCTTGGCCCCGCGGTGGGTGCACCGATTAAGCAGCACATGCACGCTGCCGTCCCGATGGCGCACCATGATGACAGGCTGACGCCCGAGCTCGGTCGTGATGTAATCGCCGGGTTGCGGCACTTGGCTGGCATGGCCCACGAACAGCCAGGCACGGCCGAAGATGCGTTCCATCTCCAGCTCGAAGATGTCAGGGTCGGTGTAGACGTCCCGATGCACCCGTCCCGGCTCGACGAGCTTGGCGACGTGCTCTGTGTCTCCGTTGCGCATGGCTCTAGTTCATCTCCAATCGGTGTGTTCCGGGCGGTGCGCCGCGAAGCTTTATTCGTGGAACCGCGTCCACGAAACTGGCCCGACGCTTCGCGCTGCACCGCATCCGGGACACCGGAGCCCCGTGAGGTTACTCCGCGGCCTGGTGGGCGTGTGTCTGCACGTCCATGTTGACGAGCTGCAGCGGCGAGGCCGTCTCCTCCAGCATGCCCCAGCTCTTGAGCCAGTCGTAGGTACGCTGCATCTCCTCAACCGGGATGGGTGCGGGATTGCACACGACCAGGCGGCTCTCGCGCAAATCTTCCACCTTGAGCGCGGCGACCTCCGGATCGTTCTTGGCGTAGTAGTCGATGAAGTAGTGCAGATAGGCGCACTTGTTGGCGTTGATCCGACGCACGGCCTCACGCACCGCGCGATTGAACGCGGCATAGGTTTCTGCATCCACCCGCTCCGAGGCGACCTCGGTACCATGGAAGAGGGCGGAGCAAATGATGCGGCAGCCTTTCTTCTCGGCGAGCGTAATATGGGGCTCGGTCAAGGTGGTGGCGTCGACCTCGCCGCGCATGAGTGCGTCTAGCCGATAGCGTGAGCCGTTCGGGGCACGGCAGAGCTTGATCATCTCGCGCGGCAGGAAGCCTTCCAGCATGTGCAGAGCGATGTAGTGGGTACCGAAATAGAACGGCACGCCGATCGTCTTGTTGGCGAGCTGCTGCGGCGTGAAGACAGGCGAATCGGGAGCGACCACCAGCGCGGCATAGGCGACAATGGCGCGGCGGCCGAGCTGGCGGCTGCCGGTACCGGTATCCTGCACGCGGCAGTAATTGCCCCACTCGCAGGCATTATACATGTCGGCCTTTCCCTGCTCGAACAGCTTGCCGTGACTCGCAAAGGGGTTGACCCCCTTGGGACTGGTCACTTGCAGCTCGACCTTTTTCTCCACCCCCTTCTCCCGGTCGGCCCACTCGATGCGCAAGCCTTCCTTCTCGAACAGGCCCTCGTCATAGGCGACGAGCTCAGGCAGCCCCTGGAAGGGTGCTGTGGTTTCCAGAACAAGCTTCTTCATCCGTATCTCCCGGAGATGCCGCTGCGAAACGACGGGTTTTGGCGAAAGGACGGGTCTTGCCCAGTTCGGTACAGTTGAATACCACGTAGCTACCCGGGTCAAGCGGTTAACTCGTCCGACGGTAGGATTGTTCAACAATGGGCTACTCTCCTTCGCCGATCCGGCGGGATAGCGTGATCAGCCAGGCCGCGCAGGAGATCTGCCGCTACATCGAAGCGGAGCGGCTCGCCCCCGGCGAGGCGCTGCCGCCGGAGACCCGGCTCTCGCAAATGCTCGGTATCAGCCGCAACTCGCTGCGCGAGGCGCTGCGCGTGCTGCACGGCCTCGGCCATGTGGAGAAGACAGCGGGGCGGCGGGTCGTTGTCACCGCGGCCGGGCAGGGCGGCAAAAGCGTCTTCGACCAGAGTGTTCTGGTCGAGGCGGCGCCGGTCGCAAACGAGGTGCGCTCGCACATTGCGCAAAAATGCGCCGAGCTTTCCGCGGAGCGCATTACCAATGCCGAGTTGGGGGAGCTTGATGCAGGGCTGGCCGAGCTGGAAACGGCGATCGCCCGGCAGGACATCAACGCGGCCAAGGCCGCGCACGACTCGTTCCACGCCTTCCTGCTCGCAAGCGCCAGAAATCCGCTGCTCGTGGCCATGTTCAACCAGGCGCAGGTGGCAAGGCTTTCCAATGTAGCGCCGCAGCACAAAGGCTTTTACGACCCACGGCACCTTGCCCATCATCGGGCGCTGCTGCGCGCTTTGCGCAGGCGTGATGCGCGCGCCGCGGCGGCAGCAGTGCGCCGGCACTACCGAAGCCTTGGTCTGATGCTCGCGGTCGTGAGCCGCACGCAGCGCAAACCAGGAGGGAGCCGGACCGAGAATGAAGGAGCGCCGGCTGCGGCCGATGCTGTGGCGTATGCTCGCCCCTCAAGGCGCGGCAGACCGAAGATCCCTCCCCCCATGTAGGGGCCACGCCGGAATCTCACCAAGGCCTGTGCGTTTTGGACCCCGACTTGCCCCAATACGGCTAAGCGCGCGGGCGTAGCCGCTGGATCTGCAGCTGCGCCAGGAACGGGACCAGCGGGTGCGCTCCCATTTTCACCATAGATGCAAGATCAAGCTTGATCAGTGCCTCACGCTGATCGGCCGGCAGGTGGAACTTGTCCGCGAACGCCGGGGCATCGGCGATGTATTGCGCCCGCGCGTCAGGGTCATGGGCCAGCCCGTGCAGGGCGGAGGTCAGCTCGACGAGCTCGGGCTTGATCTCGGGGTAGTGCGCGGCGCGCTTTCCTTCCCCCTGTCGGCTGGTCCAGGCGAGCGAGGCGTAGTTGTGATGCCAGCTCGGATCCATGGACACGATATCGGGCTTGCGCTCGCCCAGCGCCCCCGCCGCGCACGCCCAGCAGCGCAACTCGATATTGCCGGTATCGTCGAGCTCGGCCTCGTCGAACCCGATCAGCGATTTGAGATTGCCCCCCTTGAGCTTCTCGAGGAGCCGGTTGTCCCACGCCAGTTCCGGATTGGAATAGCGATCGGTCCCGGGAAAGTGCGACATGCCGCCACTCGAAAGCACCGCGGTCTTTAGCCCCAGCGCAGTGACCGTGCGGGCGACGGCCTGTCCGAACGCGTAGCAGCGCTCCATGGTCGGCTGCGGCGGCAGATAGGCATTCACATAGATCGGCAGCACGGGATCCGTGTGCTCGAGATGCGTGAGGGGAATCCCGATCGCGTAGTCTATCTTGGCCGTGCTGGTAAAGGCCGGGTCGAAGTTCTGCCGGTAGAGCTGGCGAACGATCTCAAACCCGATCTCGCTCGGGATTTTCCAGTGGAACTTTCTTCCCGCGAAGTCGCCGCTCGCCTCGCCGCCCACATGGACCGTAAACGGCGGCGCTGCATTGTGGAAGAACTGCTCGGCGTGATCGTTGGAGAAGATGATCCAGAGGTCCGGCTGGAGCGCACGCAGCTTCCTGCCGATGTCCGCGGCCACTTCCCGCACGTGCTCCACATTCCTCTTGTCCTCGGTGTCAGGCATGGTGAAGAACTGGGGCGCATGCGGCAGCATGGCGCCGCCGATCACGGTGGACATCATAATATTTCCTCTCCTCGGCGCTTGTCCGGTCGGCGGATTACGCTTCGCTAACCTAATCCGCCCTGCGCACTGGAAAATATCGGGCTGGGGTAGCTTCAACAAGTCGTACCCCCCATTGAGCAGCCCGCTTCACACCCGATCGCGAAGCAAGTACGCTTGCGCTGACGTCCGGCTTTCCTGGCGCGTGCTCTCGCGCCGACTTCTTTCACACAGCCAACCTTGCGAGGAGCCCCATGGTCGAGGTGCCTATTACGATTGCCTGCGGCAATTACGACCGTACCCGCGCGATCCGGGACGGCCGGGTGCGGGTGGAAGGGTGCGCGGTCACCTACCTGCCGCTCTATCCCGAGGAGATTTTCTTCCGCGCCTTCCGCTACCAGGAATTCGACGTCTCCGAGCTGTCGTTTTCGAGCTACATCCGGACCGTGGCCGCGGGCACTTCGGCCTACGTCGGCGTTCCGGCCTTTGTGTCGCGGCTGTTCCGGCATTCCGGCATGTATGTGCGCGCGGATGCCGGCATCCGCACGCCCGCCGACCTGCGCGGAAAGCGCATCGGGCTGCCCGAATATCAGATCACCGCTGTAGTCTGGATGCGCGGCATCCTGCAGCACGAATATGGCGTGTTGCCCACGGAGATCCACTGGAGCAGCGGCGGACAGGAGGAGCCCGGAAGGGACGAGCGTACCCCGCTCAAGCCCATCCCCGGCCTTGACCTCAAGCCCATCGGCAAGGAGGAGACGCTCGTCGGCATGCTGCGCGAAGGCAAGCTCGATGCCCTGTTCACGGCACGCGGGCCTTCCTCGTTTCTGCGCGGCGAGCCGCACATCAAGAGATTGTTTGCCAATACGCGCGAAGCGGAACAGGCTTATTACAAGAAGACCCGCATGTTCCCGATCATGCATCTCGTCGGCATCCGCAAGGAGCTGGTGCAGAAATATCCGTGGCTGCCGACCAGCGTGTACAAGGCGTTCTGCGAGGCCAAGGCGCTCGCCATGATCGACCTGCTCGACGTGAATGCGTTGATGGTGAGCCTGCCGTGGCTGATCCCTGAAACCGAAGACACGATGGCCGTGATGGGCAGGGATTTCTGGGCCTATGGGATAAACGAGAACATGCGCGAGATCTCGGCGCTTGCCCAATACCTGCACGAGCAAGATCTGATCGACCGCAAGGTCACGGTGGAGGAGCTTTTTCACCCCTCCATGTTCGAGATTTCCAAGGTCTGATCGCCATCGCATTTTCCACACCGCTTGAGCTCCGGGTCGTATGGCCGGGCTTGGCCTGGTCAGGCCCGCGCATGACGAAAACCCTGCCGTCAGGGCTCCGTCACAATGAACCGCTATGCTCGCGCGTATGCTTTGCGGAGGATGAGATGAGCACACCGGTCATGCGGCCGACCCGCCGGCGGTTTGTTGCAAATACGACTGCGATCACGGCGGTTGGTGCATTCGGCGGCATAGCGTGGCCGTACCTGAGTCGCGCTGCCGATCGCCCCGTGATCTCTCACGGCGTCCAGTCCGGCGACGTGACCGCCAGCTCCGGCGTGGTCTGGGCGCGGGCAGATCGGCCGGCGCGCATGCTGGTAGAGTGGTCGACGACCGAGAGCTTCAAGACGGTGCAGCCGGCGGGCTTCGTCGATGCCTTGCCGGAGACCGACTTCACTTCCAGCATGCTGCTCGAGCATCTTCCCGCCGGCGAGCACATCTTCTATCGCGTCCGGCTTGCCGACTTCGCCTCGCCGACCATCATCAGCGAGCCCATCGTGGGTCATTTCCGTACCGCCCCCGCGGACCGACGATCGCTGTCGTTCATCTGGTCGGGCGACACCGCTGGGCAGGGCTGGGGGATCGACGAAACGCGCGGCGGGATGCGTACCTACGCGACCATGTTGCGCCACCAGCCCGATTTTTTCATCCACAACGGCGATAACATCTATGCCGATGGTCCGATCGCGGCCGAGCAGAAGATGCCCAACGGCGAGCTCTGGCGCAATATCGTGACCGAAGACAAGGCCAAGCCTGCCGAGACGCTGGCGGAGTTCCGTGGCAACTACAAATACAATCTGCTCGATAAGAACGTGCTCGCGTTCAATCGCGAGATTCCGATCTTCTCGCAATGGGACGATCACGAAGTCACCAACAACTGGTGGCCGGGTGAGCCGCTCACGCGCGCGGAGCATCGCCGCAAGAAATATGTCGAGCAGAATGCGCTCGAGCTCGCCTCGCGCGCCGCACGCGCGTATCACGAGTACATGCCGATGCGGCGCTTCCAGGCGGAAGACGGGCGCGTGTATCGACAGATCTCCTATGGCCCGCTCCTGGACATCTTCATGCTCGACATGCGCAGTTATCGCGGTCCGAACGGCGAGGGTCGTGAGGAGAGATACGGCCCGGATGCCTATTTCCTCGGTCCCACCCAGATCGCCTGGCTCAAGCGCGCTCTTCTGAACTCACACGCCACCTGGAAGGTGATCGCTGCCGACATGCCTATCGGCCTGCTCGTGGTCTACGACGTGGATCGCAACTGGGGCGTCGAGGCCGTTGCCCAGGGCGACAGCGGGCCTCCGCGCGGTCGCGAGCTGGAGATCGCGGACCTGCTCGCCTTCATCAAGCACGCCGGCATCCGCAACACGGTATGGTTGACGGCCGACGTGCATTATACCGCCGCGCATTACTATGATCCCGACAAGGCCGCCTTCCAGGACTTCGAACCGTTCTGGGAATTCGTATCCGGACCGATCCACGCCGGCACCTTTGGGCCCAATGCCCTCGACGGTTCCTTCGGGCCGCAGCTCGTCTACGTGAAGGCACCGAGCAAGGAGCAGGGCGTGAACCTGCCGCCGAGCTTCGGCATGCAGTTCTTCGGTCATGTCGCCATCGATGGCGCGACCGAGGTGATGACGGTCACGCTTAGGGATGTCGATGACAATTCGCTGTGGTCCACCGCGCTCGAACCGAAATTTGGTTGAACCGACTTATTTCAACACACCGCCCCACTTATCCTCGATTGCTTTTGCCTCGTCCAGCGACAGCGCCGAAGTCGGCGGAAAGCGTTCGCGCCAGGCAAACGGCCGGCAAGCCTCGATGATCATCTTGGAGTGCGAGCTAATCCCGCGCAGCTTTTGCTCGGGCGGGATGCGCGGGTCGAGCGCCGAGCTCCAGGCGTTGCGGATCACTTCGAGCTGCTCTGCGGGCTCGCAACGGGTCGTCACCGCCCACATCACGTCGTGCAGGTTGGATGGATCGACATCCTCATCCACGACCACCACGATGCGCGCCATGTAGCTGTGGGCGGCGGCGATGAGCGCGGCGCGCTTGGCATGGCCGTCGTACCGCTGCTTGAGCGCGACAACCGTCATGAGCTGCGAGACATGCTGCCACGCGCCGACGACGTCCGTCACTCCCGCAGCATCGAGGTTCTGCCAGATCGTTGCCGCGCGCAACGGCAAACCGAAATGAAAACGCGGCGGCTTCATCGGCGGCGAGCCAAGCAGGATGGGGTTGCTGCGATAATGGACCGCGGTGATCTCCATCACCGGCGCCGGCCGTGCCTCCGATGCGTAATAGCCCGTGAACTCCCCGAACGGTCCTTCCGGCAATGTTGCCTCGCTCATCGGGAGGAGGTCGCCTTCGAGCACGATCTCGGCATGCGCCGGAAGCGGCAGGCCGGTGCGCGGTCCGGCATGCACCTCGACCGGGGCGTCTTTGATGGCGCCGGCAAATTCGTACTCCGAATATCCCGCCGGCAGGTATTCGAACCCCGCGATAAAGAGCGCGGGATCTTCACCGCAAACTACCGCGAGCGGGCACGGTGCTCCGCGGTCCCAATACTTTCTCGCAATGATCGCGCCATGCCGACCCGCATGGTCGAACTGCACGGTGACGCGTTGCGGCCCATGCACCTGGACGCGGTAGATCGAGGCATTGATCCAGCCTCCGTCCGGATCGCGCATGATGACGATCGAACCCGAGCCGAGGAACGGCCCGCCGTCGCCGCGGTGCCAGAGGGGTGCAGGAAACTTGCCGAGATCGATCTCGGCCTGGCTGTTCTGAAGAAAGGGGGCGTCCTTTACCGTAACGGGCGCATGAGGCTTGAGCGACTTGCGCTTCTCCATCCAGGCTTTGAGGGCGTCGAGCGGCCGCATGCTTGGATCAAGACCAAGCGCGAGCGCCGCGCGCGGCGCGCTGGTCACGGCATTGGTGAGGATGCGAACCCCGTGCGGGAACCCCTTGATGTCGTCGAACAGCAAAGCAGGGCCGCCGGGGTGCCCCGCCGCCACTTCGGTGATGGCGCCGATCTCGAACTGCGGATCGGCGCCGTCGACCCGCCGCAGCGCTCCGAG
>Ga0209331_1000194_pt1 | contig 21869 bp, 19 predicted proteins | sample JacPinW_OM3H0_M3_FD_187971 | JGI IMG/M metagenome (GOLD analysis project Ga0209331, IMG submission 187971) | Forest soil microbial communities from Algoma, Ontario, Canada - Jack Pine, Ontario site 1_JW_OM3H0_M3 (SPAdes) (version 2) | ecosystem: Environmental > Terrestrial > Soil > Boreal...
CGGCGGCAACACGAGCGCCGCTGCCGCCGTCATGAGAAAATTCCGTCGTTTCATCGCTTGCTCTCAGCTAATACCCTCTGCTTCTCGCTGGCGCTGCTCCGGGGCTGGCTCTACAGGCGACGCGCGCGCCTATGCCCACCCTACAGGTGCCCGCAAAGCATGATACAGAGCAAAATGAAACTTGCAGTTCCTGCTCCCCTCGAAACCTTCGAAGTTGAGTTGGAGGACCGGGCGCGAGTCAAGATCCGGCGTCACGGAAACCGGAATGGCGCGCGTGTGATGGTGTCGCACGGCAATGGGTTTGCCACGGATGCCTATCTGCCCTTCTGGCAACAGCTCACGCCTAATTACGAAGTGCTCGTGTTCGACTTTCGCAATCACGGGCGGAATGTGCCGGCGGAGCCTCCCAACCACAATTACACCCAACTCACCCGCGATCTCGACCGAGTGCTTGATGCCGTGGAAGCGCAACTCGGCAAGAAGAAGACCGCCGGGATTTTCCATTCCATGTCGGCGCGCGCCGCCATGAAGCACGCATTGGAGATCGGATGGCGGTGGAACGCCCTGGTTCTGTTCGATCCGCCCAACGTTCCGCCCGTGGGCCATCCCCGCTACGGCGCCATGCAAAGCTTCGAGAACAGGCTCACGCAGTGGGCGCTTGGCCGGCGCCGCCGGTTCGGCGCGGTACAGGAGCTCGCCGAGGAATATCGCTCATCGCGGGCCGCCGCGAGCTGGGTGACCGGCGCGCACGAGCTGATGGCGGAATCGGTGCTGCGCAGGAGCCCAGATGGCGGCGGCTATGTGCTCGCTTGCGCGCCGGAGAATGAAGCAGCGATCTATGCCGAAGCGCTGACGTTGAATCTGTGGCCGCGCGCTGCCGAGTTCGGCGGGCCGGTCAAGCTGGTTGGCGCCGACCCAGATCTCAAGGGCGGACCGCCGACCGCGCAAACAAACCAGGCGCTCGCGACCGAGCAAGGGTATGACTACGAGTTCGTCACGGGAACGGGGCATCTGTTGCAGATCGAAAAGCCTTTGGAATGCGCGCAGCTGGTGCAGGCCTTCCTCACTGAATACGGCATGACGTGAGCGGCGCGCCGCAATGTTCGTGCTGGCGCATCTTTCCGACCCGCATCTCTCACCCTTGCCACGGCCGCGCTGGTCCGATCTCATGGGCAAGCGCGCAACGGGATACGTCAACTGGGTCCGCAAGCGTCGCCTGATCCACCGCACCGACGTGCTGGCCCGCGTGGTGCGGGATCTCAAGGCGAGCATGCCCGACCACATCGCGGTCACCGGCGACCTCACGAATATCTCGCTGGCGCAGGAATACGCGCCGGCACGCGCCTTTCTCGAATCGCTTGGCCGAGCACCAGACGTGACACTGGTACCGGGAAATCACGACGTTTATGTCCGCGGCGTGCACGGGCATTCCCGCTCGCATTGGGGTGATTACATGCGCGGCGAGGAGGGCGAGGAGCCTTCCGATGCACAGTTTCCCTTCCTGCGGCGGCGCGGCTTGCTTGCGCTCATCGGCTTGTCGAGCGCCGTTCCGACGGCTCCTTTCATGGCGACCGGCCGGCTTGGGAGCGCCCAGATTGACAGGCTTGCCGCGCTCCTCGAGCTCTGTCGCGGCGAAGGGCGGTTTCGCGTGGTCCTCATGCACCACCCGCCCCAGACGAGCTCAGGTCGACGTTTCAAGCGGCTCATCGATGCCCCGCAATTGCGGGCGACATTGCAACGACACGGGGCCGAGCTCGTCCTGCACGGACATGATCACGTGCATTCGGTCATCTATCTCGACGGGCCGCAGCGTCGGATTCCTGCAGTCGGAGTTCCCTCGGCATCGCAAGTGCCGCAAGCGGAACACGGTCCAGCCGGATACAACCTCTATCGGATCGCGGGACAGCCCGGCGAGTGGCGCTGCGAGCTCGTCGCGCGCGCGCTTTCTCCGGATGGAGAGGCAATGACCGACGTCGATCGAGTCGTACTTTATTGACTGCTGGGATTGTAGGGGGCGAGGCATGCCTCGCCCCTACGGAATTGAGGCCTGGGCATCTCTCGCCCGGAGGAGATGGATCAGCTCTTCGGGCCAAACATCAATGCCGCCGTGATCAACGTGGCAAAGCCGATGAGCAGACCGAAGACAAACGCCTTGAACGCGCGCCCGCGCTTGCGCCGCCGGAGCGAGCGAACCTCCGAGCGAAGATCGCGGATCGCCGGGAATGCGCCGTTCGCAAGCGCGCGCTCGCGCTCGACCATCCGTTGAGCCACGTATTTGGTCACGGCGTTGACTATCTCGATGACGTTTCCGGTTTCCGCCAGCACTTTGCGCCCGTAGCGTGTGTCCTGCAGGAGCCGATACACGCGTTTGTCGCGTCCCATGTCCACGTGCGCGACGGGGTCGATCCACAGGCGGGGCGTCTCGCCTCGGCTCAACCCGCGATCGAACAGATCGATCTCGGCGGGGATCTGCTCGAACAGCGGATCGAGAGCATCGCTCAAGAGCTCAAGCCGGGCGATCTCGGCATCGTGGAGATCGACCACAACGCCGGTACGATCGGCCTGCTCGACCCTGGCCTTGCGCAGCGCCTCTTTGAGCCGGCCGGGAGACTCGGTCGGTTTCGGTTCGTCCACTTGCTTGCGTTGACGACGGCCCCACATGCACGGGAACCTACCAGCCGATCGGGGCAAGGCAAGGGCATCGGGAAAAGCGCCTGGGGATGAGCGGAAAGGCGCCATACCTCCCCCTGAAAGGGGGAGGTCGGCGAGGCGAAGCGAGCCGGGTGGGGGTCAACTCGCCGCCGATGATTAGCCAAAGCGCGAGCCAAGGGCTTAACCCCCACCCGACAGCATTTGCCCCGGCGCAAGGCCGGGGCAAATGCTGTCGACCTCCCCCTTTCCGGGGGAGGTATGGAGGACGCTGCTCTAAACGCAGCGTCCCCCATCGACTTCGAGCACGTTGCCGGTCAGGAACGATGCCTCCTCGGAGGCCAAAAACAGCGTTGCATTGGCCACATCGTCCACGGTCGCGAACCGACCGAGCGGAACTGTGGCCTTGAATTGTGCGCGCAGTTCCGGCGAATCACCTCCCATGAAGGTCGGCAGCAACGGCGTGTCGGCCATGACCGGCGCCACCGCGCAAACGCGAATGCCATCGGGGGCCAGCTCTGCCGCCATGGATTTCGACAGCAGGTTCACCGCGCCTTTCGACGCATTGTACCACGTCAGCCCCGGGCGAGGTCGAATGCCGGCGGTCGAGCCGATGTTGATGATGACCCCCGACCTCTTCTTTCGCATGAGCGGAACGACCGCGTGAGCGAACAGAAAAATGGACTTCACGTTGACCGCCATCAGCCGGTCGAATTCATCCTCCTCCACTTCCAGCATCGGCCGGCGCTTGTGACTCATCCCGGCATTGTTGATGAGGATATCGATACCGCCGAAAGCATCCTGCGTTGCCTGCACCGCTGCGTCCACGTCGGCGCGTTGCGAGACATCACAGCGCATTGCGATCGCCGTGTTGCTGATCGCAGCGGCTGCCTCTCGCGCAGCGGGCTCATTGATATCGGCTATGGCAACGCGCGCGCCCTCGCGTGCGAAGAGCTCGGCGATGCGCCTGCCGAAACCCGATGCGCCCCCGGTAATGAGCGCGGCCTTGTTGTCGAACCGCATGGTTTCCTCCATAACGTGCTCAATTCGCTCGCGGGCTTAGCCCGTAAGGAAGCGCCCACCCCAAGCCAGCTTCGGTTCCCGCGCGGGGGCGGTATTCGCAACCGATCCAGTTGGTATAGCCAAGCCGATCGAGCTCCGCGAAGATCTGCGTGTAGTTCACCTCGCCTTCATCGGGCTCATGGCGCGACGGCACGGCCGCGATCTGCACATGACCTATATAGGGAAAGTATTGTTCGAATCGCCTGATGAGATCGCCCCCGACGATCTGCGCATGATAGAAATCGAACTGGATGCGCAAATTTGGACGGCCGACCTTGGCGATGATGTCCGCCGCCTGTTCGACGCGGGTGAGGAAGTAATCCGGCCGATCGCGCGGATTGATGGGCTCGATCAGGACCGTGATGTTGCGCTCGCGCGCTGCATCCGCCGCCGCCTCGAGATTGCGGATGAAGGTCCGCTCGGCGGCGGGACGGTGCTCCGGCGGCACTTTCCCCGCAAGGCAATGAATCTGGCATCCACCGATGGCGGTGACGTAGTCGAGACTTTGCGCAAACAACTTGGCGAACTCCTGCTCGCGTCCCGGAATGGCGCCTACCCCGAATTCTCCCCCGGCCAGTTGCCCCGGGCCCGTATTGATCCCCAGCACGGTCAGGCCATGCCGATCGAGCTCCGCCTTCACAGCGGAAGGCGCGTGATCATACGGAAGTTGCAGCTCCACGGCCGCAAAGCCAGCTGCCGCCGCGGCTGCAAACCGCTCGATCATCCCCCGTTCGGTGAAGAGATAGGCGAGGTTGGCAGCAAAGCGCGGCATTGAGATGTGTTTGTCTCCTGACAGCACGGCAGCGTACAGTCTCCTCGAACGAAGTGTCCACCCACGCATGTGCACGAGAGCATCGCATGAGCGCCAATGACAGCTTCCATATCGCCGTGCTTGCTGGCGACGGCATCGGCCCGGAGGTCATGGCACCGGCGATGCAAATCCTGCAGGCGGCGGCAGCATTGCATCCCGATCTGCGGCTGCGGTTCAGTGAGGCGCCGGCAGGCGCCGGGCACTATCGTGACACCGGCGTCTCGCTTCCGGATGCGACCACCAAGCTGTGCGAGCAGGCGGATGCCATCCTGCTCGGCGCCTGCGGGCTGCCCCATATCCGCTACCCCGACAACACGGAGATCATGCCGCAAGTGGAGCTGCGCTTCATTTTCGATCTCTACGCCGGAGTGCGACCGTGCCGCCTCATTGCGAACATCCCGAGCCCGATCGTCGGTGCGGCCGAGCGCGGGATCGATCTCGTCGTCATCCGGGAATCGACCGAGGGCCTGTTTGCCTCCATGGGCAAGGGCGTAGTGACCGACACCGAGGCCCGTGAGACGCTTGTGATCACCCGCAAGACTTGCGAGCGTTTGTTCGACTTCTCCTTCCGCTTGGCGCAGCGGCGCAAGGCGCGTGGCGGAAGAGGGCTCCTGACCTGCGTCGACAAGGCGAACGCTTTCAAGGCCTACGCATTCTTTCGTAAGATGTTCGATGAATGCGCGGTGCGCTTTCCCGCCGTGAGCACGGACCGGCTTTATGTTGATGCGTGCTCGGCCATGCTGGTGCGCAAGCCCTGGGAGTTCGACCTCCTGGTGATGGAAAACATGTTCGGCGACATCATCTCGGATCTCACCGCCGGACTGATCGGCGGAATGGGAATGGCGCCCTCGGCGGACATCGGCGATCGGCACGCGGTGTTCCAGCCGTGCCACGGGACGGCACCGGACATCATGGGCAAGGGGATTGCCAATCCCACGGCCATGATCCTCTCCGCCGCAATGATGCTCGATTGGCTTGCCGATCGCCATGGACACGACGGTGCTGCACAAGCGGCGCGCACGATAGAGCACGCCGTCGACCGTGCCTTCGCCGCGGGGTTGCGGCCATGTGAATTCGGCGGCAGCGACGGAACTGCGGCCATTGCCGCCGCAGTGCTGCGTGAGCTGCCGGCCTCACAGGATCAATTGCGGGCGTAGATCCGGGGGCCCGTGTGTCGCGTTTCATCGACGATTATAGTTGACGCACGCATGGTCTCTTGCTTCGCTGTTTTGGTTCGGCCGGTATGCGCACCGCCGGAGCTCCCGGCGGATGCAGCTGTGCCCGCACGAGGCGTGCCCATGAGCCTGCGGATCAACGGCCAGGCAGGTCAAACGTAATGACCCGCTCGTCACCGGAGCTCCATGGGGGCGCCAGTGCCCGGCCGATGCTCCCCCCGCAGCCCGCCGCGCTTCGAGACGATCCGCAGCGCAATTTCCGCTTCTTCGACAACAGGCAGAAATATCTCCTGTTTGTTCACACCTGCAGCGAGAAGTGGGTTGTTGCGAGCCGAGTCACGCTCGAGCTGGCCAATGTCCACCCGCGTCCGCCGGCGTTGCGCGTCTTCGATGCCGGCGTGGGCGACGGCACCGTGCTGCTCCGGGTGCTGCGCGCCATGCATGATCGTTTTCCCCACACGCCATTCTATGTGGTCGGCAAGGAGATCAGCCTGGAAGACGTCCGGCTCGCCTTGCAGAAAATGTCGGACCGCTTTTTTGAGCATCCCGCCACCGTGCTGGTCTTCACCAATCTGGCGTACGCGGACGCGCCCTGGCTTCACGTCAAATCGTTGTCGGCCGCCTCAAGCCTGGTCTGGCACGAAGTCCCGCTGGCGGGCGACTCGGCCTATCGCTTCGAGCAACAGATAACTGATCTCGTTCCCTTCCTGTCGCAGAACTGGAAGGCGGGCGTGAGCCCCAAGACCGGCAATCCCGTCTACGAACGACCCGTGGTGCTCGTGCTCTACCGGGAAGATCACAAATTCCTGCTGGATCCGATTATCCCGCGCCCGGGCGGCACGATGGCGAATTATGATCTCGTCATCGCCTCACAGCCTTACCGGGCACGCGCTTCCTTGGACTTTAAAGCCAAACGCGTCATTGCACCGCTCGCACGGGCGATCGGCCCCGGCGGCCGACTGATCGCGATCCACTCCCACGGCCATGATCCAGGGATGGAGATCATCCACAGGGTATGGCCGGGGGATAATCCGTTCACGCACGACCGTCACCAGATTCTCAAGGCGGTGAAGCAGGAGCTGGGGCCCGCTGGGCGCAGTCTCAATTTCAATGCTTATGCCGACAGTCGATCGCTGTTCCGCTACGAGATGCATACGTTACCCACCGAAATTTCCGAGCAATCGATCGGGACGTCGACGCTCTTTGCCGCCTGGAATGCGGCCACCTATGTGGCGCAGGTCGAGGATGACCGGCTCGCCGAAGTGGTAACGGACGGGCGCTACCTGGAGCCAACCCGTGCCGTGCTACGCGAGCAAGGCGGCCTGTGGTTCTTTGACGAGTCCTACGTGATCTCGCGGCGTAGGCACTGAGCTGGTTCCTGCCGCGGTGGTCTCACCGGCGTCATTCCAGGGCGCTGGCAAGTCGGTCTTGCCGACTTGCCAGCGAGCCCGGAATCCATAACCCCAGGGGGGTGGGCGATGCGCCGTGTCGCAACTGCAGGGACCGGTGGTTATGGATTCCGGGCTCCGCTCGCGGCGCCTGTGCTCGGACGGCGCGTAGCGCCGATCCGAGTGCTCGCGGCCCCGGAATGACGGCGGAGCGCTAAGCCGCAGCCGGAGGACGAGGCGCAGGAACGCGCTCGGACCGGCTGGCGTCATCAGCTGCAACATTTTCGATGATCACAGCGCGCTCGCGCTGGCGATCCGGTAGCCGGTAAAGGACACCCGTGTCCTCGAGTTGGAGCGGGGGCGAAGGGTGGGCCTCCATAAAAGGCTCCGGCTCATTCGCCCGTCCATCGTTGTCGGAGGCAGGCGACGCGCGCCGCTCCTGGATCACGGCCCTCAAATGAGCCACCCTCGCCTCCGCGTTTCGGAAATCGTCAAGCGAGACATAGTCGGATATGAACTTTTCCGACAACCATCCGGATAGCTCGTCGAGCTCCCGCTCCAATGCATTGAGCTGCTCGCCATCCGCACTTTTTGATTCCGCCAGTACAAGCGGCAGCCGCCGCATCTGGCGTTTGATCTCCTGATTTTTCGTCTTCTTTCGCAGCGCCCTGACCCAGGCGGCCACCGATCCGAGCAATCCGATCAGCATGGAGATCAGCAGGATCACGTTGGTCGGATCGTCGAACGTGCTCGTTTGCGTCCCATTGAGAAATGCGACCGTTCCCGGATGAACCGGCAGAAGCTCGTCGTTGTCGGTCGAAGGAGCGGAAAGCTGCCCCGCTTCGGGCAGCGTGGTTGCGACCTTGGCCTTGGTTGCGAGCAGCACCCGGGTCAAATCCCCCGCGACATGGTTCGCAAGCGACGGCTGGGAGACCAGCAGCAAATTGGCGGATATCGTCTGAACCTTGTCGGATGGCACCGCAGGGGAGCCGCCGAAGGCACCCACGCTGATCTCGGCCTCGTCATAGATGGCAAAGCGCTCGGCCATCGCTTTCGCTTCGGAGATGTCGACGAAATTCGGCGGCTTCTTCGTCACCCTCCGAAACACTTCGATGGCGTCAACGATCGGACCGGCGCCGGTCGAGCCGACGACCATCACCGCCGACACCTGCTTGCGCTGCAGAGCCGCAGGAAGGTCCTGGAGGGCGAGCCGGGCTACATGCTTCTCCTCGATCCCGTAATAATCAAGAACGACTTTGGCCATGGGATCGACGCCAGTTTCCTTCACCAGAACGCCGATCTTTTTTCCTTTCAGGTTGGAGACGCTATCGATCGTGGCAGTAGCGGGAACCAGCAGCCCCACGTAGAGATTTCTCAGAACGAACAGGGTTCGCCCTTCCGCCGCGGCAGGGTCGTCACTGCGGATCACCGCCGCATCGACCTTCTGCTCCCGCAGTGCCTGGGCGCTCGCTCCAAGATCCGCAGTCTCCACCAACGAGAGCTGGATCGCGGTGCGCTGCGCCGCCATTTCCTCTTTCAGGGCGGCAAAGAACTTTTTCCCACCGTCGTTCAAGGGCGCAGTTGCAACCCGAAGCTTTTGGGCGGTGGGCAAGTTCCACCCATTGGTTCGCCAGGCAAGCACCGAGCCCACCCCTGCGAAAGCAACGAGAGCGGAGGCCATCGCCACCGCCGGGACAAATCTGCTGCGCATCAGGACCCCCCTGGCGGCGCTGTCGCTATGCTCGCCTTCCCCACCCCTGCCTGCGGACTATGTCGCGCAATAGGGTGAATCTAGGGCCTAATTTCGATCAAAAATCACCCGTCCAGAGCCGGGGGAGTGGCGAGGGGGCGAGTCCGAGCACGACTGCCGCACGAGCCTTGGACGGGCGCGGCTCTGCCCGAGTACGGCTCGCTTTTCTTGGAAACGTATCTACGTTTCGCAGGATCGCTGATCGGTAGTGCGCTTCTTGAAGTGCGGTATGGTGTCTGCCTGGCAGCGCCAGGTTACCGCCTCCAACATGGCCCGCAGCTGCGCTTCAGCTTCCAGCGTGCTTTGGCCGTGTCGTTGTAACTCTTCGATCCGCTTTCGCTGGACAGCAACATCGAGTGAATTCGGCATGGCACTATCACTCACATCACGAACTCAGACCGGGCCTGCCCTGCGGCCAGCAGCGTAGCCCGCTGGCGGCGGCAGCGCGGAGCATGCTTTGTCACAAAGCAGCTTCGGTCGTCAGGGGTTTGATGTCGAAGCCCCGCGCACCGCGGACATCGGTCCACGCGGCCCCGTGCTGCGGTATTCGAACCATTTTTTGGTCCGCCGATCAAGGGTCGGTCCGTCGGGAACCCTACAGATCGGCGAAAAAATCGAGCCGGGGCCGCCGACCAGGCGCATCGGCACAACCAATACACGAACCGGTTATGAGGAGAGGCTGCCCAACAGGTATCGAATCGGGCCGGAACTTTTTTGCCCGCGCAGGAATTAACGAGATCCTGCCGCAAGCTCAGTTCTACGTTTCATCGAAAGATTTGGTGACGTCCAAAGGCCTGACGACGAGAATGGATGAGCTTGGCTCGGCGGATGCCGCAAAAAGCTCCACCGGTGAACCGTACATCTGCGCACCTGGAGGAATGGGCCGTCTCATCCGGGAGAAGGACTGGTCCGCGACATCCATCGGCAGCCCTGAAACCTGGCCGCCAACTCTGAAGACCTGCGTCGAGCTGATACTCGCGTCGGCGTTCCCCATGGCCATCCGCTGGGGGCCCGACCTCATCATGATCTATAACGATGCGTACGCGCCCATTCTCGGCGATAAGCATCCTGGCGGCCTGGGCAGCCCGCTCCGGGATGTTTGGCCCGAGATCTATGGCGACCTGGGTCCCCTCAACGAGGCCATCCTGAGAGGCGAGCACGCAGGCTTTTTCAAACGGGATCACCTTTGGAGGATACGGCGCCACGGGGACCATTGGGAAAATGCCCGCTTTACCATCAGCTACAGTCCCATTCCCGATGAACGCGCCGCCCACGGCATCGGCGGGGTGCTCGCGACGGCAATGGAAACGACCGATCGGGTCGACACTGAGCAGAAGCTTCGGGAGGATACCGACAGGCTGGAGCGCGAGGTCAGGCAACGCACAATCGAGCATGATCGCATCTGGGAATTGTCGGATGATCTGCTGGCGGTGTCGAGCTTCGAGGGGCACTTCACCAGCGTCAATCCTGCATGGAGCCGGCTGCTCGGCTGGAGCGCCGAGGAAATCGAAAGGATGCACGTCACCGAGCTGCGCCATCCCGACGATGCCGCGGTTGCCATTGCGCAACGCGCCCGGCTGGTAAAGGGAGAGACGACGGTTCGGATGGAGAATCGATTCCGCCACAAGGATGGGTCGTGGCGCTGGCTGAACTGGACTCTCTCGACTGATAGACAGCAAATTTACGTGATTGGGCGGAATATCACCCGGGAAAAGGAGGCGGCGCAAAAGCTTCAGGAGAGAGAACGGCTCTTCCGTCTTTTCATCAACGGCGTGACGGATTACGCGCTATTTCGGCTCGATCCCGACGGCATCATTTCCAGCTGGAACGCCGGAGCGGAGCGTATAAAGGGCTACAAGGCAAACGAAATCATCGGCCGGCACTACTCGCAATTCTACACGGAGGAGGAGCGCGATGCCGGCGTACCGCAACGCGCGCTGAGAGCCGCACGATACGAAGGCAGGTACGAGGCCGAGGGCTGGCGCGTGCGAAAAGACGGGACGCGTTTCTGGGCAAGCGTCGTCCTCGACGCCATCTATGACGAGACCGGAGCGTTCATCGGATTCGCCAAGATCACGCGCGACATTACCGAGCGACGCGAGGTACAGATTGCGTTGCAACAAACTCAGGAGCAATTGGCACAATCGCAGAAGATGGAAGCTGTCGGTCAGCTGACCGGAGGAGTTGCACACGATTTCAACAATTTGCTCACGATCGTGATCGGTAACCTGGAGATCGCTCAGCGCACGACCGCGACCTTGCGGGATTCCGTCGCCGGTCGGCTGAACCGGCTGCTCGGCAACGCAATGCGGGGAGCGCAACGTGCAACGACGTTGACCCAGCGATTGCTGGCATTCTCGCGCCGTCAACCGCTCAATCCCAGGAATGTGGACTTGAACAAGTTCATTGTCGGCGCCGCGGAGTTCCTGCAGCGCTCCCTCGGCGAGACCATCGAACTTGAATCCGTCACCGGGGCCGGTGTTTGGCGCGTCGAAGTGGACCCGGACCATCTCGAGACATGTCTGCTAAATCTGGCTTTGAACGCACGCGACGCCATGCCGGATGGAGGCAAGCTGACGATCGAAGCTGGGAACACGTTTCTGGACGAGGGTTATTGCCGAGCATTTCCCGAGCTCGAGCCGGGCCAATATGCTCTGATTGCGGTAAGCGACACGGGAAAGGGGATGAGCCCGGACGTACAGGCGAAAGCGTTCGAGCCGTTCTTCACAACCAAGGGCGTGGGGGAAGGCACCGGCCTGGGTCTAAGCCAGGTCTATGGCTTCGTAAAACAATCGCGCGGGCATGTACGCATTTACAGCGAACCCGATCACGGCACGACTGTCAAAATATATCTTCCGCGCGCGACCAAGCTCGCCGCTGAGGAATCGGAACCGCTGCCACCCCTTGAAGATGTGCGGGGCGAGCTGGGCGAGACCATAGTGGTTGTGGAAGACGATGAGGACGTGCGCTCATATCTGACCGACACATTACGCGAGCTGAAATACCGGGTCCTATCCGCGCCCGATGCGGCCGGCGCACTTGCCCATATCGAGGGTAAGTGCGTCCGAATTGATCTGTTGCTCACCGATGTGGTCCTGCCCGGGATGAATGGTCGCGAGTTAGCGGAAAAGGCGCAACGGCTGCGTCCCGATCTGAAAGTTCTGTTCATGACCGGGTACGCCCGTAATGCTATCGTCCATCATGGCCGGCTCGATCCAGGCGTTCATCTCATCCAGAAGCCGATCATGTCGGACGCCCTGGGCAGGCGTATTCGGCAGCTGCTCGACATGGGACGGAGCGCCAAACAGGACAGCCTGGAACCTTCTTGACCATCCGTGTGCCGGACGAGCAGCGCGAATTGCACTCGTCCGGGAAACGCAGCGTGAAACATGGCATCACCACTACACCCGCCGATGCAACTGATGCTCGATCCATAGCAGCAGGGCGTTGGCGACCGCTGCAAATATGAACAGCACCACGGCAACCGAAAGCATTTCCTCACCTTGCAGCAGCTGCATGGCGTTTATGATCAAAGACCCCAATCCATGCTTGGCGGCAAACATTTCGGCCAGCAGAACTCCGAGGAGTGTCAAGGTGAAGCCTATTCGCAGACCGGCGACGACCTCGGGCAGGGTTGCCGGGAAAAGCACGGTAACAAGAGTCTGTCGTCGTGAGAGATGCAGAGCTTGCGCGGACTTCCAATAGACCCGTGGAATGTTGCGGATCGCGCTCATGGTCAGCAGCGCCACCGGCAGCACGCCGTGCATCGCCCCGAAGGTGGTGCGGCCCGCCACGCTGAGCCCGAATATCAGCAGCACCACCGGATACAGCGTAACCTTGGGGAGCGTGTAGAGAGAGATCAGAATCGGCTCGCCGACCGCCGCGGACAGGCGGTGCACTCCCATCCATACCCCGATCGCGAGCCCGATGCCATAAGAGAGGAGTAGCGCGTAAAAAAAACAGACGAGGGTAGCCCACGCGTTCTCGGCAAACCGCTCGCTCGGCACGAACTCGGCGAGATAAGCCAGGGTCGGCACCGGACCCGGCAGCGCGGTTGCACCGACCATCTGATGCAGCGCCTGCCATGCCAGCAGCACGAGCGCGACGATGATCAGCGTATCGGCTGCCCGTTTGCTCGCGGTCATGCCTTGGCGATCCCGCGCCGCTCCGCCCAGCGCTGATCCAGGACGTGCAGCAGCATGTTGACCATGGTTGCAACGATGATCAACAGCAGCATGAGCGCATACATCTGCCGATTATTGAAATCCGTATAGGCGTCGGAGATGACGCGGCCCAATCCCGCGGGGGCGAGGATGAACTCGCTGGCGATGACGCCGATGAAAGCGTAGCTCACCGCGAGCTTGACCCCGGTGAAGAGATGCGGCGCGGCCGCCGGTAATTTCAGGAGGAGCGCGGTGGCGGTGCGGCCCATGCGGTGGACGCGCGCCACCTTGCTGAGCACCTGCGGCACCCGATCCAGCCCGTTGAGGGTGGAGATGACCATGGCCACGATCGCGGTCGCCACCCCCATGAGCACGATCGGCATCACCGAGAGCCCGAAGATTACGATCAGCACGGGATAGAAGATGAAGATCGGCACCGCATAATACGTGGCGAAGAAGGGATCGAGTGCCTGCCGCACCCGCGGCAGCGCATGCACGACGACCCCAAGCGCAAAGCCCGCCACCACGGAAATCACCGCAGCTATGAGGACGATGCCGAATGTGCGGGCGATCTCCGGGTTGACCCGCCCCGAGATCAGAAGTTGGGCGAGGGCTTCCGCCATCTGGGAGGGCGGAATCACGACTCGCGTATCGATCAGCCCGAGGCGACAGCAGACTTCAAGCAGCCCAATCGCGATAGCAACGACTGCAATCCTGATCCAGCTCACCCGGTTCATTCGGCCGCCATTTTGGAATACCCGAGCGACTTCATCGATTCGCCGCGCAGGTTGTCCCACAGCCGCCCGGTAATCTCGCCAAAGGCTGGCTCGCCGACAATCTTGCTGTCGCGCTCACGCGGCCAGCCGGTCACGACAATGTCGAGGAAGCGTCCTGGCCGTGCCGACATCGCGCCGATGCGGTCGGACAGCATCGCTGCTTCATCGAGTGCATGGGTGATCAGGAGAACTGTCGCGTCGGTACGCCGCCACAGGCGCAGCACCTCGTCGCCCATGAGCAGCCGGGTCTGTGCATCGAGCGCACCGAACGGCTCATCGAGCAGAATTAGGTGTGGCTGAAGCACGAGCGTGCGCGCAATGCAGACACGCTGGCGCATGCCGCCGGAAAGCTGCGCGGGGTAGGCGCGGGCAAAGTCCATCAACCCCATAAAGGCGAGCGCGTCATCCACCCGGCGCCGGATCTCAGCCGCATCTACGCTGTTACGGCGCAGCCCGAACGCGGTGTTATCCCAGACCGTGAGCCACGGGAAGCTCGCATCTTCCTGAAAGACAACCCCAATGCCGTCGGGGACCTCGCCACTTACTGGACGGCCCTCGAACAAGACCGTGCCCGCCGTGGGCCGCTGGAGCCCGGCCAATACTTCCAACAGGGTGGACTTGCCGCATCCGGACGGACCCACGACCGCGAAAAACTCTCCACGCCTGAGGTCGAGATCGATCGGTCCGAGCGCATGCACGGGCTGCGTGCCGGCCGCCCCCGGATAGACGCGCGTCACACCGCAGAGCCGGGCGTGGATTTCCTGATCCAGCAGCGCCGTCGTCATTTTTGCAGATCGGGCGGCAGGAACGAGCTGTCGACCATTTTTGTCAAATCGACGTCCTTCTCCAGCATTCCCACGCCTTTCATCGCGCGCACGGTGTTCTCAAGAAGCGGCATCTCGATCCGACCCTCGCTCCAGAATTTCGCCGCGACCAAATCCTTGACCATGATTCCCACTTCGTTCGGCGGCAGGGGAGCATAGAGCTTGCTGAGTATCTGGATGGCTTCGTCCGTGTGCTCGTAGATGAATTTGGTGCCATCGCGACGTGCCAGCTCAATGGCGCGCAGCTTATCCGGCCATTCCTTCATCGCCTTGCCCGTGGCCATGCCAAGCTGCGAGGGGATGAGGGGCAAGTCCTTTGGACCGATGAGTACGCGGTATTTGCTCTCCCCGCCGCGGGTGCGGAACAAGATGATAGGAATGGAGGTCACGTCCACCACGCCATTTTCCAAAGCGGTGAGCGCGCCGCTCAGGCTCCCGAGCGCCGTCATCTGCACGTCGCCGTGCTTGAGCCCCGTCTGCTCCATGACCAGGACACCCATCATTTCGCCCAGCGATTTCGGATTGCTGATGCCGAACTTCTTGCCCTTGAGGTCGGCCGGGGTCTTCAGCGGGGAATTGGGCATCACGATCATCACCAGGTCAGCGAGCGAGCGCCCGGTGATGCTGATGATCTTGACGTCCTGGCCCTGCTCGGCCGCCGCAATAACCGGCGCAGCGGTGACGTCGCCGTACCCCAGGTCACTGGCAATGGCATTGCGCACCGAGCTACCGCCGCCCGCGCCGGAGATGATCCCGGTGATATCGAGACTGCGAGCAGTAAAGAACCCCTTCTCCAGGGCTATGCCGTATGGCGCGCCGGAGGGATCGTTCTTGTACTGGGTCACGAGGAGGTCGGACGCGTTGGCCGGCGCTGCCGCAGCAAGGCCAAGTGCCGCGGTGAGGATGATGCTCCTGACGCTCATTTCGTCTGCTCCCTGAGATGATTGTGGGTGGCCTTCCGCTGTCCTCCCCCGCGTGCCTGCCCGGCGGGCGAAGCCTACCTCGCGAACGGCCTCGCGCCTATTGGAACATTGCCGCAGGAGGCACCGGGAATCCACTCGTGACCGGCGCCACGCACGGAGTGCTCCCCTCCCGTGTGACCAGCATGTGAACAGGGCGACCGCATTTGGCTCCGACGACCATCAGCTCTCCTGCGGCTGCTCAACCGTTCTGATCTCGACCTCCGAGGTGAGCGTGCGGTGCACCGGACACTTGTCCGCAATCTGCAGAAGCCGCTTGCGCTCCTCTTGGGTGAGGTCGCCTGCGAGCGTGATCGCGCGGTCGATACGATCCAGCATTCCCTCCTGCGTCTCGCAGTTTTCGCAGTCTGCGGCATGGATCCGGGAGTGATCGAGCCGTACCGTCACCCTTTCCAATCGCAAAGCTTTGCGCTCGGCATAAAGGCGCAGCGTCATCGACGTGCAGGCACCGAGCCCCGCGAGAAGGAGCCCATAGGGATTGAGACCACTGTCGAGGCCACCAGCTTCGACCGGCTCGTCGGCCAGAATCCGGTGCCTGCCCGCTGTAATCTCCTGCTGGAAACGTCCCATCCGAGTCTCCCGCACTGTGACGCCTGAGTCCGTCGGCGTTTCAGACGCGATCTCGGACACGTCGAGATACCGCTCGGCCCACGCATGAATCACGTTGGCGACGTAGGATGCATCGCTGCGTCGGCTCAACAGGTGATCGGCTCCCGCCAGCGAGACGAAGCTCTTTGGATGCTTCGCAGCGGCGAAGATGAAGCTTGCATTCTCGATCCCCACTATCTCGTCGGTCGGGGAGTGGAAGACGAGCAAGGCCTTGTGCAATTTGCCGATCCGCTCCCCGAGGCGTTGCTGCCTGACATCGTCGAGGAAGCTGCGACTGATCCGAAACGGGCGACCGGCAAGCGTAACTTCGATCTCCCGGGCGGTGCCGATGTCTGCTGCTGCATCATCCTTGAACAACCCGATGACATGCGCGGGATCGGCAGGCGCATTGATGGTCACCACGGCCCGGACCTCCTCCAGATCACCGGCAGCCGCAAGCACAGCAGCGCCGCCGAGACTGTGCCCTATCAGGATTGCGGGTGCGCGCCAGCGAGCGCGAAGCGCGGCAGCGGCAGCAATCAAATCCGCTACGTTTGACGAAAAGGTAGTGTTGGCAAATTCGCCTTCGCTCGAGCCCAGTCCGGTGAAATCAAAGCGCAGCACGGCGATGCCAAGCGCAGTGAGCGCTTCGGCAATGCGCTTGGCTGCACGGATGTCCTTGCCGCATGTAAAGCAATGCGCGAACAGCGCATAAGCACGCGGCTGCTCGATCGGGCGGTCGAGCAGTGCGGCCAATCGCTCGCCTTGGGCATTGGAGAAGTCAAATCGTTCAGACGGCATGCTGGCTCCTGTGTCTCGCAGCGGAGGGATCGAGGCAGACATCCCATCCGACCATGATGAACATTGCAACGCTCGGCACGGCGAACGTAGCCAGAGTCTCGCGTCTCCCACCTGTACAGGTCATGTGCTCCGACACTCTTCTACAAAACGCCTCGACAAAACGCTCGGAAAGAAAACGCTTGGAAAGAAAACGTTCGGAAAGAAAATCTTGACAGTGTAACGGGACTCAGGCACAAACAGATATCCTCTACAGTTACGCTGAAAGCTCGGGCGGGTTACCGCGCCGGGCTTTTCTCTTGCCGGCCAGACGGGCAAGTGTCGTGGCAGCGACCTTGTCCAGGGCACGACCGGCCATGCTCGAAGTCGGAAGGAAATGAGGATCGCAGACCATTCCACCCCGCAATGATTTTACTCACTCAACCTATGGGAGAAAAAGTCCCTGTAAATTTCCTGTTGTTTACAGAGAGCACTGATTTTGCACAATCACTGATTGTGAAATGGAGCGATACTCGAGAGGGGCAACAAACCGCGAGGAGGGAGGCATGGAACCGGCGAAAGTCAGGGATGCGGCTCGGCTCATGGTCGAGGCGCGGCGCACCGGCAAGCGTGTGCCAGGGCTGCCGCAAGGCTGCAGACCAGTCACGGCCGTGGATGCCAACGCGATCATCGATGAAGTGACGCGGCAGATGGGAGAACCCATCGCCGGCTGGAAGATCAGTTTTCTCTACAAGCCGCGCGAGAAGGCGTTTCGGGCCCCCCTGTTTGCATCGCGTGTCTTTGCCAGCCCTGCGCGCGTTCCGCTTTCGCTCACGTCCTCGCTGCTGATCGAGCCGGAAATCACGTTCCGGCTCACGCGCGATCTGCCCGGGCGGGAGCGCCTGTATCGGCCCGAGGAAGTCGCGGATGCCGTGGAGGCATGTGCGTCGCTCGAAATCGTCGATACCCGCTTCGATACGACGAACCGCACCATCCAGCAGATGCTCGACGAGCGCGCGTCCCGGGTCGAGGCCTATTCCGACCATATCACCAACGGCGCCTTCATCATCGGGCAGGCGCGAAAGGACTGGCGTGATCTCGATTTCGCGGTCATGCGGATGCGCATGAGCGCCGACGACAAGACCATCGTCGAGACGGAGGGTGGCCACGCTTTTGTCGATCCTTTCCCCGGGGCTGTCGTACTGGCGAATGAGCTTCGTCGTGGGCAAGGCTTGCAAGCCGGCCAGGTGGTGGCCACCGGGTCCTTCAGCGGGTTCTTCCCAGTCCAGGCAAATCAACGGATCACCGCCGAGTTTGACGGAGTCGGAGAGGCAACGGCGATGTTCGTGCCGTAGCTGTCGCGTGCCCGCCTACCTGCCGGGCTGTCCGTTCTTGCGCAAGGCGATTGACAGCCGGGCGCAATTGCTGATGCGCTGTGGCAATGCGCGGGGTTGTGGATCGCCGACGCGAACACGTACCCCGCAAGGGATAATCACAGGTATGCCTCATGCGACCCAATAACATTCGTACGGTCTGGAACGCCGGTCAATGCGTGGTGAATGGCTGGCTTGCCATTCCCAGCGCATTTTCAGCGGAGGTGATGGCGCATTGCGGATGGGATTCGCTGTGCATCGATATTCAGCATGGCATGGTGGACTACCAAACGGCGACGACCATGATGCAGGCCATTTCGACCACCGCAGTGACGCCGATCGTGCGCGTCCCCTGGAACGATCCCGCCATCATCATGAAGTGCCTCGATGCCGGCGCTTATGGCGTTGTTTGTCCCATGATCAATAGCGGGGAGGATGCGCTGCGCTTTGCCGGTGCATGTCGCTATCCGCCGATGGGCTATCGGAGCCTCGGCCCAATTCGTGCGCAGCTCTATGGCGGCAGTGATTACGCCGCCAAGGCGAACGAGGAAATCGTCGCCCTGGCAATGATCGAGACGATGCCCGGGTTGGAAAATCTCGACGCTATCCTGAAAGTCGAGGGGCTCGACGGCATCTATATCGGCCCCGCGGACCTTTCCCTCTCCTTGGGGCTTCCTGGCCGCCTTGATCCGGTCGATGTGAAAGTCGTGTCCGCGATCGAGACCATCCTGGCGAAGTGCAAATCCGCGGGGCGTCGCTGCGGCATTCACACCGGCTCCATAGAGTACGCGCGCAACATGGTAAGCAAGGGCTTCGACTTCGTGACCATTCTTGGCGACAGCCGTATTCTGGCCGCCGCCGCCGAGACAATCGTCCGAGGGGTGAAGGCGTCGCCCAAGCAAGATATTGCCAGCAGTACTTACTGAGACAACGCGAGATCGTGCGATCGTAGGGCGGGTTAGCCTGCGAGCCGGCTTCAGTCGGCTTGCAGGCGTAACCCGCCGCCGTCCAGCTGCTGCGCAAGCATGGGCGGCTCAGCTGAAAGTTAGACTCTAGCGTCGAAGTCCAGGCTGTGGGCGAGTTTGGGGGAGCGTGACTGAGCCGTCCCAAAGAGTTGAGGCGAAGAGAAGAGGATGCGTCAACCGTGTCAACTTGACGGTGGGTTACGCCGTACAAATCGGCTGCCACCAGCCGATTTGTACCTGCTAACCTACCCTACTACTTAGGACTACCTGTAGAGTTGCACCTCAGGCCGCGGGTCTGGTTCAAATCCATCCCGGTTGGGCATCACCACCTTTGGCAGCGTGGTCGCGTCCATTTTCTCGACGGGCGTGATGATCTTGGCCTCGGACAGGATGTAGGCGACCACGCTGTAAACCTCCTCATCGCTCAGGGATCCGGGCGCGTTGAACGGCATTGACCGCTTGACGTAATCGAACAGCGTCGTGGCATACGGCCAGTAGCTCTCGACGGTCTTGATCGGGGTTTTGCTGGCGAGCGTGCCCCGACCGCCGAGCAACTTGTCGCCGCCGATGCCCTTGGCTGGATTGCCCTCGAGCTGCTTGCCATGGCAGGCCGCGCACTTGTCGGCGTACACAGTGGCCCCCTTCGCGGCGTCTCCGCTGCCCGGTGGCAGTCCGGCCCCGTCTGAAGGGATGCCAAAGAACGCCGCAAGCTCCTCCGGACGTGCGGCAGTGCCGAAGCCATATGATGCTTCCTGCGTCTGCCCGAACGCATGCAGCGGGGCGAGCGCAACGCTCAGGCAGGCTGCGGCCCAACAGATCTTACGCATGGACATTGCTCACGCTCCCATCCGCGGCAACGGCCCAGCTCTGGATAGCATTGAGGTGATATACAGAACCAAACGGCCCATTCGCCCCACGGATCGCCGTCAGTTGTGCGAGTGTCGGCTGGAGATATCCGGTTTCATCGGTGCAGCGGCTCTGTAACACGCAGCGCTCGCCGTTCCAGCTCCAGGGGAAGCTGAACCGTACCGTGGAGATCGGCTCCGGTACTGTGTCCAACCGTGCGGGATACCAGGTCTTGCCGCCATCAATCGATACGTCGACCGATTGCACGCGGCCGCGCGCGGACCAGGCCAAGCCGCTAATGTTGTAGAAACCCGGTCCGGGAAGCTTCATCTCGCCGGAAGGAAAGGTGATGACCGACTTCGCCTCCATCTCGAAGGAGAATTGCCGCGCCTTACCATTCGGCATCAGGTCCGTGTATTTCGATGTCTCCTCGCGCGTCATGAACGGCTTGTCGCTCAGCTCGAGCCGCCGCAGCCATTTGATATGCGTATTGCCCTCCCACCCCGGCAGGATCAGGCGCAGCGGATAACCCTGCTCGGGCCGAATCGCTTCGCCGTTCTGTCCATAGGCCAGGATCGCGTCCTTGAGCATCTTCTCAAGCGGAATGCTGCGCGTCATGACCGCAGCGTCGGCGCCTTCCGCAAGGACCCAGGCCACGCCTTGCTTCAGGCCGACCTCGCGGGCGATGGCGGCGAACGGCACACCGGTCCATTCCGACGTGCTGATGAGGCCGTGCGTACCTTGCACGGTCTTCAGCGTGGGCTTCACCCACTCCGTTAAACCGTTGCCTGAGCATTCGATGAAGTGCTTGCGGACGATGTAAGGAAAGCGTTTGAGGTCGGCCATCGAGAATTTCTTGGCCGTCTGCACCATACCGTGCACGAACAGCATGTGTTTCGATGGGTCGATGGTGGGCGTCCCAGCGTGATGACGCTCGAAATGCAGACCGGACGGGGTGAGGTTCCCGACCATCTGGTCGAGCGGGGTCATGCTCCAGGAGGTGTACTCATTCGCCGTGGGATAACGCCAGCGCACCTCGGTCTCGAACTGCGAGCGCGATCCATAGCCTTCGTCAGCGGCGACTGCGCGCCCCAGCTCCTTTGTCGGATCGGCGGGCGGCTCGAAGAACTCGGCTCCAGGCGGCGCTTTCCGCTCGGCGGCCCTTGCTGCGGTAGCGAGCATGGCCGCGGCGGCGGCACTCGAACCGGCAGCAAAAAGCACCGAGCGACGATTGGCGGCCATATCGCGCGGGAACATGCCTTCCCGGCACGCGCATGCTTCCTCGTCATGTCGCTTCGCCAGATGCCGTTGCTCGGCGATGATCATCTGATCGATCATCTGGCGAGTCTTGTCGTCGAGCACGAGAGTGGGCGTTTTGTCCACGATTTTCCTCCCAGCTTTGCAGCTTTGTTGCTGGCCCGCTCAATGTTTATGCGTCTTGTTTTTGCTTCAGGCCTCTCTCCTGGTAGCTCGCTTCAATCTGATCGCGGTACGGTACACTAACTTGTAGGGCGGGCAAAGGCGCGCCCCTCCAATATCTCCGCGCGTTACACAACCTCGCGCGCCGTGCCCACGCGGAGAGCACGCGCGACCGGACCGGGTGGGCACGGCGCGCGCACTTTCTGAGAACGCCGAGATGCATGAGCTGCGCGCGGTCGCGGTAGGGATGCTCATTGCTGAGCACCCCCCGCACAGATCCGGACGTGCAGCTTTCCCGCATACGGCTCCCACCTCGGATGTCT
>Ga0209331_1000195_pt1 | contig 21854 bp, 18 predicted proteins | sample JacPinW_OM3H0_M3_FD_187971 | JGI IMG/M metagenome (GOLD analysis project Ga0209331, IMG submission 187971) | Forest soil microbial communities from Algoma, Ontario, Canada - Jack Pine, Ontario site 1_JW_OM3H0_M3 (SPAdes) (version 2) | ecosystem: Environmental > Terrestrial > Soil > Boreal...
GTTCGAGCAGGCGTCCGGCCATAAGATTGTGATTCGCTACGGCACGACGCCGGAACTAATCAAGATGGCCACGAGCGGTGTTCCATTCGATCTTGGTGTCGTACCCCAGGATGTCTGGAAAGACGCTGCCGCGCGTGCGCAGGTCGCGCCCGGACCGACACCCGACGTCGCTCGGGCGGGCATCGGCGTCGCGGTCCGCATTGGCGCACCTAAACCCTATATTGGCACGGCCGAGGCTCTCAAACAGACGCTGCTCAAGGCGCAATCCATCGCCTCGATACCGGCGAGCTCCACCGGCACTCAGCTTGCTGGCATATACGATCGGCTGGGCATCACCGACGAGATGAAGGCCAAGACCAAGGCGCAGCCCGCGCCCAAGCAGATCGTTGAGGCCGTCGCCAACGGCGAAGCCGAGCTCGCCGTCTTTCTCCTCAACGTGCTGATTGATCCCCGCTTGGACATCGTGGGGCCGTTCCCCGCGGAGGTGCAGCGCGAAGTGGTCTATGCCGCAGGCATAGCCACCAACAGCAAGCAACCGAAAGCCGCCAACGCGTTCCTCGCCTATCTGATGAGCCCAGCGGCTATCGCCGTGATCAAGGCCAAAGGGATGAATCCTGGCTGAGAGAAGTGCGGCTAGAAATCGCCAAATAAGCGTGCTCCAGTCGGAGCGGGAGATCGGTCTCACCGGTTTGGGCTTCCAACACGATCGACCCGCGCGCGAGCGCATAGACGCGATCGGCGATCGCTAACGCTTTCTCGATCAATTGCTCGACCAGCAGCACTGCGATCCCGGCCTCACGCAGCCGCTGCACCACCACGAGCACGCGATCCACCAATACCGGTGACAACCCGGCAGAAGGTTCGTCCAGCATGAGGAGCCGCGGCCGCCGGACTAAACCCTGCGCCACCGCCAGGATCTGCTGCTGGCCACCGGAAAGCGTGACAGCGCGATCGTGCCGCTTGGTAGCAATTTCGGGGAAGAGATGGAGTACCTCATCGACGCGCGCGGCGCGCTCGCTACGCGCTAGGTCGTAAGCCGCCAACAGCAGGTTGTCGAGCACCGTCAGCTGCGTGAACACACGGTGCCCTTCGACGACATGCGCGAGCCCCGCCTTCACGATCTCGCGCGGATTGACTCCGACAAGATCGCGGCCAGCCAAACGTACGCGTCCTGACCAGGGCAGCAGTCCCGATACTGCACGCAATAGCGTGGTTTTGCCGGCGCCGTTCGGGCCGAGCAGAGCCACCACTTCGCCCGCGCCCACCATCAGATCGATACCATGCAGCACGCCGATCTTGCCGTAACCGGTGGAGAGGCCGGCGATGTCCAGCAGCGGCTCAGCCGCCGAGATAGGCATGGACCACCTCCCGATGGGAGCGGATTTCGGCCGGGGTCCCGGCCGCCAGCACCTTGCCGAGATTGAGCACGGTAACGTGGTGGCAGATATCGAAGACCAGGTCGGCATGATGCTCCACCAACAGCACGCCGGTGCCGGCCCGGGCGATCGTCAGGAGCAGCGCACCGAGGCGTCCGATCTCCTCGGCTGAGAGTCCGGCAGCCGGCTCGTCGAGCAGCAGGAACGCCGGGCGCAGCATCAACGCGCGCGCGATCTCGGTGAAGCGCAGCTCGCTGTGCTGTAACCGATCGGCTCGCACGGCCGCGAGCCGCTCCAGCCCGACCGCTGCCAAAGCCAACATGGCGGTGTCACGCAACATAGCTTCGTCGCGCCGATGGCGCGGCAGCAAGAGCAATGATTCGACAAACGCGCCCTTGCCATCGATCGTGCCGCCAATCATGACGTTCTGCAGCACGGATGCGGAACCAACAATGCGGGGGGTCTGGAATGTTCGCGCGATCCGCATGTGCGCGCGCTGGGGGCGGTTGAACACCGCCAGCGCTGTGCCGTTCAGGCTGACTGCACCGCGTTGCTGCGCGTAGAAGCCCGAGATGACGTTCAGCGTCGTGGTCTTGCCGCTGCCGTTGGGACCAATCAGTCCATGCACTTGACCTGGCCTGATCTCAAGATCGAGATCCTCGATCGCGTGGACGCCGCCGAAGCTCAGCGCCACGTGTTCCAGCATCAAGGCGCCGGCATTGGCCGGCGCGCCAAGCAGGCGGGCGAGCAGATCAGGCCGTGGGATGATCGCCCGGTCACTCTCGAGCGGACGGCGATTCTTGAAATCCAAAATCTCGGCAATCCCGCCTGGGATCGCAAGCACGATCACAAGCAGAAGAACCGCATACAGAAACGTGGACCACGCGACCAATGGCGCGGCGAATTCCGGCAGCGCCGTCAAGAGAATCGTGCCGAGCAGCGGCCCGAGCACAGAGCCTCGCCCGCCGATCAGAATCGAAATAAAGAACAGGATCGACAGGTCGAGCGTGAACGCGTCAGGAGTGATATAGGATTGCAATGCGGCGAATAGTCCACCGGCGATCGCTGCAACAGCACCGCTGAACAGGAACACGGTGCTCAACAAGGCGGATTTCGAGATGCCGCTTGCTTCTGCCGCGACCTCCGCGTCCCGGATCGCCGTGAGCGCGCGACCGAAGCGGCTGGCCGCGACATTCGCCGTCATCCAGGTGCAGATCGCTGCAAGGCCAAAGCAAAAATAATAGAAGCCCCACTGCGAGGCGAAGGGTGCCGGGAAGATCGGTCCGGGCACGCCCACTCCGCCCCCGGTAACGCTCTGCCAAGCCAACGCTACCTGGGTGACAATAGTGGCGAAGCCAAGCGTCGTGATGGCGAAATAAAAGGTGCGCAGCCGCAGCGCCGGCAGGCCGATGATCAAGCCGAAGACGGCGCCGACCACGGCCGCGATTGCCAGCGCCAGATAGGGCGGGAACGCCGGCGTAACATTGCCCGCCGTCAGCACGCTGGTGGTATACGCTCCGAGCGTGAGCAGTGCCACCCATCCGATGGCGATCTGGCCAGCGAACCCGACGACCAGGTTCAGGCCGGACACCAGCACCCAGTAGACGCAAGCGCGGGTCGCGATCACGCCCCAATAGCCGCCGCCGAACAGAGGGAACGCGACGCCGACAAGCAGCAGCGTCAGGAAAGGCACTGCGGCACCGATGGTGCTCGCTGAGGCGTGCACGCCCGCGCGGCTGGGGCGCAAACGTGCCGCCGACGTATCCATCATACGCGGCGTTGGAGGGCCGCGCCGGCAAGGCCCTCGGGGCACGCCAGCAGGACGATGATGAACACCGTGAATACCGCCACCGATGCAAAGATGCCGCCCACCAGGAAGTTTGCAGCTTGCTGAAACAGCCCGAGCAGGAGACCGGCGGCCAGGGCGCCACGGTTGTTGCCCATTCCGCCCAGGGCGACCGGAACGAAGCCATAGAAGGTCAGCATCGGTGCATTGGCAAAGAATGCAAGCAGCATCTCGCCGCCGGCAAAACCCGCGAGTGCGCCTATCACGCCGGCGAGTGCAAAGCTCGCCAGGCGCAAGCCGCGCTCCGGCAGGCCGAGCGCACGCGCGGCGTAGGTGTCCTCAGCAATGGCCAGAAAGGCGCGGCCGGTGAGGGTGTAGCGATAGAGCAAATCGAGGCCGGCGATCACGACTGCGCAGGCGAGCATCGGCAGCCAGAACTGCTGATCAAATCCGCCGCGGGCAATGTCGAAGAGCCGCGGAAACGGCTGTGGCTCCGTGCTCCACTCGATCGCCGTGAACTGCTGAACCATCAGCGCCAGCGCGAGCGTCGAGAGCACGTAGAGATGCTGATCCAGGCTCCTGAGCACCGGCCGCACGGCGACAATCTCGGTCACGATGCCGAGCACGCCGCCGCCGGCCAGCGCGAGGAGGAACCCGACAGCCACCGGCATTTCCATGCGCGCGATGAACAGCGAGCCCAGCACGCCGCCCAGCATTCCGAGCGTGCCCGCGGTAAAGCTGAACACGCGCGAAGCTGAGAACATCACGTTATAGGTGATGCCGATTAGTGCGTAGATGCAGCCGATCGCCACCCCAGACAAGACGATCGATTCGACCATCGACTCAAGTGCCGTAGCCGGGGGCCAGATTGAATGCGCCGTCCTTGAGCGAATTGGCCTCGACCATCACTATTTCGTCGTCGGGATACCCGTCGTGCTGATCGGGGGTAAAGGAGATGTCGCCGTAGACACCCGGGAAGCCCTTTAGGTTGTTGAGATAGCCGACGACCTGCGCCGGCTCGGTGCCGGCGTTCTTCATCGCCTCGGCGATCAAGCGTGGACTGTCATAGCCGAGCGCGATCCACCACATGAGCGTGTCGCCCATGTCGATCTTGGCGCTCTTCAAGCGGTCGAGGAAAGCGATGGTGCGATCCGGAAGCTTGCCGCCCGGGCCGTAACAAACCGTGCGAAAGTTGTTCGGATAGACCTTCGCCCAGTATTGGGGCTTTTCCAGCAAGGCCTTCGTCTGGCCGGAGCCGAGCGTGGTCTGGCCAACGATCGGCACGTCCCATTCCAACTGCCCGCGCGTGTTGACGATGCGGGACAGGAAACCGGCGTTGACGCTCCAGGGCATGATCGCTTCGGCTCCTGCGGATCGCATGCGCAAAAGCTCGGGCTTGAGATCCGGATTGGCGGCATCGACATTGCCCTGATAGACCACTTCGGCGCCCATGGCCTTGAGCATCGGCGCATAGGCGTTGACCGAGGCGGTGCCATAGCCGGTGGTATCGCTGATGACCGCGACCTTTTTGCGCTTGAGCACTTCCACCACATAGCGGTTCGCGGCGGCGCCGATCTGCTGGTTGGTGGGTCCGTTGCGAAAGCACATTGGATATTTCTTCGGGTCGGTCAGGCTATCGACCCAGCAGGGATGGACCTGCGGCGTGCTCGCGCGTGCGAGCAGCGGCACGACCGCGAGCGACTCGCCGGAATTGACCGGGCCGAAGACGACGCCCACCTTCTCCCCGTGCGTGAGCTCGGCCGCTCCGTTGACGGCCTTCGTCGGGTCGCTTTGGGTATCGCGAGTGATCAGCTCGATCTGCCGCCCACCGATGCCACCAGCCGCATTGAGCTCCTGCACCGCCAACTGGATTCCGCGATTGATCCCGATACCGGTGGAGGAGGAGGGGCCGGTGAGCGCCGGCAGGTAGCCGAGGCGGATCGGCTCGTTGACGGCAATCGCAGGCTTGGCAAGGCCGCTGGTGATGGCGGCTGCGCCGGCGGACGCCAGCGCTTGACGACGAGTCATCGACATTTTGATTTCCTCCTAGACTGGTCTCATTCGACTCCCAAAGCTTGTCGCACTTTTGCGACGCATTATAGCCTCGGCTTGATTATCCGAGAAGCGGCCTATGTTCCGGCCTTTGCATCCTCAAGAATCATTTCAGCGCCCTTCTCGCCGATCATAATCGTTGCCGCGTTGGTATTGCCGGAAACGACCGCCGGCATGATCGAGGCATCAACCACGCGCAGACCCCCGAAACCATGTAAGCGCAGTCGCTCGTCGACCACGGCATTCTCGTCCTGGCCCATGCGACAGGTGCCTACCGGATGATAGGTGGTGGAGCCGCGACGGCGGATAAAATCAAGCAAATCATCATCGTTCTCGCATTGCGTTCCCGGCTCAATCTCCTCAGCGATATAACGTGCCATTGCAGGCGCCTGAAAGATGCGGCGCAGCACCTTGACGCCCGCCACGATGGTCTCGCGGTCCTTCGGTGCCGCCAGATAGTTTGGGTGGATCGCCGGCGCCTCGCGCGGATTGGCGGACTTGATGCGTACAAAGCCACGGCTCTCGGGGCGCAGCAATGTGCACACCCCGGTCACACCAGGGAAGGGATGCAGCTCTCCGCCAATGATGTCGGCGGAGTACAGCGCAATCGAACATTGCGAGTCGGGCGTTTCCGATGCGGGATGCGCGCACACGAAACATCCGGCGGAGATCGCCGGGACAGCGAGATAACCTCGGCGGGTGAATGCGTAGCGCAAGCCCGCCGAGCACTTTCCTCTCCAGGTGCGCACTGCATCGTTGAGCGTGATCGGTTTATTGCAACGCAAAATGATACGGCCTGCAAAATGATCGTTGAGAGCATCGCCGACACCCGGAGCATCGGCGATCACGGCTACTCCGAGCGACTGCAACAGCGAGGCCGGTCCGATTCCGGAAAGCTGCAGCAGTTGCGGCGAATTGAAGGCTCCCGAAGCAACGATCACCTCGATCTTGGCGCATGCACTACGTTTGTCATTGCCTAGAAGATACTCCAGGCCGATCGCGCGTCGACCATCGAAGAGAATGCGTGTGGCGAGCGCCTCCGAAACGACTTTGAGATTGGCGCGTCGGCGCGCAGAGCGGAGATATCCGGCTGCGGTCGAGGAACGTACCCCCTTGCACATGGTGGTCTGGTAATAGCCCGCGCCTTCCTGCGCTGATCCGTTGAAATCGTCGTTGCGGCGATACCCGCATTGCTGCGCGGCCTCAATATAGAGTTCGGCCAGCGGGTGCCGGTCGCGCAAATCTGAAACCACAAGCGGCCCGCCAACGCCGTGGAATTGATCTGCGCCGCGGTCGTTGTCTTCCGTTTTGCGAAAATAGGGTAGGACGTCGTCATAGCTCCAGCCGGTATTCCCGAGTTGCCGCCAAACGTTGAAGTCCTCCGCCTGTCCGCGGATATAGATCAGTCCATTGATCGAGCTGGAGCCGCCGAGAACCTTTCCGCGCGGCGCGATGACCTTGCGGTTGTGACATTCCGGTTGCGGCTCGGTTGCGTAATTCCAATTGAAGCGGGGATGGGTGAACAGCCTGCCGTAGCCGAGTGGAATGTGAAGCCACGGGTGCCGGTTGCGAGGACCTGCCTCTAAGAGAAGCACGCGATGCCGGCCCGATGCGGTGAGCCGGTTGGCCAGAACGCACCCAGCGCTGCCAGCCCCCACGATGATGAAGTCGAACGTCTCGGACATCCGTTTTCCATTGTAGTCAATCCCTGCCGCCGACGCTACTCGCGCGCTCGCTGGACGCTTGCCTCAGCCACGCGCGCGTATTCTTATTTCCTGGTCTTCTCATTTGATTGCTACTTGCCGCCAGACTTTGCCTGCCGCAGGATTGGCACGGAATGGAGCATGCTGACATCATCATAGTTGGAGCGGGCTCGGCAGGAGCTGCACTTGCGGCCCGACTATCTGAAGACCCGCGCTTGCGGATTCTCCTGATCGAGGCTGGCCGTGATACCGCACCGGGCGATGTGCCCGACGATATCAAGGACATATTCCCACGCTCGTTTCTTAATCGCGAATACTTCTGGCCCGACCTTGCCGCCAGCATGACCGATGGCGATCCACCGCGTCCGTTTCCGCAGGCGCGGGTGATGGGTGGGGGCTCGAGCGTCATGGGCATGATTGCGCTTCGGGGATTGCCATCAGACTACGATGGCTGGGAAGCGATGGGCGCCCACGACTGGGGCTGGCGCGACGTGGCGCCCTATTTCCACGCAATGACCTGCGATCTCGACCGCCCCGGCTCCCAGCAAAATACCGACCCGCCCAACATCATTCATCGGCTGCCGCGCGAGAACTGGCCACTCTATATGCGGCGTGTCGAATCGGCCCTCCTTGAGCGCGGCATGAAGTCGCTCCCCGACGTCAACGAGATGTGGGAAGATGGTTTTTTTGCCGTGCCGCTGAGCCAGGACAACGAGCGGGCGACCAGCGCGCGATGTTATCTCGGGCCACAGGCCCGCGCCCGTCCGAATCTCAGAATCATGACCGGGACACGCGCGCTGAGCCTGCGCGCCGAAAACGGCCGGGTATGCGGCGTGCATGCCGAGCGTGGCGGCGAGACGGTTTTGCTCTCGGCGTCGGAGATTGTCCTTTGCGCCGGCGCGGTGCATTCGCCCGCGCTGCTCTTGCGCAGCGGCATAGGGCCGGCCAACGAGCTTAAAGCGCTGGGGATTCCGCTGGTCGCCGATCGCCGCGGAGTCGGACGCAATTACCAGAATCATCCATTGCTGCACTTCGCGCTCGCGCTCAAGCCGCACTCACGCCTTGCGCACGAGGATCGACATTACACCATCACGGGTCTGCGCTTTTCTTCCAATCTCGAAGGATGCCCGGCCGGCGACCTGTTTCTCTATTTCGTCGGGCGGGTGAGTGGTCGAGCATTCGGGACGCGCATGGGGATGGCCGCGGCCGCGCTCTATGCTCCGTTTTCGCGTGGGTCTGTGACGCTGAGGTCGCGTGATTCCGAGGTGCCGCCCAACATCTCGCAGTGTCTCCTGAGCGATCCACGTGACGCCGAGCGCATGGTGATGGCGGCACGCCTTGCTGAATCACTGATTGCCGATGTAGTGGTGCGTGACTGTTTTGATGAGGCCTATCTGCTCCCGCGCGATCCTCCGCTGCGACTGATCAATGGGCTCGGATTGGGAGGCGCCATCAAGGGCTTCGCGGCCACCGCCGTGCTCTGCTCGCCTGCGCTGCTGCGGCGGGCGGTGGTAGAACGCGTGATCCGCCCGGGCCGGCTGATCGTAGACCAGAATGGGAGCAAGCCTTTGGCCGCAGATGAAATCCTTGCCGCGTCGGGGACCATGTTCCACCCGAGTTGCACCTGCGCCATGGGGCGCGAAGACGACGAGGCAGCAGTGGTCGACCCGAGATGTCGCGTCTACGGCGTCCGCGGCCTGCGGGTGGCCGATGCGTCCGTCATGCCAAAGGTCCCGAGCGCCAACACGAATTTTCCGACCATCATGATCGCTGAGCGGGTAGCAGATTTCATCCGCTCGGCCTGAAGGGCTGCTGAGCAGGCTCGTCCACGACGGGGCGTTCCCTGCTTGGCTAAGTGGGACATTATATCCTAGCATTTGTGCTTGGTTGCATCACTGCGATCCGACGAGGAAGCGGAAGTCAGGATGCGAACGCATATGGGAGGATAAAATGCGAAGGTTGTCATGGGCTTTATGCGGCCTGCTGCTCCTGAGCATGCCGCAAGCGCTCGCCGACCCCGTCGCCGATCGGGCGATGGCCGGCGCCAAGGAATATGTCAAGGCGAAGAACCTCAAGGACCCTAAGCTCACCATCCTGCTGAGCTCCCTTTACAATAACTCGTTCCCTGATTTCGCAAGGAAATGGGAGGAGCTCACCGGCATAAAGCTTGAGATTGTCCCGCTCGGCTATACCGACATCCCCGCCAAGATAATGCAGGAGGGTGTCGCCAAGACCGGCGTCTACGACATCTTCAACGACTTCCCCTACACAATGCCGGATGCCGTCGGAGCCAAAGTCATCATCCCGCTCGATCAGTTCGCCGCCAAGTACAAGCCCGACTTCTCGGGCATCGCCGACGGCCTGCAATACCAGCAGTACTATGATGACAAGCTCTACATCATGGTCAACGACGGCGACCATCTGATAATGGCGTTGCGCAAAGACCTCGTGGAGAACCCGCTGGCGAAGGCCGAATACAAGGCCAGGTTCGACAAGGACCTGGGTTGCCCGGATACGGTCGCGGAATGGGCGCAGCAGGCCGCGTTTTTCCAGACCAAGGAGGGCGATACCCGCTGGGGCGTAAAATTCGAGAAGCCGCTCTATGGTGCGCTCGGCTACCGCTCGATCAATTTCTCCTACCGGCATTTCCCGGTTTACATGAAGGGGCTTCTTTTCGATAAGGACATGAACCCCCGGATCACAACGCCCGACGGCATTGCCGCGATCAAGGCGTTCGCGGCCAGCGTGGATAATATGCCAAAGGACATCCAGGGCTGGGGCACGCCGCAGATCTACCCGTTCTGGGCGAGCGGCCAGGCCTACTCGGCGATGTCGTTCCCCTCGATCATCAGTTTCGCGAACAGTAATCCGGACAGCGTGATCAAGGGCCAGCAGATCGCCTGCTTGATCCCGGGCAACATGGTCAATGGCACGCTGGTGCGCCGGTCGCCGCAGGCGGCAGGCACCGGCTACATGGTGAGCGCCTACGCCAAGAATCCAGAACTCGCCTATCTGTTCATCCAGTGGTTCACGAGCCCCAGCGTGAGCGACGAGGCCGTTGCCCACCCGAAGGGCTTCTGGGACCCGTTCCGTAATGACCAAATAAACAACCAGGCGATCGTCGCCCGCTTCGGCGAGCAAATGGTGAGGACCACGCTGGAGAACTCGAAATACGCCGCCTCGCTGCTGCTGCTCGAAGGCAATTACGAGTATTTCAAGATCCTCGACGTCAACCTCGCCGATGTCATGAACAAGAACATCACTGCCGAGGAGGCCGCCAAGCGCATCGAGGCCGGTTGGAACAAGGTGACGAGCGATGTCGGCCGCGAGAACCAAATCAGGATTTGGCGCAAGGGTGTTGAGAAGGGAATTTATCTCGACAAGTTCTGATCGCCTCTGGCGATGAACGACGAAATGGCTCAAGCCGGCAACAGCCGGCTTGGGATCGGGCGAGCTCCGAAATCCATGGCCACGGACGGCGTCCTGGATTGTGGAGTTTCGGGCTCGCCCCGAAATGATGCAAAACGAGTCCGGAGCCTTTCTGATGGCACTCAGTGAAGGCATGCCGACTGTTCAAACCGCGAGACTGGCGGGATTGAATGGCCCGCAGCGGCTCGTGAAATGGCTCGCCTCCGACCGCGTCTTTCCCAAAATCCCCTACGTGCTGGTCGAAGGCCTGTTTGTCATCACCATCTTTGTCCCGTTTATCCTCACGATCTACATCAGCCTGCTCAAGTGGCGGGCAAACCGTCCGTTCGAAACTGCATATTTCTCCGGCCTTGCGAACTACCAGGACGTGCTGACCACCGATCTGTTCTGGCTCTCGATCGGGCGCACGTTCTATTTCGCCGGGGTGGCAGTTGCGTTCGAGCTTGTGGCCGGCTTCCTGCTGGCCATGCTGGTGAACCAATGTACGCGGTCAAGGAAGTTCTACACGACGATCTTTTTGGTGCCGATGATGATCGTGCCGATCGTGGTCGGCTACAACTTCTCAATGATCTATATCGACAGCGGTCCCCTCAACCAGATGCTGGCGCCGTTGCTTGCAGGATTCGGCGTCGATCCACGCATCCGCTGGCTTTCCCACCCGGTAGCCGCACAATTCGCCATTATCATCGCCGACATATGGCAGTGGACCTCGCTGACGTTCCTGATTTTTCTATCGGGCTTTTCGGCCTTGCCGAAACAACTTGTCAACGCCGCGCGCGTCATGGGTGCAACGCCGTGGCAGATTTTCTGGCGCGTGCAATTTCCGCTGCTCAAGCCAGCCATCGTGATTGCCGTTGTCATTCGCTCGATGGAGGCGCTCAAGTTGTTCGATCCCGTCGTGCTGTTGACCTTCGGCGGGCCAGGCACATCCACGCAGACCGTCGCCTATTTTCTGTGGGAGCAGGTCTGGGTATTCAATAAGTTCAGCTTTGGGGCCGCGGCTTCCATCCTGCTCCTGATCATGTTCTCGGTTCTCATTTTCCTTGGCATCTATCTCCTGATCGGCCAGCGCAACGTGGTTGAAGGAAGGGCTCCATGACGGCGGGTTTGCCAAGCATGACTGCGGAAGCGGCGCGCGCGCGCCGGGTTCGCCGTGATTGGGTGAGACGGATTGTGCGCCATGCGATCCTGCTGGCGTGGACCGCAATTATCCTCTTTCCGATTTTCTGGATGGTGTCGACCGCGTTCAAGAATTCCGGCGAGTGGGTGGCCTGGCCGCCGCACTGGCTGCCGCGCGTCCCCACATTGCATAATTTCGCGCAGATCTTCGCATTCCGTAGCATCGACCCGTCGCTCAGCCGGCAGGCGGCGGAGCAGGCATTCTCGATCTGGAAGAGCCTCGGCGATGCCGTGTTGGTGTGTACGGCAGCGGCCCTGCTCGCGCTCCTGCTCGGCACTTTGCTTGCATACTCGATCTCGCGCTTCAACGTCGGCGGCAGGTATTTTCGCCACACCATTCTGACCATCCGCATGATTCCGCCGATCATCATCGCGATCTCGATCCTTATCTACTACGCGATCCTGATCCCATACACGACCAGTGCGCTGTTTGGTCTGCGCATCAGCTTGTTCGACACCTATGTCGGACTGATCCTGATCTATGCGGTCACCACCTTGCCATTCGTCATCTGGATGATGCTCACGTTCATCGTCGAGGTGCCATACACGCTCGAACATGCCGCCCGCCTCATGGGCGCCGGCCGCATCACAGTCTTGGCGCGAGTCGTTTTACCTCTGGTCGCCTCCGGGATGGTCGTCACGTTTCTGTTCGTTTTCATCCTCGACTGGGCCGAGTTCTTGCTCGCGCTCACGCTCACGCATCCCGAGGTGACGACGCTGACCGTGCTGCTCAACAAATTCCAGAGCGCATCCGAGGGACGACTCTACGGCCCGCAGGCGGCGATCGGCACGATGATTACAATCCCGGTCGTTCTGCTCGGGATCTTGATTCAGAATCACCTCGTGAAGGGCTTCAGCTTCGGCACCATTCGACGCTAGAGCAAGTTGCGATGACATTCGATCATGAGGCGATGGTGCAGCGTGTCATACCTCTCATCAGGATTGCACACCGAATTTGTGTCATGATCCCCTCGGCGCTCCGCGCCACCCTCCCACGCAAACGGGGAGGGATTGCCCGCGGCCAGAGCACGCGATACGATTAAAGCTGCGCTGGTTGACCCGCTTCCTTGCCGCCATGGGGATGCTCGCGGTTGTGCCGGGTGCTGCCGGGGCGCAGCGGGCGGTGGTGCTGGACATCACGGGCGTGATCGGGCCGGCGGTGACGGACTATGTGACGCGCGAATTGAAGAAGCTCGATCCCGCCGATGCGCGGCTCGTCATCCTGCGCATGAACACGCCGGGTGGGCTCGACACTTCCATGCGCGAGATCATTAGCGCCATCCTCGCCTCGCCCATTCCGGTTGCGACCTATGTGGCGCCAAGCGGCGCGCGCGCCGCGAGCGCCGGCACCTATATCGCCTATGCGTGTCCCATCGCGGCCATGGCCCCGGGCACCAATCTCGGTGCCGCCACGCCGGTGGCGTTGCGCGGCATGCCGCTCCTGCCGGAGGGCAAACCCGAGCAGCCCGCGCCAAAGAGCGAGCCGAAATCCGGCAGTCCGCCGGAGCCACCTGATGCCGAGTCGCGCAAGGCCATCAATGATGCCGTCGCCTATATCCGCGGGCTTGCCGAGCTCAACGGCCGCAACGCCGACTGGGCGGTCGAGGCCGTGCGCTCGGCCGCATCGCTGCCTGCCTCCGAGGCGCTCAAGCTCAACGTCATCGACGTAATCGCCGACGACATCCCCGATCTCCTGCGCAAGATTGACGGCCGCACCGTGAAGGTCGCGGGCAAGCCCGCGACGCTCGCTACCGCGGGGCTCGCAATTGTGAACGTTGCACCCGACTGGCGCACCGAGATTCTTTCCATCATCACCAATCCCAATATCGCATTCCTGCTCATGCTGGTCGGCGTTTATGGATTGATCTTCGAGTTTCTCAATCCCGGCGCGGTCGCGCCCGGGCTGTTCGGCGGTATCAGCCTCCTCGTTGCGTTGTTTGCGCTCAACCTGTTGCCAATCAACTATGCCGGTGCCGCGTTGGTGCTGCTCGGCATCGCGCTCATGGTAGCGGAAGCGCACATCGGCTCGTTCGGGGCCATCGGCGTCGGTGGTATCATCGCATTTGTGATCGGCGCAATAATGATGTTTCCTTCCGGCGCGCCCGGATTCGCGTTGTCATGGTGGGTGGTGGCGGCGGCAACGCTGATCACGGCGGCATTCTTTCTGCTCGTGATTGCAATGCTCTTGCGCTCGCGCAGGCGCCCCGTCGTCACCGGCAAAGAGGCGCTCACAGGCGCGCAGGGTGAGGCGGTGGCATGGGACGGCGAGCAAGGCCGCGTGCTGGTGCAGGGCGAGGTCTGGCGCGCGCGCGCAGCGGCGCCGCTTGCCCCCGGCGCGCGCGTGAAGGTGATCGCGCGCGACGGGCTCGTGCTTGTGGTCGAGAAGGCGTGAGGGGGCGAGCAGTGCGAATCTCTCAGTTCGTCACTGTCCGCGAAAGCGGACGACCCAGACTCTCGATCCAGCGTAATTAGGAGGGATTGTGCCTAATCTCTCGTTCGGCGATTACTGGGTGCCCCGCTTTCGCGGGGCATGACGAGGGAAGAAATTATCTGAGGGAGGAACCGCCATGATCTCCGCCGCCGCTGCCGTCGTCATTGTTATCTTTGTTCTCGCCGTGCTTTATTCGGCCGTGCGCATCCTGCGCGAATACGAGCGCGGCGTCGTGTTCACGCTCGGGCGCTACACCGGCACCAAGGGGCCGGGTTTCTTTCTGCTCGTGCCTTTCATTCAGCAGATGGTGCGCGTCGACCTGCGCGTGGTGGTCGACGAGGTGCCGCCCCAGGCCGTGATCTCGCGCGATAACGTCTCGGTCAAGGTCAATGCCGTAATCTATTTCCGCGTCGTCGATGCCGAGCGCGCGATAATCCAGGTCCGCGATTATCTCGTCGCCACCAGCCAGCTCGCGCAGACCACGTTGCGCTGGGTGCTGGGCAAGCACGATCTCGACGGCATGCTGGCCGAGCGCGACAAGCTCAACGCCGACATCCAGGACGTGCTCGACAAGCAGACCGAGGGTTGGGGCATCAAGGTGTCCAATGTCGAGATCAAGCGCATCGACCTTGACGAGAGCATGGTGCGCGCGATTGCGCGCCAGGCGGAGGCCGAGCGCACGCGCCGCGCCAAGATCATCAACGCCGAGGGCGAGCAGCAGGCAGCGCAGAAGCTGCTCGAAGCCGCGCGCGTGCTCGCGCCGGTGCCGCAGGCGATGCAGCTGCGCTACCTTGCCACCCTCTACGACATCGCGAACGAGCGCGCTTCCACGATCGTGTTCCCGTTCCCGCTCGACCTCATGCGCGCATGGGGCCTGCAGCCGGCTGGCCCGGCGGAGAAGTGAAGGCGAGAGCGGTGCGCGCCGCCGAGCCGCGGGGCCTAATCCCACCTTTTAAATAAGGAGAAGCCTTGGGAGCGCATTTTGAGGGGACTTTGATTTCACTGGGTTTTTCCGCTTCATTCCGAAAAAATGCATCCCTTGCTTGCATTTTTTGACGTCATTACAACCAGAGAGTTGTAGATGGGCGGGGCGCCGCCCCTGATGGGGCTCGGGTTGATCTCGCTCACTGCTGGCTCGGCGCTCATCGGGTCGCGCGATGCCCAGCTTGGGTTCGATCACCTCGTCGACGCGTATCAGCGCAGACAGGGGGAGGTCGAGGCCGAGGGATTTTGCGGTTCTGGTGTTGGCACTCAGCGTCATTTTGCTGCGGGCAACGGCTCGACGCGACTCGGAGGGTGAGCAGACACATCGCCACATGATCAAGCCAACGAGACTAATCGGCGAATATGCGCCGCGCGTGCTATTTACCGCTGTTGTGCCCGCGCTCCAACAGGCCAAGAAGTGTGGGTACCCACCTCGTCCCAGAACGACTGGTCTTGAATGAGTGCTATAAAGAACCGATCATCCCGATAGCAATGCCACTGATAATGAGGACCATTGCGAGAATGAGCGAGGCTCCGATCGGCTCACCGAGGCCAATCGATGAGCAAACAACCCCAACGATTGGAACCGCCAGCAAAGCCAATGCGGTTGTAATCGCCGGCAAGTCGCGATTGATCGTCTGCATTGCCCAGTAGGGCAGCGCGATTCCGAGAGTGCCACCATAGAGGAGGAGCAGGGTCAGCCGCGCGCTCCATTCGATGTGGGGAACACCTTCAAATACGAGGGCAAGTGGCGCCAGAATGCAGGTCGCCAATAACGCTTGCCAAGGCACGAGCTCGAACGGAGTGGATACCCATTTATGCGCGCGGACATGGAGAATGCTTGCAGCCCAACAGAGCGAGCCGAGCAGAACTAACGAATTGCCTGCAAGTGCAGGGCGATCGCGCCAGTCGAAAGAAAGTGGATTGAACAGCAGAGCGATTCCCAACATTCCCATGCTCACGCCGATCAAGCGCGCAGGCGTGAGGGCTTCGCCGAGAAAGACACGCGCTCCTACCATCACCCAGAGCGGCGTCGTATAGCCGAGCACAACCGAGCGGCCGGCCGGAACGAATTGCAGTGCCACGCTCACCAACGCGGCAAAAGCAACCATGTGCAAGAGTGCAACGTTGAAGACGACGGGAGCGTCGTCCCGTTTTGGAAAGTTAAGGGATTGCCGGCTTGCTGAAATTGCGAACAAGACCGTGGTCCCGATTGATGATCGCAAGACCAATGTCCAAAGCGGGGTAACATCCTGCAATATCGCCTTGATGACCGGCCAGGCTGTCCCTCAGCTCACGGCAATGGCGGCGAGGAGCAGAATGGCTTGTGGACGTCGCAATGTTGATGCTGGTCGCTGCCCCACGACATCCCGCTTGATAGAAAGTGTCCTAACCCCTTCCTTATATCACCGACCGTATTGAACCGGCTGGGTCGATTTGATTCCGCTTTCGGGCAATTCGGCTGTAAACTCCCTGCTCGTGCGAGCGAAGGGAAACGACATGAGCGCAACGCTGGTCAGAGTCGCTGTGGGGGCGGCCGTTGCGTTTGCGGTATTGGGTAGCCTCGCGCAGGCGCAGAATTTTCCATCGCGCCCGGTGACGCTGATCGTGCCATTCCCGGCCGGCGGCGGCACCGACATCAACCTGCGTGCACTCGCTACCGCTACCGAGAGGCATCTCGGGCAGTCGATCGTGATTGAGAACAGGGGCGGAGCCGGCGGCACGCTAGGTCCCGGCCAGATGGCCGCGACGGCGAAGCCGGACGGTTACATCCTGTCACAGCTTCCGATCACGGTCTTTCGCTATCCCTTTATGACCAAGACGACGTTCGATCCGGTCAAGGATTTCACTTATATCATCAGCTTGACCGGCTACACCTTCGGCGTCGTGGTCAGGCGCGAAGCACCGTGGACGACATTCCAGCAGCTACTCGGCTATGCCAAGGCCAATCCCGGCAAGATCAATTATGGAACGCCCGGTGCCGGAACCAGCCTGCACATCACCATGGAGCAGATAGCGAAGCAGCAAGGCATCAAGTGGACGTATGTCCCGTTCAAGGGCAATGCCGAAACCAATGCAGCACTGCTTGGTGGCCACATCGATGTGATCGCTGATTCTACCGGCTGGGGCGAGCTGGTGAATTCCGGCGTATTCCGGCTGCTAGTGACTTGGGGAGCGAACCGCACCCGGAACTGGCCCGACGTGCCGACGCTGAAGGAGACCGGCATCGATTTGGTATCGAACTCGCCGTTCGGCATCGGCGGCCCGGCCGGCATGGACCCAGCAATCGCAGCGACGCTCCACGATGCCTTCAAAAAGGGAATGGAGGAACCGGCCTACGGCGCGACACTTGCGCAGCTCGATCAGGAACCGTTCTATCTCAACAGCGCGGATTACCGGGAATTTGCGCTGGCGCAGATTGCAGAGCAGCAGCAGCTCGTCAGGGACCTGGGGTTACGGGCGAATTAATGGCGAATGCCGCTGCGATTGATCGTTGCGCGGATACATTTGCCGCTTTGGAGGCCCCTCTGGCTGGCCCACTGAATCGGTCGAATGTCCAATGAAGCTCTACTGATCCTTTCATGCAGGGAGCACCCTGCATGGCACACTTTATCCTCGCAGTGGCTCTCGATGTGGCCCGCCAGCGCGGCTTCGGTGATCTCACCGATGGCCGCCCGCAGCTCGCTACCTGGATGCGCTCCATTTCCGACCTTCCTTCCATGCAGAGGACGGCCCCACCGTAACCCAACGGCCGTTATTGACGGAAAGCGGTCATGAAAAAACTCACGATTGCGTGCGGGCGGTATGATCGGACCCAGGCGTTGATTGACGGGCGCGTCGCGCCGGAAGGGGTCGATCTGACATTCATTCCGCTGCGTCCGGGCGAAACGTTCTGGCGCATGCTCAACCACGGCGAGTTCGATGCTTCCGAAATGTCGCTCTCGTCCTACACGATCCTGCGCTCGGAGGGCGACACGCGCTTCGTTGCGATCCCGGTGTTTCCGTCGCGCGTGTTCCGCCATTCCGCCGTCTACCTGCGCGCCGACTCCAAAATAGACAAGCCGCAGGATCTCAAAGGCGCCCGCGTGGGCGTCGGCGATTATCAGATGACGGCGGCGGTCTGGGTGCGCGGTTTCCTCACCCATGAATACGGCGTGATGCCACACGATATCGAATGGGTCACCGGCAGACCGATACGCCCAATCAAGCCGCCGCAAGGGGTGAAGCTTCGATCCATCGCGCCGGAGATGTCGCTCGAGGCGATGCTCGCATCGGGCGAGATCGACGCGCTCATATCGGTGCCGATTCCCAACGGCCTCGGCAAAGGCATTCGGCGGCTGTTTCCCGATTTCCGCACCGTCGAAACGCAATACTTCAAAAAGACAAATATTTTTCCAATCATGCACACCTTTGTGCTCAAGACGCGGCTTTACGAAGAGAACCCTTGGCTCGCGATCAGCTTCTATCGTGCATTCTGCAGAGCGCGCGACCTCGCCTACAGAACGATGTACGACAGCAACGCGTTGACGGTGGGCCTGCCCTGGGTGATTGACGAGGTTGAAACGAGCCGACGAATCTTTGGCCCGCAGGTCTGGGATTATTCCATCGAAGGCAGCCGGCCGACTTTGGATGCGCTCATGGCTTATCTCGATGAGCAGGGCCTCGCGCGACGGCGAATGAACATCGAGGAGCTGTTCGCGCCAAATATCGAGCCGGGCCTTGCGGAATATCTGCGCGGGACGGGAGAAGAGTGAAATCGCAAGCCGGGCCTGCCCGACTTGCGCGCTCTACTGCGCAACCCGGGCAAGCCCGGGTTCGCAAGTCGGGCCTGCCCGACTTGCGCACTCTATTGCGCAACCCGGGCAAGCCCGGGTTGCGTCGGGGCGGGAGCAGGCCCGTCGTGCTGCACCGCTGTTCCTTCAAGCCGGGTGATTTCGCTGTCGTACCACGCGAGGTCCGTCTTCCATTGCGGATTATCCGACACGGACGTGACGAGCCGCGCAACGATCTCGCGGCCCCTGTGCAGCTCGATCAAAGCTTGCGGGATATCTCCAAGCTTGACGAGCAGCGCAATGATCGGGGGGTAACTCCCGGCGAGATCTTCCTGCCACTCGGTATTGCTGCGGTCGGCGTCGGCGAGATGCTCGGCAATGGCGAGGCTTTCTCGATAATCTTGCAACGCTTCGGTCAAACGACCCTGCGCTGCCAGCACTTCGGCGATGCGGTAATAGGCGACTGAAAGATCGCGCTGCCACTCGGTATTGCTGGGATCGAGCCTGGTCAGGCGAGCAAAGCTGGCAAGGCTCTCGCGGTAGGAATCCAGCGCTTCGCTCAACTTGCCCTGCACCAACAGCACGTCGCCGATCTTGTTGTAAGCAACCGAAAGATCGCGCTGCCAGATGGTGTTGGCAGGATCGGCCTTGCTCAGGCGCTCGGCAATGGCGAGAGCGGCGCGATGCGCCGCAAGCGCCTCGTCCAGCTCATCCTGCGCCAACAGCACGTCGCCGACCTTGCTGTAGGATACCGAGAGATCGCGCTGCCAGCCGGCATTGCCGGGATCGGCCTTGGTCAGGCGCTCCTTGATGACGAGGCTTTCGCGATAAGCTTGCAGCGCCTCGGTCAAACTGCCTTGCGCCATCAGCACGTTTCCGACGCGCTCGTACGAGACCGCGAGATCGCGCTGCCGCTGGGTATTGCCGGCATCGGCTTTGGCCAGGCGTTCCGCAATGGAAAGGCTTTCGCGATAGGCTTGCAGCGCCTGCGAGAGCTTGCCCTGTGTTAAGAGCACGTCACCGACTTTGGTGTCGGCGATCGAGAGATCGCGCTGCCACCCGGCGTTGCCGGGATCACGCCGCGTGAGACTTTCGATGAGGGTTTTCCTCGCCTCGTACTGCGCGAGAGCAGCGGCAAGATCGCCCTGTCGCAGCAGGACGTCGCCGATGAGCTCGTGGCGAATGGCAAGGTCGAACTGGAATCCGGCATTGCCGGGATCGGCCTTGGTCAGGCGCTCGATGATGGCGAGGCTCTCGCGGTAAGCGCGCAGCGCCTCGGAGAGCTTGCCCTGGGTCAGGAGTACGTCGCCAACTTCGGCATAAGCAACCGAGAGGTCCCGCTGATAGAGCTTGTCATCAGGCTTTTCGACAGCAAGGCCGGCGAGCAGAGCGTAAGCTTCGGTTGCTCGCTCGAATTGCTTGCCGGTGTCGCCGAGAATCTGATAGTTGCGCGCGAACTGGATCAGCATCCACGCCTTGCGATAGCGCAGCTCCGGCGTGGGGCGGCCGTAGCGCGCCATCTCCTCGAACAGACCTTCCGCCCGGGCAAGCAGGCGCAGCGTGGCCGCGCGTGGCACGTTGTAGGTCTCGGCCTGCGTCACCGCTTCATCCACGATTTCGGTCGCGCGCTTGAGCGTGGCATTGAGGAACGCCTCATTGGTCTTGAGCTGCTGCCAGGCATAGACCGCGCTGCCAGTTGCCGCGATCGCAAGCAAAAGGAAAACTCCAGCGAGCGCGGCCCAGAACCGGTTGCGCCGCTTGCGTGCCCGCTCGGCGCGCCGCAGGATCTCGTCGAGTCCCACGCCCAGAAGCGCCGCTGCGACCTTCTGCTTCGCGATCTCCTTGCCGTCACCCCGCGGCCGCGCGTCAGCCGCGATCGGCTCCTCGCGCTCATCGGTGATTGCTCCGTCCGCGGCAACCCGAAAACGCAGCGCGGGCGGGAAACATTCGCGTGCTGCATCGCCCGGCTCGCCACCGACGATTACCGGGATCACGCGCGCGGCGCGGCCCAGCATTTTGAACCGGCGCACCTCCTCGTTGACGTATTCGCTTTGCGCCGCATTGGGCGAGCAGACGACGATCAGGAATTGCGCTGCTTCGAGCGCGCTCAGGGTGCGCTGCGTGAGCGAGTGCCCGGCCGAAAAGTCTTCGCGATCGCGGAAGATGGGCCGCAACGTCTTCGGCACCGGCCCGGCCGCGCTCGCGCGGCCGGAAAGCTCCTTGTCGACTCGATAGCTTTCGAGAGCCGCGTGCAGCCAATTGGCCCATGCCTTGTCGCGATGGCTGTAGCTCAGGAAGGCGCGATACTTGAACGGAACGGGTTCGCTCACATCCGCTCCTTCGATGGTTCCGATTTCACAGGCAAGCCCGCTCCACGCCGCGCGCGGCCAACAGCTCGGCAACGCGCCTGCGCGCGTAAAAGACCCGGGTCTTCACCGTGTTTGCCGGCACCCCGGTGATGCGGGCGACCTCCTCGATCGACTGGTCGTGATAATAGACGAGGTCGAGTACCTCGCGATGGGCGCTTGAGAGCTGTTTGAGACAGGTTTGCAGGATTGCGCTACGCTCGACGGATTGCATGATGCGCTCGGGATCATCGCCCGGATCCTTTATCGATTCGTCGAGATCATCGCCGAGCAGGTCCGGCTGCTGCCGGCGCAGCGCCGATAGCGCCTTATAGCGGGCGATGGCCAGAATCCATGTGATGACCTGCGAGCGTCCCTCGAAACCGCCCGCAGCGCGCCAGACTTCAAGAAACACGTCGCTGAGCAAATCCTCGGCCGTGCACTTGTCGCCGACAATGCGCATAAGGAAGCGGAATATGCGCAGGTTGTGCCGGGCGAAAAGAACACGCATGGCATCCCGGTCGCCGTCGGCGATCAACTGCACCAGTGCGTTGTCCGATGTCGAGCGGGCGGACGATTGCCCGCCCAATGAAGCGCCGGGAATTGCCTGACTGTATTCCATGACCGGACCCCCAATCTCGCTCAGTAATGCAAGCCGTAAAGGGGCCGATAAACCTCCTCCATTCTACATTGGGAAGCATTTGCTACCTAAAACGAAGGGCCTCTTATACCTTGGTATAGTGCAGGGCCAGGGATGCACGGCGGCGCCGCGGACTTGGACCATGTTCCGGTCAGG
>Ga0209331_1000196_pt1 | contig 21853 bp, 19 predicted proteins | sample JacPinW_OM3H0_M3_FD_187971 | JGI IMG/M metagenome (GOLD analysis project Ga0209331, IMG submission 187971) | Forest soil microbial communities from Algoma, Ontario, Canada - Jack Pine, Ontario site 1_JW_OM3H0_M3 (SPAdes) (version 2) | ecosystem: Environmental > Terrestrial > Soil > Boreal...
CGCCGGTCAAGAGCAGATGCTCGTTCGTGCGCAGGAGATCAATTACGACTACTCCAACGAGCGCGTTTCTGCCGTAGGCAACGTGCAACTCTATTACGGCGCCTCCACTCTCGAAGCCGACCGCGTGATCTATGATCAGAAAACGAAACGTCTGCACGCGGAAGGAAACGTCAGGCTCACCCAGCCGGACGGCACCGTAACCAATGGCGAGATCATGGACCTGAGCGACGACTTTCGCGATGGGTTCGTCGATTCGCTGCGCGCCGATGCCCCCGAACAAACCCGTTTTGCCGCCAATCGGGCCGAGCGCTCGGGTTCAAATTTCACGGTGTTTCACAGCGGCGTGTATACCGCCTGCGAGCCGTGCAAGGACGATCCGACCAAACCGCCGAAATGGCAGGTCAAAGCGGCGCGGATCGTTCACGATCAGACGGAAAAGATGATGTATTTCGAAAGCGCGCGGCTGGAGCTCGCTGGCGTGCCGTTCGCGTATGTGCCGTATTTTTCCGCGCCTGATCCCACTGTGAAGCGCAAGACCGGTTTCCTGGTGCCGAGCTACAGCACGAGCTCGATCTACGGGGTTGGCGTCTCGGTTCCTTATTATTTGGCACTCGCTCCGGATTACGACGCGACCTTCACGCCCATGATCACCTCTAGACAGGGGCCTGTGCTGCAGGGCGAGTGGCGTCAACGTCTGATGGACGGCTCTTATATGGTCCGAGCAACGGGTGTGTTCCAGCTCGACAAGAGCGTCTTTCCGACTACGAGTGATGGATATCGTGACTGGCGCGGCAGCGTGGAAAGCACAGGGCAATTCAATCTTGGGCCGCAATGGGTCTGGGGCTGGGATGGCAGTGTGCTGTCGGACAAGAACTTTCTGTATGACTACGGCCTGCTCAATAACCTGCAAGCAGCGACTCTCCTCAAGCTGGTTCCCGATTTCGTGCTGTCGCAGGCCTATATTGCGGGTCGCGGCGATCGCAGCTATTTCGAAGCGCGCGCGATGTACTTCTACGGCTTATCATCCGCAGACGTTCAGGGCCAACTGCCCATAGTGCACCCGGTTATCGACCATGATTTCGTTGCCAAGGATCCGGTCCTCGGGGGTGAGCTGGAGGTGCGCAGCAATCTGACGAGCTTGTCCCGGCAGACCGCGAATTTCGATCCGATCTCCACGCTCGCTCAGGCCAGCAATGCTTGCGGCCTGACCACCGCTGATACTGCGCTCATTAACCGCAGCAATTGCTTGCTGCGGGGTGTGCCAGGTGAGTATGACCGGCTATCCAGCGAAATGTCGTGGCGCCGCACCATAGTCGACCCGTTGGGCGAGCTCTGGACCCCGTTTGTCATGGTGCGCGGCGATGCGGCCAACATCAATGTCGCGGCTCAGCCTGGCGTGTCCAACTATATTCATGTGGGGCAAGAAGACATCGGGCGCGTGATGCCGACCGCGGGCCTCGAATACCGCTACCCGCTCATCAATGTGCAGCAATGGGGCACGCAGACAATTCAGCCGATTGCCCAGCTCATCTTCAGGCCCAATGAGACCCAGGTGGGAGCTTTCCCCAACGAAGACGCGCAAAGCCTGATCTTCGACGACTCGAATCTGTTCAAGATCAACAAATTCTCCGGCTGGGACCGCGTGGAAGGAGGCGGCCGCGCCAATGTGGGCGTCGAATACACTGCACAATTCAACCGTGGCGGCAACGTCAACGTGCTGTTCGGACAATCCTACCAACTGTATGGCCAGAATTCCTTCGCGATGGGCGGCACTACCAATACCGGGATCGATACCGGTCTCGACACCACGCGCTCCGACTACGTGGCGCGGGCGTCGTATCAGCCGAATTCGACCTTGACGCTGACTTCGCGCTTTCGCTTCGGTGAGAGGGATTTCACCTTGCAGCGCACCGAGCTCGAGGCAACCGCCAATTTCGGGCGCTGGACCACCCAGGTGATGTACGGTGATTACGCCGCCCAGCCCGAGATCGGGTTCCTCAACCGCCGCGAGGGAATCCTTGGCAGCGCCAGGTTGAAGGTGACGGAGAACTGGGTTCTGCTCGGCGCCGCGCAATATGACCTGATCGCGCGCAGCATAGTCCAAACCCAGCTCGGCCTGGGCTACATCGACGACTGCCTCATCTTGGCCCTGAATTACATTACTAGTTATGCCTACAGCGGGAGCGTCTCCGTCAATCATACCTTCATGATGCAGGTCACGTTGCGCACGCTGGGCGGAAGCACAAGCAGTCAGAGTCCGACCGCCGCAGGAACCGGAGTTGGGCTTCCCGGGCTGCACTGAGATTACCGAGCTCATTGCACAAGAACCAAGAGAAGCGACGCGGGTGAGGGAAATGCAAGCGCCGGGGAGAAGGCGCCTCAACGGGGTAGCGATGCTACGAAGAATTCTGATCCACTGCGGTCATTTGTCAGCGGCCATGCTGCTCGGCGCGGCTTTGGTCCTCCCGCGTGCCGCCCAGAGCCAGCAGGTCGTCGTTGTCGTCAATGGAGACCCGGTCACCGCCCTCGATATCGAGCAACGCTCCAAGCTCAATCAGTTGTCGACGCACAAAGTTCCTTCCCGCCAGGAAGTGCTCGAAGAGCTGATCACCGAGAAGCTCAAGATCAAGGAAGGCAAGAGGCTGGGATTTGAAATATCGAACAACGAGGTGGACAGTGCCTTCGGCAATATGGCGAGCAAGATGCGGCTTACCGTCGATCAATTGACTGAATTGCTCGGGAAATCCGGCATCAACCCGGCAACTCTCAAGCACCGGATCAAAGCCGATATGACCTGGCCGCAACTCGTGCGCGGGCGCTATTCATCAAGCCTGCAGATCGGCGAAAAAGAGATTGTCACGGTCACCGACAACAAGCCCGAAGAGAGTGTCGGGTATGACTACACGTTGCGGCCCATCCTGATGATCATTCCGCCGGGTTCGCCGGAAAGCTTCGTCGAAGCACGCCGGCGCGATGCGGAATCCTTGCGCGCGCGCTTCCAAAACTGTGAGGAGGGTCTTGCATTTGCGCGCGCACTCAAGGATGTAGCGGTCCGCGAGCCGGTGAGCCGCAGCTCGGCCGATCTTCCGCTCGAGTTGCGCAAGGTGCTGGATGGCGTCGAGATCGGCAAGCTTACGCCGCCTGAAACCACAAAGCTTGGAATCGAGATGTTCGCGATCTGCGGGAAGAAGGAGTCCTCAGCCGAGAACACCCCGGGAAAGCGCCGGGCGCGAGAAGCGATAGTTGCCGAGCGCTATGAGCAGCTCTCTAAGCAATATCTCAGTGAGGTTCGTCGCGGCGCGATGCTCGAATACAAGTAGGGCGAATGCCGCCTCCCTTGGCGCTGACCGTCGGTGAGCCTGCTGGCGTTGGCCCCGACATCACGTTTGCCGCCTGGCGCCAACGCAAGGAGCTTGGGCTACAACCCTTCTATCTTCTCGCCGATCCGACGTTTATCAGGATGAGGGCGAGGCGGATTGCCCCGGACCTGCCAATTGCAGTGGTCGAGCCCTCGGCAGCTTCGGCCGCCTTCGGGGATTCGCTGCCGATTGTCGACATCGGAGTGCGTATCAGCGCCGAGCCTGGCCGACCAGACCAGTCCAGCGCCCCGGCGGTTCTCGCTGCGATCCGCCGCGCAGTGGATGACGTCGGCACCGGGGCCGCCGCGGGGATCGTCACCAACCCGATCGCGAAGAATGTCCTTTACCGTTCCGGATTCAGCGAGCCCGGCCATACTGAATACCTGGCCAGACTGGCCATGGAATCGACCGGCATCCCCGTGCACCCCGTCATGCTGCTCTGGTCTCCGGAACTGGCAGTGGTGCCGGTAACCATTCATCTTCCGTTGAAGGAAGTCGTCCCTACCCTCACCACCGACCTCATTGTGCAGACGGGGCGCATCGTGGCACGGGATTTTCGTGGGCGGTTCGGCATCGCGCATCCGCGGCTCGCTGTCGCAGGGCTCAATCCTCACGCCGGGGAAGAAGGTGCACTGGGGGATGAGGACATTACGGTGGTGCGTCCAGCGGTCGAACGCCTCAGGGCGGATGGCATGGACGCAGTGGGCCCGTTGCCCGCCGACTCGCTTTTCCACCGCGACGCCAGGGCCCGCTATGACGTGGCACTCGCGATGTATCACGATCAGGCATTAATCCCGATCAAGACGCTCGCCTTTGATCATGCCGTAAATGTCACCTTGGGCTTACCATTCGTACGCACCTCCCCCGATCACGGCACCGCGCTCGATATTGCAGGCACCGGTCGCGCCCGTCCGGGAAGCTTGATTGCTGCGCTTCAACTCGCATCGCGGCTTACCGCCAAAACCGAGCCGCGTGTCGCCAGTCCGGCATGAGCGCCATTGACGATCTTCCACCCTTGCGGGAGGTCATCCGTCGATACGATCTCAGCGCCAAAAAATCGCTCGGACAGAATTTCCTTCTTGATTTCAATCTCATCAACCGGATCGCACGTTCGGCTGGTCCGCTCGCGGGCATCGATGTGGTCGAGATCGGCCCAGGGCCGGGCGGGCTTACGCGCGCATTGCTCGCCCAGGGCGCGCGCAGGGTGATTGCGATCGAGCGCGATGCCCGCGCGATCGCCGCGCTCGAGGACATAGCGACGCGAAATCCTGGCCGCCTCGAAATCATTGTGGGGAATGCACTCGACATCGATTTGCGTAAGTCGCTCCAAGGAAGCCACGCCCGGGTCGTTGCAAATCTGCCCTACAATGTTGCATCGGCTTTGTTGGTCGGCTGGCTGAGCATCGAGCCATGGCCGCCTTGGTATGATCGGCTTGTCCTGATGTTCCAGCGCGAGGTTGCCGATCGCATCGTGGCCGGCCCAGGCGGCAAGAGCTATGGTCGTCTTTCCGTCCTGGTGGGTTGGCGCAGCCAGGCTCGTATCCTGTTTGATGTCTCGCCTACCGCGTTCGTGCCTGCGCCCAAGGTGAGATCGTCGGTTGTCAGCCTTGTTCCGCGCCAGACGCCCCTTGCCTGCGATCTCCTCGCGCTCGAGCGCGTCACCGCGGCCGCCTTCGGGCAGCGCCGCAAAATGCTGCGCCAGAGCCTTAAGCGCCTTGGCCCCGATCCCTCGACATTGCTCGCTGCCGCGGGTATCGACCCCACCGCACGCGCGGAAGAGATATCAGTGCCGGGCTTCGTCGCGCTCACGCGCGCTTTTTCCAAGGCCATCGGGCAAGATGCATCATGAGCATGCCCGCCGCCAATCCTTCTTGACCTTCATTCCAGGTTCTGTACCTGCTCGCGAAACTGTTCAACCACGGTCTTGAGCTCCAGCCCGATATTAGTCAATTCGACGTCGTTCGATTTGGAGCACAAAGTATTTGCTTCCCGATTGAGCTCTTGAGCCAGGAAGTCGAGTCGGCGGCCGATCGCGCCGCCATTTGTCATGAGCCTTTGCACCTGAGCCACGTGTGACGCGAGCCGATCAAGCTCTTCGCGGATATCAGCTTTGCTGGCGATCAAGATAGCTTCCTGGTGCAAGCGATCGGGATCGAAGCGGCTCGAGCTTTCGAGCAGCATCGCGATCTGCTCAGCAAGACGTGCCCTGATGGCCTCGGGTCGGCGACCGGGTGCGCTCTCCGCCCGTGTGGTCAGCGCCTGAATTTCGGCCAGACGCTGCGAAAGCACGCGCTGCAGGGCCTCACCTTCGTGTCGGCGCATTCCTGCCAGATCGGCGACCGTTTGCTCGAACCCCGCGATGACCGCTGCCTCGGCTTGCGCGCGATCTTGCTCGTGCTCCTCCTGCTCCGTCACCTCCATTACCCCCTTCAGCGACAGGATCCCGTCGAGTCGCGGCTCGGCGGCCTGCAGCTTCCCGGTGAGACTCCTGATGCCCGCAAGCACGGCAGCCAGTACCTCTTCGTTGATCCGCACCACGGGTGCGACGCCCTGCCGCTCAACGGCCAAAGCGCCATAGACAGTGCCCCGCGCGAGCATTTGCGCGCCGGCATTGCGCACCGGCGTCTCTATCGGATCCCAGCCCGGCGGCAGCCGCAGACGGAGATCGAGTCCTTTTGCGTTTACCGATTTCAGTTCCCAGGTCCAACTGTAGACGCCGCAGGCCCCGTGGCCGCGCGCGAACCCGGTCATGCTTGACAGCGGCACGGAGCAACACCTTGACGTCTACTGGGCCGACATGCCGGCGGCTTTGTGTGAGCCGCTCGCGCTACGTTTGCCGCGTGGGCTCGGTGCTACGGACGCCGGCGCCGAGCGTGGACCCGAGGGAGACTGCACCTCCTGGGCCGGAGTCTCCAGCTTCTGCTCATGCTCGATCACTCGCAGGCGGGCCACGTTTTTCAGATGTTGGTCATAGCTGTCCGCAAACGCATGGCCGCCAGTGCCATCAGCTACAAAGTACAGCTCCTTCGTGCGCGCCGGATTGGCGGCGGCCTCGATGGACGCACGGCCGGGATTGGCGATCGGACCGGGCGGTAGCCCATCGATCAAATAGGTGTTGTACGCCGAAGGCTGCGCAATATCGCTCTTGGTGAGGGCTCGACCCAGAGATCCCTTGCCGAAAACAAGCCCGTAGATGATGGTAGGATCCGATTGCAGCTTCATCTTCTGCTTGAGCCGGTTCGCGAACACGGCTGCAATCCGCGTACGTTCTTCCGGTTTACCGGTTTCCTTTTCTATGATCGACGCGAGTACGACAAGCTGGTCAGGGGACTTGAGCGGCAGATCCGGATGATGCCGCTCCCAGACCTCCCGCAGCAGCCGATCTTGCGCTTGCCGCATACGCTGGATCATCTGCTCACGGGTGAAGCCCCGATTGAAATTGTAGCTGTCGGGCAGAAGACTGCCCTCTCGCGGAACCTCTTTCACGTTCCCGGTAAGGATCTCGTTATCCAGAAGACGCGCTACGATCTGCTCGGAAGTAAGGCCTTCCGGAACGGTGATTTGGTGTTGCACCACTTTGCCCTGGGCGATTGTCTCGATGACATCACGCAGGCTGGCATGTGTGGTGAAGAGATACTCCCCGGCCTTGAGGTCCGATCGTGCATTGAGCGCGAGCACGCCGCCGAGAAAGATCAACCGATGGTCCTCGATGACCCCTTCCTGGGTGAGCAGATCAGCGATGTCCATTATGCCGGAGCGGGGCGGGATCGTGACGATCTTGTCCTCCGGCAATGGTCCCGGGGTCTCCAGCCGGCTCTTGCCCATGACGACTGCCCCGCCCCCGACGATCAGAGCCAGGATGAGAAGCGTAATAAGGGCATTGCCGATGATGATCATCGGGCGACGCGCCCGCCGGGACGGCCGCACGGGACGGGCTCCAGCCGGGACATAATCCGGCTGCAAGGCCGTACGCGGGCTGCGCGGCGTGATGCGTTTTGGCTCCATGCGGGATCCACAAGCTCCGTTGAGCCGGCAATCACCGGCTGTGGTTCTCGGTCCAGGGCACCTGGACGGCAACTCCGCTCACCGCGCTCGCACCGGGGCTCGCGGCCCCGCTGCGCTCGAACAAATGGTCAGTCTAGCCGACGGAAACCCGTCTGGTACAGATAAAATCTTCTCCCGCGACGTTTTGATGTCGCAAGCGGCAGGGCCGGTCCACCACCGGCGAGGCGATGCCGTCCAACGCGAATATGGCCAAAGATGGGAGCGCGGACGCTATCGTCCGTCGCTGGCGCGGCGAAATACCAAAGACGCATTGGTGCCACCGAAACCGAACGAGTTGGACAGCACCACATTCACCTCACGTCTTTTCGAGCGATGCGGCACGAGATCGATGGGCGTTTCGACCGATGGGTGATCCAGATTCAGTGTGGGTGGTACCACTCCATCGCGCATTGCGAGAATTGAGAAAATCGCCTCGACGGCCCCTGCCGCTCCCAGGAGATGACCGATGGAGGATTTCGTGGATGACATGGATATGCGTGCCGCAGCGTTGCCGACGAGGCGCTGCACAGCGGCAAGCTCGATCTCGTCGCCCATCGGCGTCGATGTCCCATGCGCATTGATGTAGTCGATCTCCGTAACAGATATGCCCGCCCGCGTGATAGCTGCATCCATGCAACGCAATGCACCATCGCCGTCCGGCGCAGGCGCGGTGATATGGTATGCATCTCCGGAGAGCCCATAGCCAATCAGCTCGGCGTAGATCTTCGCGCCGCGCTCTTTGGCGTGCTCATAGGTTTCAAGCACCACGATCCCTGCTCCCTCGCCGATGACGAAACCGTCACGATCCCGATCATAAGGGCGGGAGGCACGTTGGGGCGTATCATTGAACGAGGTGGACAATGCCCTGCAGGCGATGAACCCCGCCATCCCGATGCGAGAAATCGGGGATTCCGTGCCGCCTGCAACCATCACGTCAGCGTCCCCCAGGGCGATGAGCCGCGCGGCGTCGCCGATGGCATGTGCGCCCGTCGAACAGGCTGTGACGACTGCGTGGTTCGGCCCTTGGAGCCCGTGCGCTATTGCAACGTAGCCGGATGCGAGGTTGATCAATCGGCCCGGAATGAAGAATGGCGAGACGCGCCGCGGCCCTTTTTCCTTCAGAACGATGGCAGTTTCGGCAATGCCGGTGAGACCGCCAATCCCGGAACCGATCATGACCCCGGTTCGGATGCGGTCCTCGTGAGTTGAAGGTTTCCAAGCCGCGTCATCCAGCGCCTGATGCGCTGCACCCATGGCGAAGATAATGAAGTCATCGACCTTGCGTTGCTCCTTCGGTTCCATCCACAGGTCAGGATCGAAGGTGTCATCAGCACCGTTTCCGCGTGGAACCTGACACGCGATTTTCGAAGCCAGGTCTGAAACGTCGAATGTTTCGACGCGTCGTGCGCCGCTTTCTCCGTTGATGAGGCGCCGCCAAGTGGATTCAACCCCGCAGGCCAGCGGCGTCACCATGCCGAGGCCCGTGACGACCACGCGTCTCATCTTCGGCTCTCCTGAGGGGTCTCCTCGCTCATTAGTAGCCGAACCGGCCGCCGCAGCAAGCGGGCGAGCCAGCGCAATATCGTGCGAAAATTTGCTTGGGTCGGCGGGACGAATTCAGCTCTTGGCGTTTTTCTCAAGGAATTTTATTGCATCGCCGACGGTTAAAATCGTTTCCGCAGCATCGTCTGGGATCTCACAGCCGAACTCTTCCTCAAAGGCCATGACGAGCTCAACCGTGTCGAGGCTATCAGCGCCCAGATCATCGATGAAGCTTGCGTTTTCCGTCACCTTGTCGGCTTCGACGCCGAGATGCTCGACCACAATCTTTTTCACCCGCTCGCCAACATCGCTCATCACTATGACCTCTTGTCCCGATTCAATGGCGGCTCGATCGGTAGCGCCCCCGAGCCATTGCGCTATGACGTTGTGCGGTGCGGCGCCCGGTTACCTGGTCGCGAGCCGGACCCTGGCGATGATTGCAACCCTTTCTGCCGCCCCAGACAAACCGAAGTTCGGTTATCACACTTCAAATGCCTTGACCAGCATGCCTCAAATGCCTCGACCAGCATGCCTCAAATGCCTTGACCAGCATGCCGGCCGAGCACCGTACCTGCTTTTACAGGGGCTCAGATCATCGCCATCCCGCCATTGACATGAATGGTCTGCCCTGTGACATAGCCGGCCTCCTCCGAGGCGAGATAGACGGCCGCCGCGGCGACATCGGCTCCAGTCCCTAACCGCGCGGCCGGCACTCTGGAGAGGATTGTCTCCCGCTGCTTGGGATTGAGCTTGTCCGTCATGGCGCTGGCGATGAGACCAGGTGCGATGGCATTTGCGGTTACCCCGCGTTTGGCATATTCGGCTGCGACCGATTTGATCATGCCGACGAGTCCGGCTTTGCTGGCAGTGTAATTGCCTTGCCCGGCATTGCCAGTGACCCCCACCACTGAGGAGATCCCGATAATCCGCCCAAAACGGCGCCGCATCATTCCCCGTACGGCGGCACGGGTAAGCCGAAAAGTTGCGGTCAGATTTACCGCGATCACATGATCCCAGTCCTCATCGCGGAGCTGGACCAGCAGGTTGTCCCTGGTGATCCCCGCATTCGCCACGAGGATATCGAGCTGGCCCATGAGCTCCTCGCATTTGGGGACGAGGCGCTCGACTTCTTCCCAGTCTGCAAGATTGCAAGGTAGGACGTGAATCCGCTCCCGGAGGGTATCGGCGAGCCCATCGAGGATCTCGCGTCTAGTCCCGGACAGTGCGACCGTGGCCCCTTGTGCGTGAAGCGCCCGGACGATCGCACCGCCTATTGTGCCGGTCGCGCCGGTAACAAGCGCCATCTTTCCGGTCAGATCAAACATTGATCTCCCCGTACAGCCATCCAGCCTTGAAGGAGGCAACCTCCTCTGGTGTTCCGATAGAAGTGATTTGCGCACCCTGTGCAATACGTCTGACCAAACCGCTCAGCACCTTACCCGCTCCAACTTCGTAGAATTTACTAACACCTGCCGCTGCCATGACCCGAACGGATTCGCGCCAGCGTACAGTACCCGTCACCTGCGCAATGAGCGCACGCACAATTTCCGCCGGATCCCTGAGTGGGGTGGCCGATACATTGGCGACAACCGGCACGAGGGGCGGTTTGATTGAGACCTGCGCGAGCGCCGCGCTCATCACGTCGGCGGCCGGTTGCATCAATGCGCAATGGAAAGGAGCCGAGACCGACAGCATCGTGGCGCGGCGCGCGCCATTCTTTCTTGCGATCTCGACTGCCCGCTCAACCGCTGCTCTGTGCCCGGAAACCACAACCTGCGCACCGCCATTGTCATTTGCGGCCTGGCACACTTCTCCCTCACTTGCTTGCTCGGCAACTGCGACCGCCTGATCGAATTCGAGGCCAATCAAGGCCGCCATGGCTCCGATGCCGACTGGAACGGATTCCTGCATGGCGCGACCGCGAAGGCGCACCAGCCTCACCGCCTCGCTGATGGAGAGCGCCCCCGAGGCAGCCAATGCCGAGTATTCACCGAGCGAATGCCCCGCCACGAATGCGGCATCCCGTGCGAGGTCCACGCCGGCCTCGGCCTCCAGGACGCGCATGACCGCAAGCGACATGGCCATGAGAGCGGGCTGGGCATTTTCCGTGAGGGTGAGTTCCTCGGCAGGCCCCTCCCAGATGATCCGGGTGAGCTTCTGATCGAGAGCCGCATCGACCTCAGCAAATACCTGTCGTGCCGGCGCAAAGGCCTGCGCGAGCGGCTTGCCCATGCCGACGCTTTGACTTCCTTGACCGGGAAAAATGAACGCAGCGGACATTCCAGCTGGCCTTACCACTCGGGGAGCACGGCCCGGTGGCCATTGCTAGGATGGCATCTGGCGGAAGTCACGCAGTTTGGCCACTCGCCTTCGAACGTCCCTGCCCCCCGCCTTCGATGATCGCTCACCTTCCGACTTCTCCATGCGGCGCGCCTGCCTCCCACCATGCCCTCATCGTGATGTGCCTCACCGTGATGTAGCTTGCCTTTTGCCGACGACGCCCTATAAGGCGCGCTTCCGCTCGACCCAGCCGGGAGCTGAACGGACGGGCGCTGGATAGACGTCCAGCGCAGGACCAGTTGGTCCGGCGTCCTGTGTTCCCGCCTTCCGAGCACTCGAGCCTTTCCCGAGGCTTGAAGGGCTTTGCGCTGAAGAGAGCGTGAGACGCAGAGAAAGGACATTCGCATGCCGCTTTATGAACATGTGTTTCTGACGCGCCAGGACGCCAGCCCGCAACAGGTTGAAGAGCTCACGGGTCAATTCAAGGGCGTCATCGAGCAGATGGGAGGCAAGGTCACGAAGGTGGAGCAATGGGGCGTGAAGTCCCTCTCCTATCGTGTGCGCAAAAATCGCAAGGCGCATTTCACGTTGTTCAATGTGGACGCGTTACCCGCAACGCTTAATGAAGTTGAGCGTCAGGAGCGGCTGAACGAAGATGTGTTGCGCTATCTAACAGTGGGGGTCGAGGAGCATGAGTCAGGCCCCTCTGCCATGATGCGAAAGGCCGATCGCGACAGGGAGCGCGAGGATCGAGGATTTGGCTTTCGCGATCGGGATCGCGGAGGTTTTCGCGACCGCGACCGTGACCGCGGCGAGCACCGTCGCGAGCGCGACCGCGAGCCTCGCGCGCCCCGTGAAAGCGCGGATGAAGCCGTCGCAGGCTCGCCCGAGGAGTAATTGACCATGGCATTCGGCCAGCCCCAAACCCGGCGCCCGTTCTTTCGCCGGCGCAAGACCTGCCCCTTCTCCGGCGCGAACGCACCGAAGATCGATTACAAGGACGTGAGACTCTTGCAACGTTACATCTCCGAACGGGGAAAGATTGTGCCGAGCCGGATCACTGCGGTTTCGGCCAAGAAGCAGCGCGAGCTCGCCCGCGCCATCAAGCGTGCCCGCTTTCTCGGCCTGTTGCCTTACGTGATCAGTTGAGTAGCAAAAGCTGAAGAGGTGGCCTCGGATCGGGGCTCTCGCGTAGACTATGGTTGGGACAAACGCGCTTTGTCTCTAACCGCTCGTGCAGCGGGACAGCTATCATGATTCAAATCGCTCTTGTTGGGCTCGGCGCCGGCATCGCAGCGGGGTTGCTTTTTGCATCCCTGGCGACAGGATCGATTACAGCGATTTTGCTGTTCTACATCGCCCCCTTGCCGGTGTTCATTGCGACCTTGGGATGGCGTCACGTTGCGGGACTCATCGCGGCTGCGTGCGCGACGGCAACGGTGACGATCGTCTCCGGCGCATTCTTCCTCGCCGTGCCGGTGATTTCGTTCGCAGCATGGTGGCTTGGCTACCTGGCCCTGCTCTCCCGGCCCGCGGCTCATCCCGAGGGAGAAGTCGAATGGTATCCCGTTGGCCGCCTGGTGTTGTGGGCGGCAATGATGGGCACCCTCGTGGTCTTCGCGGCAGTTCCAAATTTCGGAACAGACCAGCAGACGGTGCAGGCCGGTTTGCGAAAAAGCTATGACCGGATCCTTCGTGACCCGTCGCTGGTCGATTTGCTGGTGATCGCGGCTCCCCCGGCGGCGGCGGCAGTCACAACTCTGCTCAACGTGCTCAATCTCTGGCTTGCGGCGCGCATCGTGCGCATTTCCGGCCGGCTTGCTCGGCCATGGTCGAGGTTGTCGGCACTGGTACTCCCGCCGCAGGCCTGGGGACTCCTGGTCATCGCATTGGGAGGATCCTTTCTGCCAGACCTTTTCGGGATCTTGTGCGGCGTCTGGGCAGCAAGCCTGATAATCGTGTTTGCCATCCTCGGCGTCGCCGTACTCCACTGGACGACACAGGGCATGGTGCTTCGCACTCTCCTGCTTGCGTCCGTATACGCCAGTGCCGCTGTGCTTGGCTGGCCCCTCCTGCTTATTGCTCTGCTGGGCTTGGCCGAGAACATGTTCAACATCCGCGCGCGGATCGCCCGCAAGCGCGCCTCTCGAACCTTGACGAATTAGTTTTAAGTCAAACGCGGAGAGCACGAAATGGAAGTGATCCTACTGGAGCGGATAGCGAAGCTTGGTCAGATGGGTGAGGTGGTACGGGTAAAAGACGGTTTCGCGCGCAACTACTTGCTGCCGAAACAGAAAGCACTGCGTGCGACCAAAGAGAACAGATCGCGTTTCGAGGGCATGAAGGTCGAACTCGAAACCCGCAATATCGAGCAGAGAGGCGAAGCGGAAAAGGTCGCCAAAAAGCTCGATGGTCAGAGCTTCACAGTGGTGCGCCAGGCAGCGGAGGGCGGACAGCTCTACGGCTCGGTCACCGCCCGCGACCTTGCCGCGCTCGTAACCGACAGCGGGTTTCTGGTCGGCCGAGCTCAAATTGCGCTGCATGCGCCGATCAAGTCGATCGGCTTGCACAAAGTCCCCGTCATGCTGCATCCCGAGGTCGAAGTGAGCATCGCGGTCGCGGTCGGCCGCAACGCCGACGAGGTGCAACGAATTCTGCGCGGCGAGGACGTTACCCGCCGTCGCGAAGAAGAGGCTGAAGCTTCCCCCGGGCAGGTAAGGGCGCACGCGGAGGTCTTTTTCGAACCGGAAGCCGTCGAGGCACGCCAGAACAAGGACGACGCGCCCGCCGCTCAGAATGCGGAAGCTGCGGCGCAGCCAAAGCAATAGCGGCTTGCGTGACCTTTATTCCTCGATTTCCAGCTTGGAGGCAGCTTTTCCGGCGCCCGGCAGGGCACTTTGCGGCGAGGCGACCGAAACACTATCCTCCGCAGGGCCAGAGGCCAACCCAAATTCGATGCTTTCCGAGGGCCGCCGCGCTCTCGTGCCGGTGGGCTTATCCTTCTCTCCTGCCGCCTGCCCATTCCCAACGTCGGATTGCTCGCCGGCCGCCGGGCCTGTTGCTGGGGCCCGAGCGGTCGCCGTTTCCCCCGGGGCGGGTTGCTGGCCTGCGCCCAGCACGGGAGGACGCCTTTGCTGGACCGCGGCCGGATCGCTCCCGACACTCGCGAGATACGCGGCCATGGCCGCTGCTTCGCGCGCTCCGGTTGTATAATGTTCCCTTAGGAACGCAGCGCTCGTCCGCTTGATCTCGCGCGGGCTGCGGTGACAGGCATTGCAGGTACCCGCGAAGATCTGGGCAGGCGACTTCCCCGCATCCAGGTTGGATTGTGCCTGCACTGAAAGTCCCGCGGCGCACACCGCCAGCCCGACCAGTGAGGCCAAGATTCGACCATTTTTCGGCAAGGTTACCTCGAACGCAGACGGTTTGAATTCCGTATCCACTGTTGCCGGCCGGTCACGAAATGGCAGCCGTTCATACCCCCTTCGGTCCGTGGCAGATCATACGCATTGCCGGGCCGACGGGACTTTGTTTTAATTCGCCGTTTTAATTCGCCCGGCCCGCCCACGTTGCGGGCGTCCGGGAACAAGTTCTGACGGACGCGGTTGGACGGCAATTATGTCGAAGGCATGGCGCGTGACGCCTGCTGGATAGGGGGCAGGAGGCGGCCGATGGAACGGTTGCTCCGTTGGGCGTTCGGGAACGTGGTCCGCACAGGAAATCTTCGGATCACCACCGCACGAGGCTCGAGCTTTACCGTCGGAGACGGCACAGGAAAGCCGTTGGCGATGCGTTTCACCAGCGCGGATGCCGAACGCGGCGTGCTGATGCACCCTGAGCTTCGTTTCGGCGAAGCCTACATGGATGGCGGCCTCACCGTCGAGCAGGGAACCATCACCGATGTCCTTACGGTATTGATGAGCCAGAGCTCCGGAACGCCGGGCTGGGCTCGCATACGTTGGCTCGCACGCTTTCTCTACCGCAGGTTAGCACAATTCAATCCGCGCTCACGGGCTCGGCGCAACGTGGCGCATCATTATGATCTCGATGGGCAGCTCTACGCGCTTTTTCTCGATGCCGACCGGCAATACAGCTGCGCCTATTTCGAAAATCCCGATCAGTCGCTCGACGACGCGCAACTCGCCAAAAAGCGGCATCTCGCGGCCAAGCTTCTGGTCGGAAACGATGACCGCGTGCTCGACATCGGTTCTGGGTGGGGCGGGCTCGCCCTCTATCTTGCCGAAGTGTGCCGTGCACGCGTTACCGGCATCACCCTGTCGCAGCAGCAGCACGCGGCGGCGCGAGTGCGCGCGAGCGAAAAAGGACTGGCGGAGCGGACCGACTTCCATCTGCAGGATTACCGCGAAGTTTCGGGCAAATTCGACCGTATCGTCTCGGTCGGAATGTTCGAGCATGTCGGCGTTGCTTCCTATGGCACGTTCTTTCGCAAATGCCGTGACCTGCTCGACGACAACGGAGTCATGCTGCTGCACTCCATCGGACGTTCCGAGGGCCCGAATGTCACCCATCCCTGGATTGCAAAATATATCTTCCCCGGCGGTTACATCCCGGCGCTCTCGGAGGTGCTGACGGCAGTCGAACGGTCAGGGTTGCTGGTGACCGATATCGAGATCCTTCGCCTGCATTACGCGGAGACGCTCAAGGCCTGGCGCGAACGTTTCCTCGCGCATCGCGAGCAGGTGCAGCGAATTTATGACCAACGGTTTGTGCGCATGTGGGAGTTCTATCTTGCAGCCTCGGAAATGGCGTTCCGCGAGCAGAATTTGATGGTGTTTCAGCTGCAATTGACCAAACGGCAGGGGATAGTGCCGATGACGCGCGACTACATCCCGGCACAAGAGGCACGGCTGCGCATCCTGGAGGGCAATACGCGCGCGCCCTTGCGACTCGCAGGCGAGTGATTCTGCATTTTGTGATTCGGCCCGCGTCAAGTCTCGATTTCCCGTGCAAGAGCAAGCGGTGATAAGCGGGGATTAGCATGAGCATTTTTCCCGTGGCTGACGATCCCGTGCTAGGTTGCCTGCCTGCCGCGTTTCTGAAAGTGCATTGTTTGTCGCAGTGGTAAGTGCCGTGCCTCGATGTCATCATAGAACAACTCGAATCAGAAGACTGGGACGTCATGGCAGTCGACTCGACCGCGCGCAAACTTCCGGAGGTTGTTGCTGCGCCGCCCTACCGCTCTGCTCCTCACAACATTGAGGCGGAACAGGCGCTGCTGGGTGCGATTCTCGTCAACAACGAGGCACTCTATCGCGTCACCGATTTTCTCGAGCCGCAGCATTTCTTCGAGCCCATTCACCGGCAGATCTATGATATTGCGCGCACCCTGATTCGCACCGGCAAGGTTGCCTCTCCGATTACGTTGAAAACGTTTCTGCCGGCTGACCTCGACATCGCGGGACTGACGCTCGCGCAGTACTTGGCCCGGCTGGCGGCTGAAGCGACGACAATCATAAACGCCCTCGATTACGGGCGGACTGTGTATGATCTCGCCATCCGGCGCGAGCTCATTCAAATCGGCGAGGACATGGTCAATGTCGCCTTCGACGCGCCGGTGGAGTTCGCGCCGCGCGACCAGATCGAGGACGCCGAGCGTCGGTTGTACGAGCTCGCGGAGACTGGCCGCTACGGGGGCGGGTTCCAGAAGTTCGAGACGGCACTCACCACTGCCGTCGACATGGCCGCGCGAGCCTATCAGCGCGATGGCAAGCTCTCGGGCCTGGCCACCGGGCTCACGGATCTCGACAGCAAAATGGGTGGTCTGCAGCCGTCCGATCTGATCATCGTTGCCGGTCGGCCCGGAATGGGCAAAACGGCGCTTGCGACCAACATCGCCTACAACGTCGGGCGTGCATGGCGGGGCGAGGTGCGCGCTGATGGGCACATCGAGACCGTCAACGGCGGCATCGTGGGATTTTTCTCGCTCGAGATGTCCGCCGAGCAGCTTGCGACCCGCATCATAGCGGAGCAGACCGGCATTCCCTCGAGCACTATCAGGCGCGGCGGGATTCACGAGAGCGACTTTGAGAAGATCAAGGATGTCGCCATCGAGCTGCAGCATTTGCCTTTTTTCATCGATGAGACCGGCGGGCTTACGGTCGCACAACTTGCCGCCCGGGCCCGGCGCCTGAAGCGCCAAAAGGGACTCGACCTTCTGGTCATCGACTACATCCAGCTGCTGCAGGGTTCGACCCGGCGCGCGCTCGAGAGCCGCGTACAGGAAGTGACCGAGATCACCACCAGCCTCAAGGCGCTCGCCAAGGAGCTCAACGTCCCCGTGCTGGCGCTCTCCCAGTTGTCCCGGCAGGTGGAGAACCGCGACGACAAACGGCCGCAGCTCTCTGATCTGCGGGAATCGGGCTCCATCGAGCAGGATGCGGACGTCGTCATGTTTGTCTTCCGCGAGGAATATTATCTGAGCAACAAAGAACCGAAAGCCGGGACTGATGAGCACGTAAAGTGGCAGGCGGAATTGACCGATAGGCACGGCAAGGCAGAGATTATTATCGGGAAGCAGCGCCATGGTCCGACGGGCGTCGTTGAGTTGCAGTTCGACGCAGAAGTGACGCGGTTCGGCAATCTGGAGAAAAACGACCGGCTTCCGCGCCAATTTGATTAAGGACCCGTTTCAAATCCGGCAGGGTGGCGTGTTAAGATCCACTCGGGCGCGCACTGGACGCGCATGGCGATGGCGGCCATAAAGCCGCGATGACCGTCCATGACCCTGACTTGCGTCCCGCTCTGGACCTCGCTCCCGGCGAGACCGAGGCGGCCGGCATCCTCACCATCGATCTCGCCGCGATCGAAGCGAACTGGAAGACGCTGGCCGCCATGACTCTGCCGGTCGAGTGCGCGGCAGCAGTCAAGGCAAATGCCTATGGCTGCGGTCTTGATCCGGTGACGCGCAAGCTCGCGAAGGCGGGTTGCCGCACCTTCTTCGTTGCAGATCTTTTCGAAGCACGCGGCGTACGCGCGATTGCACCGGCGGCCACCATCTACGTCCTTAACGGCATGATACCGGGATCGGCACAAGGTTTTGCGGACGGATCGTTCCGGCCCGTCGTCAACAGCATCACCGAGCTTGCCGAATGGGATGCCTTCCTTGCTGCAACATCCTGGCACGGCGGCGCGGCCTTGCACGTCGATACCGGCATGAACCGTTTGGGCCTGAGCCTCGAGGAAGCGGGCGCGCTCGCGCCCCGCGCGCAATCCGAGAACCATGGCCTGACCCTGCTGATGAGCCATCTCGCCTGCGCCGAGACGCCGAATCACCCGCTGAACGACCGCCAGATCCGGGCGTTTCGTGAAATTCGCATGCTCTATCGCGGCATCACATCCTCGCTCGCCAACTCGTCAGGCATATTCCTCGGGAGCACGGTCTTCTGCGACCTGGTGCGGCCGGGCATCGCCCTTTATGGCGCCAATCCCACGCCCGCTAGCAACAACCCTATGCGTGCGGTCATCGAGCTCAAAGCCCGGATCCTCCAGGTGCGCACGGTGAGCCGGGGCGAAACCGTGGGATATGGCGCAACGTGGACTGCCGGGCGGCCAAGCCGGATTGCTATTGTCGGGCTCGGTTATGCGGATGGTTTTTCGCGCTCGGCCGGAGCGGCGAAGGGCAAGGCGCCCGCTTCCATGGTCATCTCTGGGCGGCGCTGTCCCATCGCCGGGCGCGTGTCAATGGATCTGGTCGCCGTCGATGTAACGGAGCTCGGCGAAGGCAGGCCGCGACGCGGCGACTTTGCGACCGTGATTGGGAAAGAGATGACCGTGGACGAGGTCGCCGCGGGGATGGGTACCATTCCCTATGAGGTGCTCACGAGACTTGGCCGTCGCTACCACCGGGTCTATGTCGGCGCGTAATCTCAGTTCCCGGCGAAATGCTAACCCAAATTCCTGATCTGCCACGAATGCTGTGAGGCCTCCCGCATGGCGCGCCGCGAAACGACATTCGTCTGCCAGAGTTGCGGTGCCGTGTATGGCCGCTGGCAGGGCAAATGCGATGCGTGCGGTGAATGGAACACCGTTGTCGAAGAAGGCTCGGCCTTGTCCGGCTCGCAAATGCCGGGGCGGAAACCGCGCAAGGGCCGTGCATTCAAGCTTGAGCCGCTTGCCGGCACAGCTCACGACCCGCCGCGTCTTGCCTGTGAGATTACCGAGTTCGACCGCGTCACCGGCGGAGGTTTCGTGCGCGGCTCGGTGTTGCTCCTGGGCGGTGATCCTGGAATCGGCAAATCCACTCTGCTGGTGCAAGTCGCCGCTGCTCTCGCACGCAGCGGCCATCGCGCGGTATTCATCTCGGGGGAGGAGGCAGTCGCCCAGGTAAGGATAAGAGCGGAGCGCTTGGGCCTTGCAGGCGCTCCCGTGCAGCTCGCGGCGGAGACGTCGGTGGAAGACATTGTCGCGACGCTCGGCGAAGCCAGCCCTCCTCGACTCGTCATCATCGATTCCATTCAGACCATGTGGACCGACGCTGCCGAGTCGGCACCGGGCACGGTCACCCAGGTGCGCGCGAGCGCGCAGGCTCTGATCCGCTTCGCCAAGCGCTCCGGCGCGGTGGTCATCCTGGTCGGACATGTGACCAAAGACGGCCAGCTCGCAGGACCACGCGTCGTCGAGCATATGGTCGATGCGGTGCTCTCGTTCGAGGGCGAGGGTTCTCAGCAGTTCCGCATACTGAGGGCGGTTAAGAACCGGTTTGGTCCGACCGACGAAATCGGCGTGTTCGAGATGACGGGCAATGGCCTGCGCGAAGTGAGCAACCCTTCGGAGTTGTTCCTTTCCGAACGGGATCTCGGGTCGCCAGGCACGGCGGTGTTTGCCGGCATCGAAGGGTCCCGGCCCGTGCTGGTGGAAATCCAGGCGCTGGTTGCCCCTACTTCGTTCGGCACTCCCCGCCGCGCAGTGAACGGCTGGGATCAGAATCGGTTGTCGATGTTGATTGCCGTATTGGAGGCGCATTGCGGGGTGCGCCTTTCCGGCCATGACGTTTATCTCAATGTGGCAGGTGGACTGCGAATCCAGGAGCCTGCTGCCGATCTCGCGGCGGCGGCTGCGCTGGTATCTTCGTTGGCCGGTGCCCCCCTGCCTGCGGACGCGGTCTATTTCGGGGAAATCTCGCTTTCCGGCGCGGTGCGGCCGGTCGCCCAAACGGCGGCCAGAGTGAAAGAGGCGCAAAAGCTCGGATTTGTCCGGGCAATCGTTCCAGAAGCAGCCCGCTCCGAAGGCGGCGCGGAACAAGAGCTAAAGCTCCAGTTCATCGGACGGCTCACTGCTCTCGTCGCAGACATTGTGGGCAGTCGCACACCCGGCGACCTCCCGCGGCGCTCGGATGAGCGAAGGCAAATCCCGGGTGACGAGACCCCTCGGTCTGGCTATACACCCCTTCCACAGCGACTGCGGTGACAACCGGGGATTGCCAGCACGGGCAAAGGCGCGACTTCGGCAGGGCCGACTGGCCTGGGGAGGAACCGCTGCCCCGGTCCGAACCCTGCCCAGGCTTGCTAATATGTCCTCGCCGATTCGTCGCACTCCCGAGGGGTAACGTCACGAGAACCGATCCATGCCTATCACTCTCCTCGACATTATTCTGATCGGCGTGATGCTGATCTCGGCAGTGCTTGCCATGATCCGCGGCTTCGTTCGCGAGATCCTGTCGATTGCTGCCTGGGTGATCGCGGCATTGGTGACGCTCTATTCCTTTACGAAGCTACTGCCCCTGGCCAAGACATATTTCAACAACGACGTGGTAGCCTATGCGGTGGTGCTCGGGGGTACTTTCCTTGGAACCCTGCTGGTCGTCTCCGTCATCACGGTGCGCTTCTCCGACATGGTGCTCGACAGCCGCGTGGGCGCGCTCGACCGGACAATGGGGTTCTTGTTCGGACTGGCGCGCGGGCTGGTAATCGTGGTCGTCGCCTTTCTCTTCTTCGCGTGGCTGGTTCCGGACCGCAGCCAACCCGAATGGATTCGAGGCGCCAAGTCGCGGGTCGTCTTGCAGGGGACGGGCGACTGGTTGATGTCGATGTTGCCGGAAGACCTGGACGCCACCATCTCAAAGCGGTTGAAGAAGACCAAGCCGGAAGAGGATGAACCAGCTTCAGGGCAACGTTCGGAGCGCGAGAGACCCCCGACTTTCGAAGTTCATGCACGATGGCCGGGTGCACCGGTTTCGGACCGGCGTTAGGCCCGATAAGCCGGGCGGCCCCTGAGGACATGAGCCTGATGACAGAAGCCCCCGGCGAAACCACCCTTCCCCGTCATGGCCGGGACGGGAACCCCGCTGCGCTTGCGCAGCGGGGACCCCGTTGTCCCGGCCATCCACGTCTTGGCTGTCTCACCGAAGACGTGGATGCCCGGCCCAAGGCTGCCCAAGGCCGGGCATGACGGTGACTATGGCACCGCTCGCTCACAGCTCCGGCTTCTGCCGGACAATGACCTTGGTCCCGACAGGTATGCGATCGTACAGGTCCGTCACATCGCTGTTGACGAGGCGGAAGCATCCCGACGACACGGCGCTGCCGATGGTTTGCGGCTGATTCGTGCCGTGAATGCGATACACCGTGGTGCCGAGATAGAGCGCACGCGCACCCATGGGGTTGCCGGGG
>Ga0209331_1000197_pt1 | contig 21851 bp, 24 predicted proteins | sample JacPinW_OM3H0_M3_FD_187971 | JGI IMG/M metagenome (GOLD analysis project Ga0209331, IMG submission 187971) | Forest soil microbial communities from Algoma, Ontario, Canada - Jack Pine, Ontario site 1_JW_OM3H0_M3 (SPAdes) (version 2) | ecosystem: Environmental > Terrestrial > Soil > Boreal...
GGCATTATCCGGCGGCTTCTATCCGGTGTCGGCGGTGCTTTCGAATAACGAAGTGCTCGGCACCCTGAAACCCGGCCAGCACGGCTCGACGTTCGGCGGCAACCCGCTCGCCTGTGCGGTGGCGCGGGCGGCCCTGCGCGCGCTTGTCGAGGAGGGAATGATTGAGAACGCGGCCGTCCAGGGCGCGCGCTTCCTCGATGGCCTAAGCAGCATCCGCACCAACACGATTCGTGAGGTGCGCGGACGCGGACTGATGCTGGCGGTCGAGCTTCACCCGGAAGCTGGCGATGCACGTCGCTACTGTGAGGCGCTGCAGAGCAGAGGCATCCTTGCCAAGGACACCCATGAACACACGATCCGCATCGCCCCGCCACTTGTGATCACCAGCGACCAGGTCGACTGGGCGCTGGAGGGGATCGGAGCCACCTTGAGGCACGATTTCTCGTGACGGCAATGCTCGGCGATTGAGCGAGCGAATAGACGAAGGGATTACGCCAGCGCGTACATGACGGTAGGCATGAGTCCGAGACGAGCGGAGTGGTTTAGACGGGTTCTGGGACGCTTGGCTTATCATCCGTAGGCGCGGTAAGCGGACTTTCGGCCCATTTCACTGCGGGGTCGTCGCAGCTGATACATTGTAAGTCAGTACGACCACCAATGGTGATAACCGGGACCATTCGTTTTCCGCATTTCCGGCAACACGTTGTTCGGTCCATAAAATCCTCCCCAGTTTTCTCCCCTTAACTCGGATCTGGAACCTTTGTTCCAACGGCGGACGCTTCAAACGGGAATATTTCATGGAAGCTGCCATCGAGCCGACGCATCCGAAGGGAACTCTTCGTACGCGCGCGCTCGTGAGGTTCAAGCCGATCGTTCAGCCGACGATTTCATCACCATCGCTGATGATTCCAATACGACCGAGCGTTTGGACTGTACGTGCGTCAACTGATAAAAGGAATGAGTAGAAAACGATCCAGTCTCCAACTGGCTAGGAAACAGCCGAAACCTTATCAGTCTTTGCCGGCGACGGCGCTCGCCCATGAGGGCATTCGCATAGTGGTCGGTCATGAAAAGCAGACGCGCTTGCTGCATCCCCACGAAGCCGAACCGTAATCCGTCGAGGATGTCCGCTATTCGCGGAACAGCGGAAAACATTGCTCATGTTTTTCGCATTTTGACCCGGACAGACGTTGCGCCCGTCGAAAACGTGTGACGCTGCTGAAAAACCGGCACCGTTAACCAATCGTTAACCGGGGCCGCCCATCTTTAACCATTCGAAAAGAAAGCCGAGTCGACCACCATGGACGCAATTGTGCAGCCAACACGTCAACTGGTTCGCATGCGAGGCCGATCGTACGTTGCGTTTGTCTTTTGCCCAGTCGTTCCGATCGCAGGCTGGCTTGAAGAAATAGACGCAACGCTCGCCCGCTCGCCCGGTTTTTTTGTCGGCAAGCCGGTAGTGCTTGACCTGTCCGCCGTGGACCTCAGCCAAACCGCTATCGCGCACCTCGTCACAAGCCTGGAACAACGGAATATTCGTGTCCTTGGCATCGAGGGTGTGGACGCCGTTCACCTCACTACGAGCATGCCGCCTTTGCTCACAGGCGGACGCAACTGTATGCTTGTGCAGAACGAACCGAAAAAGCCTGAGGCCAAACCGAAACCAATGTCCCTGCTGATCGAAAGCCCGGTGCGCTCCGGTCAGTCGGTTGTTTTTGCCGAAGGCGACGTGACTGTGCTGGGCTCGGTCGGTTCCGGCGCGGAAATTGTCGCCGGAGGGTCTATCCATATCTACGGAACGCTTCGCGGCCGTGCGATGGCGGGTGTCAACGGCAATTCAGCTGCGCGGATCTATTGTCAGAAAATCGAAGCAGAACTGCTGGCTATCGACGGTTACTATCAAACTGCTGAAGAAATAGACGCCACCTTGCGCAATCGGCCAGCTCAAGCATGGCTTGATGGCGACACCATGAAAATTACACCGCTGAATTAATCGGCTAAGGAGGTAAGAATGGCCAAAGTCTTGGTCGTGACGTCTGGCAAAGGCGGCGTAGGTAAGACAACTTCTACAGCCGCGCTCGGTGCGGCGCTCGCGCAAATGGGAGAAAAAGTAGTAGTCGTCGACTTCGACGTCGGTCTGCGCAACCTTGATCTTGTTTTGGGGGCGGAACGCCGGGTTGTGTTCGACCTCATCAATGTTGTGCAGGGCGTTGCAAAACTCTCGCAAGCTCTCATCCGCGATAAGCGCCTCGATAATTTGTGGTTGCTGCCAGCATCCCAAACCAGGGACAAGGATGCCCTGACGGACGAAGGTGTCAGCAGCGTTATTGCCGACCTGCGAACCAAATTTGACTGGATTCTCTGCGATAGTCCAGCGGGCATCGAGCGGGGCGCGACGCTTGCGATGCGCTACGCGGACGAGGCAGTCATCGTCACCAACCCCGAAGTCTCATCGGTGCGTGACTCCGACCGCATCATCGGAATGCTCGATTCAAAGACCGTGAAGGCCGAGCAGGGCGAACGGGTAGAGAAGCATGTGCTAATAACCCGATATGACTCAGCGCGCGCAGCACGGGGAGAAATGCTCAGTATCGAGGATATTCTTGAAATCCTCGCGACGCCGCTGCTCGGAATCATTCCTGAGAGCCAGGACGTTTTGCTTGCGTCGAACGTTGGATCTCCGGTTACTCTGAACAACACCACCAGTGCGCCGGCCCGCGCCTACACCGATGCAGCGCGTCGTCTGATGGGCGAAACTGTCACCATGATGGTGCCGGTCCAACGAAAAGGCTTGATGAACCGATTACTTGGACGGAGGGCCGCATGATGAATCTGCTGCGGCTCCTCGGTGGCCGTAATGCTTCCGCGCCTGTTGCACGGGAACGGTTGCAGATTCTTTTGGCGCACGAACGCGGTTTGCGCGGCCAGCCTGATTTGTTGGGACTGCTGCGGGCAGAGATCCTTGCTGTGGTCTCGCGGCATGTCGTGCTGGATCCCGAAAAGGTCATCGTCAGGATGGATAGGGGAAAAAATGTATCGACGCTCGAAGTCGATATTGAAGTGCCCAACGGTTTCGAAAGATCGATCGCGGCGGCTGCTATATGATTGCTGACAGCAATAGCAACATCGCCTGGCACAGGGTTCAGATCAAGAAGAACCGTGACGCCGTGAAGGCCTTGGAAACTGCCCGGTTCAGGACTGGCAATATCGCCGGTTCGAGCGGCCAAACGCAAAAAACTATAGCCAACCTGAAGCGAAAGATCGCTGAATCCGAGCGATGCATCGCTGCCCATGAGAGGCGAACCAAGCGGCCTGTCGCAACGGACCTTCAAAGTCTCGCTAGCGTGAGCTGGAGCAGTTGGAACACCCGCAGCGTTGGCCGGCGCTGACAGGCGCGTGAGGACGCCGGCGCCTGCGTGGGACAACCCAGCTAAACGTTCGCCGCACCGCCATCGACAAATGTCGATGCAGTCGGATTATGGCAATCGTCGACAGGCCGTCCCGGCTCCTCGATCCGTGGCGTCTGTCCGCCGCGCAATACCGAATTGCCTTCGTGGAGCGTTCGCTGATCGATGGCGGACGGCGCCAGCCAATGCTCTTCCTTCATTTCGGTATTCAGGCCGTAGACCGCGAGCGCGTTTCCATAGACGACCTGGTGAATAGCGTCCGCATTTACGCCGCGCTCGGGCCATAAGGCGGCCCGTCTTGGCAACCGCAAGCGGATCCGATACGCCCCAACGGTTCCCGACCCATCGCGAGGAGACCGTTCTGGTTTTCACATCAACGTTTTCGGCCTTCTCAACGGATCGCAATCTCCCCAACTACATGGTGGTATACCCCCGACCCCATCAGGATCAGGAGATCGCCGTATGTTTATCGCCATGAACCGGTTTCGTGTCATCAAAGGGTCCGAGGGAGCTTTTGAGAATGTGTGGTTATCGCGCGACAGCCATCTCGATAAGGTGCCAGGCTTCGTGGAGTTTCACCTTCTCAAAGGGCCCGAAGCCGAGGACCACACGCTTTATGCCTCTCATACGGTGTGGAAGAACCGAGCCGTCTTTGAAGCGTGGACCAAATCAGAGGCTTTCCGTGCCGCGCATAGCCGGGCAGGCGACAATAAGCCACTCTATCTTGGGCACCCGCAGTTCGAGGGGTTCGAAGTTTGCCAGACGGTGGGCCGTGGCAAGGCTGAGGTGGCGTGACGCTCACGCCGCGTAGCCGGAATTGTAGACCAGCTTTCAGGGCATCGGCGGAAGGTTCAGCATCGGCGGCTTCCGCGAGCGGTATTTTCCCGCTCGCGTATCTTTGCGAAGCTGGTCGAAGGGCGTTCCTGCCCGATGGGCCTCCAGAACCAGATCAGGATCAAAAAACGTGCCGGCGCGAATGCTCCGCCGGGAGTTGTGGGCCGCCGGCTAGTGCTGGCAAAATGAGGGAGCGCGCGTTGGTGGACGGAAGTGATCGCTCAGGCTGTTGCAAATATTCCTGTCACGTGTGTCGAGTCTCGCAGCGAAGCTCCTAATCTAGACTTTGTCAGCGCTGAGGTCCCATGAAGCGGTGGGCATGCTCGGCACACAGGATGTGATGATGAAGGTTGGCTATCCATTGGCGGCCGGAGACCGTCATGTTCAGATATTTGATGCCATCCTCGATGTGCGCTGAAACGCTGTTCCAGAAAAAGGTGGGGTACTTGTCGATAATATCGGCCGGCGACGAATATCCGAGTTGCCGGTTCATCCCGATCTCTTCAAATTCGCAATAGAGCGCGTTTGCCTTTCGTGAATACATGGGATCGCCAAGCTGGCCTATCAGATCAGCAGCCTGGACCAGTTTCGGCTCGATGCCCTCATTGGCGGTCGACGGTCGCGCTGGAAACCGTGTCCTCTCAATTGCCTCCGCGATACGGGATGCGTCGATGTCAGGTGACTTTCCCAGCCGCTCGAAGGCAAACAGCTTCGATCGATCGACGTGATAGGGCGACAGCGCTGCATCCGATGCGCCGCGAGGCAGCGTAATCGTCTTTCCGCTTGCGTCCACCACGAACTCGGTTTCGGTGTCGCCGCTCAGAACGCCGCGCATATAGCCGATATCGTGCAATAGGCAGGCGACGATCAAATGGCTGTAATCGGTGGGTTCTATTCGTTGTGAAAGCGTCATTCCCTGCAGAATGTCACGTCCGACCATCGTGACCTGCAGCGTGTGCTCGAAATTGTGATAAAGCGCGTCACTTCTGGCCAGAGCTTCAATCGTACTGCGCGCCAGGGAGCCTAAACGCTGAGCCACATTGTCGTGTGCTGGACCAAAAATGCGACGGAAGTCCCTGGCAAGAAATTTGCCCAACTTGTTGGCTGCAATTGCCGTGATCGTCTTCACCGACCACCCCCAGGACGGCTAGATGCTACCATTTTGCGAAGAAACTGGAAGGCGAAAGGCGCCGGCGGGGTACGCTCCCAATCGGCCTGGCGGCCGATATTGTCGGCGATGCGGCCCAACCAAGGATCGCAGAATGCTTCAAGTCTGAATTTCAGGGGATTGCGACCACAATATCCGAAAATTCGTGATAGTCTTCGGCTGGAAGTCCATCCGGCAATCGAGGGGGCGAACTTGTATAAGAAAGTTCTTCTCGCCTATGACGGTTCAATTGAAGGACGACGGGCTTTGCGGGAGGGCGCGAAGCTTGCGCAATTTTGCGGCGCTGAGGTCTTCCTGCTAGCGGTTGTGGAAATTTCTTCCGGCACCGTGACCTTGGAAGGAGGCTTCGCGATCCCGGTAGAAGAACAGATCGCGACTTATGAGGCGATCCTTGCGGAAGGCGTGGAGCGGCTCAAGGCCATTGGCTTCTCCCCGACGGCGCGGCTGGGGATGGGGTCCGCCGGGCAGGAGATCGCAGGCGTCGCCGAAGAAATCGGAGCAAACCTCGTCGTCGTCGGCCATCGTCCCACCGGGCCGCTGGCGCGATGGTGGTTCGGCTCGGTCGGCGCCTATCTGATCAAGCATCTGCGCTGTAGCGTCCTGGTTGCGCAAACCGAGATTAGCGACGATCAATTCGCCCAACTGCTGACGATGCCCGCCGAGCAGGCGTAACAGTTTCCGGCGTATAGCGGTAAGCCGGGGGTGGGCAATGGACTCCCGTCGCCTGACGCTTGCCCATCGCATACCCTGCATGCGCGAAACACCGGGGACGCGGGGCAATTCGCCGATCTCGTGGCTATGCCAAGGTATGCACGATCACCGGGCCGGCCACCGCTGTGGCCGGTCCAACCAGCAGGGGCCCGAGATTTTGTTCGATCCAGGCGAGCGCACGCCTGTTTGCCTCCTCCGCTCCCGCGAAATTGTTGAAGACGCTGATCGCCGTCACGGTGTCGTCGGGCGCATAGACCACGTAGTAGGCGATGAAGCCTTCGACATCACTGATGATCGGAATGGCGCCCTCCTTGATCCTGCGGGCCAGCTCTTCGGCCGTGCCAGTCTTTGCCTTGCCCTGACGGATGGCGGCGTACATGGGAATCCTCCTTCACCGGCGAGGCTGCCCGAGATCGCTACTGCGGCGATCAGTTATCACACACCCTCATAGCAGACGGGGCGAGCAGCAGGATTCCCCGCGCGCGCAACATTACGCCATCCGGCGCAACGACACCATCGGGGACGACGCGGATGCACCTTCATCGATCGAAGTTCCGAGTGGAACAATCGTGCTCCACGGGAACGGGTCAGATGTTATTCCCGGGGGGGTGAAGTTGACCTGGTTGAAAAAAGAACCTTCCGTCACACGGCACAGCCTTGCTTTCTATGCCGACTGGATAAACGCCTCCAGCCTGGTCGCAAAATGGATCGGCGTCTCCTGCATCGGATAGTGCCCGGAATTGCTGATCTTCTCGATCTTGGCATGTGGATAGAGCGCGGGATAAACGCTCCGCACAAGATCCTCGCTGATGCCTTTGTCAAATTCACCGAACAGCACCAGCATCGGCGCCCTGACCTTATCGGCGTCGGCCGCGAAGTCGTCCTTGATGAAGGAGCGCATATAGCTCTTGAACGCCTCCGGCTTTGCGGTACCGCGCGCCCGTCGCAGCATCAATTTCAACCATGTTTTGGAAAGCCGGTCGCCGACGGAATCGCTCATCAGCGTCAATGCGACCTCATCCTGATCGCACGCCGCCGCAAAGAAGCCGAATACGGCATCATCGAATGGCAACGCGGAAGCCGGCACCGGGGTGACCGCCACGACCGACTGCACCCGCGCGCCGGCATCCATCGCTATCTTCTGCGCTGCCTTACCCCCCATCGAATGGCCGACAACGTGAAACTCGCGCCATCCCAGTTGGTCGGCGAGCGCGGTGGCATCGGCCGCCACTTCGCCAATGCTATAACTGCCGGAAACGTCGCGCGCGTTGCCGTAGCCGCGGATATCGAGGAAGGCGAAGGTGTAGCGGTCGGCATCGAGGCAGTCGAAAATCGGCGTGAACACCCGGTGATCCCAGAACCATCCGTGAATGACCACGACCTTGGTCGGGCCACTGCCGACCGTTTTGTGCCAAACCATTTCGCCCCCCGACGCTTCTGCCTTCTGCCTCTGCCGGCAAATCGATGCAGGCCGACTACGTTTTGTCGGCCGCCGCGAATACGTCCCTGCAGGCCGCTACGCCGTTGATCGCTGCGGCGACGCCGACATAGGGCACGAGCTGCATCATGATTTCAACCAGTTCCTCCCGCGTAACGCCGCATCGCAAGGCTCCGCCGATATGGGTTCGCAATTGCGGCGCCGCGGTTCCGAGGGTCGCCAAAGCAGCGACGGTCACGATTTGACGCGTACGCGAATCGAGCACCGGGTTTTGGTAGATTTCTCCGTAGACCGTTTCGAGCACATAGGTCGCAAGCTGCGGAGCCACGTCGCCCAGAGATCGTTCGACCTGCTGCGGTGTTTGCCCGAGAATTTCACCGATCTTTTGTGCACCGCGCGCGCGGCGTTGAGGGTCTGACTGCATCTTGGCTTCCATCTCGCTGCGGTCGCGTTAAAGCAACTTGCAGCCGGTTTGGTCTTACGCAAGGAATCGTCCAAGCTGTAGGGCCGACATCCCCAAGCGTCAACAAAGCGAGATGCGAAAATGAAGCGTAACGGATAGCGCGGCGGGGGAATATGTTCAGGCGTTATATTAAAGTGGTCGCGCTCTGCGCGGGCGTTGCGATGATTGCGGCCGCAGGCACGGCCCCTGTCATGGCGCAAACCTATCCCGCACAACCGATCAAGGTCATTGTCGGATTCGGCCCTGGCTCAGCCGCGGATATCCTTGCCCGCCTTGTCGGCAAGCAGATGGAAGTCAGCCTCCGCCAACCGATCGTCGTCGAAAATCGACCGGGCAATAGCAGCATGATCGCGGCGGAAACCGTGGCGCGCGCCTCCGCCGACGGTTACACGCTTTTCATGGCGACCATCGCCAACACGCTCAATCCCGCCGAAACGAAATCGAATTTCAACCTCGGACGGGATCTTGCGCCGATCGCCCTTCTCGGCATGGTTCCCAACGTACTGGTGGCGCATCCGTCGGTCCCGGCCAATAATTTGCAGGAGCTGATCGCATTGGCGAAGAGCAAGCCCGAAAGTTTGACCTTCGGCTCTTCCGGCTATGCAACGGCGAGTTACATGGCGGCCGAGCTGTTCAACGACAACGCGGGCACGAAAATTTTGAGCGTCCCTTATCAAGGTGGAAGCAATCAGGCTGTGTCCGACCTGCTCTCCGGCCGCATCACGCTGATGTTCAATGTGGCCCAAACTCTGGCCCCGCATGTCGAGGCCGGCAAATTGAAGGCGTTCGCCGTGGCGCAGTCAAAGCGCGCGTCGATCATGCCGGACGTTCCGACGCTCGCTGAAGCAGGAATGACAGGCTACGACGCCGGAATCTGGATCGGACTTCTCGCTCCGGCCGGAACGCCGGCCGCGATAATCGACAAGCTGTCGGGTGCTGCAAATGACGCGTTGAATACGGATGAGGTTCGCACGGCGCTAAAGCGGCAAGGTACAGATCCGCTTGGCGGGACGCCGAAGGAATTTGCCGACTTCATCCGCACCGATATCGCCAAGTGGGTTGCGGTTCTTGCCTCGCCGAGTTCTGCGAAGTGAGAGCCGGCGCGGCTTGGGACCTTTGTGACGTTCAGCAATCGCGATCCAACATCGGCCCACTGGCCCCTCACAGCCCCATGCTTTCCCGGAACCCTCACGCCGGCGCGCTCTCCTTTTACGGTTGGTCACTTAGACCCATTTCGAGCCTGATTGGGCTGTTGCTCATACGATGAGCATATGCTCTGATTGGGCATGGAAAATTGGGTACGGCAATGATCAAGCCCGATCTCATCATTTTCGACTGCGACGGCGTGTTGATCGACAGCGAGGTGCTGAGCTGTCGTTGCCTTTCGGAAGTCCTGGCGGGCAGCGGAATTAATCTCGGCGTGGATCGGGCGCTCGATCTGTTCCTGGGGCGAAGTACGGCTGCAGTGCTGCAGCATTATGCAGGGTCGGGACAGCTGATTGCGGAGAAATTTTCCACCGAACTGACGGCAAAAGTCCGCGAAGCGTTTCTGTCCGGACTTTGCCCGATCGCGGGCGTAAGCACCGTGCTGGAGCGCTTGCAGATCCCATCTTGCGTCGCCTCGTCCAGCGATTTCGATCGGGTTTCCTTCTCCCTTTCCCTCACAGGTCTCGCGCCGCATTTTGACAGCCGGCTCTATACCTCGCAAATGGTGCAGCTGGGCAAGCCCGCCCCCGATCTCTTCCTCTACGCCGCCGCCGCCATGCAGGCGGATCCGCGCCGCACGCTCGTGATCGAGGACAGCGTGAGCGGTGTGAAGGCCGGCAAGGCGGCCGGCATGACGGTGTGGGGCTTTGTCGGGGGCAGCCATTATCAGTCCCGCGATGGCCGGGCTCTCTTGTACGATGCGGGGGCCGACCGCGTATTTGAGCGAATGGCGGATTTTTGGCCGAATGAATCGGAAAAAGTTTGATGGTCGCGCCTGATAATGAAAAATCGCGCCTGGACGAAGCCGCCCGCGCCGGCTGGCTCTACTTTATCGCCGGGCATACCCAGGATGAAATCGCCAAAATGCTCCAGGTCTCGCGCGCTTCCGCCCAGCGCTTGGTTTCATTGTGTCTCGCCGAGCGCCTCATCACCTTCCGTCTGGAACATCCGATTGCGGCATGCATGGAGTTGGCGGCGCGCCTGAAGGACTTGTTTCATCTTATCTACTGCGAAGTGGTGCCGACCGATCCGGCAGCACCCCTTGCGGCTGCCGGAATTGCCGAGCGGGCCGCCAACATCCTGGAATCGACGTTGCGCACCGAGAAGCCCACGATCGTGGCGCTAGGTACAGGCAGAGCCGTGCGTGCCGCGGTCGAGCGCGTCTCGCCGACCGATTGTCCCAATCATCAGATCGTGTCGCTGGTCGGAAATATCTCGGCCGACGGTTCGGCGAGCTTCTTCGACACCGTCGGGCGTCTCGCGGACCGGACCAAGGCGCGCCACTATCCGATGCCGCTGCCGTTTCTGATGTCATCTGAGGGCGAACGCGACCAGATGCTCCGGATTGATCCGATCGCCAGGGTGAGGGCGGTCGCCGCCAAGGCCGACCTGCGACTTGTCGGGATCGGCCAGATGGACCAGAGCGCGCAAGTGCATGTTGACGGCTTTGTCTCGCGCGAAGAGCTGTTCGAAATGATGCGGTTGGGCGCTGTTGGCGAACTGACCGGCTGGGCGTTCGACGCCGAGGGCCGCATTATCGACGGTGGGACGAACAGTCGCCTGACCAGCATTCCGCCGCAGGTCCCTGCCGAGGCCCTGACCATCGGAGCAGCCGTCGGTGCCGCCAAGGTCTCGGCGATCAGGGCGGCGCTGAAGGGGCGTCTGATCAATGGCTTGATCACCGACGAGGCGACGGCAAGCGCCATCCTGAATCAGTAGCCGAATTGACGGCGCCTTAAGCCTCGGTCGACCGGGGCAACCGCGGGGCCGGTCGTTGTGGTTTCGGTCTTTCGGCTTGCCCAAAAGGTCGGTGCAAGCGTCCCATCTTGACCTTGACAAGGTTGTTTCACGGTGTGAACATAATTGCAATGCGTGGGCATATGCTCAACGCAATATAGGGAGGTTACCGTGAAACACGTCCTCGGCGCCCTGCTGGGCGCGGTTACCCTGTTGGGTTCGGCCCCCTCGATTGCACAGACAACCCTGACGATCGCCACCGTGAACAACGGCGACATGATCCGCATGCAGGCGTTGTCGAATGAATTCACCGCCAAAAATCCCGACGTCACCGTGAAATGGGTGACGCTCGAAGAGAACGTCCTGCGCCAGCGCGTCACGACCGACATCGCCACCAAGGGCGGTCAGTTCGACGTGCTGACCATTGGTACTTACGAAGTCCCGATCTGGGCCAAGAAGAATTGGCTCATTCCGCTCGACAATCTCGGATCCGACTATGACGTGGCGGATCTGCTGCCGAAGATACGCGATGCCGTGTCGGTGTCGGACAAGCTGTATGCCGCGCCGTTCTACGGCGAGAGTTCGATGCTGATGTATCGCACCGACCTTTTCCAGAAAGCGGGATTGACCGTGCCGGAAAAGCCGACCTGGGACTTCGTGGTCGATGCCGCGAAGAAGCTCACCGACAAGTCCACTGGCGTCTACGGCATCTGCCTGAGGGGCAAGGCGGGCTGGGGCGAAAACATGGCGTTGCTGACCGCCATGTCCAATTCCTTCGGTGCGCGCTGGTTCGACGAGAAATGGCAGCCGCAGTTCGACAAGCCGGAATGGAAGAAGACCCTGACGACCTATGTCGATGTGATGAAGGCTGCCGGCCCTCCCGGTGCCAGCTCGAACGGTTTCAACGAAAATCTGGCGCTGTTCAACTCCGGCAAATGCGCGATGTGGATCGATGCCACGGTTGCGGCTTCCTTCGTGACCAATCCCAACGATTCGCAGGTTGCCGACAAGGTCGGCTTCGCGTTTGCGCCGAATGCGGGGCTGGGAAAGAACGCCAACTGGCTCTGGGCGTGGAATCTCGCCATTCCCGCAGGTTCGAAGAAGGTCGCGGCTGCGGAAAAATTCATCGCATGGGCCACCAGCAAGGATTACACCAAGCTCGTCGCATCGAAGGAAGGCTGGGCCAATGTGCCGCCAGGCACGCGGACCTCGCTCTATCAGAACCCTGAATATTTGAAGGTCGCTCCGTTCGCGAAGCTGACGCTCGCTTCGATCGACGCTGCCGATCCGAACAAACCGACCGTGCAGCCGGTGCCTTATGTTGGGGTACAATACGCGGCGATTCCGGAATTCCAGGGCATCGGCACCACCGTCGGCCAGCAATTTTCCGCTGCCCTATCCGGTTCATCGACGGTGGACGCGGCGCTCACAGCCGCGCAATCGGCCACCGAACGCGAAATGAAGCGCGCCGGCTATATCAAGTAGAGCGATCGCGTCGACCCCTTGCGGCGATCTCCTCCCGACCAGCCGCAAACTGGCTGCCGTCCAACCCTGATACTGGCCGGACGGCAGCCCTCATCGAGAGAGATAACAGGAGGCGGCGGTGGCAACTCAGCAAACACAGGTTCTCGGACGGGCCCTGCTGACTCCCGGTGTCGCGTTGTTGTTCGCCTGGATGATCGTCCCACTGGCGATGACGATCTACTTTTCGACGCTTCACTACAGCCTGCTGGATCCGGGCACGGAGAGCTTCGTCGGGCTGGAAAACTACCGATATTTTCTGACCGACCCGGCCTTTCTGACCTCCCTGCAGAACACCCTGGTGCTGGTCGGCTCCGTACTTGCAATCACGATCCTTCTCGGCACGCCGCTGGCGCTGCTTCTCGACCAGCCGGTGATCGGACGCAGCATTGTCCGCTTGATGGTGATCGCGCCGTTTTTCGTGATGCCGACCGTTAGCGCGCTGGTCTGGAAGAATCTGCTGATGCATCCGGTCTCCGGACTGTTTGCCTGGGCATCGACGCTGCTGGGCGTGACGCCGATCGATTGGTTCACCGATGCGCCCTTGCTGGCCGTCATCCTGATCGTCGCCTGGCAGTGGCTGCCTTTCGCTACGCTCATCCTGCTCACGGCGCTGCAATCTCAGGATGAGGAGCAGAAGGAAGCCGCTGAGATGGACGGTGCGAGCGCCCTTTCGACCTTCATCTACCTCACGCTGCCGCACCTCGCGCGGCCGATCACGGTGGTCATCCTGATTGAAACGATATTCCTGCTGACCGTGTTCGCCGAGATCTTCGTGACCACCGGCGGCGGCCCGGGTTTGCAAACGACCAATATCGCGTTCCTGATCTACTCGCAGGCGCTGATCCAGTTCGACGTCGGAAACGCCTCTGCCGGCGGATTGGTTGCGGTGGTGATCGCCAATATCGTGGCCTTCTTCCTGGTGCGGATCATCGGACGGAATCTGGAGGCGTAAGCGATGGCACGCAAGGTAACTTCAAGACGCGTGTGGGTGTCCACCGGCGCAGCGTGGTTCTTCGGATTTTTGATCTTCCTGCCGATTTTGTGGATGTTCCTGACGAGCTTCAAGACCGAGCTCGAGGCGTTCGCCTTCCCGCCGACATTTCTGTTTTTCCATTGGACGACGGAGAATTATGCGACGGTGCAGGGTCGCAGCGACTACGTTCACCACGCGCTCAATTCGATCATCGTCGCGGGCGGCTCGACGCTGATCGCCATGATCATCGCTGTTCCGGCGGCGTGGTCGATGGCGTTTGCGCCGACAAAACGGACGAAGGACATCCTTCTCTGGATGCTCTCGACCAAGATGATGCCGCCGGTCGGCGTGCTGGTTCCGATTTATCTGATCTATCGAGATTTTGGCTTGCTGGACTCCCGCGCGGGCCTGGTCCTGATCCTTTGTCTCGGCAATTTGCCGATCGTCATCTGGATGCTGTTCACCTATTTCAAGGAAATCCCGAAGGACATCCTCGAAGCTGCGCGGATGGATGGCGCGACCATCGGACGCGAGCTGGTCTATGTGCTGACGCCAATGGCCATTCCCGGCCTTGCCTCGACCATGCTTCTCAACTTCATTCTGGCGTGGAACGAGGCATTTTGGACCCTGAACCTTTCGACGTTGGACGCAGCGCCGCTCACGGTGTTTATCGCGTCCTATTCAAGTCCCGAGGGCCTGTTCTGGGCAAAACTGTCGGCTGCGTCGACGCTCGCCATTGCCCCGATCATCATCCTCGGATGGTTCAGCCAGCGGCAGCTCGTCCGCGGACTGACGTTCGGCGCCGTCAAGTAGATCAGTGAAAGGGCGAAAATATCATGGGCCAGATAACGCTCCAGGGAGTCCGCAAATCGTTCGGTCCGGTCAACATCATCAAGGATGCCAATCTGGATATCGAGGACGGCTCCTTCGTGGTCTTCGTCGGGCCTTCGGGCTGCGGCAAGACCACGCTCCTGCGCCTGATCGCCGGACTTGAGGACGTCACCGGCGGACAAATCCTGATCGACGGCCGCAATGTGGTGGACGTGCCGCCGGCGAAGCGCGGTCTGTCGATGGTGTTCCAGTCTTATGCGCTCTATCCGCATATGAGCGTCCGCGGCAATATCGCGTTCGGCCTGAAGATGGCCGGGCTCCGGCGCCCGGAGATCGACCGCAAGGTGGAAGCGGCGGCCGCCACGCTGAACCTGACGCCGTATCTTGATCGGAAGCCGCGCGAACTTTCCGGCGGGCAACGCCAGCGCGTCGCGATCGGACGGGCCATCGTGCGCGAGCCGAAGGCATTTTTATTCGACGAACCTTTGTCGAATCTCGACGCCGCGCTTCGCGTCCAGATGCGCCTGGAAGTCACCAAGCTGCAAAAGCAGCTCGGGACCACCGCCGTCTACGTGACCCACGACCAGGTCGAGGCCATGACGATGGCCGACAAGATCGTCGTGCTCAACGCGGGCCGCATCGAACAGTACGGCTCGCCGCTGGAACTCTACGAACGCCCCGCCAATCTTTTCGTCGCCGGCTTCATCGGTTCGCCCAAGATGAACTTTGTGTCCGGGGAGGCGGCCGGCGAGCATGGCGTCGCCACCATCGGCGTCAGGCCCGAACATCTGAAGATCGGCAAAGAGGGAGAAGGCTGGCCCGGGACCGTATCGGTCGCCGAGCATCTGGGCAGCGACACCTTCCTCTATGTCGACGCCGGGAAACTTGGAATGCTTACGGCGCGCTGCATCGGAGAATTCAGTCTGAAAGCCGGCGACCGCGTGTGGCTTTCGCCGGATCCGGCCCGCCTGCACCGTTTTGACAAGGAGGGAGAGATTGTTCGGAAGTGAGCAAACGATACCGTCGGCTCTGCCGAATTTTCCGCAATGCCGACGAAAGGCAATAAATGCCGCACCGACGAACAGGGTGTAGCGCCGTGATTTTGCCCATGATCGACCTGTAACCAGGAACAAGAGAAGATGTATCTGGAAAAATTCAGACTTGGTGGCCGCGTCGCTGTCGTCACAGGCGCTGGCCAGGGAATCGGACTTGCGAGCGCGGAAGCGCTGGCAGAGGCGGGGGCGAAAGTCACCATTGCCGATCGGGATCCGAAGGCGGCCGAGGCCGGCTGCGCCGCCCTCAAGGCAAAAGGCTACGATGCCGAGGTCGTCATCATGGACGTGACGGATTCCGCTCGCGTCGCCGAGGTGGCGGATCAACTTGCGGCAAGGCACGGCAAGATCGATATCCTCGTCAATAATGCAGGTATCGCGCGAAGCGAAACGCCCGCCGAAAAGGTCACCGACGAACACTGGTTGAACGTCGTCGACGTCAATCTCAACGGCACGTTCTGGTGCTGCCGCGCCTTCGGCAAGCATATGCTTGACGCAAAGTCAGGTTCCATCGTGAACATCGGTTCGATGTCCGGCTTCATCGTCAACAAACCGCAGGAGCAATCCTACTACAACGCCTCGAAGGCCGCGGTGCACCATCTCACCAAGTCGCTCGCAGCCGAGTGGGGCGCCCGCGGCGTGCGCGTCAATGCCGTGGCGCCAACCTACGTCGCAACCCCCCTCAATGCGTTCGTCAAGAACAACCCGCAGATGTATGATGCCTGGATCGGTGGTACGCCAATGGCCCGGATGGGGGAGGTGGACGAAATTGCGTCCGTCGTCCTGTTTCTCGCATCCGACGCCGCAAGCTTGATGACCGGCAGCGTCGTTCTCGTCGATGGGGGCTATACGTGCTGGTAGGCTTGCGCGAGTCTTGAACGGGATTGGAATGAGGCAGGCCTTCATCGGCGTCGACGTCGGAACATCGAGCGCACGCGCCGGCGTGTTCGACGAAACGGGAGCCCTGTTGGCGACCGCCCGGCATCCGATCACGGTTTGGCATGAAGCCGGCAACGTCGTCGAACAGTCGTCGTCCGAGATCTGGGCGGCGTGCGCCGATTCGGTCCGCGCCGCGATGGCGGAGGCTGCACTTCCGCCTTCCGCCGTCAAGGGCATCGGGTTCGATGCGACCTGCTCGCTTGTGGTACTTGACGCCGCCGCCAATCCGCTCACGGTGAGCACGTCGGGCGACGCACGGCGCAATGTCATCGTCTGGATGGATCATCGCGCGATCGCCGAAGCCCGTTTGGTCAACGACACGCATGACGACGTGCTGCGCTATGTCGGCGGCTCGATCTCGCCCGAAATGGAGATTCCCAAGCTGCTTTGGCTGAAGCGGCACCTGCCGTCGACCTACAATTCGGCCGGTCACTTCTTCGATCTCGCCGACTATCTTTCGTTTCGCGCTACCGGATCGACGGCACGTTCAATATGCACGCTCGCTTGTAAATGGAATTTCCTGGCCCACGAACGGCGCTGGAGCGACAGTTATTTCGAGCGCATCGGTCTTGGAGATCTCGCCTCGCACGAACACGCGAAAATCGGAAACGAGATCGTCGCGCCCGGCACGCCGCTAGGCACCGGCCTGACCAAATTGGCCGCGCGCGATTTCGGTTTGCTTGAGGGGACGGCGGTCGGCGCGTCGCTGATCGACGCTCACGCCGGAGGCGTGGGCACGATCGGAGGGCGCGAGAAGTCGGGTCAGCCGGTCGACGTGTGCCGTCGTCTTGCTTACATCATGGGAACCTCGGCCTGCATCATGGCGACAACGAGCGAGCCTCGCTTCGTCCCGGGCGTTTGGGGTCCCTATTATTCGGGGATGGTTCCCGGATTCTGGCTCAACGAAGGCGGCCAGTCCGCGGCCGGCGCGGCCATCGACCATCTTATAAGGTCCCACCCTGCGTATAACGAGGCCGTCGCGAGCGCACATACCGGCGGCATGGAAATTCTGGAATTTCTCGAGCGGCGCATCGTCTCGCGCTCGGGAAGCCCGGGGGAAGCGGCATTGCTTGCCCGCGACATCCACGTCCTGCCCGAGTTTCTCGGCAACCGTTCGCCCTTCGCCGATCCAGATGCGCGTGCGGTCGTCGCAGGGATGGGTCTCGACGTCGACATCGGTTCGATGGAGCGGCTGTTCGTGGCGGGACTGTGCGGGCTGGCCTACGGCCTTGCGGATGTCGTCGAAGCCTTTCGGTCGCACGGTGTCGACAGCGACTTGATGGTGATGGGCGGCGGCGCAGGGCGGAGTTCACTCGTGCGCCAGATCATGGCGGATACGACGGGCCTGACCGTTGCCCTTCCCGAAACCCAGGAACCGGTCCTGCTCGGAGCCGCAATGCTGGGTGCGGTCGCGGGCAACTCTTGCGGATCGATCGGCGAGGCCATGGCCTCGATGTCGGCGATCGGTTGGTCGAGCCAACCGACGGCGCCCGGATTGGCCGATTTCCACCGGTCCAAGCGAAAGGTCCATGGACTGATGCGAAAACTGGATCGGGAAAGCCGCGATGCCATGCACGGGATCGAATTCGATCGCCGATGCTGATGCGGAAAACTGAACCATGCTGCTGAGCTGCGGAGATGCCTTGATCGATTTCCTGCCCGTCAAATCCATCGACGGGCGCGATGCCATCGTACCGGTGGTCGGCGGGGCGTGCCTAAACATCGCCGTCGGCATGGCGCGTCTTGGCGCACCGGCCGGGTTCGTGGGCGGCATATCGAACGATCTGTTCGGCCGCATGATTGCCGACCACGCCTTCGCCTCGCAGGTCGATCTTCGATACGCGACGCGCAGCGATCACCAGACCACGCTTGCGTTCGTGCGTACCATCGCCGGTGAACCGCAATATGCTTTCTACGACGAGCAGACTGCGTCTCGAAACTGGACCTATCGGCGCGGCTCCATCCCGTTCGATGAGATCGAAGCAATCCATGTCGGGTCGACGACGCTGGTCGACGACAAGGGCGCGGCAGAGGTCATTGCCATGGTCGAGGATGCGCGCGGATCAGTCACTATCTCGTTCGATCCGAATTGCAGGCCCAATCTGGTCACGCGCAAGGCCCGCTACCTCGATCGCATGAATGCGTTTGCCGCCACCGCCGACATCGTGCGGATGTCGGATGTCGACTTTGATTTTCTGTACGGCGGCAGTGATTACGCGGGAAGGGCGAAGTTGTTCATGGAGGCCGGTGCGAGCCTGGTCGTCGTTACGCGCGGAATCAAGGGAGCGCTGGCGTGGCATAGAGAGGCGGGCGCGGTTGAAGTCCAGGCGCCCATGGTAGCTGTCGTGGACACCGTTGGGGCCGGTGACAGTTTTCAAGCGGCGCTACTGTTCGCGTTGCGCGCCATCGGACGGATCGAAAGGCAAGCGCTGGCGCAGATGAATTCCGACGAGCTTTGTCGCGCGCTGTCGTTCGCATCGATCTGCGCCGCCTTCACCTGTGGCCGCGCCGGCGCCGATCCGCCGCGACAGGTTGACGTTGGCGCGGCACTGTCTCGTCTTTTGCCGGATTCGCTCAAACGGGTCGAAGTCTAATCTTCAAAGATCGAGGTAACTGCATCGCCAGTGTACCAGCGCCTGCCCGCCGCCAGGCTGGTGGATGGCCTCGGCACGACCGATGACCAGCGCGTGGGTGCTCCATTCCATGATCGTGTCGATGGTGCAGTCGATGGCGGCAAGCGCATCGGCGAGCAGCGGAGCCCCGGTTACGAGGGTGATCCATTCGCTGCCCTGATAGCGCGCCGCACCGGTTACGTTGCCGCGGCCGGCGAAGCGATCCGCAACCTCGCGATGACCTGCGGCAAGGAAGTTGACGCCAAAGACCCTATTCTCTCGCATCGCCTTCAATGTTGTCGAAGTACGGTTAATGCAGACGACGAGCGAAGGCGGCTCCATCGACAGCGAACTCACCGACGTTGCGGTCAGGCCGGTTCGTTCTTCTCCCTGACCCGTGGTAATCAGGCTCACACCGGAGGCCAGATGACGCATCGCGGATCGAAAGCCCTCGCAGGCAGCGCCGGCGGTTTCCTGACGGGATATTTTGGGGCCGTGAGCGTTCATCGCGCTGTTCCGCGCTCAGCATGCGGCGACGCCGCGCTTGCGCCATCGGAAAGGTAACCAAGCCAGTTCCTGAAGATCACGGTCGCGGCGGCTCCGGCCGCGATATCCTGCCGAAGGGTGAGGCTAGGGAGCTCGACGCTCAGAGGAAGCCGGCGTTCAACGCTCGCCCGTTTCCGGAAGCTTGCAAGCTTGTTTTCCGTCTCGATGTCGAAATAACCGGTAGGGAAGGCCGGATAATTATCCCGTTCGCCGGCAAGAAACCGGGTGATGTCGCGCAGATATTCCCGCTGCAGCGACAAGGCGTCGTATTCCGGATGGCCCTGAAAGAAGATGAATTGGCTGCCCAGCCGCTTGGCGAAGATATCGACGCCGGCTTCCGGTGAAGCGGTCAGCAGTTGATAATCGCGGGCAGCCAGATCGCTCGCGCGCAACTCGTTGATGCGCGAGTGTGAGATCTTGAGCGGCGATGGGGCATCCTCCGTCAGCCAATTGTCGGTCACTTTGGCGCAGTCATAGACACCCGAACATTTTGCGTTGAGCCGGTGCCGCTCGATGCCGTCGAGATGCAGGACCGCGGCATGGGCGGCAAGACACGACCATATCGTTGAACGGGTGTTGGTTTTCGCCCAGTCGACGATGTCGGTGAGGTCTTGCCAGAACGGCTCTTCGGTGAGGGTTGCGGCGTTCGGCTCGGCACCTGTCACGATCAGCCCATCGATCTCCAGGCGGCCGAGCTCGGCGATATCAGTATATTGTCTGTCGACGCGCCACTTCGCCGTCTGAGATCGAGCGACGGACGGCAGCGAGAAGCAGTGGAAACGGATGCGGTTGTTACCGGCGGCAGCTTTCAGAAGGCTCATAAACTGACGTTCCGTCGCCTGCAGCGCGGAGTCCGGCATATTGTTGATGAGCCCGATCGTGAGCACCCCATCAGAATTCTGCTGACTGTCGAATTCTTCGGCGTCGCGCAGCTGCGTGGGCGCGAGGCCCGGACTGACGATTGACCGATGTTTGTCGAACAGGAGGGTCATGGCAGGCCCGGCCGTTTATTCCGCGGCCTCAAGCCGCTGATGTCGCGCGCAGGCTTGCGCGAGGGCCTGGTCGATGTCCTCGATAATGTCTGAGCTGTGTTCGATGCCGATCGAAAGCCGGATGGTCTCCGGCAGCACGCCGGCCATGCGCTGCTGTTCGGTGGACATCTGGCGGTGCGTGGTCGATGCCGGATGGCAGGCGAGAGATTTCGCATCGCCGATATTGACAAGCCGCGTGATCAGATTCAGCGAGTCGTAGAAGGTCTTGCCGGCTTCCAGGCCGCCCTTGATGCCGAACGTGAACAACGATGAAGCGTGGCCATTCAGGTATTTCTGGACCAGGGCATAATAGGGACTATCGGAAAATCCGGCATAATTGACCCAGGCGACGCGTGGGTCGGCATGCAGGAAGTCGGCGACCTTGCGGGCGTTCTCGACGTGCCTTTCGATCCGCAACGCGACCGTTTCGATACCCTGCAACAGAAGGAAGGCATTGAACGGCGAAAGAACCGATCCCATGGTGCGCTGGTAGACGCTGCGCGCGCGCTGAATATAGGCGCTGGTGCCGAATTCCTTGGTATAGATGAGGCCATGATAGGACTCATCGGGCTCGTTGAAGGCAGGAAAGCGGATGACGTGTTCGGCCCACGGAAAGCGCCCGCTGTCCACGATCGCCCCGCCAAGGGTTGTGCCGTGGCCGCCCAGAAATTTCGTCAGCGAATGAACGGCGATATCGGCGCCGTAATCGAACGGCTTTAGCAGGATCGGTGTGGCGACGGTATTGTCGACCACGAGCGGCACGCCATGACGATGGGCGACCTTCGCCAGCGCTTCGATGTCGCAGACGTTGCCGGCCGGATTGCCGATCGTCTCGGAAAAAACGGCTTTGGTATTTTCGTCGATCAGCTTCTCGATGGCGTCCGCCTTGTCGCTGTCGGCAAAGCGGGTCGTGATGCCCTGGCGCGGCAAGACGTGAGCGAGCAGGGTGTGCGTGGTGCCGTACAACTGGGGAACCGAGACGATGTTGCCGCCGGTGTCGGCGAGATTGACGAGGGCGAAATGCAATGCCGCCTGTCCGGTGGCGACCGCAAGCGCCCCGACGCCGCCTTCGAGTTCGGTGATGCGCTTTTCAAGAACGTCCGTGGTTGGATTGGCGATCCGGCTGTAGCGATAGCCTTCCGCTTCGAGATTGAACAGAGCGGCGCCGTGATCGGCGCTGTCGAAGGCGTAAGCCACCGTCTGGTAGATCGGAACCGCGACGGACTTGGTTGCTGGATCGGGATCGTAGCCGGCGTGAATTGCAATCGTCTCGTTGCGCATTGTTCACCTCTACGTTCGCGTCGCATTTTACCATGCGTATTTTTCGTTGGCGTCTTTGTTAGAGGGGAGGCGTCAGCCTCGCAATAATTCGCGCAAAC
>Ga0209331_1000198_pt1 | contig 21843 bp, 20 predicted proteins | sample JacPinW_OM3H0_M3_FD_187971 | JGI IMG/M metagenome (GOLD analysis project Ga0209331, IMG submission 187971) | Forest soil microbial communities from Algoma, Ontario, Canada - Jack Pine, Ontario site 1_JW_OM3H0_M3 (SPAdes) (version 2) | ecosystem: Environmental > Terrestrial > Soil > Boreal...
TTCCTGCCCCGGCTATGCAGCCGACGCGGCCGGATCCTTCGGGCGAGAAGCCATCGGCGTTGCCGCGTCCGGCCTTGGCCCGTTGCTGTCGAGATACTCGGCGAGCTGATGATTATGGGCCACCCGGATCCAGGAATTGCGCAACTTGTTGAAGAAGTTGCGTGTGTCCTCATCGGTTGCCGCGCGGGCGCGATCGCCGTACATCGCCGCCCGCTCCCACGCCTCTTGTGCTGTCGACATGACACCACCTTGTGCCGCATTCCCTGCGAAGCATCCCGCCCCAGGGAACTTTCGCCCAAGGCAACCTTGCCGAAAAAAAATAGTTCCATGCTGCTGGAACAGCTGCGGGTTTACGACGGATCGAGATCCCCTGCGGCCGCGGCGTCCGCCTGCAATGTCACTAAAAGGCGTGGTTTCGTTCCAAGTTGATGGATTTAAGTTTCCGGGAAGTGAATCGCGCTGTACCTACAGTAGATGCTGCAAGGCGCGCGTGCGGCGACGCGAGGCGCCGACGACCACCAACTCGCCACCACCCCGGAGGAAACCGCCATGCAGAAACTCATCCTTGCTCTCGCGGCCGCAGCCCTCGCAGTACTCGGCTCTGCCGCTGATGCCGACGAGTATCCGAACAAGCCCGTCACGCTGGTTGCCGTGTTTGGTCCCGGCAGCGCCAGCGACACCATCTGCCGGGTGATCGCCCAGCCGCTGAGCCTTGCACTCAAGGAGAGCGTGATCGTGGAAAACCGGCCCGGCGCCAACGGGGCGCTCGCCGCTTTCTACGTCGCGCGTTCCGCGCCCGATGGCTACACGTTGCTGATGGGCACCAACTCGCCGCTCTCCGCCGCGCCGTTCCTGATGCGCAACCTGAGCTACGATCCGGTGAAGGACTTTGAGCCCGTGTCGCGCGTGGGCAGCTTTACCTTGATGCTGGTGGTCAACTCGAGCCTGCCGGTGAAATCGGTCAAGGAGCTGATTGATTATGCCAAGGCTCATCCCGGCAAGCTCTCCTTCGCCAGCGCCAACACCTCGGGCATCGTTGCCGGCGAGACCCTGGCGCATTGGGCCGGCCTCGACATGCTGCACGTGCCGTACAAGAGCTCGCCGCCCGCGCTCCAGGACGTGCTCGCCGGGCGTGTCTCGATGATGTTCACCGATCTGACCACGGGGCTTCCGCATGTGCGCTCCGGTGCATTGCGCGCGCTGGCAGTGACGCGGCTGCAGCGCAGTCCGCTCTTCCCGGAGTTGCCGACCCTCGATGAGGCCGGCGTCACCGGCTTCGACATGGATTCGTGGGCGGGCATCGTCGCGCCCGCCCATACCCCGCCAGAGATCGTCGCACGGCTTAACACCGAGCTGCGCAAGATCATTGACGATGCGGACGTCAAGTCGAAGCTCGGCAATATGGGCTTCGAAGCGTTCTCAAGCCCGTCCGAGGAGTTCGGAAATTTCATCAAGGTCCAGCTCGGCAAGTGGGGCAAGATGGTCAAGGACGCCGGCCTCCAGCCGGAGTAGGAGTGCCGGATTTTGAAGAAAGAAGGTTCGTAGGGGCGACGCAAGCGTCGCCCTTCACGCAGCGTGAATGTGCAAGAGAGGCGAGGCATGCCTCGCCCCTACGGAAGAAGGAACCTTCGTAAGGGCGACGCAAGCGTCGCCCTTCACACAGCGTGAATGTGCAAGAGAGGCGAGGCATGCCTCGCCTCTACGGAAGAAGGAACCTTCGTAGGGGCGACGCACGCGTCGCCCTTTCACGCAGCGTGAATGTGCAAAGAGAGGCGAGGCACGCCTTGGCCCCTACAGAAGAAGGAACCTTCGTAGGGGCGACGCATGCGTCGCCCTCTTGTCACAGCGGTGGGGTAAGCCATGCGCGGGTATCAAACAAGACCGCACCTTTCTCCGCTGACGGATCGCGCAAGAAGCGCCCATTCGTGATCGCGATCACACCGCGGCCGGCCATTGCAGGCTAAAGCACAGGCGATCTCAACAGGAGAGACACATGATCCTGATGATGCTCGCCGCAGCGGCAATCGGCAGGGCAGCGCTTGGAGCCTGGCGCCGCGACCGAGGCCGATGATCCGCGCGTAGTCGCGCAAGCGATTCGAGTCGAAGAAGGCTCGCGTTGATTCGGCGACGCTATGTGATGGTCACGGCGGTCCGCTGCGGTGATGTCCACAGGGCGCTGCGCGAGCGCACTACCACAACACCGTTTTTTGAGCCGGCGATCGCCGTCGATCACTCTAATGTGTGCCGTTTTTGCAACGGTCCAGCTTTCTTTATCGCGCAACACAATGGAGCGGCTATTATCTGCTTTGATGTCGCTCACATACAACAAAGGGGGCGCATATGCACGAGACCACAGCCATCGTTCTTCTGGTTGTAGTGCTCGGACAAATTTTCATTTTCACGATTGCCGGTATTGCCATGTGGCTCGCCGGAGAATTCGGCGAACCGCCGCGATGGCGGCGCTGGATGAAGCATCGCAACGCAGCCAAGAAGAGCGGATCGCAAGCGGCGGCGCACGACGGCCTCTTGACCTTGCACCATGATCTTCCGATTGCGCCGCCTCATCCGGACGACGGACGACGGACGACAGATAACGGACGGCCGATTGGAGATGTTGGACTTCCGATAACGGGCAGCGGAAGGCGATGAGTTTCGAAAACTGTAATTCGGATGACGCATGCAGGGTCGGACTTGAGCATCGGAGCCCGGAAATCCGGCGAGCGAGATCGCTCATGACATCCGTCCTCCCTCCTCCGCAATCTGTCGTCTGACGTCCGTCGTCCGTCCGCTGTCCTCCCGCCTCCTGCTCCTGAACGCGGTGAAGGCTCACAGCATCAGGTCCTTGTTTTCCAGACCAAGCATCACGCCGCCCCAGCTGCTGCCGACATGTTCATACTGATTGGAAATGTGCGCCCGTCCCGCCATCAGATCGGACAGGATGCCGCCGAAAGGCAGCGTGTCGCCTAATCCCGCAGCACCCGTCGCCTTGAACATGCGCGCGCCCAGGCGCGTGCAACACTCGGTGACCGCGGTCGATTGAAACTTGTATTGCAGCCGCTCGGCGAGCGGCGGCGTCTCGCTCCGGTCTGCATAGGCGTGCAGGTTGCGAAAATTGCGGTGCAACGTGAGTTTCATTTCGTCGATGGCGGCGGCCGTTTCAGCGCACAGGAGCTGTACGAAGGGGTTCTGCACTGCTGGGCCGCCGGCACGGGTCACCCTGCTCTTGGAGTATTCCAGCAGTGCGTTAAGCATGCCTTGCAACGCACCCAGTGCGGCAGTGGAGATGCCGCGAACGAAAATCTGCCCGAACGGCAGCCGATAGAGGCTCGCAGTGTTGATCGCCTGGCCCGGTCCCTTCAGCAGAAAGTTGTCCAGCATGCTCTGGGAGCGATGCGCGGGCACCACTACGTCGTCGACCACGATGTCCCAGCTGCCGGTCGCCTGCAGCCCGCAGACCTCCCACGTATCGATGGCCCCGTATTGCGCGCGCGGCAGCAAAAAGATGCGTCCCGCGGGGGGAGCGCCTGCGTCGCCGGCAACCAGGGCGCCGAGCAAGGCCCATTCGCAATGGGAGCAGCCGCTCGCATATTTCCATCGGCCGGCGAGACGGTAACCGCCCGGTACCGCGACCGCTTTGCCCGCCGGCATCAGCGATGAGCAAATCAGGGTCGAGGGGTCGCTTCCCCACACCTCCTGCGCAGCCTTGTCCTCCAACAGCGCCATGAACCAGGGATGCACACCCGACACGCCGTAGATCCAGGCGCTCGACATGTCACCCTGCGCGAGCGCGAATTGCACCTCATAAAACGTGTGCAGGTCCATCTCATAGCCGCCCCAGCGCTTGGGCTGCAGCACGCGAAACAGACCGGCCTGCTGCATCTCCGCAACGGTTTCGTCAGCAATGCGACGCCCGCGCCTTGCCGCCCGGGAGCGCGCGGCAAGCACCGGGATCATCGCGCGCGCCCGCGCGACGACCTCGTCTGCACTTGGCCCCTTCGCCGGCACGCTTTCCAATGTTCGCACGTTTCGCTGACGCCCAAGTTCACTCGTCTTCGTCATTCCGGCGCCCGAACGCAGCGAGCGAGCGCGAAATCCATAACCACGGAGCGCGGCGCGTACGATGAGGCCTGTGGTTATGGATTCCGGGCTCGCCGGCCAGTCGGCCGACCGACTTGCCGGCGCCCCGGAATGACGTCGTCGGGTTACTCCGCCGCGCTGAGACTCTTGCGGGCGTTTTGCTCGAGGCAGGCGATCACTGCTTCCGTCGACATCACGTCGCCGAAGGTAAGATAGAACGCGCAGAGCGAAGCATTATGATCCTCGTCCGTGACCGCCGCATTGCCGTCGCTGATCATGATGGTTCTGAAATTGAGCATCATGGCATCGCGGGCCGTGGATTCGCAGCACACGTTGGTGACCGTGCCGGTGATCAGCACGGTATCGAGCCCACGGCTGCGCAGCACCTGGGCAAGGTCCGACGAGCCCTGAATGAATGCGCTGAACCGGTTCTTCTCCACGACGAGATCGCTGGCCTTCACGTCGAGCGCAGACCAGAGCTCGTGCCCCTTGCTGTTCGCCGTCAATGCACCAATGCGTTTCTTCGCCTGCTCCGGGGTCACCATCTCGAAATAGATCGACCAGTCTCGGAGAGCGTCGGACGTGAAGGTCGTCTTGATCCACACCACCGCCCCTCCCGTCGCACGCACCGCCGCCGCCAGCCGGTTGATGTTGGGCACGATCTTTTCCGCCATCGGACAGAGCGCATGGGCAACACCCGGCAGCATGAATGCATTCTGCATATCGACGACGACCAGCGCGGTCTTGCCGGGGTCGATAGTGTCAAAGATGTGCTCGCGCGCTCGGCGCGCAACAACGCGGTCAGTGATCGATCGAGGTATGGACACCTTGTGCATGCGAATCTCCGCTCCTGCGCTGTTTTCGATACCTTTGTTTCACCCGGATGTCATTCGAGGGCCGTAACGTAGATGGGTGGGCAAGGCGCGCCCCTCCAATATCTCCGCGTGAGAAAATCTCGCGCGCCGGGCCCACGCGGGCGCGAACCGCGTGGGCAAAACCTGTCCCCGGCTCCGACCGGGGATCGCGATGCACGCGCGAGGCATGTGGCAACGATCACGAAGCGCGATTTTGCCCACTCTACGGTTTCAAACCGGTCCCTACAGTTTTCCGGCGAATGCATCTGCAATGAAGGCATGCGCCAGCGCGTAGCCGTGCCGGGTGGCAGGCTCGTTGTAGACCGCCACTCCCGGCATGTTCGCGTGCGGATCAGTGAAGGCGTGGACCACGCTGCCGAAGGTGAGCATCGCCCAGCGCGCCCCGGCTTCGATCATCTCCGCTTCGAATGCGTCGCGCTCGGGCTTGGGTGCAACCGGATCGGCGGCACCATGGACGGCAAGCACGGCCGCCTTGATCTCGCCGTGCTTGGCCGGCTGCGGCGTGGCCAGCGTGCCATGCATGGAAACGACGGCCTGCACTTCGGCCCCGGTGCGGGCAAGGTCGAGGACATTGAGGCCACCGAAGCAGAAGCCCATGGCCGCCCGCCGGCTCACGTCACCGATGGCGCGCCGGTCGGCCTCGCGCGTCAGCGTGTCGAGCGCCGCTGCAATGCGCCGTCGCATTCCCGGCACGTCCGCCATGAAGGGCCGTAGGAACTCCATCGGGTCTTCCGTTCCGACCGGGCCGTTCCCTTCACCGAACATGTCGGCGACGAAAACAATATAGCCTTCCTCCGCGAGCATCTGACCGGTCTCGATCGCCGGCTTGATCACGCCGCGCCAGTTCGGCGCCGTGAGCAGCAGCGGTCGAACGCCCTTCACGCCTTCATCCCAGATGAGCGCCCCGCGGCAACTCAGACCGGACACCGAGTAGAAGATGCTCTCCACCGCCATTGTGTAGGTTTCCTCACGGCCTCGTAGGGTGGGCAAAATCGTCTGGTGTGCCGTCGATGGTGGGCACGGCGCACCGCAGTCAAGCTTGCGTAGACTGCGTACACTTGTCTACGTCGATTTTGCCCACGCGGAAGGAACGGCGGGGCGCACGCCTTGCCCACCCTACGCGTTCGGGCCTATTTATCGCAACATAGGCCCGCGTCACGCACGCAACTCCGGGCGCAGAAAAGCGAAATCGCAGCCCTCGTCGGCGCCGAGGATCTCCTGCGCGTACAGCTTGGCATAGCCGCGCTCCGGCTGGGTTTGCATCCGGGATCTTTCAGCAGCGCGACGCGCGAGCTCGCCCTCCTCCACCACGAGATCGATGCGCCGCTTCTTGACCGAGAGCCGAACGCGGTCGCCATCGCGCACCAGGGAAAGCGGCCCGCCTGAAGCGGCGTCGGGCGTCACATGCAGGACAATCGTCCCGAAGGCGGTGCCGCTCATCCGCGCGTCGGAGATGCGGATCATGTCCTTCACGCCCTGCTGCGCCAGTTTCCTGGGGATCGGCAGGTAGCCGGCTTCCGGCATGCAGGACGGCGAATGCGGACCTGCATTCTGCAGCACCAGCACATCCTGCGCAGAGACATCGAGCGCGGGATCGTCCATGCGCGCTGCGAGATCTTCCAGGGACGAGAACACGACCGCACGGCCTTCGTGCTCGAACAGCTTGGGATCGGCCGCAGAGCGTTTGAGGATGGCACCGTCCGGCGCAAGATTGCCAAACAGCGCAATGAGCCCGCCCTGCGGCTCCATCGGCTTCTCCCGCGCAGCGACGATCGACCGATCAGTAAAGGAAGCTTCATCCGCGGCAAGGCGCTCGGCCAGCGTCTCGCCCGTCACATCGATGCAGTCGAGATGCAGCAGCGGCTTGAGCTCGCGCAGCAGCGCGCCCATGCCTCCGCTCGCATGGAAGTCCTCCATGTAGCCGTTGCCGACCGGCTTGAGGTTGACCAGCACCGGGGTCGATTCCGAGAGCCGGTTGATGGCTTCGAGCGACACCTTGATCCCGGCTCGACCCGCGATGGCGGTAAGATGGATCACCGCATTGGTCGAGCCGCCGAGCGCAAGCAGCACGCGCAATGCGTTCTCGACCGACTTCTTATTGATGATGCGCTCGGGAGTGCGCTGCGATCCGATCAGTTTCACCGCCGCCATACCGGTCGCCTCGGCAGCGCGCAGGCGGTCGGCATGCACCGCCGGGATCGCTGCCGTGCCGGGCAGAAGAACGCCGAGGGCTTCGGCCAGGCACGCCATGGTCGAGGCCGTCCCCATCACGGCGCAGGTGCCGGCGGTCACGGCGAGCTGGCCTTCGACTTGCGTGATTTCGGCTTGGTTCACCTCGCCGGCACGGTAGCGCGCCCAGAAGCGACGGCAGTCCGTGCAGGCGCCAAGCCGCTCACCGCGGTGCCGGCCCGTCATCATCGGGCCGGCCACCAGCATGATCGCCGGCTTACCCGCGGAAACCGCACCCATGAGCTGCGCCGGCACGGTCTTGTCGCAGCCGCCCATGAGAACGACCGCGTCCATCGGCTGGGCCCTGATCATCTCCTCCGTGTCCATGGCCATCAGGTTGCGATACTTGAGGCTCGTTGGGTGGAGAAACACTTCGCCCAGAGAGACAGTCGGAAAATCGAGCGGCAATGCGCCCGCCGCCACTACGCCGCGCTTTACCGCCTCCAGCAGCTCGGGAAAGTGGCGATGGCAGTTGTTGAACCCGGAGGGCGTGTAGGCAATGCCTACCACCGGTCGGCCCAGCATCGCGCGCGAATAACCCATGGACTGGGCAAACGAGCGCCGCAGGTACAGCGAGAAATCACGGTCGCCGTAGTTGGTGAGCCCGTTCGCCAAGCCCTGCACGCGTTCCGGCATTGGAGATTCCTTGCTCGACTTTGCTCGTTCTTGCCTGATTTAGCTCAAGAAAGGCGGATTGGACTGGCGTATTAATGGCTCGACATGGTACCGGGAACACCACTAAAACCAGCTTGGCAAAGTTCTAAAGAAGATTTTGCGCCGGGAACATGAACTACGAGCAGTATTTCGAGGACGCCCTTCGCCAGCTGCGGGATGAGCGGCGGTATCGGGTTTTTGCCGATCTCGAGCGGCTCGCGGGTCGCTTTCCGCACGCGATCTGGCACTCGCCGCACGGCGCGCGCCCGGTCATCGTCTGGTGCTCCAACGACTATCTCGGAATGGCGCAGCACCCGAAAGTGATCGGGGCGATGGTGGCAACCGCGACCCGCATGGGTACGGGTGCAGGCGGCACCCGGAATATCGCCGGCACGCATCATCCGTTGGTCGAGCTCGAATGCGAGCTCGCGGATCTTCACGGAAAGGAAGCGGCGCTCATCTTCACCTCCGGCTACGTCTCCAATGAAACCGGGATCGCCACCATTGCCAAGCTCCTGCCGGACTGTCTGATCCTCTCCGATCAATTGAATCACAATTCCATGATCGAGGGCGTCCGGCAGTCTCGATGCGAAAAGCAGATCTTCCGCCACAGCGACATGGAGCATCTCGAAGCTCTGTTGCGCGGCTGCCCGCCGGACCGTCCCAAGCTCATCGTGTTCGAGACCCTCTACTCCATGGATGGCGACGTGGCGCCGATCCATCGCATCTGCGACCTCGCCGAGCGCTACGGGGCCATGACGTATGCGGACGAGGTGCATGCCGTGGGAATGTACGGCCCCCGCGGCGGTGGTCAGGCTGAGCAGCAAGGCGCGATGACCCGGCTGGACGTAATCGAGGGAACACTGGCCAAGGCGTTCGGCTGCCTGGGAGGTTACATCGCGGGGAGCGCCGCGCTCATCGACGCGGTGCGCAGCTATGCGCCGGGTTTCATTTTCACCACCGCGCTCCCCCCGGCCATTTGTGCTGCGGCAGCCGCGGCTATCCGCCACCTGAAGGTTTCGAGCTTCGAGCGCGAGCGCCATCAGGAGCGCGCTGCCCGGGTGAAGGCGGTGCTCAGCTCAGCCGGCCTTCCCGTGATGGGGAGCGACACGCACATCGTGCCGGTGCTCGTGGGCGAACCGGAGAAATGCAAGCAGGCGACCGATCTCCTGCTTTCCGAGCACGGTATCTATATCCAGCCGATCAACTATCCGACCGTGCCGAAGGGAAGCGAGCGGCTGCGCATTACGCCATCGCCTTATCACGACGACGCAATGATCTATGCGCTCTCCGAGGCCCTGCTCGATGTGTGGGAGCGGCTGCATCTGCCGCTCAACCGCCGCGCCCTGGCGGCGGAGTAGCTGCGTAGGTCGGGTTAGCGCGGCCCCGAACGTGCGGTTGCGTCGCAGCGGGCCGCGCTAGCCCGGCCTACAATGCCCTGCTGCTAAACTCTTCAATCGTCATAGCCCGGCCGTTGCCAACGCTTGGGCAAAGGGACGAGCGGACCGCGGGCAAGCCGGCGTGCCGCCAATGCGACCGCAAGGCTCACGACCAGAAATCGTACCAGATGGTGCGCGCCCACGTAGACGGGATCGAGATGCAGCGCCAGCGCCAGCACCATCATGGTGTCCTGCGCCCCCGGTGCAAAGGCGACCGCGACGTCGGCGAGGCGGAACGGCAGCAACGCCACGACCAGCAAAGCAAATGCGGCGGCAACCACCGTTGCCACCGCGAAGGAGCCGAAAGCAGCACCGAGATAGCCCAGCAGCAGCCGCGGACTCGTATTGGCAAAGCGCGCGCCGGCAACGGCGCCGAGCGTGACCACGCCGGCACTGCCGACCCACCACGGCAGGGAGGCATTAATGAGCCCGGTGCCATGCAGCACGCCGGAGCCGGCCATGGCGCCGAACATCAAGCCTCCGGGAAATCTGATGCGCAACATGAGCAGCGCGACCGCCGAGGAGATGACGACGAGAATGGTGAGCTCCGTCAACGAGGAGACCGGACCGGCCCGCGGCAGCCCAACCGCCCCGATTGCTGAGCCGAACAACGCCAGCCCCGAAGGCAGCCCCACCACAATCAACAGGACGCGCATGACATGCACGATGGCAATGCCGCGAATATCGGCGTGGAGCTCGGCCGAGAGCGCCATCACCTGCGCCATGGAGCCCGGGCTTGCCCCGAGCAAGGCCGACAGCGAGTCCCACCCATGCACCCAGCGCAGATAACAGGCAGTGCCGATGAACATGACCGTTGAGGATGCGATCAGAAGCGCGACGCTCAGCGGCCAGGACGCGATCCCGTGCAGCGTTTCCGGCGTCACCACTGCGCCTAAGAGCATGCCGATCAGCACGAAACAGACGCGGGCGAGCGGCAACGGCACCCGAACCGGCCGACCCACGAGCGCGGCAATCGCAACGGCAAGCATGGATCCCGACACCAACCCGCCCGGTAATCCGAGGATCTGAAAGATCAGCGCGCCCGCCGCTGCCGTGAGCAGCGTCTCGGCAGTGTGGAGCATGTCAGTTACGGCGGAGTTCATCCAAATGGGACTGCGGTGGCGGACGTCGTGGTGGACCTATCGAGACTGTCATTCCGGGGCGCCGGCAAGTCGGTAATACCGACTTGCCGGCGAGCCCGGAATCCATAACCCCAGGCCGTGCGATTGAGACGCGCCCGTCCAGGACACCGCAGCCTGGGGTTATGGATTCCGGGCTCCCCTCGCTAGCCTCGGGTCCCCGGAATGACCGCGTTTATGCTGCCCTCGTCCGCGCAAGGCGCCTGCGATAGGATGCAGGCCACACGCTGGGCCGGCAGGGAACGGCACAAATGATGCTGGAAGCCTGGGTCGTTATCGCTGTTGCGCTGGGCTATATCGGCCTTCTGTTCGTCATCGCCACCTACGGCGACCAGACCGGACGCCTCGGGAGGGAAGGCCGCTGGCGTCGCTTCATCTATCCCTTGTCGCTGGCGATCTACTGCACCTCCTGGACTTTCTTCGGCTCGGTCGGGCTCGCATCGCGCACGGGCTTCGATTTTCTGCCCATCTACATTGGTCCGATCCTGATGATCGGGCTTGCGTCGCCTCTCATCACCCGCATCGTGCGCCTCGCCAAGGCGCAGAACATCACTTCCATCGCCGATTTCATTGCTGCGCGGTATGGAAAGGCACAGAGCGTAGCCGCCGCCGTCGCCCTGATCGCGATCATCGGCACCATTCCGTACATCGCATTGCAGCTCAAAGCAGTGTCGTCCTCCCTGACTACGATCCTTGTGCATATCGGGCCGTCCAGCGGCACCATGCAACCCGTGCTCGGCGACATCGCCCTCTATGTTGCCGCTGCCATGGCGATCTTTGCCGTCCTGTTCGGCACAAGGCATATCGATGCGACCGAGCACCAGGACGGCTTAATGCTGGCGATTGCGGTCGAATCCGTGGTCAAGCTCGTCGCCTTCGTTGCCGTCGGCGTATTCGTGACGTTCTGGATGTTTGATGGGCCATTTGCCCTCTTCGGGCAGGCGCTGCGGGAGCCGGCAGCCGCCGCGGCGCTCACCCGCGAGCCCGCCCCCGGCACGCTCGCCGCCATGACGCTGCTCTCGCTGTTTGCGATCATCCTGCTGCCCCGACAATTCCACGTGACCGTGGTGGAGAACAACAACGAGGCCGAGATCAAGCGCGCGTCCTGGCTGTTTCCGCTCTATCTCGTGCTGATCAACCTGTTTGTAGTTCCGATCGCCCTGGCGGGCCTGCTGACCTTTACCGATCGTCAGATCGATAGCGACATGTTCGTCCTGGCTTTGCCGCTCGCGGCCAAGTCCGACCTGTTCACCGTAGCCGCCTTTGTCGGCGGTCTTTCCGCCGCAACCGCCATGGTGATCGTGGAATCGGTGGCTCTCGGCATCATGTTCTCGAACGACATCGTGATGCCGCTCGTCCTGCAGCGACGGGCGAACCTGATCGCCGGTCGGGAAAATGTGGGACGCCTGCTGCTCGCCGTGCGCCGGGCTGCGATCTTCCTCATCATCTCGCTCGCTTATGTCTATTATCGCCTGGCCGGCGAGGCGCAGCTCGCCTCTATCGGACTGCTGTCGTTTGCGGCAGTGGCGCAGCTTGCACCGGCTTTCTTCGGTGGCCTGATCTGGCGGCGGGCTACCGCGCGCGGCGCGGTTGCAGGAATGAGCTGTGGAATACTCGTATGGGCGTATACGCTGCTGCTGCCTAACTTCGCCGATGCCGGAATCATCGGCCCCTCCCTTCTCGCCGACGGACCGTGGGGTGTCGCGGCATTGCGGCCACAGGCCCTGTTCGGCCTCGACCTGCCGCCGCTCGCGCACGGAGTGACCTGGACGCTGTCGCTCAATGTTCTGGCATACGTGATCTTCTCGATCGGGCGCGCCCCTGCTTCGGTCGAGCGTCTCCAAGCCGACCTGTTCGTTCCGTCCGCGCTCACTCCGATCCCCTCCAGCTTTCGGTTGCGGCGCTCGGCGGTCACGGTCGAGGAGCTGATCACCACGGTTGGCCGTTATCTGGGCGAGGAACGCACCCGCACTTCGTTCGACAGCTACGCCCTCACGCGCGGCATGAGCCTTGATGCAAAAGCCGACGCGGACTTCCAGCTGCTGCGCTATGCCGAGCACCTGCTTGCGTCCGCGATCGGCGCAGCATCGTCCCGCCTTGTCCTCTCGCTCCTCCTGCGCAAGCGCACCGTTTCGACCAAAGCAGCGCTCAAGCTGCTCGATGACGCCAATGCTGCCATTCACTACAATCGCGAGATCCTGCAGACCGCGCTTGATCATGTGCGCCAGGGCATCGCGGTATTCGACAAAGAGCTGCATCTCGTCTGCTGGAACCGGCAGTTCGGGGACATCCTCGCATTGCCGTCCCAGCTCACGCGCGTAGGCACGAGCCTTGACTCCATTCTGCGCTTCAATGCCGCGCGCAGCGCCTGCGCCCCGGAGGCAATCGACGCAGTCGTGCGCGAGCGACTAGCGCGATACATCGCAACCGGGGAGCCGTTCCGGGAGCGCTTCGTCGAGCGCGACCTGGTGATGGAAGTGCGCGCAAATCCCATGCCCGACGGCGGCATCGTGACCACCTTCACCGATATCACCCCGACCGTGAAGGCGGCCGAGGAGCTTGAGCGCGCCAATGAAACGCTCGAACGGCGGGTGCAGGAACGCACCGAGGAGCTCACGCGCCTCAACCACGAGCTTGCGCGCGCGAAATCAGAAGCGGACCAGGCCAATATCTCGAAAACCCGATTCCTGGCCGCCGCCAGTCACGACATCCTGCAGCCGCTCAATGCCGCGCGGCTCTACGTCACCAGCTTGGTCGAGCGGCAGGCGGCCGGGAGCGATGCGCAGCTGGTCGGGAATATCGATGCGTCGCTCGATGCCGTGGAAGAGATCTTCGGTGCACTGCTCGAGATTTCCCGCCTCGACAGCGGGGCGATGAAGCCCGAAATCGCCGTCTTTCGCATCGATGAGCTGCTCCGCCAACTCGAAGTGGAGTTTGCCCCGTTGGCACAGGGGAAAGGGATTGAGCTCGGATTCGCGCCCTGCTCTCTCGCCGTGCAGTCCGACCGGCGCCTGCTGCGTCGCCTGTTGCAGAACCTGGTATCCAACGCGATCAAATACACGCTCAAAGGGCGCGTGCTGGTGGGGTGCCGCCGCCGGAGCGGATCCCTGCGCATCGATGTCTACGACACCGGCCTTGGCATCCCGGCAACACACAAGCAGGCCATCTTCCAGGAGTTTCACCGCCTCGACCGCGGTGCCAGGGTGGCCCGCGGCCTCGGGCTTGGCCTTTCCATCGTCGAGCGTATTGCGCGCGTGCTTGATCACAAGCTCGCTCTCGTGTCGGCGGTGGGTCGCGGCTCGCATTTCTCGGTAGAAGTGCCGCTATCCGCGACGGCTCCCGTCGGCCATCCGCACCAGCAACAACGCGAGGTCGATCGCGCACAGCTGTCCGGGATGTGCGTGCTGTGCGTGGATAATGATCTTGCTATTCTCGATGGAATGCAGTCCCTGCTCGCAGGCTGGGGGTGTCGCGTCCTGAAAGCCACGGACCTTGCGAGCGCGATCCAGGTCATCGCGCAAGCCAAGGTGTCGCTGGACGGGCTGCTAGTGGATTATCACCTCGACGATGGCAACGGCATCGCTAGTATCCGAGCGCTGCGTCGGCGCTTCGGCACCGATCTCTCCGCCATCCTGATCACCGCCGACCGCAGCCCGCACGTGCGGGAGGAGGCGCGCGCCAACGACATCCAGGTGCTCCATAAGCCGCTCAAGCCCGCGGCCTTGCGCGCGCTGCTGGCGCAATGGCGCGTCCAGCGCGTCGCGGCCGCTGAGTAGCTGCCGCGTAGCCCGGATGAGCTCTTGCGAAATCCGGGGTTGCCGAGGCCCAAAACGCCTGAGGTTTTGGTCATCCGTTCCCGGATGTCGCAAGCGACATCCGGGCTACGAAGCTGCACTCGTCCTGACTACGTTGTGTGCGGCTATTGGCCGAGCTCGATCTTTGCCGCGGCGATGACCGCCTGGGTGCGGCTCTCGACCCCGAGCTTCTGCAGTATCGCGGAGACGTGCGCTTTGACCGTCGCTTCCGACACGCCGAGCTCGTAGGCGATCTGTTTGTTGAGGAGACCCTCGGAAAGCATCATGAGGACGCGCACCTGCTGCGGGGTCAGCGAGCCCAGCCGACGCATCAAACCCGCAGTTTGCGTATCGGAAGCCGCACCGAGATCCACGTCGGGGGGAGTCCATACTCCTCCCTCCAGCACGCGGGTGATTGCCGCACGCATGGCCTCTATACCCAGCGTCTTGGGAATGAAGCCCGAGGCCCCGAAATCCATGCAGCGGCGAATGACCTCCGGGTCGTCGTTGGCGGACACCACAACGATCGGAACGCTCGGATATTGGGCGCGCAGATACATCAGACCCGAGAACCCGCGCACCCCCGGCATGGAGAGGTCGAGCAGAATGAGATCGATCTCGGCGCCGCGCTCGAGGAGTTTGGTCACGTCATCGAACGAGCCGGCCTGTGCAATGTCGGCGTGCTCGAACAGCCCCGCCACGGCTTCGCACAGAGCTCCGCGAAAAAGCGGATGATCGTCCGCAATGATCAGGCGCGTCGATTCGCCTAGGCGCTTCATCCCGTCCCGCAGGGGGGGTTTGTCAATCCGATATTGTGCAACGTATCACACTCGGGCATGCACTGCTGAGACAAATCGGAGCTGTCAGGGCGCGCCCTTCGTGGCCCGGATGAGCGAAGTGATATCTCGTTGATGGCGGGTTACGCATACCCATCACCGCCGCGTGCCGATGAACTGCAGCACGACCTCCCGCCGGTGCGGCCGGGCACGGTGCTCGGCGACATAGATGCCCTGCCAGGTGCCCAGCGCCAAGACGCCGGCGCGCACCGGAACGTGCAGGGAAACACCCGTGAACATCGTCTTCACATGAGCGGGCATGTCGTCGGGGCCTTCCGCGTCATGCACCCAGCCGCCATCTTCCGGCGCAACGCGGGCGAGCGCCGCGGCAAGGTCGGTGCGCACATCCGGATCGGCGTTCTCCTGGATGACGAGCGAGGCCGATGTATGCCGCATGAACAGCAACAGGCTGCCGTCGTGCGCTCCGGCTTTCGCCAGAAAGCGCGCCGCCTCATCAGTGATCTCGGTGAAGCCCTTGCCCCGCGTCTCCACCGCGAGCGTCGCCGACAAAACGACCTCCAGCGCCGCGCTGCTGATGCCGGAGAGCTCAGCGCTCATCGCTCACGACTTGTGCAGGATGTCCTTTTGCAAAGCCGCGATCATGTCGACAAAGCGCCGCCACACCTTCTCGAGAAAGCCCATCATCTTGTTGAGCTCGGCATCGTTCGGCAATTGCAGGCGCGGCTCCTCGGAGTTGGCCGCTGGGGCATCCGGCTTCACCATTCCGGGAAGCGGAAGGTTGCGGGCGAGCAGATCCTTCTTGAGCGCAGCGTTCTCGGCGCCGAGCCGCGCGATCTCGGCCTCCAATGCCGTGCGCTCGTCCGGCACCGCCTGACACGCCCACCCGACCGTCCGCCGCACGCACAAGGAAACCTGCCCGGTGCGGCCATCGAGGCGCAGGTACCCGTCATCGACACGGTTGAAGATGTAGCGTGTATCCTCGCTCTCCGGAGCCGGCGCTTGCGCCAGTGCCGGCGCGGTGGACAGGGCGACGATGACGAGCGAGAGAGCGGTGCGGATCATGACGGGCCTCTCTTTCCCGCACAGTCCATAGATGATGCCGGGCCGCCGGTGCAATGGCGCTGCACGCATGTAGCACAACGTAGGGCGGGCAAAGGAACGCGGCAACCACCGAGCGGCGCAGTCAAGCTTGCGCAGACTGCATAAACTTGTCTGCGCACGCGTCTTTGCCCACCCACGGGGGAAGTATCTCATCGCGTTTGCAATGAGTTACCGCAGCTGCACCGATGTTGACACCCCGGAACCCGGTCAGTATGACTCGCCGGCCTCACGGGGCGGCGGGAACGTCGCGATCGCATCCCAGATGTCGCGAGTGTCGAAGGAATGGCCGACCACCATGGCCGACCACGCATGGGCAATGACGCGCGCGGAACGGGTGATCGTGAACAACAGCCGGCTGAGCAGGCGGCGCTCACCGCGCGATTGCATCGTCTCGGTGAACGGCTCGACCGCATCCGTCCCGAGGCTCCCGCAGAGCAAGCTCAGGCTGCGCGTCCCGGCGCCGATTCCTCGGCCATGGCCCGTGGATTTCGGCTCTCGAGCGAGCTCGTGGCTGGCGTTCTCGTCGGGGCTGCGATCGGCTGGCTCATTGACCGGTGGCTGGGAATCTCGCCGTGGGGGATGATCGTTTTTCTGCTGCTCGGATTCGCCGCGGGGGTGCTCAACGTGATGCGGGCAGCGGGCGTGGTTCCGCCCAACCGGATGGACCCGCCTTCCTCGAAGGAATGATGCCCTAGATGGATCCGATCCATCAGTTCCAGATCAAAAACCTGTTTCCGATCGCCCGCGTCGGCGGCGTGGAAATCGCATTCACCAATTCCACGGTGTTCATGCTGCTCTCGCTCGCCATCATTCTTCTGTTCGTGGTCGGGGGCACCAGCCGGCGTGCTTTGGTGCCAGGCCGGCTGCAGTCCATGGCGGAGGTGTCCTACGAGTTCGTGTCCGACACCCTGCGCAGCACCGCCGGCCCGGAGGGGATGAAATTCTTCCCCCTCGTGTTCTCGATCTTCATGTTCATTCTGGTGCTCAACGTCATCGGGATCATTCCCTACACCTTCAGCGTGACCAGTCACATCATCATTACCGTGGCGTTCGCGCTGCTCGTGTTCTTCACCGTGATCATCTACGGCTTCTGGAAGAACGGCCTGCGCTTCCTGAAGCTGTTCGTACCGAGCGGCATTCCGATCTACATCCTGCCGCTGGTGAGCTTCATCGAGGTGATGTCGTTCCTGTCACGGCCGGTCTCCCACAGCGTGCGGCTGTTCGCGAACATGCTCGCGGGCCACATCACCCTCAAGGTGTTCGGTGGCTTCGTGACCATGCTGGGGGCGCTCGGTTTCCTCGGCTGGCTCGGAGCTCTCGTGCCACTCGGCTTTACCGTCGCTCTCACCGCGCTCGAATTGCTGGTTGCGTTCCTGCAAGCCTATGTCTTCGCCATTCTCACCTGCATCTATCTCAACGATGCCATCCACCCCGGTCATTAAACCTCACACCAGAGAAGGAGCTCTGTCATGGATCCCCAGGCTGCAAAGATGATCGGTGCCGGCATCGCCTGTATCGGGATGGGAGGCGCGGGCGTCGGCGTCGGCACCATCTTCGGCCACTATCTTGCCGCCGCGGTCCGCAACCCCTCGGCTGCGCAAGGTCAGTTCGCCAATCTCATCTTCGGCTTTGCCGTGACCGAGGCGCTAGGGATCTTCTCCCTCCTGATCGCGCTGCTGCTGCTCTTCGCGCTCTAGCTCGACGATGGCTCAGGCAGCGGCGCAAACCATCAGCTCGCAGGAGCATATTCCAGCCGGCGAGCATGGGCGCGGGTTTCCGCCGTTCGACTCGCACAACTTCGCTTCGCAGATTCTCTGGCTCGCGCTGACCTTCATCGCGCTCTATGTCGTGATGTCGCGGGTAGCGCTGCCGCGCATCGGCTCCATCCTGGAAGACCGCCGCCGCCACATCGACAACGATCTGCAGGAGGCGCAACGGCTCAAGGGGGAGTCCGATGCGGCGATTGCCGCGCATGAGAGGGCGCTGAGCGAGGCGCGCGCTCGGGCGCAGACGCTTGCGAGCGAGACGCGCACCAAAGCGTCGGCTGCCGCCGAGGCCAAGCGCAAGGAGGTGGACGCGAAGCTTGCCGTGCGCATTGCGGAGGCGGAGAAGGGCATCGCCGCGACGCGCACCGAGGCCATGGGCAGCGTGCGCGGGATTGCAGCCGAGGCCGCAGGCGCGATCATCGAGCGGCTCATCGGCAGCGCGCCGGCGAGCCGGGAGCTCGCCGCCGCGGTGGATCACGTGCTCAAACGCTGAGGCAAGCGATGCTCGAAGCTGAAGCCTGGGTGGCGATTGCCTTTTTCATCTTTCTCGGCGTGCTCGGCTATTTCGGCGTACACAACAGGCTGATCCAGGGCATCGATACACGCCGCGACCGCATCAAGGCGGAGCTCGACGAGGCCCGCCGCCTCAAGCAAGAGGCGACCGCCCTCCTTGCCGGATACCGGCGCAAGCAGCATGAGGTGGAGCAAGAGGCGCAGGCGATCATCGCCAGCGCCAAGGCGGAAGCCGAGCGCCTTGCGGCGGAGGCGGGGGCCAAGCTCGAAGAGCTGATCGCCCGCCACGCCCGCCTCGCGGAGGAGAAGATCAAGCAAGCGGAGGCGCAGGCCGTCGCCGACGTGCGCTCCGCAGCGGCCGATGCCGCGGTAGCGGCCGCGGAGTCCATTCTTGCACGCACCGTCAAGGACACTGTCGCGGACAACCTCATCACCCAGGGCATCGCCGACGCGAAGGCCAAGCTGAACTGAGGGTCAGCGAGGCGTTCGCGATGGTGTAGGGGCGGGTTTGAAACCCGCCCCTACACGCGTTTCCTCGCTATCTTCGTAGGGGCGAGGCGTGCCTCGCCCCTCTTCGGCCTGAACGGTTGCGAACGGCAGGGCGACGCATGCGTCGCCCCTACACGCGAGAAAATCCTGTGTAGAAGCTGTGGATGGCCCGCTGCCCGACTTTTGCCACCCGCGCGGGGCTCTTATGATGCCACATCGATTCGTTGGGGAACGGCGTCGACAACGCCCGGTGGGCTGCGGGCGGGGGCTCGCGTGATCATCTTCGATTGCAATGGGGTGCTGGTCGACAGCGAGCGCATTGCCGCAGCGGTGGCCGCGGAGGAATTCACGCGCATCGGCATTGCGCTTACTCCTGAGCTGGTGGCGCGCTTCTTCTTCGGGCGGCGGCCGGCCGACATGATTGCGATGGTCGAGACCGCTGGCAGGTGCAAGCTGCCGGCAAGCTTCCTCTCGCGGCTTGCGGGCGCAACGCTTAGCCGGCTGCGCGCGGAAGTGCGGTCCATGCCCCATGCCGCCTATGCCCTCACCTGGCTGCGCGGTCCGAAATGCCTCGCATCATCCTCGCCGCTCGATCGCGTGCGGGTGAGCCTGGAAACGACCGGGCTTGCACGCTTCTTCACACGAGTGTTTTCCGCAAGCGAGGTGTCCAAGGGAAAGCCCGCGCCCGATCTGTTCCTGCACGCTGCCGCGCAGATGCAGGTCGAGCCGAACGACTGCATCGTGGTCGAGGACTCGCCTGCCGGGATGACCGCCGCGACGGCGGCCGGAATGACCGCGATCGGCTTCGTTGGGGGCAGCCATGCGGACGGCGAACTTGGTCACGCGCTGATGCGCTCCGGAGCGCGAACCGTGATTGCCGACCTGCGCCAGCTCAAGGGCATCGTGGCCGCGCTGCGCGGCTGGTGATCTCAGTCGCTGGCGACTAGCGCTGGGCCGAGTGCTTGGGGGGCCGCGCCGGCTTTTTCTCGTTCTTCTCGTTCCTGTCCCCGATCTCGTCGAACCCGACATAGATCACGTAGGCGGCAAGCTCCTCCTTCGAGGGCAGCGGGAAGCTCAGGCCGTCTTCGATGTCCACGAACTGCACGTGGGTCTGCCCCGGGGCGATGGTCGCGCCGGCGCGCTTGAACTTCGTTGCGATCACCTGCGGCTCGGGTCCCTCGCGCACGACGGCGTAGCGCAGCGGAACGTCCACGGCGCCAGGCGCCCCGTACGGGCCGAGAATCGCCCGCCCCTGAACCCCGACCTTGATGAACACGGTGCCGTCCTGGACGCGGCACTCGCGCGCGGTCTGCCCAAACGAGAGCTGGTAGCGCAGATCCCCGGCGGTCGCCTGGTCCGGCTTGGTCGCAACGTTCAACGTCGATGCTCCGGCACGAATGTCCACGCCGGGGCAGTCGACTTCCGGCGCCGACGCCGTTGCCGATTTGGGCTGGGTCACGCCGGGTTTGGCGCCGGAGAAGAAGCTTGTGACGCGGGCGCTCCAGGTAGGCGTAGGCGTCGTCTCGTAGTTGTCCACCACGCTCGAGGCCGACGAGCAGCCCGCAAGCAGAGCCGCTGCGAAGACCAGCGCTGCCCCGCGGCGCCTCCCGCGCCCTCGCCTGCCGTCATCCCCCGACATTGGATTTACTCGGTTCTTTGCGACGTACACTTCCATAGACTCATACAATATAGCAGCCAAACCGTGGCAGCCCGATGGCCGCCGGGCCGATCGGGCGGGTTGCCACCAAATAGGGCGGGTTAGGTTAGCCCCCGAAGCCGCCCCTGCGCGGCTTTGGGGGCACAATTCGCCGCTGCCCTTGGGCGGATTACGCTTGCGCTAATCCGCCCTATGGGTGCCTACCCGTCTTCCTCCAGGCGCGCGTAAAGCAGGTGGTCCTGCCAATGGCCGTCGATGCACAGGTATCCGCGCGCGAAACCCTCGCGCTTGAACCCGGTCTTCTGCAACAAACGGATTGAGGCGATGTTGGTGGGGATGCAGGCGGCTTCGATGCGGTGGAGCTTCAGGGTCGCGAATGCGAACGGGATGAGCGCCTTGACTGCAGCCGTCATGTAGCCCTGACGGGCGTAGGGTTCTCCCATCCAATAGCCGAGGCTGCCGGCCTGCGCGCAGCCGCGGCGGATATTGGCGAGCGTGAGCCCGCCCACGAGCACGTTGTCCTGCTTGCGGAAGATAAACAAGGCGTAGGCGAGATCGCAGCGCTGGTCCTCGCCGTAGCGCTTGATGCGGCGGCGAAACGAGGCGCGGGTGAGGTCATCCGCCGGCCAGGTCGGCTCCCACGGAACCAGAAAATCACGCGAGGCAGCGCGCAGCGCCACCCACTCCGCGGCGTCTGACATCTGGGGCGGACGCAACACGACACCCTCCCCGGTGATCGCGGGGGCAGCATCGGGCAGGCTCACGGTGCGGAAAAATGCCATGGCGCTCAGCGGACGGACGATGCTCAGAGCTCGGAACTCGGCGATGAGTAGCACACCACCTTTGCACCCGACTCGGCCTTCTCCCACTCCCGGCTCTTGGGGCGCGGAGAGGAAGTGGGCCGAGCTAGTTGTACTGCGTCACAACTCTCCCCTCGCCGTCATTCTGGGGTCGCTGGCAGGTCGGCGTGCCGACTCGCCAGCGAGCCCGGAATCCATAACCCCAGCCGGATATGGTGGACGCGCCGTCTCGCAACGCAGGACCTGTGGTTATGGATTCCGGGCTCCGCTCGCTACGCGCGCGGCCCCGGAATGACGGAGCCTGTTGATTGGTTCAATCAGCTCACTTCAATGGAATCCATGGTCTAGTTCCTGCAGAGCTCTCGTACTATGTGATCTGCCCGCGATTTGTCCGTCCTCTGTCTTCTGTCCTCCCTGATCTCTGATCTCTGATCTCTGATCTCTGATCTCTGATCTCTGATCTCTGATCTCTGATCTCTGATCTCTGATCTCTGATCTCTGATCTCTGATCTC
>Ga0209331_1000199_pt1 | contig 21827 bp, 17 predicted proteins | sample JacPinW_OM3H0_M3_FD_187971 | JGI IMG/M metagenome (GOLD analysis project Ga0209331, IMG submission 187971) | Forest soil microbial communities from Algoma, Ontario, Canada - Jack Pine, Ontario site 1_JW_OM3H0_M3 (SPAdes) (version 2) | ecosystem: Environmental > Terrestrial > Soil > Boreal...
ACGCCGTCAGGCGGGTTGAGCCGGTATTGGGTGAAATCAAACCAGCCTTGGCCGGCCAGGAAGTCACGCACCTCCACAAGTCGCATTGCATCGTCGGTGGACAGCGCGCCATCGCGCCCCCATCCTGCGATCAGGTACTCCGCCGTGATCGCGCACCAAATGATGATGAGGAGCACGCGGGTGTCAGTAGCCGGTCGTGAATTCACAGCACCGGAACTGGCCGCCGTGATGGACATCGCTTCTCCTGCGCGGACGCGCGCAGAAACATACGATTGGAGCGTTAAAGGCTCATGAAACGAATACGAGAGCTGGGATTGGTCCGATCGGGCCCGCAGCCAAAGAGTCTATGATTACTACGGCGTCGGGCCGTATTGGGGCTCCTAACATCCTTCGCTGGAGCAAAAGCCCCCGCAAGTGCGGGGGCTTTTTGATTGATGCGGCAAAGCGGAGTAACGCATGCTGCATCCCAGCCGGGTGCTCGCGGCGAAGGGCCGCAGCCGGAGCGAGCCCTATCCGGTCTTTGGACCAAAAAAACTCGATCCAACGAAGATAATCGCCCAAATGACCGCCAACACGCCGATAGCCAGGACCGGCACCAGGATTCCATCGAGCATTGGACCCTCCCAATGAGCGCTTACGGCGTCAATCTGGGCTGATCTTAGCGTAGAATGTCTGCAAAAGGAAAATCCGACGATTTTACCGAACGTTCAAAGCGCGGGAGGGTCAATCGCTGGCGTGCAATCCCGGCCCGCATCTCACGGATGCGTGTCTCACCGACGGCGAGGCAGGGACATTCGCGATAACCTTATCCGCGTGCTCGCGCCAGCGGCTACACATCAACCTTGAGGGCCGCGATAAACGCCTCCTGTGGAATTTCCACTTTTCCGAATTGGCGCATGCGCTTTTTGCCTTCCTTCTGCTTTTCCAGAAGCTTGCGCTTTCGCGTCACGTCCCCGCCGTAGCATTTCGCGGTCACGTCCTTGCGAAACGCGCGCACCGTCTCGCGTGCAATGATCCTGCCGCCGATCGCGGCCTGGATCGGCACCTGGAACATGTGGGGAGGAATGAGCTCCTTGAGCTTTTCGACCATCGCGCGGCCGCGGCTCTCGGCGCGGGTGCGATGAACCAGCATGGCGAGCGCGTCCACAGGTTCGCCATTGACCAGGATCTGCATTTTCACGAGGTCGGCTGGCTTGAAGTCGGTGAGCTGATAATCAAAGGAGGCATAACCCTTCGATACCGATTTTAGGCGGTCGTAGAAGTCGAACACCACCTCGTTGAGCGGCAGGTCATATTTCACCATCGCCCGATTGCCGACATAGGTAAGCTCGACCTGCATCCCGCGCCGGTCCTGGCACAGCTTGAGCACGCTGCCGAGATACTCGTCCGGTGTGAGAATGGTGGCGCGGATCCAGGGCTCATGCACCTCCTTGATATGAACCGGATCGGGCATGTCGACAGGGTTGTGAATCTCGATCTGCTGCCCGTTGGTGAGGTCGATCTTGTAGATAACGGAGGGCGCCGTGGCGATGAGATTGAGATTGAACTCGCGCTCTAGGCGTTCCTGGATGATTTCAAGATGGAGCAGGCCCAGAAAGCCGCAGCGGAATCCGAAACCGAGTGCCGCTGAGGTTTCCATCTCATACGTGAAGCTTGCGTCGTTGAGGCGGAGCTTGCCCATGGCAGCGCGCAAGTCCTCAAACTGTGCCGCATCGACCGGGAACAAGCCGCAGAACACGACCGGCACGGCGGGCCGAAAGCCGGGCAACGGCTCGGCCACCGGCTTGCGATCATCAGTGATGGTGTCGCCCACGCGCGTATCAGCGACCTCCTTAATGGAGGCGGTGAGAAATCCGATCTCGCCGGGGCCGAGCTCATCGACATTGATCATCTTCGGGGTGAATACGCCGATGCGGTCGACCTCGTAGGCGGCACCGGTGCCCATCATGCGAACGCGCTGGCCTTTGCGCAGCACGCCGTCGACGATGCGAAGGAGGACGACAACCCCGAGATAGGGATCGTACCAGCTGTCGACGAGCAATGCCTTGAGCGTTGCGTCGCGCTCGCCCTTGGGCGGCGGCAGCCGCGTGACGATGCCCTCAAGCACCTCCGGGATATTCTCGCCGGTTTTGGCCGAAATGAGAATCGCGTTCGAGGCATCAAGCCCGATCACGTCCTCGATCTGCTGCTTCACCTTTACCGGCTCGGCCGCCGGCAGGTCGACCTTGTTGAGAACCGGTACAACTTCGTGATTGTTTTCGATCGCCTGGTACACATTGGCCAGCGTCTGGGCCTCCACGCCTTGCGAGGCGTCGACGACCAATAGTGATCCTTCGCAGGCGGCGAGGCTGCGGTTGACCTCGTAGGCAAAATCCACATGGCCTGGCGTGTCGATGAGATTGAGAACGTACGGCTTGCCGTCACGCGCGATGTAATTGAGCCGCACGGTCTGCGCCTTGATGGTGATGCCGCGCTCGCGCTCGATATCCATGGAGTCGAGCACCTGCTCGACCATCTCGCGATCTTCGAGCCCGCCCGTCGCCTGAATCAGACGGTCGGCAAGTGTCGACTTGCCATGATCGATATGCGCGATGATCGCGAAATTGCGAATATTCGGGATAACCGTGGCCATGACGCGCGCACTAGCATTGGTGTTTGCGGGCGGCAAGTTTTCGGGATGCGGAGCTTGGGTCGAGTTCTTCACGCGAACCCAGCATTGGCGCGGACGGACGGAGTGTTGGGTTTCGTGGCGCTCGACGCCGACCTACTCACTCCGCAGCCACGCGTTGCGCGACGGGAATGGGTTCGAGCCGCACCGGCTTGTCGGCTTGGGCGATGACGATCTGGCCCGCCGGCACAGGCTTCCAGTTTGCGTGCTCGGCATCGAGCGGCTCGGAAACGATGACGACATTGCCGCCCGCCTGGCGGTAATAGAGCGAATTGGCATTATCGTTGGCCGAATAACGGAACGCATAGAGGTCGCGGCCGTTCGCGAGCGCCGCCGTGAAGCGCAAGGGCTCCCGGTAATCCTTGGTCGTGACCATGCTGGTCAGCGTTGCAAGGATCAGCGAAGTCGCGCCGATGGGATCGCGGTCTCCGCCGGCGCCCAGGATGGCAAGGAAAACCGCCTCGGAGTCCGTTGTACCAACACGCGAGCCATAGAATTGATCGGGAATGAGCGCCTCGACCTTGCGGCGCAGGCGCGCCCAATTCCCAATCACGCCGTTGTGCATGAACAACCAGCGCCCGCAGGCAAAGGGATGGCAGTTCGGCCGCATGGTCGGCGTGCCGGTCGATGCGCGCACATGGGCAAAGTAGAGATGCGAGCGAATGTGCCGGCAGAGATAACGAAGGTTCTCATCCGACCAGGCGGGGCGCACTTCGCGGTAGAGACCGGGTTCCGGATGCTCGCCATACCAGCCCATGCCGAAACCGTCGCCATTGGTGCTGGCGGTCGATTCGAGCGCCCTCTGGCTCTGCACGACCAGAGAGTGGGCGGGCGCGGTAACGTATTGTTCCAGCGGGATCGTTTCGCCGCGATAGGCAATCCAGCGGCACATCGGCCTGCTCCGGGATAGGCGCGCAGCATTGATGAGCGATGCGGCAAACCAATGGCAAGACGCCCCGCTCTAATATGGGCGTTTTTGCAAAATCCCGCTACGGGGTTAATTCAGTAGCGGTAATGGTCGGGCTTATAGGGTCCCTCGGCCGGAACGCCGATATAGCTCGCCTGCCGGTCCGTCATGCGCGTGAGCTTCACGCCGATTTTGGCAAGGTGCAGCCGGGCGACCTTCTCGTCGAGATGCTTGGGCAGCGTATAGACCTTCTTCTCGTATTTTCCCGGATTATTCCACAGCTCGATTTGCGCCAGCACCTGATTCGTGAACGAGGATGACATCACGAAGCTCGGATGCCCCATGGCATTGCCGAGGTTCACCAGCCGGCCCTCCGACAGGAGAATGATGCGTTTTCCGTCTGGAAATTCGATTTCGTCGACCTGCGGCTTGACGTTATGCCATTTCAGGTTGCGCAGCGCCGAAATCTGAATCTCGCTATCGAAATGACCGATATTGGCGACGATCGCGCGATCCCTCATCTTGCGCATGTGCTCGATGGTAATGACATCGAGGTTGCCGGTGGCGGTGACGAAAATATCCGCACGCGGCGCGGCGTCGTCCATGGTTGTGACCTCGTAGCCTTCCATGGCGGCCTGCAAGGCGCAGATCGGATCGATCTCCGAGACCATGACGCGACAGCCGGCCTGGCGCAGTGAGGCGGCGGATCCCTTTCCTACGTCGCCGAAACCCGCCACCATGGCGACCTTGCCCGCCATCATCACGTCGGTGCCGCGGCGGATCCCGTCCACCAGTGACTCGCGGCAGCCGTAGAGATTGTCGAATTTCGATTTCGTGACGCTGTCATTGACGTTGATTGCAGGCCACAGCAGCGTGCCTTTTTTCTGCATCTCGTAGAGCCGGTGAACGCCGGTTGTTGTCTCTTCGGTCACGCCGCGGATGGACTGCGCATTCTTTTTGTACCAGCCGGGCTTTTCCTCGAGCCGTTGCTTGATGGCCGCAAACAGGATTTCCTCTTCCTCGTTGGCGGGTTTGCTGATGAGCCCGGTTTCGCCCTGCTCTGCGCGCAATCCGAGATGAATGAGCAGCGTGGCATCGCCCCCATCGTCGAGAATCATGTTGGGCGCGCTACCGTCGGACCATTCGAAGATGCGGTGCTGGTAATCCCAATAGTCCTTGAGGTTTTCACCCTTGACGGCAAACACGGGTGTGCCGCTGGCTGCGACCGCGGCAGCCGCATGATCCTGCGTCGAATAGATGTTGCACGAGGCCCAGCGCACGTCCGCGCCCAGCGCTTTGAGGGTCTCGATCAGGACCGCGGTCTGGATCGTCATGTGCAGCGATCCGCATATTCGCGCGCCTCGCAATGGCTGTTCGGGGCCGTATTCCTCCCGCGTCGCCATCAGCCCCGGCATCTCGGTCTCGGCGATGGCGATTTCCTTGCGCCCCCATTCGGCGAGGCTGATGTCCTTGATCACATAATCGGCAGCGGGCCGCTTCGCGCTGGCTTTTGATGCAGCTTTCATGAGGTGCCTTGGATTGCTTGGAAAAAACGAGAAGAGCCGGGCTTAGCCCGGGCCCGGCTGCCTATACCAGCGTGGACGCTTGCCTGCAACGAACATATAAAGAATTCTTTATGTCCCAAATTCCCGAACTCCCGCTCGCACGGGCGTTGGTCCGCCAGAAGAACCGAGCGTACCAGTGCAAGAGTAGATTGACCTCGACCTTGAAAACCGCAATTTCGTTTCCGACCTGCGGCTGGCGGCAAAGGTTCTGCGCGCCCGCGCGGCTTGAAACATTATTCCTGCTCGGTGAAGCGGCCGCTCACCAGCGCATCGAGTGCATCGATCACCTCGCTCGCCTGCCGTCCCGTCGCTTCGACCTTGATCGTGCACCCGGGACCGGCGGCCAGCATCATCAGGCCCATGATGGAGGTGCCGCCGACGGTTTCCTGACCTCGCGTCACCTTTACTTCGGCCTCGAATTTTTCGACGGTCTGCACGAATTTCGCAGAAGCGCGCGCGTGCAGGCCTTTCTTGTTGCAAATCTCAAGTACGCGCGTCACGACAGCAGCGTCCGCGCCGCCCGAACCGCAGTCCGTTCCGGCCGCGGACTCGCTCATTTTTCCGTCAGTACGCGGCTCGCAATCGTGATGTACTTACGACCGGAGTCTTGTGCTGCCGCCACCGCCTCGGGCAGCGGGCACTCGTCTCTGACCTTCGCGAGCTTGACCAGCATGGGCAGATTGATGCCCGCGAGAACCTCGACCTTTGGACGCCCCATCACCGATATGGCGAGATTGGAAGGAGTCCCGCCAAACATGTCGGTCAAGATGGCAACGCCTTGGCCGCTGTCGACGCGCTTGACCGCCTCGATGATGTCGTTGCGCCGTTGTTCCACGTCGTCCTCTGGACCGATGGTCACCGCCTCGATCTGGGTCTGCGGTCCTACCACATGTTCCAGAGCCGACCGAAACTCGACTGCAAGGCGCCCATGCGTGACCAGAACGAGTCCGATCATCGAGTCCCCCGAGTCCCGGTTGCACCGCACCAAAGGGCGCCCATCATGGCCATCCCCATTGCGGGCGCAAGGGGCTCCATGGCGATTCCGGGGCAATGTTGCATTGTGGTTGAGAACGCGCGGGCCCTGAATTGCTTAATGAAAACCCGCCTTTTCCAATCGGCTAATATACTTTTGTACCCGGAGGGGGCGCCGCAAGCCTCCTTACAGGCTTTTAATACCGGTAGCGGGCGCGGCCAGGAATACAAGCACCAGATGCAAGGGGTCGGCATTCGCCGCCACGGCCAGGCGAGGCAAATTGACGCCCTTAAGGACGGTTTCGCCCGGCTGGGGCAGGCGCTCGGCATTCTCCGCCGCGAGATCGACCACCAGGCCGACAATGGCTGCTTCCTCGTAGTCAAGCCTGCGGATGCCGACACCCCGAACTTCGATCAGTCCCGCCAGCGAGGGGGCGGGCCGCACCACCAACCGCCCATGACATGGTTCGACGTGCACGCGATCATCCCCGACCAAGCGGGCGAAGCGCAACATGCCGGTTGCCGCGGCGCCGAGCAGTGCCAGCGCAAGGCGTGACTTGCCGGTTCCGGCAGCTCCGCGGATAAGCACGGCACGGTTGCCCGCGAGCACCGCAGAGGCGTGCACGCTTGCAATATCTGCGCTCATTCCATTGCAGGTAGCCGGACGAGGAAGCGGGCACCGACCACTTCGGCGGGCTCGCCGGCGACCGGCAGCGCCTGCCGGTTCTCCACCCAAATGCGCCCGTCGTGGGCCTCAACGATCTGCTTGGAAATCGAGAGGCCCAGCCCCGAATTTTGCCCGAAGGCCTGATGCGGCCGGTGCGTGTAGAAGCGATCGAAAATCCGCTCCATTGAGTCAGGCGGCACGCCGGGCCCATCGTCCTCAACGGCAATCTCAATCCAGTTCTTCAGGCGCCGACAGAAGACGCGCACCGAGCCTCCGGGGGCGGAGAATGAGCGCGCATTGTCGATGAGGTTGTCGATGACCTGGCCCAGCCGGGAATCGTGGCCGAGCACCACGAAGGCATCCGACCGTGCGCCTTCGAGCATCAGCTTCACGCTCACCTGATCGTCCTGGCGCTCATTGGCCACATTGACCACAGTGGTCAGGAGCTTGTTAAGGTCAACCGGCTGCGCCTCGTCGCGCTGCATCTCGGCGTCGAGCCGGCTCGCGTCGGAGATGTCCGAGATCAGCCGGTCAAGCCGCTTCACATCGTGTTGGATGACTGCAAGCAGCCGGTTGCGGCTTTCTTCCGTCTTCGCGAGCGGCAGGGTTTCGACCGCCGAACGCAAGGAGGTCAGAGGATTTTTGAGCTCATGGGCGACGTCGGCGGCAAAGCTCTCGATCGCCTCGATCCGGCAGTAGAGCGCATCCGTCATATCCCGAAGCGCCCCTGAGAGGTGCCCGATCTCATCGCGCCGATGGCCAAGGTCGGGAATCTCCACCCTGCCGCGAATGCGGCGGCGGACGAGTTGTGCGCTCTCGGCAAGACGTCGCACCGGGCCGGCGATGGTTCCCGCGAGCAGGAACGAGAGCACCACCATCACTCCCGAGGCGATCAGGAACAGCTTGAATATCGCAAGCCGCTCGGCCGCCACCATGTTGTCGATGTCGGCTCCTTGCGTCGAGAGCATGAGCGCGCCGCGCACCGCGCGGAAGCGCTGGACCGGAACCGCAACGGAGACGATCACCTCGCCGCGCTCATTGATGCGCACCATGCTGGATTTGAAACCCTGCAGCGCCTTGGCGACTTCCTCATAATTCCTTCCGTTTTGCGGCCCCATCTCGTGATAGAGCGGAAGCGTGCCGCGGCTCAGCCAGGTCCGAATGGCGACGTACGCGCGTTCGAGGAAGCTCGGCTTCTGGCTGGGCGGCGGCAGATCAAACCGCAGCACGTCATAAAGATTGCGGCTGTCGAGAATGAGCCCGCCATCGCGATCATAGATGCGCGCGCGCGTGTTGGTCGGAGACACCAACCGGCGCAGCAGCGGTGCGACCCGTTCCGGGTTGATAGGAAATTCGAGACCTGAGAGCGCCTCGTCCGAGGGGCCGTAGCTTTCGCCCGCCTGCAATTCGAGCAGCCGCTCGGGATCGATGGTGATGGTGTCGGTTTCGACCGTTGCGGACGCTGCGATTGCGCCCGCGATGATTTCTCCTTGCACCAGCAGGCTCTGGACACGCGCGTCGATGAGGCCGGCGCGGAACTGAGAAAGATAGAACACTCCAATGAGGAGCGCGAGCAGTCCCGTGACGTTCAGGAAAATGATGCGCCGGGTGAGACTTGAGAAGCTCACCCGCACGAAGAGGTACCAGCCTTGGCGCAGAAGGTCGGCCACCCCCCCGCCGCCTGCCGCGAGGGGGGTCTCATCGAGCGCTTGCGGCTCGACCGCAGTCACAAAGCTTTCCGGCGTTCGATTGAGCACGATCAGTCTGCGGGTTGCGCGCCCCCTCCTTCCGCCCGGGTCAGTCCGGCGGTCGAGCCCCCCTCACATGATGCGCGGCGCCTGCTCGCTACGGCGTCACATCTCCTTGAACCGGTAACCAACCCCATAGAGGGTTTCGATCATGTCGAAGCTGTCGTCGGTTCCCTTGAACTTCTTGCGCAGACGCTTGATGTGGCTGTCGATGGTGCGGTCGTCAACATAGACCTGATCGTCGTAGGCGGCGTCCATGAGGGCGTTGCGGCTCTTCACAACGCCCGGACGGCTCGCCAGCGCCTGGAGAATGAGGAACTCGGTGACCGTCAGCGTCACCGCTTCATTTTTCCAGGTGCAGGTGTGACGCTCAGGATCCATGCGCAACAGGCCGCGTTCGAGCACCTTTGCGGTGTCGGTCTCCTTCGGCGCGCTGCCGTCTTTGGGGGTGGCTCGGCGCAGAATGGCCTTAACCCGTTCGACCAGCAGACGCTGTGAGAACGGTTTGCGGATGAAATCGTCGGCTCCCATTTTGAGACCGAAGAGTTCGTCGATCTCCTCATCCTTGGAAGTGAGGAAGATCACCGGCATGTCCGACTTCTGGCGCAGGCGCCGCAGCGTCTCCATCCCGTCCATGCGCGGCATCTTGATGTCGAGAATGGCGAGATCCGGCGGACTGGTTTTGAAGCCGTCGAGAGCAGACGCACCATCGGTATACGTCATGATGCGGTAGCCTTCGGCCTCGAGCGCGATCGAGACCGAAGTGAGAATATTGCGGTCGTCGTCGACGAGAGCGATGGTTGGCATGAAGCCCCTTTGCTGCTGTTTTGGCCTGCGATTCCGTAGCTACCAAAGCAAGGCCGAAATGTGACCGGTCATGGACAAATGCATGATTCGTCAATGTCTTTGTTAACATAGCTTGGGCCGCGTCAGAGCGCAAAGCCTTGTGTTTTGGTCCTGATTTGGGCTGCGGGTGACCCCGCACAATTTCCTTCGTGCAGCATGAAGCTAAAGAACCTCTGTCCCGGCGCGAGCGGATGGAATGCATCAGCCGCCGCTGATGCTGCAGTGCATCGTGGCTTGAAGTCTTGCGTCTTTTTCGAAGGCAGCGCCGGTACTTGGGCGGAAGGGACGTAAACTCTGACTTTGCGTTGCGCCTTGGCAGGGTCTCTCTTCCTTACTATAGCTTTCTGCCCCAGGGAACTTTGCCTTCCGATCCAAGCTATAAGACCAGGGCGTATGTCCGGCCGGGAGCCGGGCTTTTGTGGAGGAAATCGTGCAGGAAACCGGCCTGAGGAACGGCGGCTGCGGGGCCGACAAATTCGGCTTCACCGGTCTTGGCGCCGTGCACTGGAATCATACCGCGCCTGTGCTCTACGAGCATGCGGTCGCTGCCCGCGAGGCCACTATTGTCGAAGGAGGGGCGCTTTGCGCCGAGACGGGCGTCCATACCGGGCGCTCCCCCAAGGACAAGCACACCGTCATCGATGACCTGACCGAAGGTTCGGTGTGGTGGGACGGCAACCGCAAGATCACCCCGTCGAACTTCGAGCAGCTGCTGAAGGACTTTCTTGCCCATGCGCGCGGCAAGACGCTCTTTGCACAGGATCTTTACGGCGGCGCGGATCCGACTTACCGCATCAAGGTGCGCGTGTTCACGGAGCTTGCCTGGCACTCTCTGTTCATTCGCCAGCTCTTGATCAGGCCCGAGCGCTCGGAGCTTGCAGGCTTTATTCCCGAGCTCACCATCGTCGATCTGCCCTCTTTCAAGGCTGACCCGAAGCGGCATGGAGTGCGCAGCGAGACGGTCATTGCCATCGATTTCAGTAAGAGGATCATTCTGATCGGCAACTCGTCCTATGCGGGCGAGATCAAAAAATCAGTATTCACCACGCTCAACTTCTATCTTCCGGCGCACGGCGTGATGCCGATGCATTGCTCCGCCAATGTAGGCAAGGATGGCGATGTTGCGCTCTTCTTCGGGCTCTCCGGCACGGGCAAGACGACGCTCTCAGCCGATCCCGATCGCATCTTGATTGGGGATGACGAGCACGGCTGGGGACCCGATGGCGTGTTCAACTTCGAGGGTGGCTGCTACGCAAAATGCATCAAGCTTTCGCGGGAGGCGGAGCCCGATATCTACGCCGCGACCAACCGGTTCGGAACGGTGCTCGAAAATGTGGTGTTTGATCCGAGAACGCGCGTTCCGAATTTCGACGATGAGTCCCGGACCGAGAATACCCGCGCGGCCTACCCGCTAGATTTCATGCCGCGCGCCTCGCGCAGCGGGCGCGCCGGGCATCCGAGCAACATTATCTTTTTGACCGCCGACGCGTTCGGCGTAATCCCGCCGATTGCAAAGCTCACGCCGGCCCAGGCCATGTATCATTTTCTTTCCGGCTATACCGCCAAAGTCGCCGGCACGGAGAAGGGGCTGGTCGGCGTCGAGCCCGAATTCTCAACCTGCTTCGGCGCGCCTTTCCTGCCCCGTCCGCCGGCGGAATACGGCGCTGTGCTGCGCGATTACATCTCCAGACACAAGGTCGATTGCTGGCTGGTGAACAGCGGGTGGACCGGCGGCATCTATGGCGTCGGCCGGCGCATGCCCATCAAGGCGACGCGCGCCCTGGTCACCGGCGCGCTCGACGGCTCGCTCAAGAACGTGCGCTTCCGCACCGATCCCTATTTCGGGTTCGAGGTGCCAAGCTCGGTGCCTGGCATCGAGCCGCACTTGCTGTATCCCATGAAAACCTGGAAGGACAAAGCGGCCTTCGATCAGACCGCGCGCAAACTCGTCGGCATGTTCCAGAAGAATTTCATCAAGTTCGAGGAGGATGTCGATGCCGACGTGCGCTCGGCCGCGCCCGAGGTGCGGATTGCCGCCGAATGAGCGAATAGGGAGTAGCGAATAGCGAGGAGGCGAATAGCTTTCCCTACTCGCGTTCGCGGTTGCCTACGAGAGCCGATTGAACCGCTCCTTTTGCTCGTCGCTCAACGTGGCGTAGAATTTCTGCAGTGCCGGCTGGACGGCGGTGACGGCGCGCAGCACGGCATCGAGCCTTTGCTCTATCGTGTCGAGGCGGGCGACCGGAGTGAGCGGGCGATAGCTCGGACAATCCGATTTGAGGAGATCGGTGGCTCGCGCCGTTGCATCCTGCAGCTCATTGAACGCGGCGCGCTGAGCATCATTCGGGCGAACCGCGCGTTCGATGCGCTCCATTGGCACGCCGGCGGCATGGAAAGACCGGTCGGCGCAGATCTGTGCGAGCTCATTGCGCGTTTGCGCCTCCTCCTGATCGCCGAAGCCGAGCGCGTTGAAGCGCGCCTTCTGCTCGTCATTGAGAGAGTCATAAAAAGCCGCGAACGCCGGACGCACGAGGTGCACGGCCGCTAACATGGCTGAGGTCCGCACCCGCATGGCTTCGATCCGGCCCGTGGGCGTGCTCGGCAGATCGGCCGGACAAGACGCCCTGAGGGCAGCGAGCGCCTGGGCCGTCGCATTTTTGAGATCTTCGAGCAGCGCGCGCTGCGCAGCGTCAGGGCCGATTGTCTGCGCGATGGTAGAGATCGGCCAATTCTTTAGTCCCGACGCGTCGCCGTTGCATGGATCCGATGCTGCCGCCGGCAGCGGGGCGCGGTTTGCCTGCGCGGGCCCGACCGCAGCATAGGCAGTACCCACGCCGTAGGCGTAGCCGCCGAACATCTCGTCGTAGAGATCGCCGTAAGCGTAGGGCCAGAACGAGTCATAGGCGTAGGGGTAATAGGTGTAATTGAAGAAGTCGTCCTCAGCATATGGCCAGAACAGCGGTCCGACAAAACCGATGACGACCGGGGCGACAAAGTGCCGATGATGGTGATGCCGGCCCCATTCGGCGAAGCGTGCATTGAAGCGGCCTTGGAATGTTGTGTGCGCGAGCGCGCGGAGTTGGAGATTGGCCGCGGTCGCGTGCCTCGCAAATGCCGGATTGCGGAGCACGCGATTTGATAAGGACGCGCTAACCCGTGGTGCCTGGGACAGCTGGCTCGGCCCGCTGAAGGTGCGCTCCTGTATGCCGGGCGTGCCGGAGTGATGTTGCAGTGCTGGAATGCCGTGCGGCGCCGGAGCGCTTGTGCCCGCTTCAGGGCGGCGGGATGTGAATTGCTGCGCCCGCTCAACCGGTGCTGCGAAGGCTCGCGGCGCGCGCTGGACGACGCCGGGTGTTGATGGCTGTGCGAACTGCTGCGTGCCGATGTTCGGTGATACGCGCGGAGCAACCTGCGGAGCTGCGATCTGCGGCACGACGCGCGGCGCCGAAATTTGCGGCGCCATCACCCGCGGCACCACATGCGGCGCTGAAATCTGTGGTGCGGCGCGCGGCAGGGATAGTTGCGGCGCGACACGCGGGGGAGGGGCAACGGCGATTGCGTGTCCCGCATGCCCTCCCATTCCACGCTGAGCCGCGGCCGGAGCGGCAAAGGCCGCGCACAACAGGATGGGGACGACGCGCGTGGCGGAATGCGTCATGACACGCTCCATGCCGCCCCGCCCAATTTTATTAAAATTGATTGTTTTCCACCGCAGTTGCAAGTGCGGCGCATGCCGGCGCAGAGTTAAGGCTAATGCTGTACGCTTGTTCATGCTGCGGGCGCCGTGAAGGCGCGGCCATCGCGTATCGCACAATCGTGCGGCAAACGCGGATTCCTGCCCCTTTCGGGGCCCGTTCAGGAGGAGGTATGCCCCTGTCGCACCGCTGCGTCTTACAAAAAGGATGCCCTGCGCAGCGCGGGTCTTGTCAGCGCGTCATGAGCGTGCCGGCGCCATGGTCGGTCAGAAGCTCGAGCAGCACGGCATGGGGAACCTTGCCGTCGAGAATGACCACGCCCTCGACCCCCGCCTCGAGCGCGTAGATGCAGGTCTCGACCTTGGGGATCATGCCGGCGGAGATGGTGCCGTCCGCGATGAGCCGGCGCGCCTCGTCGGAAGAGAGTTGTTTGATCAGATTCTTCGATTGGTCCAGCACGCCTGGAACGTCGGTCAACAGCAGGAGCCGTTTGGCCTTCAACGCGCCGGCAATCGCACCCGCGAAGGTATCGGAATTGACGTTATAGGTGACGCCCTCCTTCGAAGTGGCAAGCGGGGCGAGCACGGGGATGAGGTCGCGCCCGAGAATCTGGCTGAGCACCGTGATGTCGACGCTCTCGGGCTCGCCGACGAAACCGAGATCAATGATTTTTTCTATTTGTGAATCCGGATCAATCATGCTGCCGCTTGCCTTGCGCGCAAGCACCATGTTGCCGTCCTTGCCGCACAGGCCGATGGCTTTGCCGCCTGCCTCGTTGATGAAGCCGACGATGCGTTTGTTGATCAAGCCAGCGAGCACCATCTCGACGATTTCGATGGTGGCGGCATCGGTGATGCGTAGTCCGTTTGCAAACTGCGATTTGATGCCGAGCCGGGACAGCATGTCTCCGATCTGTGGCCCGCCCCCGTGGACGACCACCGGATTGATCGCAGTCTGCTCCAGAAGCACGATGTCGCGGGCAAAGCTTTTTGCGAGATCATCCTCCCCCATTGCGTGTCCACCGTATTTCACCACCACGATCTCCTCATCGTAGCGCTGCATGTGCGGCAGCGCTTCCGAGAGCACGTGCGCGATGTCGTGGGGAGAAACGGTCATTCGTGATTTTCCAAAACGATCGGATTAAGCATGAGGCGGCGTGTTGTAGCGGCCAGCCGCGCTTGGCGAAAGTGGTTGTATAACAGGAGGTCTCTGCGTCGCTGCGCCCCGCGCGTGGTAGGTTCGGTGGAACTCTTCGCGAGACCCAACGCTTCGCCTTGAGTATGGGTCCCGCAAGCGCTGAGCCAACCTTACGACGTTGCAGCGCGTTCGCGCAGGAGGCGCGCGATGGCCGCGCGCAGCTCGGGTAATCCGGCGCCGGTGCGCGCCGAGGTAAGCATGAGCTCGGGATGGGCTGCCGGATGTTGTCCGATCGCAGCACGCATTGCGGCGAGGCATGGGGCGGGGTCTTTGACGTCGTCGCCCTTGGTCAGAACAACCTGATAGTTGACGCCGGTCTGGTCGAGAAGTTCGAGCACGGGCTCGTCCGTCGCCTTGAGCCCATGACGCGCGTCAATGAGGAGGTAAACCCGCGCGAGATTCGCGCGACCTTTGAGGAAGGCGTGGATCAGCGCGGTCCATGCCTTGACCTTGGCCTTGGCCGCCGCGGCGTAACCATAGCCCGGCATGTCCACCATGGTGAGATGAGAGGGCCCGGAAAAAAAGATCAGCTCCTGCGTTCGTCCGGGCGTGTGCGAGATGCGCGCGAGCGCGTGCCGTCCGGTGAGCGCGTTGATGAGGCTCGACTTGCCGACGTTGGAACGCCCCGCAAAGGCAACTTCAATGCCGTGCATGGGCGGGAGCGAACCCATGGATGCAGCCGCGCCCGCGAACCGCCATTCGCCTGCGAACAGCCTGCGTCCTGCTGCCATCTCGGCATGCGTGAAGGATGATCGCATCCTGCCCCGTATCGGTAGGCCGGGTTAGTTTAGGCGCCTTGAGCGCCGTAACCCACCGGCGCAACCCTGCCCGGGTTGCGCAACATGTAGTGCGCAGGTCGGGCAAGCCCGACCTGCGATCGGCGGATTACGCTTCGCTAATCCGCCCTGAGAAATTACGACCTCACGCTTTCTTTTTCTTGGCGAAGAGGCCCTTGAGGTTGTCGATGAGCTCGATCTTGGCGCCGTGTTTGTGCATGATCACGCTCTGCTGAAGGACGGAGAGCGTATTGTTCCAGGCCCAATAAATCACAAGACCGGCGGAGAAATTCGCCAGCATGAAGGTGAAGATGACCGGCATGTAATCGAAGATCATCTTCTGGGCCGGATCGGGCGGCGGCGGATTGAGCTTCATCTGACACCACATGGTCAGCCCCATGATGAGCGGCCATGGGCCGAGATGCAGGAACGGACCGATGATGGGAACGACGGTCGGGTCCCACGGGATCAGTCCGAACAGATTGAACACGGTAAGCGGATCGGGCGCCGAGAGATCCTTGATCCAGCCGAAGAACGGCGCATGCCGCAGATCGATGGTGGTGAACAGCACCTTGTAGAGCGAAAAGAAGACCGGAACCTGGATCAGCATGGGCAGACAGCCCGCGACTGGATTGACCTTCTCCTTCTTGTAGAGCTCCATCATCGCCTGCTGCTGCTTCATCTTGTCGTCGGCATAGCGCTCGCGGATCGCCATCATTTCCGGCTGGACCGCCTTCATCTTGGCCATGGAGGCATAGGACTTGTTGGCCAGCGGGAAGAAGATGATCTTGATGAGGACGGTGATGATCAGGATCGCGATGCCGAAATTGCCGACGAGGCGATAGATCCAGTCGAGCGCGAAGAACATCGGCTTGGTGATGAAATAGAACCAGCCCCAATCGATGAGCAGGTCGAATTTGTTCAGGCCGAGCTGCTGGTTGTAGCCGTCGACGATCGAGACTTCCTTGGCGCCCGCGAACAGCCGCGCAGCGACAGTCCCGGTTCCCGTGGGGCCGACGGTAACGGGATCAAGGCTGTAATAGGTCTGGTAGCGCTTGATGCCATTCTGGAACGCGGAAAACTGCGCTTGAACCTTGGCCGCCGGCGCCGGGATGAGCGTTGCCGCCCAATATTTGTCGGTGAAGCCGAGCCAGGCATTCGTGGATGAGAAGGAGATTTCCTTCTCTTTCTCCATGTCGGAATAGCTCTTTTCCTGCAGCTTGTCGCTGAGCATCCCGATCATGCCTTCGAACAGGATGTAATAGCCGAGCGTCGGCGGCGTGCCATGACGCGAAATCAGCGCATAGGGATAAAGCGTCACGGGCGAGTCGCCCTTGTTCATCACGTGGTCGCTCACCGTGAACAGATATTTGTCGTCGACCGTAATTGTGCGGCGAAATTCGAGTCCTTCGCCGTTATCCCAAGCGAGCGTGACCGGATGACTGACGGAGAGCGGGCCGCTTCCCTGTTGCTGCCAGACCGTATCGGGGCCCGGCAGCTTGAGGTTCGTACCCGCCGCCGTCGTCCATCCGAACTCGGAATAAAATGGCGCCGGGCTCCCGGAAGGAGAAAGAAGCACGATCGGCGGCGAGCTCGGATCGACGGTTTCGCGATATTTGATCAGCGAGAGATCATCGATGCGCCCGCTCTTGAGCGCGATCGAGCCCGAGACGCTCGGCGTGTCGATGCGCACGCGGGCAGAGGCGGCGAGTGCCTGCTCGCGCGTCATGGTTTGCGCCGGAGCAGTTGCCGCCGGTGTTTGCGGTGGCTGCGATGGGGCGCCGGTCTGCGGCGCCGGAGTGCTCACGGGCGGCTGGGCGCGTTCCTGCGCCTGCTGCTGGGTCTGTTTCTGTTTTTCGATCTGCGGAAGCCCGAAGAAGATCTGCCATCCGATCAAGACGAGCGCGGAGAGCACGATGGCGAGAATTGTGTTCTTTTGGTCATTCATCTGTTAACTCGCAGCCGCTCCAGCGCGCGCCGAAAATCGTGGGCGATTTGCTCGAACGGCAGCGAGAGCGCCGCCCGCCGTCCGATCAGCACATAGTCATTGCCGGCAGGAAGACCAGTTGCAGCCGTCAATCTGACCATTTCCCGAAGCCGGCGCTTGACCCGGTTACGCTCGACCGCAGTTCCGACCTTTCTCGACACGGTAAAACCTACACGGATGGGACCATCATCGCCGCGCTCGCGCACTTGCAGGACAAAAGCCGTGGTCGGCAGCTTTTTTCCGGACGCCGCGGCGAGGAAATCGGCTCGCCGTCGCAGCCGATCCACGGAACGTCACATCAGGCACTGAGTCGCTTGCGTCCGCGGGCGCGGCGCGCCGCGATCACTCTGCGACCGCCCTTCTTTGCCATGCGAGCGCGGAAGCCGTGGCGGCGTTTGCGCACCAGTTTGCTCGGCTGGTAGGTCCGTTTCACGGCTGCTCTCCGCTGATTGGGAACTTGGGATGTCGCCTGGCACGCGAGACTCGTGCCTCCCGCGGCGTGCCGGAATGCGGTGGCTTATAGGGGAGGGGGGCCGGATTCGTCAATTGCGGGGCCATCAGACGAGTAGTCCGGATATCGCCCGTCGGAGTTTCAGCGCAGACGGGCTAATGTGAGTGAGGCCGCCGAAGCCTTGGCGAAGGCGGCTTCGCTCATGCGGGCTAGGAAAACCCCCGGGAGCGTGGACGCGAGCTACGTCACGATAAGGTGAAGCACGCCCCGGTTCTCGCCCGTCTACGCTAAAGCTTCGATGGGCCAAGTTGAGCAAGGCCGCCGAAGCCTTGGCGAAGGCGGCTGAACCCTCAATGCGGGTTACGTTTGGCGCGCGCGATGGCCGAGAATAATCATCCCTTCTGTACATTGGCAAACGAAGCGCGGGCAAGGTCGCGGCGGCGCTTCGTTCCGCTCATTGTCGTAGCGGTGCTCTCGCTTGCGATCGTTGCCATGGGCTGGCACCGGCAACTCTCGTTGGAGTCACTCGCCCGTCATCATGAGTGGCTGCAGCGCTATATCGGCGCGCATGAGGTGCGCGCGCTTGCCGCCTATGTGGGCCTCTACATTGCTGCGGTCGCGCTCTCGCTTCCGGTCGGCGCCTATTGCAGCATGATTGGCGGCATTCTGTTCGGCGTCATCCGCGGGGGGGTGGGCGCCGTAGTGGGCGCGACCTTGGGCGCGATCTGCGTCTTTCTCATCGCGCGAAGCGCGTTCGGCGAGCATCTCGTGCGCCGTGCCGGGCCCACGGCTGAGCGGATTGCCAAAGGCTTTCGCGCCGATGCGTTCAGCTATTTGTTATTCCTGCGGCTGGTGCCGGTGTTTCCGTTCTGGCTGGTCAATCTCGTTGCGGCGCTCGCCGGCGTGCGGCTCTTGCATTTTGCCGCCGCGACCGCGCTCGGCATTATTCCGGCGACGTTTGCGTTTGCGTTCGTGGGCAGCGGGCTGGAAAGCGCGATCGTGGCGCAGGAGCGCGCGTATCACGCCTGCGTCGCGGGAGGCGGCAGCAATTGCCGGTTCGCGTTCCATGCCGATGCGGTGCTCACGCCGCAGCTCATGGCCGCGCTCGCGGCGCTCGCCGTGCTCGCCCTCGTTCCGGTGATTGTGAAGCGATGGAACGCGCGCTGACTCGGCGGGACCCGACGGACGGGGGGGAGCTCCTTACTCCTGATATTTGCGTGATTGGGGCCGGGTCCGGCGGGCTTTCGGTTGCGGCGGCGGCGGCGGCATTCGGCGTGCCGGTGGTGCTGATCGAGAAGGACAGGATGGGGGGCGATTGCCTCAACACGGGCTGCGTGCCATCGAAATCGCTGATTGCGGCGGCCAAGCATGCGCGCGCGATCATACAAGCGCGCGCCTTCGGCATTTCCGCGCGCGTGTCCGGCGTCGACTTCGCGGCGGTGCACAGACACATTCACGATGTCATTGCAGGCATTGCGCCTAACGATTCCAGGGAGCGCTTCACCGGGCTCGGCGTGCGCGTGATCGCGGGCGACGCGCGCTTTCGGGACGCGGAAACCGTGACGGTGGGCGATGAGTTCGAGATCAAGGCGCGGCGGTTTGTGATTGCAACGGGCTCCTCGCCCTCGCTGCCGACCGTCCCGGGCATAAAGGAAACTCCGTATCTCACGAATGAGACCGTGTTTGATCTGACGATCCTGCCCTCGCATCTCATCATCATGGGAGCAGGGCCGTTGGGGCTGGAACTTGCGCAGGCCTTCCGCCGCCTCGGAGCAGAAGTCACTGTCCTCGACGTAGCGCAGGCGCTTGCGCGCGAAGACGAGGAGTGCGCGGCGATCGTGCTCGATGCGCTCGCCGAGGAAGGCGTCGATCTGCGCGCCAACGTTGCGGTCGCGCGCGTCGAGGCACGCGACGGGGGAGTGAAGGTCGCCGTTCGCACAGAGGGCGGCGAGGAGAGCATCATGGGCAGTCATCTCCTTCTTGCCACCGGCCGGCGCCCCAACACCGATGGGCTCGGCCTCGAACGGGCCGGCATCCGTTATGACGGCGGCGGCATCCTGGTCGACAAACGGCTTAAGACCGCGAATAGGCGCGTCTATGCCATCGGCGATGTTGCGGGCGGGGCACAATTCACCCACCTCGCCGGGTATCATGCGGGGCTCGTGATTCGGAACGCGCTGTTTCGACTGCCGGTGAAAATGAACGAGGACATCATTCCGCGGGTGACCTTTACCGACCCGGAGCTCGCTCATGTGGGGCTGCGCGAAGCCGATGCGCGGGCGCGCCGGATGCGGTTTAAGGTCTTGCGCTGGCCTTATCACGAGAATGATCGCGCCCGTGCGGAGCGGCAGACGCGCGGGCACATCAAGGTGATCACGAGCCGAAGGGGCCGCATTCTGGGCGCGACCATTGTCGGGGCGAATGCGGGCGAGCTGATTGCCACCTGGGCGTTGGCGGTGAGCGAGCGCCTTCATGTGCGCACGCTCGCCGGCATGGTGATACCGTATCCGACCCTTGCCGAAGTTGGAAAACGCGCCGCTATGACCTATTTCTTGCCGGGTGCGAGAAGCCCCGTGGCGCAGCGCCTGATCACCTTCCTGCGCTGGTTTGGGTAGCGAGGGGCTCCATTGGTTTTGACCGCTAAAGGCACACTGGTGCAGCACGCTGAGACACCCCCCCTGAAAGGGCCCCTTTCCGGAGGAGGTATCGGCCCGTCGCGTGGCACCACGGTGCTTCAACACCATAGCTCGAATTGGCGCAGTTCATGAGCACCCCTGTACCCAAGGCTGCGGACACCGGACGATTCGGGCTCGGGCTGTCCGGCAAGCTGCTCGGCCTGACGGTGGCATTCGTGATGATGGCCGAGGTGCTCATCTATGTGCCATCGGTCGCGAATTTCCGTCTCAACTGGCTCAATGACCGGCTCTCCGCCGCCTACACCGCGGCGCTCGTGTTCGAAACCGCGGGTGACCGCGAGGTGCCTGAGAGCGTGGCCAGGCAGATTCTCGCCAGCATCGGTGCGCGCGCGGTCGCGCTCAAGATGGGCCAGCAGCGCCGGCTCCTCGCGGCTTCCGACATGCCGCCCGCAATTAACCACGACGTCGACATGCGCGACATGACCTGGCATCGCGCCATCATTGAAGCCTTCCAGACGCTGTTCTCCGCGAAATCGGACGTGATGCGCGTGGTGGGGCCGGCGCCCATGGGCGAGTTCGTCGAGATCGTCGCCGACGAGGCGCCGCTGCGCGCGGCCATGGTGAATTTCTCCATTCGCATTCTCATTCTCTCGCTGATCATTTCGGCGGTGACCGCGACGCTTGTTTATCTCGCGCTGCATCTTCTCCTGGTGCGGCCCATGCGGCAAATGACCGCCAACATGCTCGCATTTCGCGCCGAGCCGGAAAATCCCGCCCGGATCATCGCGGCTTCCAATCGCAGGGACGAGATTGGCATGGCCGAGCGAGAGCTTGCCGCGATGCAGGGCGACCTCGCCGCGCTGCTTGCGCAGAAGAGCCGGCTTGCTGCGCTCGGGCTTGCGGTCTCCAAGATCAACCATGATCTGCGCAACCTGCTTACGTCCGCGCAGCTCTTTTCCGAGCGGCTCGCGAAGGTGGCCGACCCGCACGTGCAGCGCTTTTCACCGCAGCTGATGCGCGCGCTCGAGCGGGCGATCGCATTCTGCCAATCGACGCTTTCCTACGGCCGCGTGCAGGAGCCGCCGCCCGACCGACGCATGGTCGCGCTCGAAGAGGTGGCGCAGGACGTGCGCGAGACGCTCGGGCTCGACGAGAGCGCGCCGGTGCGCTGGATCAGCGCGATCGAGCGCGGGCTCATGGTCGACGCGGATCCCGATCAGCTGTTTCGCATCCTGCTCAATCTTGCGCGCAACGCGGTGCAGGCGCTCGAAAGCCGGGAGGTGAAGCATCCCGGACAGGATCAGATCCGCATCACCGGCCGGCGCGAGGGCGCGGTCGTCGTGATCGAAGTCTCCGATACCGGGCCGGGCCTGCCTGAGCGCGCCCGCGCGCATCTCTTCGAGGCGTTCCAGGGCTCCACTCGCCCGGGCAGCGCAGGCCTTGGCCTTGCGATCGCCGCCGAGCTGGTTCGCGCCCATGGCGGCGACATTCGCCTCGTTGAAGGCACCATCGGGGCGACCTTCCGCATCACCATTCCGGATCGTGCGGTTTCGCTCGACGCGCGGCGCGGGCAGCGGGCGAGTGCGTGAGGGGACTGTCATCTCGGGCGCGCAGCCAACGGCCGCGCAACTCCGGATCCATCACTCCGGTCCATGGGATGCAGTCCGCGTTCTGGCTCTCTCGGTGGACCCGGCTCGCGAACTTGCCAGTGC
>Ga0209331_1000200_pt1 | contig 21795 bp, 18 predicted proteins | sample JacPinW_OM3H0_M3_FD_187971 | JGI IMG/M metagenome (GOLD analysis project Ga0209331, IMG submission 187971) | Forest soil microbial communities from Algoma, Ontario, Canada - Jack Pine, Ontario site 1_JW_OM3H0_M3 (SPAdes) (version 2) | ecosystem: Environmental > Terrestrial > Soil > Boreal...
GGGGCGGTTGCCAGATAGCTCGTCAATGAGGGCGGCCGGCTGCCAATAACACCGCATCAGCTTGCCCGCGGGCGTGCCGGGGCTGGTACGGGTGATGAGATCGTTCTGCTCGGCGCTGAGCATCTCAATGCCCGGGCAGCACGGTCACTTTGGGCGTGGTGGGAAGGGTCGCCTTCGAGACCAAGATAGAGGGGATTTCGCTCGTTTCCAGCTCCCAGTTCTGCCGCGCCCGGTCGAGAAAGCGCTGCAGTGTATACATGCTGAAGAAATGCATGGGGATCATTTGCGGCGCCTTGAGCGCCTGGAGCACTTCCATCATTCCTTCGAGATCAAGGGTATAGCTGCCGTCGACCGGGACGAACACAACGTCGACGCGGCCGATCTCGTTGAGCTGCTGTTGGGTGAGCGTGTGGTGAAGATGGCCGAGATGGGCGATGCACAGATTTGCCACCTCGAAAATGAAAATGGAATTGCCGTGACGCTCGGTGCCGCCGCTCCAATCCCGGATATTCGTCGGGACATTGCGCACGCGCACCTCGCCAACGCTAACGTCGTGACGTGCCGGCTGATCCGGTGTTGGCCCCCAGCCGCGCAGGACGTGCTTGATCGCCGGGTCGGGGCGATCGGTGTAATGGGTGCTGTGCGCATGGTTCATGGTGATGATATCTGGCACGACCGGCGGACGGACATAGTCGTTATAGTCGGTCACGATGCGCACGAGCTGAGGGCTCTCGATCAGAAAGCTTGAGTGTCCCACATAGGTGATGCGAACCTGATCCGGATTGAGCGCCACTCGGAAATCGGCCGGGACGACCCGCGGCCTGTTTGCGGCGACGAATCCGGGACACGTCTCCATCATTTCCGGCTTCGAAGGGGCTGCCTGCACGCGATCGAGTGCCGCGGCCGGAAGGGCAAACGTGACGAAAACGGCAGCCAGGATTCCTGCAAGGAATTGCGCCATGCCCGATGATCCTTTCCCACCGGTGAATAAGCAGAAAAGAGGATTCAGAACAACCCGTGCTTGCCCGCGGGATTAGCGCCGCCGCGTCCGCTCACCCGGCACGAGCGAGAGCACGTGCGGGCCGCCGTTGCGCAGCGCGACGATTTCAATGGGACGTCCGATCTTGTCGCCCGCGAGCATGCGGATGAGATCATCGGCGCCGGTCACCGGCGTGCCGCCGAGCGCGACGATGACATCACCCGGGCGCAAGCCGGCGCGTTCAGCGGGGCTGCCCGCCTCAACACTCGCGATTATGACGGCGCTCTCCTGCGCGAGACCGGCCGCATGGCGCAGGCGGCGCGAAAGCGTGAAATGCTGGGCAGCAACGCCGATGAAGGCGCGGCGCACCCGGCCGTGGCGCACCAGTTCGCCGAGAACAAAGTTTGCGGTATTGGAGGCGACCGCAAAGCAGATGCCCTGTGCGCCCATGATGACGGCGGTGTTGATGCCGACGACCTCGCCGCGGGAAGAGACCAGCGGCCCGCCGGAATTGCCGGGATTGAGCGCAGCATCGGTCTGAATGACGTCGTCGATGAGGCGGCCCGAACGTGACCGCAGCGACCGGCCGAGCGCCGATACGACGCCGGTCGTGACGGTCGATTCAAATCCAAGCGGATTGCCGATCGCGATCACAAGCTGCCCGCGTTTGAGCAGCTTGGAATTTCCGAGCGCGGCTGCCGGCAAGGTGATCGGGGCATCAATTCGTACAAGGGCAAGATCAGTATCGGGATCATCGCCCACCACGCGCGCATCGAGGCTGCGGCCCTCGACCGCTGTCACCTGCACACGTGTCGCGCGGCCGACGACATGGCTGTTGGTGAGCACGAGCCCGTCGGGCGCAACAATGACGCCCGAGCCGGTGCCCCCGCGCGCCGACCCTTCATGGTTTTTGACGTCGAGCCGAACCACGGCGGGTCCGACGCGATCGACAACATCAATCACCGCGCGGGAATAGGCGTCGAGCAGCGCCTGGTCATCGGGCGGGATGGCAGGTGTGAGACTGGGTTTATCGAGCATGCGAGCCCCAGATATGGGGCGCGCGGGGCGGCAGCGGAAGGGGAAGCTGGAGTAGTGAGCAAGGACTGTGAGGACCGGCGCCGATTCCCTCTATGCGCTATTTGCTACTCACTGCTGACCACTCAACTGACTCATTTAGCGCCTACGATGCTTCCCTTTGAAGTCACGACGACCCAGCGGCCGTCCTGCTTGCGGATGGCCTCGATGCGGCCAATTCCCGGGATGACATCACCCTGCTCGACTTCGAACACTCCTGCCCGTCCTTCGAGCAGGGCGGTACCCTGACGCACGTCGCGCAGCACCCAGCCTTCAAGTTTTGCGGCTGATCCAGCCGGTTGAGGTGGCGCGATGCCGCCCGTGAAATCGGCGCGGGAAATCCGTTCGAGGTTTTCCGCGGCTTTGGTCAGTCTGGCCGCGGGCTCGGCGCCGATGCGCTCGATGCGTTCGATACGCTCGGTGATCTTCGTGAACTGGCTGTTGGCGCTGCGGCTGCCCGCCTCGATGATGGTCTTGAGCGCCGCGAGGTCGACGCGCGCTTGGATCAGGTTTTCCTTGAGCGCTGCAATCTCGTCTGAACCGGCTATGGTGATCTCGGGGGCGGGTTGCGGCCGCGTGAAGCCATAGGCGGCGAGCGCCCCGATCATGCCGCCGAATGCTGCCGCCAGAGCGAGACAGGCCGCCAGCATGGTGAAGCGGCTCACCCGGGGAGGGGCGCCTTCCTGAGAAGCCTCTGTAGCCGCTTCCTGTTCGGCCGGCACCATTTCCTCTTCCGCGGTTGAAGACCAGGCATCATCCGGTGCGATATGGGGCGCTTCCGTGCTGGCAATCTCGACGGCCGAGTTGGTCATATCAGTGGGTTCGGCAGACTGATGCTGCTCGATCGGCGTTGATTGCGCTTTCAATTCCTTGATCAGAGACTCGACCCGCACGGCGTCCACTTCTGCCAATGCCATTTTCGGCGTCACTTCGCTTGATGTGACGGTGCAGGTCCCTGCGTCCTCGCCGGCTGCTGCCGGCTTGGGCTCATCCTTAATGCTTTGTTGCTTGCCCATGGAGAATCCTTGCTGCGCGCTTGCCCCATTGGAAACCCATCGCGGTTACCATTTGGTTACTATTTGGCGCGTCCCCGCTTCGCGGGCGCGGCGCAGCAGGGAGCGAAGCGCAAGGATGGGCCGCAGACCCGGAACGTCACGGTCTGTGGCGGTCCCGGAAGAGCGGTGCGCCGCCATAAGCGCGTTTACGCGCGTCTTAGACGCGCTTGGCAGGAGCTGCGCGCTACACCGCATCCGGGCCACGGTTCAAATGCCGAGATAGCGGTGTTGAACCTCGGGCACTGCCGCGAGCTCGCGTGAGCTGCCGGTCCACACGACCTTGCCTCGCTCGATCACGTAATGGCGGTCCGCAAAATCGATGAGGGCTTGAACATTCTTGTCGATCACCAGGATGGACTGGCCTGCGGCCTTGAGCCGGGTCAAGCATTGCCAGATTTCGGCGCGGATGAGGGGAGCAAGTCCTTCCGTCGCCTCGTCGAGAATGAGCAGGCGAGGATTGGTCATGAGCGCCCGGCCGATTGCGAGCATCTGTTGCTCGCCACCAGAAAGGAGGTTGGCCATGCTCATGAGCCGCTCGGCCAGGCGCGGAAACAGCGCACACACCTTGTCGAGGGTCCACGGATCGGAAACATTTCGCCGGTTGGCGGCGGTCGCGACCAGGTTTTCCCGGGTGGTGAGGTTGGGAAAGACCTGCCGCCCTTCGGGGACGAGCCCTAGGCCGAGTTTGGCAATCCGGTATGAAGGCAGCTCGCGAATTTCTATTCCGTCGAAACGGATGGAGCCGGTCATCGCGGGGGTAAGTCCCATGACCGAGCGCACGGTGGTCGTCTTGCCCATGCCATTGCGCCCCATCAGCGTGACCGTTTCGCCCGGGACGACCGCAAGCGTGACGCCGAACAAGACCTGACTCAGCCCGTAACAGGTCTCGACGTTCGAGACCGCAAGTAGAGCCTCAGCCACGGTGCTCACCCACAAGCATTCCGGCGATGCCGCCGCGTGCGAACAGCACGACCAGCAGAAACAGAGGGCCGATGATGATCTGCCAGTATTCGGTTAAGCCCGAGAGGGTCTCCTCCAACATCAGCAGCGCAACCGCGCCGATCACCGGTCCGAATACGCTGCCCATCCCGCCGAGCACGGACATGACCAGGAGATCGCCGGAGCGCGTCCAATGCATCAACGCGGGACTGATGAAGTCGGTGTGGTTGGCAAGCAGCGCGCCCGCGAGCCCGCACAACGCGCCGCCGATGACGAAGCACACGAGCTTGTAACGGTAGGGCGGAAATCCGATGGCGCGCATGCGCCGATCATTCGAGCGCGAGCCCTGAATGACCAGGCCGAAGCGCGAATTCACAATCCTGTACACCAGATAGACAGTCCCCAGCAGCAGCACCAGGCATAGATAATAGAACACCGTCCGGTTCGAGAGATTGATGAGGCCGCCGAACTGGCTGCGCCGGTAGATGGTCATCCCGTCGTCCCCGCCATAACGATCGAGCCCGATCGCGACGTAATAGATCATCTGCGTGAAAGCGAGCGTGATCATGATGAAATAGACGCCGCGCGTGCGAAGCGACAACGCGCCGATGGCAAGCGCGAAGAGGGCCGAGGCAGCGACCGCCACGGGCCACTGCAGGAAGCCGGAATTGAAGCCCTCCTTGGCGAGAATGCCGACAGCATAGCCGCCGATGCCGAGATAGGCGGCATGGCCAAAGCTCACCATTCCACCGAACCCCATGATGAGATTGAGAGTAACGGCGGCCATAGCGAGGATCAGGATGCGGGTGAACAGCGACAACAGAAAGGGATAGCCGCTGAGCGCTGAGTACACGGGAATAAGTGCCAATGCCGCAATGACGCCGGCGATGAGGAGATTGAGGGTATTGAAGCGACGGCTCATCGCGTGGCTGCCGGAAACAGACCTTCCGGACGAAACACGAGAATTCCGGCCGTGAGCATATAGATGAGCATGGACGAAAATGCCGGGCCGGCAGTAGAGGCGGCGTTGGCGCTCAGAAAAAGGCGCATGAGATCCGGCAGAAAAGCACGCCCGACGGTATCGATCAGGCCGACCAGCATGGCGGCGACGAAGGCGCCGCGGATGGAGCCGATCCCGCCGATGATAATGACCACGAAGGCGAGGATCAGGATATTCTCGCCCATTCCGATCTGCACGGTGAGGATCGGAGCCTGCATCAGTCCGGCAAAGCCAGCGAGCACCGCGCCCAATCCGAATACGAGGGTATAGAGGAGCTTGATGTTGATCCCCAGCGCTCCCACCATTTCCCGGTTCGAAGCGCCCGCCCGGATCAGCATGCCAATGCGCGTGCGCATCACGAGAACATAGAGCAGCAGCGCAACCGCGAGCGTCGAGACGATGATGACCAGCCGGTAAAGCGGAAAATAGACGCCGGGCAGGACCTGCACCGCCGTGAGCATCTCGCTCGGCAACGCAAGCGTCATGCCGGCGGGCCCCCAGATCAGTCGCACCAGCTCGTTGAAGAACAGGATCAGCCCGAAAGTGCCGAGCACATGATCGAGATGATCGCGCCCGTAAAGACGCCGCATCGCGATCACTTCGACGGCCATGCCGACGAGCAGGGTAGCGATGAGGGCAAGCAAGGCGCCGGCGATAAAGCTTCCGGTCATCGCTGCGAAGGTTGCGGCGAAATAGGCGCCGAGCATGTAGAGCGAGCCATGCGCCAGGTTGACCAGGTCCATTATGCCGAAGATCAGGGTGAGGCCGGCTGCGAGCAGAAACAACAGCATGCCTAGTTGCACGCCATTGAGAGATTGCTCGATGAAATACAGCAAAGTGCTTATTTCATGTGGCAGTTCTGGAAGTGCTTGTCCTGATCGTTCTCGACGATGGTGGCGACGGTCTTGAGCACGTAGTCGTCGCCCTGCTTGACGACATCCTGCAGATAGAAGTTCTGGATCGGGATGTGATTTGGACCAAACTTGAAGCTGCCGCGAACCGATTTGAAATCGGCCTTCTCCAGCGCCTTGCGCAAGTCCTCCTTCTTGCTCATGTCGTTGTTGACCGCTTTGAGCGCGCTGTCGATCAGACCCACCGCATCATAGGTCTGAGCGCCATAAAATGAGGGCGAGCTTTTGTACTTCGCCTTGTAGTCGGCCACGAATTTCTTGTTCGCCTCATTGGGAAGATCGTTCACCCATTCCTGAGCGCCCGGAATGCCCAAGGCCAAATCCTTTAGGCGCGGAAGCGATAACTCGTCGATGGTGAAGGCGGTGTAGAGCGGAATTTGACCCTTGAGGCCCGATTGCACGTACTGCGTGATGAACTGGATACCCGCGCCGCCGGGATAGAACGCAAAAATAGCTTCCGGCTTTGCGGCGCGCGCCTTTGACAGTTCGGCGGAGAAGTCGAGCTGGTCCGGCCAGCGCGTGAGCTCGCGACCAACAATCTGGCCTTTGAAAGTAGCAGCGACGCCTTCAAGCATGTCTTTGCCGGCGGCGTAGTTCGGGCCGATCAAGAAGGCGGACTTCACCCCCTTCTGGTTCATATAGAGCCCGACCGCCTGCGGTGTCTGGTCATTGTTCCACGAGGTCGAGAACACGAAGGGCGAGCACAGCTCCCCGGCGAGCTGTGACGCACCTGCGTTGGTGACAATGGTGAAAGTTTGCGAATCGACGAGCGGCTTGAGCGACGCGAGGAGCACGTTCGACCAGATGTAGCCAACGACGAAATCGACTTTGTCTGATTCGATCAGTTTTTGCGTCTTCTGCACGCCCACCTCGGGCTTGAACAGATCGTCTTCATAAATGACCTCGACCGGCAGACCGCCGAGCTTGCGCCCATTGTGGTCGAGCCCAAGCTCGAACGAGTTGCGCATGTCATTGCCGATCGCTGCAACCGGACCGCTGAAGGTGCTGATGAAGCCGATCTTGATTGTCTTCTGCTGCGGCATGGCCGGCGAGGCGGTGATGATCAGCAGCGCCGCCGTTGCAAGCAAAGCTTTCCTCATGTGGGTCTCCCTCCGAAGGTATTGTTGCGAGGTCGAGGACAATCTTATTGGATCGATCCACGGCCCAAAAGCCCTGGGAGGCGTGGCTTTTGGTCCCGCCCGCTTCAGGCGCATCCCGGGTGCAGCGCACCGTGAAATGGTGCGCTGCGCCCGGGATACGCACACTTCCTTGCCTTGCAGGCAGCCCGGCAGTAGAGGAGCTTGGAGCACGGGCTCTCGGATTCGAGAGGCATCAACATGCATGAATTGACCGGCAGGACCCACTGGCACGAGCCGACGGGCAACAATCGGGCGGGTTTCGGCGAATTCGGCCGGCCAAAGACGCCTTATGACAACTTCATGGAATCGGAAGGCATTCCGATCTTTCGCGATATCGGCGTCAACAAAGTCCAGAACCTGCCGCTTGCAGCATGGAAAAGACTCGGCGGCAAAGGCACCTACATCCAGCTCCACGGTACGGAGGGCAAATGGGGCTGCTACGTGGTCGAGGTCCCGGGTGCCGGTGCACTCAACGCGGAAAGACACCTCTATGAGGAGATTTATCTGGTCGTGGAGGGGCGGGGTACAACTGAAGTATGGCTCGACAAGGACAGCAAACGCCACGTGTTCGAATGGCAAAAGGGCTCGCTGTTCTCCATTCCGGTGAATGCGTGGCACCGCATCGTGAATGCAAGCTCGGCGCCCGCGCTGCTGCTTGCCGGCACCACTGCCCCGAATCTTCTCAACCTCATCAACAATGTCGATGTGATGTTCAATTGCCCCTATGAATTCCGCGAGCGTTTCAGCGGGGCTGATGACTTCTACAAATACAAGGACGAGATCGAGCCTGACCCGGTGCGCGGCCTAGCCATGCGGCGCACGAATTTCGTTCCGGATGTGATCAATTGCGATTTGCCTCTGGATAACCGGCGCTCGCCGGGATGGCGCCGGGTCGAGCCGTTCATGACCGGCAACACCTTCTATCTCTGGATCGGGCAGCACGAGAACGGGCGGTATTCCAAGGCCCATGCGCACACGTCTGCTGCTGTGCTGATCTGCCTGACAGGCAAGGGTTATACCTATACCTGGCCGGAACGATACGGCATCACCCCCTGGAAGGATGGGCATGCCGACAAGGTCAAGCGGGTCGATTACGAGCCGGTCGGGATGGTGTCGGCGGCGCCTGGCGGCGCGCGCTGGTATCACCAGCATTTTGGCGCCTCGAAGGATCCGCTGCGGCTGACCGCCTGGTTCGGCCCGCATAATCCCGGGCGCGAGCCCGGCCCGCCCGGCGAGAAGCACACCGACTACACCGCCATGGACATTCCCGAAGGCGGGACCGCGATCCCGTACTGGATGGAGGATCCCTTCATCAGCGCGGAGTACGAGGCCAGGCTCAAGGCCGAGGGCGTGCCGAGCCGGATGGAACGCGCCTTTTACAAGCAGGGCGCCTCGGTCCCAAGATTTGTCGGCGCCTGAGGTATGGAAGAGGGGCAAGGCGGACGAATTTTCTTCTCCAGCACTGGCCGCTCCCTCGTCGAAGAGGACGAAATTGTCGTTCTCAGCGTCGGCGTCGATATCGGCTCTTCCACTTCGCATCTGGTATTCTCACGTATTGTGCTGGAGCGCCTCGACAGCCGCTATGTGGTCTCTGTTCGGGAGACTTTCCATCAGTCCCACATTCTGCTCACTCCCTACAGCGCCGCCGAAGAAATTGATGCGCAGGCGCTTGGCGCGTTCATCGAACGCCAATACAAGGACGCCAATATCGAGCCGGACGAGATCGATACCGGTGCCCTGATCCTCACCGGAGTTGCGGTTCGCCGGCGCAATGCGCGCCGCATCGGTGAGTTGTTCGCGCGCCAAGCCGGCAAGATGGTCGCAGTCTCGGCCGGAGACAGTCTCGAAACCATCATGGCCGCCCACGGTTCAGGTGCCGTTGCCCGATCGATCCGCGACCAGACCAGCATCATGAATGTGGATGTGGGCGGCGGAACCTCGAAGATCGCGGTCTGTTGCGATGGCCGCGTGAGCGGTCTCACCGCGCTCGATGTGGGTGCCCGGCTTCTTTGTTTCGATGTGGATGGACGCGTCGCGCGCATCGAGGAGGCAGGCCGGCGCTTTGGGGCAGAGCTTGGGATCGATCTGAAAGTCGGTTCGAAGCTGCCGGATGAGGTCCGGCAGGCGCTAGCGGCCTTGATGGCAGATCGGCTGTTCGAGGCGATGGCGGGCGGCGCGCCTGCGTGCGGCGGGGGCGGGCTCCTGCGGCTTGATCCCCTGCGTGCGCCCGGCGCGTTGGATCAGATCACCTTCTCCGGTGGCGTTGCCGAGTACATCTATGGCCGCGAGACGCAAAGTTATGGCGACCTCGGTTTTCTGCTTGCGCAGGAAATTCGCTTGCGCATTCCGAAATTCGGGCCAAGACTCGAGCCCAGCAACGAAGGCATCCGCGCCACCGTAATCGGAGCATCGCAATACACGACGCAGGTGAGCGGCAGCACGATCTACGTTTCGCCGCTTGAGGCCTTGCCGCTGCGCAACGTGCCGGTGATCGCGCCCGTTTTCGCGCTCGATGCGGATGCCATCGATGCTGCCGCGGTCGCGCGGGCAATCAGGACCGTTCTGCGGCGGCTCGATCTTCTCGAAGCGAATACGCCGGTGGCGGTTTTCATTCCGTGGAGCGGCTCGGCGACGTTCCATCGGCTCGATGGATTTTGCCGTGGCGTCATCGAAGGCCTCGGACCGGTGCTTGCGCGCGGTCACCCGCTCGTTCTCGCCGGCGACAGCGATGTGGGCGGCCTCATGGGAATTCACCTGCGTGAAGAATCGCGGCTTGCAAACCCGATCGTGTCGGTCGACGGCCTCGAGCTCAAGGAATTCGATTATATCGACATCGGCGCGATGCTGCCGAATTGCGGCGCCGTGCCGGTCGTCATCAAGTCTCTGATTTTTCCCACCAGTGCAGCGCCAGGCACGGAATGGCAGGCAGCAGCACCGCCGATGATGGGCAAACCCTAGCTCATAATCGATAGATCCGCTGTGCCGTTTGACCGAGCACGGCGCACTGTTCGTCCTCGGACAGGCCGGTCACCAGCGAAGCAATGCCATTCCAGGCTTCCGCGTAACCCGCCGCAAGCAATATTACCGGCCAATTGCTGGCGGCCATGACGCGCTCGGGGCCGAACAGGGCGAGCACGTGATCACTGTAGCGGCGGATTGCTTCCGTCGACCAGCGCCAGCGCATGAGGATGTCGACGCCGATCGACAGCTTCACCGCCGTGTTGGAGTTTTGGGCAGCGCGCGCGATCTGGCTCGCCCACGGCTCCCAGCCTTGCTCCGGGATTGGCGGGCGCCCAAGGTGATTGATCACCATCTTGAGCTCCGGCAATCGCTCGCCGGCGTCGAGCACCGATTCGAATTGCGCCGCGTTCACCGGGATGGCGTCAAAGACAACCCCCGCCGCAGCGAGAAGCTTGAGTGATTCGATCACGGTTTCCTGCAGGAGCCAGCGCGGGTCGGATTCGCGGCTGATGAGATGGCGCGCGCCTACAAGCTTTCCCCGAATGCGCAGACGTTCAAGCGCTCGGGACGTCTCGTCCGGATCAGCAAGTGGGAGCCAGCCGACCACGCCGCGCACGAAATCGAGTTTCTCACAGAGATCAAGAAATTCCTCGGTCTCGCCATTGTCGTGCAGGACTTGAATCAGCACTGTCCCATCGACGCCACAGCATTTGAGCTCAGGCCGCAAGTCGTCGGGGGTGAAATCGCGCGCAAGGCGATCGCCGGCGCGAGGAGGCCAACTATAGGCATGACGGCCGGTCCACCAGAAATGATGATGCGAATCGATCATGTCCCCGTCCATTGCGGGGCGCGCTTCTCGATGAACGCCTGCATTCCGATGCGGAAATCCTTGCTCGCGTAACAGGCGCGCTCGAGATCTTCGCCTTCGGGCAGTCCCGCGTGAATGAGCCGGCGGATCGCTTCCTTGCTCACCCGCATGGTGATTGGGGCATGCTGTGAAAGCCGCGCCGTAAGCTCGCCGATGCGCCGCTCAATGTCAGGCGCTTCCACGATCTCGGTCAAAAAGCCTGCCGCGAGCGCGTCCCCGGCGGAAAGATTTTCGGCGAGCAGCAGCATGCGTTTGGCGCGTGAAGTGCCGAGCGCGGCGACAAGCCGCGCGTAGTTCTCCATGGAAAGGCAGTTGCCGAGCGTACGCGCAATCGGGACCCCGAACTGCGAAGAGGGAGTGGCGATACGCAGATCACAGGCGGACGCGATCGCAAGCCCGCCGCCGATGGCAAAGCCCTCGATCACAGCGAGCGTAGGAACCGGCAATGCTTCGATCGCAGTGAGATACGTCTCCATCTTGCGCTCGTAGGCAAGGCCATCCTCGGCGCTGCGGAAGCTTTTGAACTGCGCGATGTCGGTCCCGGCGATGAACGCCTTGCCGCCCGCGCCGCGGAATACGGCAACCCGCAGCTCGTTCTCGCCTTGCATGCGCGCGCAGGCTTGCGCGAGTTGCTCATACATCTGCCAGGTCATGGCATTGCGGGCTGCCGGGCGATCGAAGATCACCGTGACAACCTTTCCGTCGCGAACGTAACGCACTTCGCCGTCGCTCATGTGACCTCCGCGTTCAAGCTCGCCGGCGGCGCCGGATTTCCTCGATCACCACACTGTTGTCCAGTTCGCCCTCGCCATGCCGCACGCAGGCTTCGAGCACATCGGCGTGAACTTCGAGCAGCGGAAGCGCTTGCTTTGTGCGTCGCGCCTGTTCGAGCATCAGTTGAACGTCTTTGAGATGTTGGCTAACGCGGCCTTCAGCCGTGAAGTCGGCGTGCACCATCTTGGCGCCCTTGATGTCCATCACCTGCGCGTAGCAGGCCGAACCGCGTGCGATCTTGAGAAAAGCATCGGGATCAAGTCCGAGCCGTTCGGCGAAGACAAGACCCTCTGCGAGCGCCAGGCGATTGAGCCCGAGGATGAGATTGACCGCGAGCTTTGCCCGTCCGCCATTGCCGACCTTGCCGAGGCGGAAATAGCTGAAAAACAGCGCGCGCAGGATCGGCTCGGCCCGGGAAATCACCTCTGCTTCGCCGCCAACAAGCCCGACACCCTCGCCACGGCTCACCTGACTGCTTGATCCGGAAACCGGTGTTTCCAGAAGCTGCAAACCTCGCGCGGCGCACCGCTCGGCCAAGACCGCAAGGCGGTCGGGATCACAAGTGCTCGCGCACAGCACGATGCGGCTATTCCCAGTGCTCCACACCGGCAGCAGTTCGTTTTCGACGACAGTTTCGACCTGATCGGTGCTGAAAACCGCGAGCACAACGAATTCACAATTATTGGCGAGCGCGGCTATGGATGGCATTGGCTCGCCGCCGTTTCTTGCCAGCGCGGCATTCTTGGCGGGGTCTACATCGAAGCCGGCGACCGCAAAACCGGCATGGAGGAGACGATGCGCCAGCGCCGCGCCCAGAAGGCCAAGGCCGACTACTCCAACGGTGACGGGTTGAGACATCAGGCAAGGTCTAGCATGATCGAGAAAGCGTTGCTCGGAGCAAAGCCATGATCCCATTCAAACGCGTCAACGGCATACGAGGCGGTAGCCTCAGGGCAGCAATAATTCTGGTTGCAGGTGTTCTCGGATTCACACAAGCGGTTGCAGGCTATCCGGAGCGCCCGATCAGGATCGTCGTGGCGAACACCCCGGGAGGACCCTCCGATATCATCGCGCGTTTCATGGCGGCTGCGATGCAGGAGGCAATGGGCGCAAGCGTGATCGTGGAGAACAAGGGAGGAGCTGGCGGCAATATCGGGATGGGCCTGGTCGCGCGCGCCGAGCCCGACGGCTACACCATCCTGCTCTCGACCAGCGCCTACGCCGTCAACCCCGGCCTTTATCAGACGTTGCCCTATGATCCGTTCAACGATTTCACGGCGATATGCGAGCTCGCGGTATCGCCACACGTGTTTGCGGTGAGGCCCGATCTGGGCATTGGCACCATGAAAGAGTTCGTCGCGCTCGCCAAGACCAGTCCCGACAAGTTCAATGTTTCGACCCCACCGATCGGCACCACCCCGCAACTCCAGGCCGAAGTGCTCAAGCTGCGCGAAGGCCTGCAAGGAATGGCAACGGTGGTGTTTGCCGGCGGCGGCGATGCCCTCAAAGCGCTGATGAGCGGGACGGTTCAGCTCAGTTCGGGCGTGCTGGCACCCGCGCATCCCCACATCAAGGCCGGCACCGTCAAGGCTCTCGCCGTCACCGGCAGGGCGCGCTGGCACGATTTGCCGGAGATTCCGACCATGCTGGAAGCGGGATATCCCGACTTCGTCTTCGAGACCTACACCGCATTGATGGCGCCGGCGAAGACACCGGCCGAAATCGTCAGCCGTCTCGAACAGGTTGCGCTCGGTATCCTGCACAGGCCGGACATGCTCGAGAAGCTGACCCAATCCGGGTTTGAGGTCACGGCCGCGAGCGGCAAGGACCACATGGCTCGCATCGCGAGAGAAGTTCCCATGTTCCGCGACATCATTGCGCAGGCCGGGATAAACAAGCTGTAGGGCATGGTCGGAATGCGTGGAGTTCAATGTGATGCGTTGCCAGAGCCGCCGCGGCAGTCTCGCCTCCCGACGCGGAAAGGCTCTGTTCGGATGACCAGCATCGAGGAGGAGGTCACCTTGAGCATCCTGATGCCTTGCCTCGATGAGGCGAGGACACTGCCGGCATGCATTGCAAAAGCGCGCGCCTATCTTGCGCGACAGAATTTTGCGGGCGAGATCATCATCGCCGATAACGGCAGCAGCGACGGCTCGCGCGAGATCGCGCAATCGCTGGGAGCGCGTGTCATTTCCGTGCCCCAGCGCGGTTATGGCAGTGCGTTGCGAGCGGGCATCGCGGCAGCGCGTGGAAAGTTCGTCGTCATGGGAGATTCCGACGACAGCTACGATTTCAGCAGCCTCGATCCTTTCCTTGATCGGCTTGAGGCGGGCTATGATCTCGTCATCGGCAACCGGTTCGAGGGTGGGATCAAGAGCGGTGCCATGCCGCTGTTGCATCGATATTTCGGCAATCCCGTGTTGAGCGCGATAGGACGGCTCCTTTATCGCAGCTCGATCACCGATTTCCATTGCGGCCTACGCGGCTTCCGGCGCAGCGCGCTGCTGCAGGTGCATCCCAGCTCTCCCGGCATGGAGTTTGCGGTCGAGATGATCGTGAAATCGACGATCAATGGCCTTCGGATTACGCAAGTCCCGACTACGCTCTCTCCCGATGGTCGTGGCCGACCGCCGCATCTGCACACCTGGCGAGACGGCTGGCGCAGCCTTCGGTTTCTGCTGCTCTATTGCTTGATCAAAGGCCGCAATAGCTCCGGCGCATAAACCCGACGGCTTTCACTCCTGACAGCGGGAATTGCGAAAACGCATGGCTTCCTATCGCGTGACGGTCGATACCGGAGGCACGTTTTCGGACTTTGTTTATCTCGATGAATCGAGCGGTGAGCTCTCCATCGCCAAGTTTCCATCGACCCCGGATGATCCCTCGCGCGCGATCCTGGCGGGGATTGAGGCGTTGCGTGCGGATAGATCTTGCGAGATCGGCTATTTCTGTCACGGGACAACGGTGGGGACCAATGCGCTGCTGGAAGAAAAAGGCGCCAGTACCGCGCTCCTGGTAACCGAAGGATTTCGCGGCATCTATCCGGTCGGAGAGCAGGCGCGCCCGTACGGCGCGGCCATTTTTGATGTTCTCTACGACAAGCCATCCCCGTTGGTGCGGGCGAGTCTCACCGGGGAGGTAAAGGAAAGGGTTGATTTTCGCGGCAACGTACTGCGGCCACTCGATGAGGCGGCGCTGCGCGAGACCGTGCGTGCAATTGCAGCGCACGGCGTGCAGTCGATCGCGGTCTGCCTCCTGTTCTCGTTCCTCTATCCCGAGCACGAGAGGCGGGTACGCACCGTCATCCTGGAAAAAATGCCCGCTGCGGCCGTATCGCTCTCCTGTGAGGTGCTGCCGCAGATCCGTGAATTTTACCGGCTGAGCACAACCGTGATTAACGCTTATCTGCAGCCGGTCCTCGGGCGTTATCTCGCTGCGCTCGATCATCGCCTCGACATCGCCGGAATCGTGACCCCGCAAAGGTACGTGATGCAATCGAACGGCGGCATGACCCGTTTCGCAACGGCGGCGGGGCGAGCGGCCACCACCGTCCTTTCAGGACCGGCCGGCGGCGTGATCGCGGGCACCGCCATGGGCCGGATGATGGGCGTTGAGAACATCATCACCTTCGACATGGGAGGCACGTCCTGCGACGTGGCACTGATCAAGGAGGGCGAGCCGCTCATGGCAAACGGCGGCAAAATCGCAGGTCGCGATCTCGCCCTGCCGATGCTCGACATCAACACGGTGAGTGCGGGCGGCGGCACCATTGCCGAGATCGACCGGCTCGGGCTTTTGCAGGTCGGACCGCACAGCGCGGGCGCGCAGCCCGGGCCCGCCTGTTACGGCTACGGCGGCGAGAGTGCAACAATAACGGATTGCAACCTCGTCCTGGGCAATCTCGGCGAGGACAATTTTCTTGCTGGCCGGGTGCCGCTCTTTGCGGCCAGGTCCCGCGCTGCGATCGAGGCCAAGATTGCGCGTCCGCTCGGGATCGATGTGCTTGCCGCTGCGGAAGGGATCATCCGCATCATTGACGTGAAGATGGAGGAAGCAATCAAGGCGATCTCCACAATGCGCGGTCACGATCTGCGCGATTTCATGCTGCTTGCGTTCGGGGGTGCCGGACCCCTGCATGCCGGGCGCATTGCGCGCGAGCTGGGCATGCCTGGCGTGATCGTGCCGCGTTATCCCGGCGTATTTTCCGCCATCGGCCTGCTCATGGCCGACGTCACCCACGACTACATGCGCTCAAAACTCATGCCGCTGGAAGATGCGCGGCCAGCCGATATGAACGAAATGTTCGAGCGGCTCGCGTCGGAAGCGATGGAAGAGCTCGGTCGCGACGGGTTTGTGCAAGAGCGCATCCGCATCGAGCGCTCGCTCGACCTGCGCTATGCCGGGCAGGGCTACGAGATCGCGGTGCCCTGCCGCGCACAGCCCTTCGATGGCGGCGCTCTGAAAGAGCTGCGCGCCGCTTTCGACCAACAGCATCAAAGAATGTTCGGTCACATGGCCCCGCACGAGACGGTCGAGATCGTGTCCTACCGGGTGCGGGGGATTGGTGTCGTCCCCCCGGTGCACCTGCCAGTGTTCAAGCCGGCGGGCATGCGGCTCGCTGATGCGCAACGCACCCGCCGCGGCGTGCGTTTCGATGGCAATGACGTTGATTGCCCGGTTTACGATCGCGAACGGCTCGATGTCGGACTGAGCTTTACAGGTCCGGCTATTGTCGAGCAGCTCGATTGCACAACCGTGGTCTGCCCCGGGCAGATCGCGCACGTTGATGAATGGAAGAACCTGATTGTGACATCATGTTCATCGGCGCAGTAGAGCTTGAAGTGCTCAAAGCTTCTCTCTCCGGCATTGTGCAGGAAATGCAGAACTCGCTTTTTCGTACCGGCTTCTCCACCATTGTGCGGGAATCGCAGGATGCATCCTGCGCGTTGATGAACGCAAACGGCGAAGTGGTCGCACAGCATGTGGTGCTGCCGCTGCACCTCGGCGCCTTCGCGGCTTGCACGGCCGCCGTGATCAAAGCGTTTGGCAATGAATTCGCGCAGGGTGACGCGTTCCTGATCAATCATCCCTACCAGGGTGGCAGCCCGCATGCGCCGGATATCGCGGTGATTACGCCGGCTTTCGTCGATGGCACGCTGGTCGGCTTTTGCGGCTCGATTGCGCATAAGAGCGACATCGGCGGGCCGGTGCCGGGAAGCTGCTCTGGCCAGGCGCGCGAGATCTTTAACGAAGGTCTTCATCTGCCGGCGGTGCGCTATCAGCGGGAATACCACGCGAATACCGACCTCGAACGCCTGATTGCCGCCAACAGCCGCACACCGGAGCTCGTGCTCGGCGACATTCGGGGCCAGCTCGGCGCCGACCGCCTGGGCGAGAGGCGAGTGGGTGAGCTCATGACCAAGCTCGGCAAGGAGAAGGTCCTTGCCGCGTTCGAGCGCGTGCTGGAGATGTCGGAGCGCACCGTCAGGACCGCGGTTGCGCAGTGGCGCAATGGACGGTTCGAGGCGGAGCGCTTCGTCGATGATGACGGCATCCGTTTGGAAAAGCCCGTGCGCATTCACGTCAGCGTAGAGAAGCACGGCGATGCCCTTGAATTTGATTTCGCCGGCTCCGAAAACCAGACCGACGGGCCCGCCAACATCCGTCCGCCTCTCGTCGCTGCCGCGTGCGCCTATGTCCTCATCTCGCTCATCAATCCCGCGATCTACGTGTCGAGCGGGCTCATGCGGGGCTTCCGCGTGAACACGCGCGAAGGAAGCGTGCTCAATCCGCGCTTTCCAGCGCCTGTGAACACCTATAACCCCACGGTTCACGCGCTGGTCGATGCTATCTTCGCTGCCATGAGCCCGCTCGTTCCGGAAAGGGCGCGCGCCGACGGCAGCGGAAGCCGTTCCATCATCCTCGGCGGCCGTGACACCTATACCGGCAAGAGCTACGTGCAATACGAGATCATCGCGGGTGGCGCAGGAGCGCGCGCAAATAAGGACGGCATGTCCGGCATCACCGTCAACCAGAGCAATGCGAGGATCGCACCGATCGAAATTATCGAGAGTGAATTTCCCGTGCGCGTGACATGCTTCGAGCTGATTGCGGATTCCGGCGGGGCCGGCGAATTCCGCGGCGGACTTGGCATCCGGCGCGAGTATCTCAATCTTGCGGACGCGCGCTTTTCGATTCGCTCCATGCGCCATGTGATGCCGCCGGACGGCTGCGCCGGCGGGCACCGCGGCCGTCCCGGCAGTATCCTGGTCAATCCCGGCGCTGCACGGGAAAAACGTCTTCCCACGCGCTATGCCGATTATCCCCTGCGCGCGGGCGACACGTTCCGCCTCGACACGCCCGGTGGCGGGGGCTACGGCGACGCGCTCAGGCGCGATCCCGAGCGCGTCCTCGCCGACGTGCGCGAGGGCGCCGTTTCGCGCGAGGCTGCCGAGCGCGATTACGGTGTCGTTGTCACTGAGCGGGCAGCATCGTGGGCGGTCGATGAGGCACGAACACGGCAACGGCGGTCCCGGCGATGAAGCCGTTCACGAGGACGCTCGCCTGGCCTTTTCGCGTTTGAACGCGCCGAAACCCGGGCGATAGCTCTTGTCGTCCAGAAACTGCTTCATGCCTTGCGTGCGGCTGTCCTCCTTGTCGGCGAACCGGAGCGCGTCGCTCTTTGCATTGAGATAGTCGGCGGCCTGGGGCTCGTTCATGAAGCGCACCGCGCGCAGCGCTTCCTTGGTGTAGCGCAGCACGGCCGGAGACTTCTCCATCAGCTTGCGGGCGAGTTTGACGGTCCCCTCTCTGAGCTTTTCCTTCGGAAAAGAGAAATTCACAAACCCGATCTCTTTAGCCTTCTTGCCGTCGAAGGTATCCCCGGTGAGCGCGTAATACATGCCGTCGCGCAAGTTGAGCGTCTGCGCGACATTCCAGGACACGATGCCGCCGGGCAGAATGCCCCAATTCACTTCGGAGAGTCCGAACAACGCTTCGTCCGCGGCCACGGCGAGATCGCAGGCACAGACCTGGGTGAAGCCGCCGCCAAAACAGTAGCCATTGACCATCGCGATGGTCGGCTGCGGAAACGTCGAGAGCCTTTGCCAGCGCCATTGATTGGAGGCGTGCCGCGCCTTTGCCCGTGCTGCCGGAGCATCGTCATTCGCGCGGAAATAGAGCCTGATGTCTTGTCCCGCGCAGAACGCCTCGCCCGCGCCGGTGAGCACGAGAACCTGGGTCTCCGGATCGACTGCGAGATCGGCAAGCGCGTCGTCCATTTCGATATGCAGCTGCGGGCTCATGGCGTTGCGCTTTTCCGGCCGGTTCATGATCAGCCAGGTGATGCCGTCCTCCTTCTCGATCAGCACGGTCTCGTAGTTCTTTCCGGCCATTCCACGCTCCTTCTTTTGTTCGACGCGACAAGGTTGGGTCGAGTTCTTCACGAGACCCAACCTTGAGCAGCGCAGGAAGGTGTTGGGTCTCGCAAGCGCTCGACCCAACCTACCGGCTACCGGCCTTGCGTCTACGCCGAAACTAGGCCAGCCACGGGATTGTCTCAACCGGTTCCAGCGCAGCGGTTCACAACGAGTGCAAATGAACCGCTATTGGCCGCAACGGCATGAGCGTGCTAGCTCGGCGCCGAGCCACCGTAGCCCGGATTGAGCGATCGCGCTCTCGCGGTGCGTCTTACATTCGATCGCGCAATCCGGGCTACGCGCTTTCACCAGTGGAATGAGCCATGAGCAGCGCTGTCCCGATCGGCCGGCGATCACTTCTTGCCAGCGCCGGTGCGCTGGGCGGCTCGCTTGTGCTTGGATTTGCGATTCCTCTTGAAGCGGCAAGGGCGCAAGCATCCGGCGCGGGGGTGGAACTCACCGCCTGGATCGTGCTCGAGCCTGACGACACCGTCATCATTCGCCTCGCGAAATCGGAAATGGGGCAGGGGGTGATGACTGCATTGCCCATGCTGGTCGCGGAAGAACTCGAATGCGACTGGAGCAAGGTGAGAGCGGAAATGATCGCTCCACAGGACAACATGGCGCGCCGGCGTGCCTGGGGCGACATGTCGACCGGCGGCAGCCGATCGGTGCGCGGCTCGCAGCAGCAGCTGCGCGAAGCTGGCGCCACCGCGCGAGAGATGCTGATTGCCGCCGCCGCGGCGCAGTGGAATGTCGCCGGCTCGGAATGCCGCGCCCGTAACAGCGTCATCACCCATGAGCGCAGCGGACGAAGCCTGTCTTTCGGGCAAGTCGCTGCTGCCGCGGCGCAAATCCCGGTGCCGCAAAACATCAAGCTCAAGCCCCCCCGCGAGTGGCGGCTCATCGGGACGCCGCAGAAACGGCTCGATGTGAGGGCGAAGGTCCTGGGCGCGCCAATGTTCGGGATCGACGTTCGCATTCCCGGAATGCTTTACGCCGCGGTGCGCCAATGTCCGGTCTTCGGCGGACGCTTGAAATCAGTAGATGACGCAAAGGTCGCCGGCATGACGGGCGTGCGCGCGGTCGTGAAGCTCGATCGCGCGATCGCGGCCGTTGCGCAGGACTGGTGGCGCGCCAAGAAGGCTCTCGAAGTCGTTGATGTGCAATGGGATGTGGGCGAGAACGGCCGCATCACCAGCGAGGACATCAAAGGGGTTCTCAAGGTGGGACTCGATTCGGAGGGTGCCGGCATTGGACGCAAGGATGGCGACTTTGCCGCTGCGATCAGTGCAGCCGATCAGCGCATCGAGGCGATCTACGAAGTGCCCTTCCTCGCTCACGCCACCATGGAGCCGCAGAATGCGACCGCTCACGTCCGCGGCGATGAGGTCGAAGTATGGGCGCCGACGCAGAACGGCGAAGCGGCACTGCGCGCCGCGGCCGAAGCGTCGGGCGTGCCGGTCAGCAAGGTGAGAATTCACGTGACCATGCTAGGGGGCGGGTTCGGCCGGCGCGGCAACACGCACGATTTCGTGTCGCTCGCAGTTCAAATCGCCAAGCACGTGCCTGACCCGGTCAAGGTGCTATGGTCACGCGAAGAAGACATGCGGCATGACTTCTATCGTCCAGCCGCAATGGCCAGAATGACGGCCGGTCTCGATGCAACGGGCGAGCCCATGGCCTGGCATGTCCGTCTGAGCGGACCGTCGGTGATCGGCTTTCTGCCCCCAGGCCATGTCGACAGGCAGTTCCAGGAAGGTTTTCTGGAAGACATGCCTTACGACGTACCGAACTACCTTGTGGAGCATGCGCCGCGCAGGACGCGTGTGCCGGTCGGATTCTGGCGCTGCGTCAACCACACGCAGAATTGTTTCTTCAAGGAAAGCTTCATCGACGAGTTGGCGCACGCGGCAAAGGAGGACCCGTACCAGTATCGGCGCAAGCTCATTCGCAATCACCCCCACGCCGACAGGTTTCTGGCCATCCTTGATGCTGCCGCTGAAAAAGCCGACTGGGAAAGCCCGCCGCGCGCGGGCGTCTACCGGGGACTGGCGCTTAACCGGGTCTATGACACCTATACCGCGGCCGTGGTCGAGGTCTCGGTCTCCGCGACTGGAGAGCTGCGGGTGCAGCGCGTCGTCAGCGCCATCGACTGCGGCGGCGTGGTCAATCCACTCACCGTCGAGATGCAGGTCGAGAGCGCAACGGTTTTTGCGCTTACGGCCGCGATGTTTGGCGAGATTACGATCAGGGATGGCATAGTGGAGCAGTCGAATTTCCACGACTATGCGATGCTGCGGCTTGGCGAAATGCCGCAAGTCGACACCGTGATCGTGACCGGCAATGGGCCATGGAGCGGTGTCGGCGAGCCGCCGGTCGCGGTCGTTGCGCCCGCTCTATGCAACGCGATTTTCGCAGCAACCGGAAAACGCATCCGCTCGCTGCCGGTCAACATGCATGATCTGCGGCGCAGCTAGATGTGAGTACGCTCGGGTGATTGATGGATGAGCGCGCAACAAACTCGGTGGATTCCCCTCCCCCTTGTGGGTCCCTTGTGGGGAGGGCAATCGCATATGAGCAGGCCCTACCCCAAACCGAGGCCGCAAAGCGGCACTACGCTGGTGGTTCTTGTAGGGGCGGGACCGGGGTCCCCAAAAAACGCGGATGCGTTTTT
>Ga0209331_1000201_pt1 | contig 21794 bp, 22 predicted proteins | sample JacPinW_OM3H0_M3_FD_187971 | JGI IMG/M metagenome (GOLD analysis project Ga0209331, IMG submission 187971) | Forest soil microbial communities from Algoma, Ontario, Canada - Jack Pine, Ontario site 1_JW_OM3H0_M3 (SPAdes) (version 2) | ecosystem: Environmental > Terrestrial > Soil > Boreal...
GGAAGGCGGGCTCGCGCTCGGAATGGCAGCCGACAAGCTCGCGGTGATTGAGCCACAGCCTTCCCCTGAAATCACTGCTTTGACGGATCGAGGTCTGCATCTCAATCCACCTCGGCCTTTCGCCCCGGAGATCGGCGCGCTCGTGCTTGCGGTCAAGCCGCAAGTCGCGCCGGAAGTCATGCCGGCGCTCCAACCATTTGTCGGCAACGACACGGTTGTCGTTTCCATCATGGCTGGGCGTACGCTGCGCTTTCTCGAGAGAAGGCTTGCCGATGCCGCACTGGTCCGCGCCATGCCCAACACGCCTGCCGCGATCGGTCGCGGAATTACCGTCGCCGTACCCAATGCGCGTGTCACCCCGCAACAACGCGAGCTGGTCCACGCGATTCTGTCCGCGGTTGGCAGTGTGGAGTGGATCGCTGATGAAGCGCTGATGGATGCGGTCACCGCTCTGTCCGGCTCAGGACCGGCCTACATATTTCTGCTGGCCGAAGCCATGGCACAGGCCGGGCGCGCGGCAGGTCTTCCGCCCGCCCTCGCGCAGTCATTGGCCCGCGCCACCGTCGCGGGCTCCGGCGAGCTCCTGCATCGCTCCTCGCTCGACCCGGCGACTTTACGGCAGAACGTCACCTCCCCCGGCGGCACAACCGCGGCCGCACTCGACGTGCTCATGGCTCGGGACGGGTTGCAGGAGCTCATGACGAAGGCCATCGAGGCCGCTGCCAAGCGCTCGCGGGAGCTTGCAGGATGAGGCAGTGGGCAAGCGCAACTGGAACCGGTCCCCGCATGCGCCTACATTCATTCTACAAGCGTAGCAGCATCCCTTCAGGAGAGCAGCCATGGCGCGAAAACGAGGGGGCAGGCGAGCCGTAAGCGAGCGCAATTCGGCTCCCAAGCCTGGTGCCACATCCAATCGCGCGCGGGTGATCGATGCCTTTATGAGCTTGCTCGCCGAAAAGCCGATGGAGGACATCGGTCTTGCCGAAATCGCGAGCCAGGCAGGCGCGCCGCTCGCGGACTTGCGCGCGATGTTCGGCTCGACCTTTGACATCCTTGCGGCCCATGTGAGGCAGATCGACGTGGAAGTGCTGGCTGGCGCCGACGCGGATATGGCGGAGGAATCGCCCCGCGAACGGCTATTCGATGTGCTCATGCGCCGGATCGAGCTGCTTGAGCCGCGCAAGGCGGCGGTGCGCTCGCTGATGCGCTCGTGCAGGCGCAATCCCGGCTTGGCTTTGGCGCTCAACCGCCTGGCGGTGCGCTCGCAACAATGGATGCTGACCGCTGCCGACATTCCTGCGCATGGCCCGCCGGGTGCGGTGCGCGCGCAGGGACTTGCGCTCCTCTGTGCGTCGGTGCTGCGCGTCTGGGTGCATGACGATGATCCCGGACATGCGCGCACCATGGCGGCCCTCGATCGCGCCCTGGCACGTGGCCAGCGCTGGTCGGGCTTTCTCGCTGATCTCTGCCGGATTCCGCAATGTCTGAGCCGCATCCGTCGTCGGCGCAGAGATCGCGATAACGAGACCGGCGAGGAGGCAGTTGCTGTTTAGGTCAGACCGGAACCCGGACGGTGGCTCGCAACCCTCCGAGTGGACTGTCGGAGAGCACAATGTCGCCGCCGTGAGAGCGAGCGATATCGCGCGCGATAGCCAAACCCAGCCCGGTGCCGCCTTCGTCCTGATTGCGCGAGTCGTCGAGCCGCAGAAATGGCTTGAATACCTCTTCGCGCAAATGCGGTGCGATCCCTGGACCGTCGTCATCGACGGTAATCGTGAGCCAGCGATGGTCGCGGTGGCCGGTGATCGATGTCGAGGGGGCGTACCGCGCAGCGTTAGCGACGAGATTGGCGAGACAGCGCCTGAACGCCGCCGGGCGCACAGTGACGATCGGATGGCCGTAAAAGCTCACTTTGGAGGCATGGCCGTGGCGCTCTGCGTCCATCCTAAGCTCCTCGAGGAAGGCAGCCATGTCAGTTGGGGCGGAGTGCTCGCCAAGATCCCCGCGCGCAAACGCCAGATAGGCCTCCAGCATGCGGCCCATCTCATCGACATCTTTCTTCATCGCATCGAGCTCGGAAGCATTGCCAAGCATCGCGAGCTCCAGCTTGAAGCGCGTGAGGATCGTGCGCAGATCGTGCGACACGCCGGCGAGCATGGCAGTGCGCTGCTCCAGCGCCCGTTCTATCCGGCGCTTCATCTCTATGAAGGCCAGCGCCGCGCGCCGAACTTCGCTTGCGCCGCGCGGGCGAAAATCCGGCAGCTCGCGTCCCTTGCCGAAGCCTTCCGCTGCATCGGCGAGGCGAAGAATGGGACGGATCTGGTTGCGCAGGAACAGCACTGCGATGATCATGAGGACGAGCGAGGTGCCCACCATCCAACCCAAGAAAATGTGGGAGTTCGAAACGTAGGCTGCGCCGCGCGGGGCGAACACGCGCATGACTGCATCATCAAGCAAGATGCGGATCTCCAACAATGCGGAGCGTCCGACGGTGTCGACCCAGAACGGCCGACCGACGCGGTTGCGGACTTCCTCCGAGAGCGCCTGGTCGAGCAGCGAGAAGAAGGGTTTTGGTCCGGGCGGCGGCAGCTCATTGACCGGCAGAAAGTCGATCACCAGGCCAAGCTTATCCTGCGCGATGCGGCGAAGCTGGGTGTGATTGGGATCCTGCGGAAATAGCTTATAGACCTCAATCAACGTGGCGATGTCCTGCACCACGCCGGCGGAGAGCCTCTGGGTCACCAGATTGTAGTGCCGCTCCATGAACATGTAGGCGACCACCGATTGCAGCAGCACCATCGGTGCAATGATGATCATCAGTGAGCGGCCAAAAAGGCCCTTCGGCATATATCGCTTCAGCGCGATCGACAACGGCTGATATGCCGTGTTCCAGCGGCCAGCCAAGGAGCGCAGAGCCGTGACGCTGGTGCGCAACGTCGCCAATCCGGCGTCCAGGGCGGTCATGGGCTCGTCACCAGTCGGTACCCGATCCCGCGCACTGTCTGCACGTATCGAGGATTGGTGGAATCGTGCTCAATCTTGCGCCGTAGCCGGTTGACCTGCACGTCCACCGCGCGCTCGCCGATTGCGCTCACCTGGTCGCCGGCCAGCGCCTGCCGGGGCACCGTCTCCCCAGGCTTTGCCGCCAACAGGCGAAGCACCTCGCGCTCGCGATCGGTGATGCGAATGATCTCATTGCCGCGCTTGAGTTCCCCACGCACCATATGGAAGCTGAAATCGCCGAACAGTACCGTTTCGGCTAAAGGGGGCGCGAGTGCTTGCCTGGTACGTCGCAGGATGCTTGCGATTCGCAGGGATAGCTCCTTCGGCTCAAACGGCTTGGGGAGATAGTCGTCGGCGCCGATTGCCAAACCCTCAATTCGACTCTGCGCTTCCGCGCGGGCGGTCAGCATAATGATCGGAACATTCGATGACGAGCGCAGGTCCTGCACGAGGCTGAACCCAGTCTCGCCCGGCATCATGACGTCGAGGATCAACAGATCGAAGCGCAGCCCTTGCAGCTTGACGCGTGCATCATCGGCGCTGGCCGCGGTGGTGACGCGGTACCCTTCGGACAGCAAGAAGCGGGACAGCAGATCGCGGATGCGCCGGTCGTCGTCCACCACCAGCAAATGAGGGGCATCGTCGGCGACAACGTCGCAACCCGGATCAAGGTCTGCTGCCATCGCCTTGCCTCAGGCGCGGGAACGTCGTCCGCGCTCGGCACGTGCAATGAAACGCAGGACGGACTCGCGATGCTCACTGTTGAGCATTGCGGTGAGAAATCGGCCTGCGGTCTCATGCCCCGTTGGTCCGAGCTCGGCAAGAGCCCGCGTGATCCGCTTTGTCTGCAATCCGGCAAGCTTCATGGCAAGCGCCTCACCTTTTGGAGTGACGTACAGGAGCCGCTGTCGACGATCGTTCGCGCCCTCTCTCTGCAGAATATAGCCCTCCCGGATCAGCTGCCTGAGCACCCGAGCAAGCGACTGCTTGGTGATTTTGAGAACATCCAGCAGTTCCGCAACCTTCATTCCGGGATTGCGGTTGACAAAATGCAGCACCCGGTGATGCGCGCGGCCAAATCCCAGCTTGGCCAGCACATCGTCCGGATCGCTGATGAAGTCACGGTACGCAAAGAACAAGAGCTCGATGACGTTCCAAATCGGCTCTTCGCGGATCGTGGGGTCCGGCCTGGAGCAGCGATCGGAAATTCGCAGATTTAGGTCAGCCATATTGACATATTTTGGTTCGATTGTTATGCGAAAGCAAGGCGGCACGTACGTAACGTGCTCAGGGCCTCGACTTTCCCGGTTGCGCCCGATGCGCAACCGCGTTGTCATTGGCAGCTGATGATAATGGGTGCCGCGCGGCTAGGCAAAGAATTACGAATCGCGGGAGGCCGCCATAGATAGAGGTGTTCAGGAGGAGCGCGTCATGGCTGAAAAACCCTACGACCGGCTGGAGGGGGTGATCTGGTATGATGGGAGGCTCGTCCCTTGGGGAGACGCTACGCTGCATGTCCTCTCCCACGGACTGCACTACGCGAGCTCGGTGTTCGAGGGAGAGCGCGCGTATGGCGGAGAGATCTTCAGGTGCACCGAGCATTCGGAGCGCTTGAAAAACTCAGCACGGCTGCTCGACTTTGAAATCCCCTATAGCGTTGCTGAAATCGATGCGGCGAAGCGATTGGTGCTGGAAAAGAACGGGCAAAAAGATGCCTATGTGCGGCCGATCGCCTGGCGCGGCTCGGAAATGATGGGCGTCTCCGCGCAGAACAACAAGATCCACCTCGCCATTGCGACGTGGCAGTGGCCTAGCTATTTCGACCCGGTGCAGCGGTTGCACGGTATTCGCCTCGATCTCGCTGAGTACCGGCGGCCCGATCCCGCGACCGCGCCGGCACGCGCCAAGGCCTCCGGCCTGTACATGATCTGCACCATCTCCAAGCACATCGCCGAGCGCAAGGGCTATGCGGACGCCCTGATGCTCGATTGGCAGGGCCGGGTCGCGGAGTGCACAGGCGCCAACATCTTTTTTGTCAAGGCGGGCACAATTCACACCCCCATTGCCGACTGCTTTCTGGATGGGATCACCCGCCGTACCGTCATCGGCTTGGCCAGGAAACGCGGGCTGGAAGTCATCGAGCGCCGCATCCTGCCCGAGGAATTGTCCCAGTTCTCAGAATGTTTCATCACCGGGAGCGCGGCAGAGGTGACGGCTGTGTCCGAGATCGCGCAGTGGCGGTTCAAGCCGAGCATTATCACGGAGCAGTTGATGGCGGACTACACGGCCGAAGTGCAGCCGAAGGGCAAGAAGGCGGCGGCATGACGGCCGCAAAGGCGATTTGCACGCTTGCGCAGCCTTATGCTGCAGGAGAATGCGGAAACTTAGCTATTCCGCGGCCTCGCGTCGACCAGGGGCCGCCCAGCGAGCGGCCAGATCATCGTCGGAGGACTTGGCGTCGATCCAGGCGGATCGGTCCGCGCTCTCGACCCTTTTCCAGAACGGCGCGCGGGTCTTGAGGTAATCCATCAGGAACTCGGCGGCTGCAAAAGCGTCCTGCCGGTGTGCCGCAGCCGTGACAACAAGCACGATCGGCTCAGCCGGAATCAGGCGGCCGACGCGGTGGATGATGGTGACGCCGAGAAGCGGCCAGCGCCTCTCGGCCGCCTCAACGTGGCGAGCAATCTCGGCCTCCGCCATGCCGGGATAATGCTCGAGCGTCATGGCGACTACCGGTTTGCCGGAGTCCTCGCCCCGGCAAATCCCGGTAAACGTGACGACGGCTCCAATATCCGTGCGGCCGCGCGTGAGCTTCGCCGCTTCGGCGTCGGCTTCGAACGGCTCACGCTGAAGGCGAACGGTACTGGCCACCGCAGCTAGCCCCCCGTCATCGGTGGAAAGAACGCGATTTCGCGCGCACCTTTGATTGCAGCGTCAGGCTTGACGTGGGTGTGGTCGACGGCTGCACGGATCACCTTCGGATTGTCAAACGCGTGGGCATATTCCTCTCCACGCTGGCTGAGCCACGTCATCAGCTCGCCTATGGTCGCAACACCGGCAGGCGGATCGATCTCCTCTTCCGGCTTGCCGATGCGCTCGCGGACCCACGCGAAATATCGAAGCTTCACGAGTGCAATCCTTTCGACGGCGGTTCCGCGAGAGAGCGTGCCGATTGCACTCTCTGCGATGCGAACTTGCTGGCAGAGCACGGCATGACTGATCAGTCCTTGATCAGATGATGCACCCCGGCCCGGAAATAATCCCAGCCCGTGTAAAGCGTAAGTAGCGCGGACAGCCAAATGAGGGTCAGCCCCATCGGCGTCACGACCGGCAAGATCGCGTCACCTGCCTTGCCTGCAATGAGAAAACCCACGGCAACGAGCTGAAGCGTGGTCTTCCACTTGGCCAGCTGAGTGACCGGCACGCTCACACGCAGTTCGGCAAGGTACTCGCGCAAGCCGGAAACCAGGATCTCGCGACACAGGATGACGATCGCTGCCCATAGGGACCACCCCCGGATGGTACCGTCCGCCGCCAACATGAGCAGGCACGAGGCCACCAACAACTTGTCCGCAATCGGATCGAGCATGCGGCCGAAGGATGATTGCTCTCCCCATTTGCGCGCAAAATATCCGTCCAGAACATCGGTCACGCCCGCGCTGATGAAGATGACCAGCGCCACCCAGCGCAGCCATACACCGCCCTGCAGAATGTCCTGCCAATAGAGGCAGGCGACCACCGTAGGCACCGCCACGATGCGGGCAAAGGTGAGCAGGTTCGCGAGCGCGAGCGGTCTTGCCGGAAGGTCTTGCGAGGTCGCCATATCCATGGCTGAAAAAATACCCTTCTAGGGTAGTCGTCAAACGAAATGCTTGCGTCCTGGGTCCCTCGTCAGGCTGCTCACAGGAATATATGGCCAAGTGGGCTGTGAGTCCCGTGCCCCCGCATTGAGCCGAAATACCGGAGCTGCGCTCCAAGCATGTCGGAACGGTCGGTGTCTAGCTACCAAAAGCAGAGCCCCGCGCCCCGGCATGCGCGAATCACGTGATCATCGTGCGACACGCGAGGCGGGCAACCGACCCGTCAATTTGGGGACAAAAGGGGTGTTAGGCTGGGGTTGGGCTTGCGGGAGCGCGTCCGCATTGAGCTCGACCGGCACAAAATCATCGAAGCCGGGGAGCTTGAGGCTAAGGGTGCAGATATAGCCGAGCGGTTTCCAGATGGTCGGCTTTTTCACCTCGACCGAGATCGTGCCAGTGAAGCTCCGAGTTTCGTCCACACCGAAATAGTGCGCGTTTTCGCCTCCGACCGCATTTCTCGCTCGCCTATCGCACTGATAGGCATCGCACACGCTACAGCTGGCCCCGATTGCTTGAACCTCCGGCGCCAAGTTGGTGACATTCACTGCAACGTCGAAGACGTAAGTCTCGTCTTGCGCGGCTGACGCGGCTGGCGCCGCCAGCACCGCAACCGCTGAAAAAAGCCCGAGGCCCAAGTCGCGCAACGAGGTCTTGGCCGTGTTCATGGGTGGCTCGCCTGGCGTCGGCCGGTCATGTGCAAGGTGCCAACGGAAATACGGATCTGCTTAGCCCCCGCGTCTCGCCGCGCAGCATCGATGACGGCGCGGGCGCGGGGGATCGGCGGCTGAGCGGCCCCCCAGCCGGTCATCTGGAGAGTGCCGACCGAGACCCGCGTGGAGCGCTCCTCGCCGTGAGCAGGGGCCCCAGCCAGGAATGCAAGGAGGATGAAGCCCGGCAGGCGCATGATCCGCAAAGGAAATGCGCTACTCGCCCTCTTTCGGCGCGAGCCCCTCGGGACGGCCGGCGACCGTGATGAGCAGGCCATTGTCGAGCAGGCGTTTTGCTACGCGCTTCGCATCCGCCAGAGTCACCCCATCGATCAGGCCGGCCCGCCGCTCAATGTAATCGATGCCCAGATCGTCGAGCTGCATCTGCACGAGCTGGCTCGCGATCGCGTTGGAGCTGTCCAGCCCCAGGACGAATGAGCCCTTGAGGTAGCTCTTGGCCTTCATGAGCTCCTCTTGCGTCGGTCCCTCTTCGGCGAGCCGATGAGTTTCCTGCTCGATGATCTCGATGGTTTTGTCGGTCGCGTCCGCCCGCGTTGCGGTGTGGCCGATCATCAGGGCTGTTTGGTTGAGCCAGACGAGGCTGTCGGAAATCCCGTACGCCAGCCCCCGCTTCTCGCGGACTTCGCGGTAGAGGCGCGACGAGAAGGAGCCGCCACCGAGGATATGATTGACAATGTACGCCGCCATGAAATCCGGATCGCTGCGGCTCACACCGGGGCCGCCGAAACTGACTGCTGCCTGGGGAACATCGAGCTTGATCACGATCCGGCGGCCCATACCCTGCGCAGCTACCCGGCTTACGGGGTCGAGCTCGGCCCGGGCCGGAAGGCTGCCGAAAGTGCGGTCGAGCAGCAGGCCCGCGGTTTCCGCGTCCACATCGCCCACGATAGCGACCTTCAGAGTATCACGGGCCAGCACGCGGGCGCTGTAGGAGCGCAGATCGTCCACCGTGATCCGAGGCACGGATTCGAGGGTACCCTCGACTGGGCGTCCATAGGGGTGGCGAGGGAAAGCTGTCGCCCACCAATTGCGACTCGCAAGGTCCGTGGGACTGACGGCCTCGCGGCGCTGGCGCGACATGATCTGCGTTCGCATTCGCTCCACCGCCTCGGCATCGAAACGGGGCTGCGTGAGCGAAAGGCGCAAATAGTCGAAGGCCTCGTCTCGGTTCTGGCGCAACGCGCGCAGATTCCCGCGCAAGTAGTCGCGACCAGCGTGAAAGCCGATTTCAATCGCGCTGCGCTCGAGCCGAGCGTGGAAGGACATGGCATCATAGGGACCAGCGCCTTCGTCGAGCAGACTGGCAGCCAAGTTGGCTACACCCGGCTTATCCGGCGGATCCTGATCCGCGCTCCCCCGCATCGCGAATTCGAGCGCGATCATGGGAGCAGAACTGTGCACGAGCCAAGCTTCGATCCCTCCGGGACTGACGACCCGCTCAATAGTCATCGCGCTCGCGGGCAGAGCCGGGAAAAAGAGACCAAGCAGGCATGCTGCGGCGAGGCAGTTGCGTAGCGTTCTGTAGCGGGCAACTGCACTCACGAGCGCTTCTCCTCGGAACGCACATCCTTCACGAGATAACCCGTCACGGAGCGACGCTTATCCAGCCACCGACGCGCAACATCGCGCACCTCGCCTGCGCTCACTGCGCGTATGCGGTCTGGCCAAGTCGTGACCTGTTCGACCGTTGAACCCGTCGCCAAGGCTGCGCCATACCATTGCGCCATCACCCGCTGATTGTCGTTGGCATAGATCGCATCGGCGATCATGCGGCTCTTCGAGCGGGCGAGCTCTTCATCGCTGATCCCTTGCTCCGTGATCGAGGCCAGAACGGCGTCGAGAGCCTGTTCCATCTGCTGCAGGTCGGTGCCGGGCTTCGGTGTTGCATAGACACTGAAATGGGTCGCATCCACTGCGGTGCCGCTATAGCTTGCCCCGGCATTCACCGCGATCCCTCGATCAAATACGAGGGTCCGATAAAGCCGACTGTTCGAGCCGCGACCCAAGATGTGTGCAAGCACTTCGAGCGCTTCGCTCTCGCCGGGCCGCGCCGTTACGCTTGATGGCACGAGGTAATAACGGCTGACGCTCAGCTGGGCGACACGGGGATCGGCAAGGGTCACCGTCCGCGGCGCCTCTTGTGTCGGCTCCTGCGGCCGCAGCCGTGGCTTGGTCTCGGTGACCCGGGGCACCTTCGCGTAGGTCTCCTCCGTCAGCGTCCTGACCTCATCAACCGTTACATCGCCACCGACGACCAGAATGGCATTGTTGGGACTGTAGAACCGCCGATAGAACGCGAGCGCGTCTTCACGGTCCAGCTGCTCGATCTCGTGGCGCCAGCCGATGACCGGCCTGCCGTAGGGATGGTTGAGGTAAAGCGCCGCCTCCATCTGCTCGCCGAGGCGGGCCCCCGGATTATTGGCGACGCGCATATTCTGCTCTTCCAGCACTACTTGAAGCTCGGTCCGCACTGCTTCGTCGGTAAGGACCAAGCCAGTCATGCGGTCTGCCTCGAACTCCATCATCGTCTTGAGTTGATCGCGCGGTACGCGCTGGAAGTAGCCGGTATAGTCCGCGGCCGTGAACGCATTTTCCTGACCGCCCACTGTGGCCACCACCTGCGAGAAACGTCCAGCCGGGTTCTTGACCGTGCCCTTGAACATGAGATGTTCGAGGAAATGCGCCAGCCCCGATTTTCCGGGCGTCTCGTCGGCCGAGCCTACCTTGTACCAGACCATGTGCGTCGCGACCGGGACGCGCTGGTCCGGAATGACCACCACTTCCAGTCCGTTGGGCAAGGTGAAATGGGAGATCTCGGATCCAGCCGCGGCATGTCCCGTCGCGGCAACGACTGTGAGGGCAGCCGCCGCAAGCGCACCTATGTGTTTCAACACGAATTCTCTCTGCTGGAGCCGCCCCGCATCGCACCCATCTCGGCCGTAGCCCGAAAGCGCGGCCGGATCAACTGACAAGGAAGCGGCTTAAGCGCGCGCCCCTATTTCGTGCCTTCCATCCGCGATTCGACGGTAGAGGCCTTCGGCAGCTCCTTGGTAGGCGATATGCCGTACACTTGGCTGGGTGAGGGCGTTCGATAGCCGGCCGGCGGATCCGTCATGCTCGCGCGCGGCGGTTCGCTATTGAACGGCGCGCTTTCCGGCCTCTGCGGCCCGATCGACGAAAAAATCGCATCCAGCATGTTCTTGCTGCCGGTGCCCATCTGGGATGGGGGCAGCGGGCGCGCGGCATCCTCGCCTGTCGGGCGGGTGTTTCCTATGCTGCCGGTTGCGGTGCCACCGGGACCTTTCTCCAACTCGTCCGGCCGCAACGGCCGGGCTTCGTCCTGAGCGGCATCGGCCGAACGCCTGAGCTTCGCCTTTTCCGCTGCACTGGCCTCGTTGCGGCGTGCAACATCGGGATCTTTCGGCCAATTCGGGTTGCGCGCCACGGAACCTTCGCTTTGCGGCGGCGGCAGGTTGCGGCTTGGCGGTACCACCAGCGGCGCACGCTCGCGGTATTCGACTCCCACGTCTTCGCTGCGCTTGAAACCCATCTCCTTCATGAAACGTCGCAATATTTTGGTATCAAGCGGCACGTCCTCATCATCGTCGTCCTGGGCGAATGCAGCGCCCATTCCGGCGGACATTGCCAGGACCACGGCCAATAGACCGGCATAGGCAGCGCGGCGCTGCCTCTTCGAGAATCGGTTCCCCATGGCTATCCCCCTCGTATTACGGCAAAATATGCCGTTCCCCAAGCCGATTGTGGTCACGGATCAGGGCGCTTTTGCGGCACCCGGCCCGACCAGCGTCTCGTACAGAAGTCCGACCACCCCCGCGACGATTGCCACATCCGCAAGGTTGAAGACGTACCAGTTGAAGTCGAAGCTTTGCGTCGTGATGTGGAACAAGAGAAAATCGGCGACCGCGCCATAAGCCAGTCGATCAATTGCATTTCCGATGGCTCCGCCGACAATGAGGCCGAGGGACACAGCGGTAAGGCGAGAGGTCGCCCTGGCCAGCCAGATCCAGAGCAGAACGCCCGCAATTGCCTTGAGCGCGAGAAGCGCCCATTGCCCCAAGGGCCCTTCCTGGGGAAACAGGCCGTAACTGATCCCCTTATTCCAGGTGAGGACGAGATCGAGGAAGGGAGTAAGCGTCACCCTTGCGCGCCCCCCGAGATCGGCAGGGAAGATCAGCCAAAGCTTTGTCGCTTGGTCCACCACTGCCGTCGCAACAGCTACCGCCAGTCCGAGCAGCGTGAGCGGGCCCCAGAGGCGGAAGCGCTCGGCGGGCGCCGCGACCGATCCGTCGTTGGAGTCTGCTGTCATTCGGCCGCCCTGCGCATGATTTCCCATTCGCGCAAAGCCCGCGCGTCGCGGGGAGAAACATCGGGATAGGCAGGGTCCAATCCGACGCTCGGAAGGATCTTCCACGAGCGCGCGCACTTCTTCCCTTGCGCAAGCCGCACGTCGACGGCCACTCCAGCGACCTCATCCAGTCGGAACGCATCCGGCGGTCCCGCTCCTTCGATGATGGTCGCGGCCGAGGTTATGGATATCTCGGCGAGATCGACGTCCACGAGGGCCGCAAACAGGTCAAGGTCGGAGACGTAGACGACCGGTGCCGCTTCCAGCGACGAGCCAATCCGCTTGTGTGCGCGCTCGATTTCGAGAGCTCCCGTCACCACCCGACGCACCAGCCTTACCTTGCGCCATTTTTCAGCCAGCTCGTCGTCGCGCCATGACGAGGGCACGTTCGGAAACAATTCCAAATGAACCGACTCCTGGGGAGCATGCCGCTCGTGTGCTCCCCTGCCCTGCCGCTTCTGCATCGCCGGCGCATAGCGGGCGAGCCAAGCCTCTTCGGCGCTGAAGGGCAGCATCGGCGCAAGCCATGTCACCGTGCATCGGAACAGATGCTCAAGCACGTTCAGACAGGCTCTCCGAGTCGTCGAGGAAATAGGATCGCAATAGAGCGCATCCTTGCGGATATCGAAATAGAACGCGGAGAGATCGCTGGTCATGAAGCTGTTGAGTGCGGCGAAGATGCGTTTGTAATCGAACTCCGCATAACCCTGTCGCACCTGCCGATCGAGCTCGAACAAGCGATGGAGCATCAGTCGCTCGAGCTCAGGCATATCGGCAAAGGCAACCCGGTCGTCCTCGCGCAGGTGCGCCAGCGAGCCGAGCATCCAGCGCACGGTATTCCGCAGCTTGCGATACGTATCGATCGTCGTCTTGAGGATTTCAGGCCCGATGCGCAGATCGTCGGCGTAGTCGGATGCACACACCCACATGCGCAGGATGTCCGCCCCGGACTGCTTGATCACATCCTGCGGGGCCGTGACGTTGCCCAACGACTTGGACATCTTGTGCCCATCCTGATCCAGGACGAAGCCGTGCGTGAGCACCACGTCGAAAGGCGCGACCCCGCGCGTCCCGCAGGATTCGAGCAGCGACGACTGGAACCAGCCGCGGTGCTGGTCGGATCCTTCCAGGTACATGACAGTATCAGGCCCGCCTTCGCGACGAGGCCTGACCTTTAGGTCGTCGCGCGTTTCGAGTGTGAAGGCATGCGTCGAGCCCGAATCGAACCAGACATCGAGAATGTCGTCGACCTTGCGCCACTGCGCAGGATCATGTTCCGGCAGAAGAAAACGAGCGGCGGAGCCGCCAGCATACCAGGCATCCGCGCCTTCCTGCTCGAACGCTTGCGCGATCCGCTCATTGACCCGCTGATCTTTCAGGATCTCGACACTGCCGTCGCGTTGTTCCCGAACAAACACCGTGATCGGGACACCCCAGGCGCGCTGGCGTGAAATGACCCAGTCCGGCCGGCTCTCGACCATGCCGGTGATGCGGTTCTCACCCTGCGGGGGTACCCACTGCGTCTGCTCGATCGCTGCCAGCGCACGCCGGCGCAAGGTATCGCCCGGCGTCGCCTGACCCCGCCCGTCTGCGATCGGTTTGTCCATGGCGATGAACCACTGCGGCGTGTTGCGAAAGATCACCGGCTTCTTCGAACGCCAGGAATGCGGATATTGGTGCTTGAGCCGTCCGCGCGCAATCAACGTGCCGGCATCGATCAAAGCCTTGATCACCGCCTCGTTGGCATCGCCCTTGTCCCCGTTTTCCGTGAGCACACGTTTACCCGTGAAGCCCGGCGCCTGCTCGGTAAAACGACCATCTTCGTCTACAGTGTACGGGATCGCCGTGCTGATACCGCGCGCAGCGAGCCTGGCGGCGTTCGCCGTCCAGACGTCGAAGTCGTCCCGGCCGTGTCCCGGGGCTGTGTGCACAAACCCGGTGCCTGCATCATCGCTGACATGGTCGCCCGCGAGCAAAGGAACCTCGAAGTCGTAATCGCCCGCGAAGGATTTCAGGGGGTGCTGACAAGAAAGCCTGCCTAGCGCTTCTGCATCAACCGGTTCGAGGCGTTTGAATGCTGTCACCCGCGCTTGCCGGAAGATGTCCACGGCGAGCTTGTCGGCGATCACGAACAGGTCGCCGGGATTTGCCCAGTTCCCGGTTGGGGCATCAACCGTTTGGTAGAGGCCGTATTCGATCCTGGGCGAGAAGCTGATCGCGCGGTTGCCGGGGATAGTCCACGGAGTGGTGGTCCAGATGAGGATCGATGCCGCCGCAAGCTCGGGATGCAAGCCAACCGCAGGTCTGCGCAGCGGAAATTTCACCCAGACCTGATCCGAGACATAATCCTCGTATTCGACCTCCGCTTCGGCGAGTGCCGTCTGCTCCACGACCGACCACATCACCGGCTTCGAACCGCGGTAGAGCGTGCCATTCTCCGCGAACTTCATGAGCTCGCGCGCAATCTGTGCCTCTGCAGCGAAGTCCATTGTCGTGTAGGGATGCGCCCAATCCCCATCGACCCCAAGGCGCCTGAACTCGTCGCGTTGGACATCGATCCAGTGTGCGGCGAAGGCACGGCACTCCCGGCGAAACTCGATCAGCAGCACGGCATCCTTGTTCTTGCCCTTGGCGCGGTAGTCCTCCTCGATCTTCCATTCGATTGGAAGCCCATGGCAGTCCCAGCCCGGGACGTAATTGGAATCGTGTCCGAGCATCTGCTGCGAGCGCGTCACCACGTCCTTTAGGATCTTATTGAGCGCATGTCCGATATGGATGTTGCCATTGGCATAAGGGGGGCCATCGTGAAGGATGAATTTGCGCCGGCCGGACGAGGCTGCGCGCAGCTTCCCGTAAATATCGAGCTTCTGCCAGCGTGCGAGGATTTCGGGCTCCTTCTGCGGCAGCCCGGCCCGCATCGGGAAATCAGTCTTGGGCAGAAATAGAGTCTCGCTGTAATCGCGGGGGGCATCGCTCATGGCGGTCTACATGAAATCGGGGTAGCGCGTACGAGAGGCAATCCTGACTGCGTCGACGGAGATGCCAGGCGCAGCCGGGCGTCCAATAAGCCGATCAGCCTGGCTTGGAACGGAAGCCTCTGACAGGCGTCCCATCATGACGCGTTCGTAGCAGATCACCTTTCGGGGGAAAAGGCGTGCCCTGCCGAGCAGCCGCCGGAATGAGCGAAGCGTTATCGACTTCGGAGTCGACCCGGAGCCTGGCCCCATGTGATGGACAGGTCCGCACGCCTCTACACCGCCCGTGGGAACTTGACAAATTATGGCGCGTTGAGTTGGTGCTTGGGCCGCAAGGCGCGAATGCGAAGGCCGATCACGCCATTTGCATCCCGCTCTGTCGAAAATCCGGGCGGTCAGCACCCGTGGCGACAACACAACCAGTAATCCCGACAAAAGACGACGAGAGCCCTGACACGCTGGTGAATATCTGGGCGCCAGCCGCGCAGATAGCGACTGTCGGGATCTTCATCATGCTGCTGGGCATTTGCCTCTACGTGTGTCGCCCGCTTCTCGTGCCGATTGTCGCAGCGGTCGTGATCGGGGTTACGCTTGCGCCTGTCGTCAAGATCGCCGCACGTCGCGGCGTGCCGCCCTGGCTGACTGCAGGTGCCATCGGTATCACCGCGTTGGTAGCCGCCGCGATCGGAGTGACCTTTCTCGCCAACCCCGTCACGAGTTGGATCGCTCGGGCGCCGGAGATCGGCGCCATTCTGCGGGAGAAGCTCTATTGGTTGGGTCGGCCGCTGGCCGCCATCCGCGAGGTCCAGGAGAGCTTTCTGCCTGCGACCGGGACGGCAATTGCGGTCGAACCCTCGCAATTGGGCATTGTCACGCCAGTACTCGCATTCGTCACACCGGCGGTCGCGGAACTGGTGTTGTTTTTCGTTGTCTTGATTTTCTTTCTCGCGGCGCAAATGGATTTCCGCAGATACATGGCTTCATTCTTCTCGACACGGGATGCCAAACTCCGCTTCATTCGCATCACAAACGACGTGGAGCAAAATCTTGCGTCCTACGTGTTGCTTGTAACCGTCATCAATTTCTGTCTTGGCGCGACGGTGGCGTTCGGTGCGTGGATGTTCGGATTTGCCAGCCCTGTCCTATTTGGGCTGTTGGCAATGGCGCTCAACTACATCCCTTACCTCGGAGCTGCATGCATGACAGCCGTACTGTTTGCGATCGGCCTCGTGAGCTTTTCATCGCTGACTTACGCCCTCGCGCCGCCGGCCGCGTTCGTCGCTCTCGCCACGATCGAGGGCCAGTTCATTACCCCCACAATCCTGGGTCACCGACTCACGCTTAATCCTCTGGTCGTGCTGCTCGCGCTTGCCTTCTGGTCGTGGATCTGGGGCCCGATGGGTACGTTTCTTGCGGTACCCCTGACCATCATGGGTTTGGTGACGCTGCATCATCTTTTCCCGCCTGACGAGAGCAGGTTGCCGATGTAGACCCGCGGCGACCGCCTATCTTTTCGCTTGCCTCCGGTTACGCGCGCGGCGAAGCTGCGGTTAGCAGCAGCGGAGGAATACATGTCCAGCACACACGGCACTTCCGGCACGCAGGGCTCGATGCGAGACACGGTTCGCGACACGGTAAAGGATGCCAAGGACGCAGCGCGCGAAAGCGCCAAGGCCGTGTCCGAGGCCGGCAGCAATATGCAGCCCGACCTTGATTCCTTGCGCAACGAGGTCAGGCGGCTCACCGACCAGATCACCGAGATTGTGACCGCGAAAGGCAATGCGGCGTGGAGCCGCGCGCGATCGAATATCGAGGGCGTAGTCTCCGATGCCACGGCCAAGGGGGAGGAAGCCGTGCATGCGGTTCGCGAGGTGGGCGACACCATGGTCGATGCGATCGAGGACTCACTGCGAAAGCGGCCTTACACCACACTTGCCATCGCGGTGGGCATCGGATTCCTGTTTGGCGCCGCTTGGCGGCGATGAGCGCCCTGCCGGTGAGCTGAACGCATGGGCGGCTGGCTGCGTCAACTTGCGCTGAGCGCACAGGTTCGTGCCGGCGTGAGTGCGCAGATCGTAATCTGGGGCGTGGTGGCGGCAGTAGCCTCGGGGGTCGCAGCAATCTTTCTGGTGATCGCTGCTTTCGTCTGGCTTTCCCACCGCTATGGCATCACGATTGCCAGCCTGACGCTTGGCATCTTTTTTCTGGTCCTTGCACTCGTCGCGTTCTTTGCCTGTGCGATGGTTCGACGGCGCAACATCCAGCGCGCCCAACGCGAGCTGGAGATGCACAAGGCGGCGAATGCCAACCTGCTCGATCCCAAGCTGTTGGCTATCGCATATCAGATCGGAGACGCGATCGGCTGGCGCAGGCTCGCCTCGCTCGTCGCCGTGGGTCTCCTTGCGGCAGGGGTCGCAAGGGAATGGACGGGCCACCGTCGAGGAGGCGGGGCAGGAGAGGGCGAGAGCAAGAGCGAAAGCTGATTTGCCCTCATGCGGCCGCGGCTGGCGCTGTCGCCGGTCGCTGCTGCATCTCGAGCACCGATACGTCGGGATCGAGCCAGAACGCCCACACCGCCGCGCCGAGCACGAGCAGGCTCGCAGCGACAATGAATGGCGCCTGCCAGCTCCCGTAATGCACCAGGAAACCAAACACCAGCGGCGACAATGCACCGCCGATGTTGCCCGCCATGTTCATCATGCCGGACACAGTCCCGGAATATTTTCCGCCCACGTCCATCGGCACCGCCCAGGAAGGCCCAATCGTGCACTCGAGAAAGAACAGCGCCGCTGTCAAGCAGTAGACTGCTGTGTAGGCATCTTCCGTCAACGCCGCCGGTACTATGAAGGCGCAGCAGCCCAACATGCCGACGATGGCGACGCTGCGCCGAGCGAGCTTGGCACTGCCGGTCCTTTTCAGCAGCCAGTCGGTGGCAAGCCCGCCGACGGTATCGCCGATCACGCCAGCCCATAGCGGCAGCGAGGCGAAGATGCCAACCTTGATCAAGGTGAAATGCCGGAACTCTACGAGATAGGACGGCAACCAGCTGAGAAAGATCCAGAGACAATAGACGTAGGTGAAGTAGGCGCACATGATCGCCCACATGTTCGGGGCCCGCAGCAAAGTCGCCCAAGGCACGCTCGCCGTCGCTTCGGTCATGGGCTGATTGATGTTGCCCGCCTGGTCAAGCCCGCGGATCCGCTGGAGCTCGATCTGATTCACCATGTGATGGTCTTCAGGTAGGTCGCGGTAGGACAAGTACCACAACGCCGCCCAAACGAGACCGACGGCACCGCAGATGTAGAAGACCCATTGCCATCCCAGCGTAGACATGATGGCGACCACAATGGGCGGCGCAATCGCCGCGCCGGCGCGGCTCGCGCTATGCGTGATCCCTTGAACAAAGCCGCGTTCCTCGCGCGGATACCAAAGCTGCATCGCACGCGTGGCAACTGGAAAAGCGCCCGCTTCGCCGATCCCGAACAGGAAACGAACGACGATGAAGGATACAGCGCTGCCTGCCATCGCGGTCGCTGCCGTCATCACCGACCAATAGGTGACAATCGCCGTCAAGATGCGGCGAGGCCCCAGCCGGTCGCCCAACCAGCCGCCGGGAACCTGGAATAGGGCATAAGCCCAGACGAAGGCGCTGAAGATGGCCCCCATCGTGATCTTGTCGAAGCCGAATTCCTTGCTGATGACCGGCGCCGCGGTCGAGATGTTCACCCGATCAAGATAGGTGATGAGATACATGAGGCTAATCAGGAGCAGGATGTACCAGCGGCCCCTGGTCGCGCGAATTTGCTGTGCTGCAAGCATGGTGAGCTCGCTTTCTCCCTGTGTATATTTTGTTCTCGCGACGGCGATTTGGCCAGCCGGAGCCCTCGGCGGGGGCCTTTTTGTTTATGCTGATCGCGTTACCCAAGTAAAGCGAGGCGTGCGAGGTAAGCCAGGCGGCCCCACATTTTCCACTCCGCTCGTCGCCCTCAAGGCGCAGGCGAGCCTATACAGATGCGCGTCACAAATCATTCCAAGGCGGAGCTGGACGGTGGGCGGTTCGACGAGGCCTTCGATGGGGCTGGTCAGGTTTGCGAGCACAACCAATAGTAGAGCGGAATTTGGGCTCTCTGTAAACAACAGGAAATTTACAGGAAATTTTTCAGCCAGAGGTTGAAGAGCTGAATTTACACCGATACATGTCCTATCTGCTCCCAACTTCCGGTCCGGCCGGTAGTGACCTGGACAGGAACCGCCGGCATGGCACGCACCTCGGGTTCGATCTGCCACAAATAAAGCCCGGCAGGTGATCCGTGCCGGGCTTGCTCGCGGTTCCTTTATATACATGAGTCGCTGTTTCAGGTCCAGAAGGCGCAAGTTGCAAACAGACAGGACTGCTCGCCCGTGCATCTGAACAGAGATGGAAGGCTCAGAACGGCAAAATTCAGCTCATATTTTTATTGAAATAAGCGGCGCCCCCGATCACAATTATCCAACTCACCGCCAAGAACCCGATTGCAAGAACGAGAGTTGTTGTTCCATCGACCATCTTATCCTCCCTTGGCCATGCTCATGTAGGCCGACGGGAGCATATCACAGTTTGCCGTGTGGTCTGCGCCGGGCACGCACATATCGCAGCTTTCCTGCGGGCTGGCAGGCAGTCCCGCTGTTTTTCTAGCAGTCGGTGAGGATTAGCGGCTGCCGATTGGAGCGAATGGAATTGACCCGCTCGAGCCCCTCGCATCCGGTGCAATGCGATGTTAATTTGAGCCCACCGATGGAGACGTGCGAGATGAACGTGAACGCACCCGCGCGGGCCTATTCAGGAAGCATGGACGTGGACGAGTTCATGGCCTTCCTAGAGACACGGCCGAAGGAAGAGCGCTGGCACCTGATCGAGGGTATCGCCGTGATGATGGCCCCGCCGAGCTTGGCGCACCAACGGATTGCGCTCAACCTCTGCGATCTTCTTAATCGAGCCTTTGCGATGCAAAGCCGCGATCTCTTTGCGTATCACGAGATCGCAATTCGCTTGCCAGGAGTGGTGAATTTCCAACCGGAGCCGGATGTCGTTGTCGGACCGGGCATAGCTGGTTATGAATTATATGCGGAGGATTTCCGTCTCGTTGCGGAGATCCTTTCGCCCTCGAATACCCGCACCGAGATCGACCTGAAATTGCGCCGCTACCGGGAGGCGTCGGCCAATCTTTATGCTCTGGTGATCGAGCCGCGCGAATTCCTGGTGGAAGTTCACGCGAAGAGCCGCAATTGGGAACCGCTGACCTTCAGGCAACGCGAGGATCTGATCGAAATGCCCGAGTTTGGCTTGCGCTGCTCCGTTGTGGACCTCTATCGCGGAACGCCGCTCGCTCCTGGTCGGGCGGGTTGACCAGTCCAGCCGGACTCGGGAGCGACCTGCGAGGCGTTATGGAGTTCAGAATATTCGATCACTTCGTTGGCGCGCAGCAGGAATACCTCCGGCGTTGGCGCGCAGCAGGAATACCTCCGGCAGCAGCGGAAGTGTTCGGAGAATTACACCAATACCCCCTTTTCCTCATCCTCTGGTTGTCCAAGTATCTGGCCCCTGCGGCCTTAGGGGTTAGTCAGGCGCTATCATCTTTTGATCCTGCAATTATTAATTTGCCTAGCTTAGAAAATTGCGGGAGAATGGTTGCGCTCGCTCAAAGTGGGCTGGACCTGTGACGTAACCATCGACCCATACGCGCGTTCGATATGTGGAGGCGCTCGCAATGCCTCTAATGGGACCAATTCCTGAAGGGAGGAGCTTCTTTTGTCCTCATTGCGGAGCACTTTATTCGGTGACCGATACGCGGCGTCCCAAGAACGACACTGAAAAGTGTGTCGTCTGTCTGCAAGTCATGGACGAGAGCGATTCAACCAGGTTCTCGGCTTACAAGCTCATACATCGACCTGAAGATGCCTAAACCCATTTGGCACGCCGCCGTGGAGAAGAAACCGCATCAGCCAACCATAGTTCGGCTCCTGGACGCACTGATGGCGTGCGCAAGATTGCCGAACGGTTTGGGGTCAATCCTGGTACAGTGCAGCGGATCAGTCGCCCTTTCGCTGGGCGCAAGCGTCGCAGCCACATAACTGCCAGGGCCGGTCGGCAGCGCAGTAAGATTCACCAACGTAAGGTCCGTTATCTGAGGTGAACCGGTCGTCGGATGTTGCGACGCGGTAACAGCGGGTTTTGACCCAACTGAGACATTCGCCTCCAAATCTGCTGTGATGCACAACCGCTGCCCCGTCCGCAGGTGAAGAGTCAGCTCGCCGGGAGTGTCGGCTGAAGGGACAGCCCTATGAGGCTATGAGGCGGCGCGCGTTCGCTGCTCGCAGCGAGACACCGGGCGAGATAACTGATAATTTGGCTCGCGCTGGAATACCGCTTGACATTGACACCGTTCGTAAATGGCTAAGAGAGGCCGCTGTACTGTTACCACTAGATCCCGATGAACCGAGTAAAGAATGAATGAGCCATTCAGGCAATTAAAGGCGCGGCACAATGAGAATTTCGCGACGTGACTTCGTCAAATCGGCCACGGCGAGCGGCATTGCGCTCAGCATCACGCCCTTGGCAATTGCCGAGGAACCGAACTTTGCCGCGCGGGAGACGCTGCCGGGACGGCAAGGCTGGAATCCCGCCGCCACCGGGGTCGGTCGCGTCGACGGCGTGGCCAAGGTTACGGGAGCCAAGCTCTACGCATCGGATTTTCGTGCAGCCGATCTCCCCAACTGGCCGCAGGCCACGTCGCATGCCATGCTCATTCGAGCAGCGGACGCGACGCACGTTTACGACGGCCTCGACCTTTCGCGCCTGAGCGGTGCGTTGAAGCCTGCGGTG